>Ga0194117_10001221_pt1 | contig 30501 bp, 22 predicted proteins | sample TA2MahsurfametaG_FD_160579 | JGI IMG/M metagenome (GOLD analysis project Ga0194117, IMG submission 160579) | Freshwater microbial communities from Lake Tanganyika, Tanzania - TA2015009 Mahale N1 surface | ecosystem: Environmental > Aquatic > Freshwater > Lake | place: Tanzania: Lake Tanganyika... | reverse complement strand
ACTTCGTGTCATGGTGTGTTTATTCCTACTTCTATTCAAGGCGGCGGCTGTGGCTGTGGCAGCAGCGGTAGCAACGGTAACGGCGTGCGACATTATCGCTATCCAGCAACCACCCATCCAAAAAATGAAACGAAAAAAAACAAACGTGTAAAAGAGAATATATGGATGAAAATCGAGGAAGATTTTATGCCAGAAATAATTAAAGAGTATACAAATATTACTGAAGACCAAGAAGATACAAAATCAATAAACACATCGACACTCAATATTCCGGAAACAATACAACAATCACCGAAACAAACATCATCGAGGGGCGGCGGATTTGTGACAGAAACCTGCGATGATTCTCTCGACGTCGCAGATCATCATCCAATACAGTCGCGGGCATTTCCTATAAAACGAATGTCAGCACTCTTCATCAAATCCGAAACGGATGTTGAATGCCTCTATCGCAAATCAGGAATTCGAGAGAAATGCGAAGTATGCTCAAGTGATGTCGTTCTTACAGATGACGGTTTCCTCACATGTAAAAATCCAGCATGTAGTATTCTTTATAAGGATGAATCTCTCGATCAAACCGCAGAATGGCGTTACTATGGAGCAGATGACAATCAAAATAACGACCCAACACGGTGTGGTATGCCCGTTAATCCGCTCCTCAAAGAATCATCCTATGGTTGTAAAGTCATGTGCGAGGGCGGCTCCTATTCTCAAGACATGATGAAAATCCGCCGTTACACCGAATGGCAATCGATGCCGTATCGAGAGAAGGCACAATACGACATGTTCCAGAAAATTACCACCCTCGCGCAAAATAAGGGGATTTCAAAGATGATTATCGACGAAGCTCTCCGTGTTCATAAACGCATTTCTGAACACAAAACATTCCGGAGCCTGAACCGAGATGGCGTCGTCGGCGCATCCATCTATATCGCATGTAAAATACATAACTGCCCGCGCACACCCAAAGAAATCGCGAATATATTCAATCTTGACAATACCAGCGCAACAAAAGGATGTAAAAATGCGGTCAGTATTATAAACGAACTTGAATCCAATTTAGACAACTCCGAGAAAACGAACTTCTGTAAGACAAAGCCGGAAGCATTCATCGAGAGATATTGTAGCCGTCTCGCTATCAACGATGAACTCACCAAATTATGTCAGTTTATCGCGGTCATGATCGAAAAACAGAACTTGATTCCGGAAAATACACCCCATAGTATCGCATCAGGAATTATCTACTTCGTCGCATGTATGTGTCACCTTCCCATCACGAAGAAAGACGTCAATCGGATTAGCGATATGAGCGAGGTTACGATCAACAAATGCTACAAAAAATTATACGATATGCGCGAAAGACTGATTCCGAAGATGATAATTGATAAATATGCGCCGAAATGAAATCGTCGCCGGTGGGTGACCGTTATAATATCATATTTTTCTTATAATATGATATTATATTCGTTACTCTATTTTAGACATGGACGAAGAAACATCACTTCCTAATACACACATCCCCAAATATGTGTTTATCGTCCCCTATCGCGATCGCGAACCACATCGTGTCTTTTTCAGCACATACATCTATAAAATTATGGAGGATATTCCCCGCGAAGATTGGACATTTTACTTCATTCATCAAAATGATAAACGTCCCTTTAATCGCGGTGCCATGAAAAATATAGGGTTTTTAGCATTAAAAGAGGCCTTCCCAAATCATTACAAAGATATCATCTTCATTTTTAATGACGTCGATACATTACCTTATGATAAAAACATATTGAATTATTATACCGATTATGGCGTCATCAAGCATTTTTATGGATTTCAATTCGCACTCGGCGGAATATTTTCGATTCGCGGCGTCGATTTCGAGAGAATTAACGGGTTCCCAAATTACTGGGCGTGGGGCGGTGAAGATAATCTCATCAACGAACGAGCCAAACAATTCGGTCTTACAGTCGATCGAAGTAATTTTTATACGATTGGCGATAAAAACATCCTTCAATTCGCCGACGGAATGAAACGTCTTATTTGCCGTGATGAATTGGCTACGTCGATTATGCCGAATAATACCGATGGCTTGTCGAAACTCACGAATGTAGTCCATGTAAAATACGATGATACACATATGGTCGATGTAGATTCATTCGATACGTTTATTCATTACTCACAACTTAACTTCGAAGAACAGTCATTAGATAAAGTAAATAAAATACGGGTTTCTCCTTTACAAGCAGTTCGTAATATTAAACAACTACAGAGTGAATACATTATCGACGCGAATAAGAAGATTCATTCGATTCATGCCCCGTCCGCATCGGAAGCAGCGGCGGCGGCGGCAGCGGCGGTAGGTCAGCAAAATATGCGTAAAATAAACGCCAACTCCAGTGGCGACATCGGTGTAAATACATTAAATGTTCCGATTCAATCAAAAATGCCTTTTATGATGTTTGGCGAACGAAATATGCGCCGAAATATAGTAGGTATGACTATACCCCAAGACCGCCTGATAATAACAGAACAAGAAAAACAAAACAAGATTGCGGCAGAGGCGGCGGCAGCGGCGGCAGGGGTGACACCCAATAACGGGCGTATTTATCAAAATATAAAACAACATGCTGATATATTGATACCATTACAGCGGTCGTCGAATCATCAAAATCCTTTAACCAATCGACATTTTGGAATGCGTGCTTTGTTCATGTAGATTTTTCAATCACCACACTCTTCGCTACTTTCCGTATCACCTTATCGATATTCCCCTCCTTTTCACCATCCGTTACAATCCGGGACATCTTGATGTATTTCTCGTTCTCTCGGGTGGTGCTATTCAGACACAGTGGATTGGCTTTCGCCCATTCATTTACAAAAACAACATTCTTGTGTTCCACCGCAAGGACCGCGTTCATCATTTTTGAGTGATCAGGATCGTCGCGCTCCCACTGGTTGTTATCCTTCACATATAATGTTTCACGCTTTACGTCGCTACAATGAACCGGTCTCTTGTATAGGTCGGTTTTCCGCAGATTGTCGATGAAGATATTCGACATGCCCTCCACATAGCCAAACCTGTTCATATTCTCCATGTCGGTCATGTTCAATTGGATAGAATCCACAAATTCCTTCATGTTCATAGCATCCTTACACTTTTCGTTGAGGAACATATTCATATTGAAGGTGTTATTGTTGTTGCTGTTGTTAGTATTATTATTGCTATTGGTGTTTATTGTGCTATTACTAATATTTGATTTTTCTGCTAATGATTTTATGATTTTCATCATCTCTCGATTGTCTTGTAATAATTCCATAAACATTTCTTGGGATATAACAATATTAGCCGGTTCTTTTTGAGTTGTAGTTGTTTCAATTGATGATATATGTAATGTATTACAGGTTCGTTTATGCTTTGCCAGACTAGAATGATGAACATATTTCTTACCACATTTACAAATATATGTATTGGATGTATTGGATGTATTGGATGTATTGGAGATTTTTTGAGAATCATGTAGTCGAATATGCTTGTTCGTAACAATATGTCGATTGAACTCTGTTTGTTTACAGCATTTAAAGTCACACTTTTCGCATGAAAATTTTGGAGTTTTTTTGGAGTTTTTTTCAGTAGCCATTGTTACAAATACACCATACAATAATTATCCTAAATGGGCGTGAATGCCTACAACAAACCGACTCCCAAAAAAGTTCAGTCACATTTTTTTGGGGGTGAAAATGTGTTTTATGAGCATAATGGTCACAACTCTAATTTTTGTGTTTTTTAATTTCGCGTTTAAAATTGACGGCGTGCAAACATCAAAATGGACATTTTTAAAATGTCCAAAAACCATGTAGTCAAAATCTCTCGTTTTTTCTAGCCTTCGGCCATTTCAAACGAAATATTTTCGGCAATTTTGTCATTGAAACATGATTTGGTTGGCGACCAGAATCCAAACTTTGGAAATAAACCCGTTGTCAAACGAAATATTTTCGGCAGTTTTGACCTTGAAACATAAAATACCACCCATTAGAATCCATGAATTTCAACATTTCATGGATTTTTACAATTTTGAATCGAATATTTTTGTCATCACATCGAACGTCTAAAAATCCGCATTAAACTCAAATACATCATCCGCCACCTTCTTCTCCGCCAGCGCGTATTCCCCTACCCGTCGCTCGAAAAAGTTCGTCTTTCCAGCGAGGCTTATCATCTCCATGAAATCAAACGGATTGGTGGCATTATAGATTTTATCATACCCTAGTTGAAGGACGAGTCTATCCGCAACAAACTCGATATACTGGCACATGAGTTTCGCGTTCATGCCAATTAGACGGCAAGGCAGAGCATCCGAGATAAACTCCTTCTCGATTTCTACCGCATCACGCACAATCTCATACACACGATGACGCTGAATCTTCTTCACCATCTTCGTGTATAAAAGCACCGCAAACTCCGTATGAAGCGCCTCGTCGCGAGATATGAGTTCGTTACTGAACGTGAGACCAGGCATCAGTCCGCGTTTCTTCAGCCAGTAAATCGAGCAAAATGCGCCAGAAAAGAAAATTCCTTCTACACATGCGAACGCAACAAGTCGCGTCTGGAACGTGCTACGTTTATCACCAATCCATTTCAGAGCCCAATCGGCCTTCTTCTTGATACAAGGAAAATTCTGGATTGCGTTGAATAATCGGTCCTTCTCTGTCGCGTCCTTGATATATGTATCAATAAGGATACTATACATCTGTGAATGAATATTCTCCATCGCGATTTGAAATCCGTAGAATGCGCGGGCTTCCGCCAACTGAACCTCCGACATAAATCGTTGCGCCAAATTCTCCATGACAATTCCGTCACTTGCCGCAAAAAATGCGAGAATCATCGAAATGAAATATCTCTCGTCATGATTCAACGAATTCCATTGTGCGATATCCTTCGTAAGATCGACTTCTTCCGCGCGCCAAAAACAATCCACCTGTTTTTTATACATGTTCCAAATTGCGGCATCCTTAATCGGAAAAAGAACAAACCGGTTCTGATCTTCTTCCAATAACGGTTCGACAACATGAGGCTTTACAACTCCGGACGACGGCGACGCTACAGTCGTTGTTGTCAGAGAAGAATCAGAAGTAGTAGCAGACATGTGATGATAATGTGATGATATGAATGATGGTATTTATAATACGAATAAACGGTTTAATATTGTTTCCTAAAGAAAAGAAGGAGTATGGCGATGGATATTATAGAAGGATAAAAAAGAAACAGTATAAATCGATGTATTCACATAGTATTATATTACATGGAACCAACAGACGATAATCGTATTGACGACTTTGATATCGCCGTCATCAATTTAGACAGACGACCAGATCGTATGTCATATCTTTATAATAAAGCTCCCATCATGTTTCGTAGATTTTCGGCGATTGATGGAAAAAATCTCTCGAAACATTACTTTCAATTCTCGGATTTATTAGATACAATACGAAATCAACACCGCGTATTAGGTGAAGTCGGTTGTTCATTAAGTCATTATTCATTATGGAAAGAACATACAGAGAGACGCAGGAAAGACGGACGCAGATATGAGCATCTTCTTATCTTTGAGGATGACGTCATGTTCACCGATACATCTAGGGCGCGATACAAAGAATTGACAGATAAACTATCACGCGGAGTATCGACGCAAGGATTTGAGTTTGATTTGATGTATGTTGGAGGGCAATGGACGCCCAATTACGATATTGATGGAGCCACGCCGCCACCTTATTACGATTATCAACAAACGACGAGAGAATCTCTCGCAACATACTATCATCGCGAATCCATCATTCCGGGAATATACAAACGTCGAAATCTCTCGCCGGCAGTTATTCAAGGACCGCGTAATGTCTGGTTTACGCCATTATTTCGCACCGCGGGAGCTTACGTGATAAGTCAACGTGGTGCGAAACGATTATTAGAAGCGGTGGAAACCGATACAGCATTATTTATGAAAACACCTCTCGATATGTGGTTACTTGAAATGGATTTTCGCGGTTATATCGATGCGTTCGACCTATTTCCACATCCGTTTTATCAGGCTGGATTCGAAATGGTGCGAGAGCCGAGTCACGCCGTCAACGACATTCATCGCGGGCATTTTGAAATGATCGATATTCCGCCGCAATTTCCGTAAGCTCGCACTGGCGATGCGGTGTCTATACCTACACGACCTTCATCGAAAACGTTGACCAATCGAACCCCGATTTCCATTTCACACGCCCATCCACTTCACTATATCCTTCCTTTTGAATGATATATTGTTCATTCGCCAGCCAGCACTGATACTTCGGCTGAATATACTCTGTATACATATAATCGATATTTCGTCGTTCCAAATCAGGTAAATCGGGAAATGTATCTACCAAATGAAGAATCGGCGCATACATGTGTTCTTTCACGAGATAAGCATGATTACACCATATCGTCCCTTTCACCCATTTATGGGATTCGTCGATTCCATCGTATTTCGTCAAGATACCGCCAAAGTATAATATGTCCCAATTCCCGTTAGATGGAAATGGAATTGTCGAGAGTTCGCGAATATTTTCTCGGATCAATACATCATCTTCTAGAATGAGGACCGACGAGAGATTTTTCTCTTGGGCGTATCGTATTGCGTTAATATGCGACCGAAAACAACCGACTTTTGTATCCTCTGTGTAAATATGATTGAGTAAAATCGAATGTGGAATGCCGTGCGTTGTCAGATGTTCGCTTACATATTTTGTTCGTTCAGGGCGTTCATGAAGACATATCACGACGACCTCTTCCGCAAATGGGGGTTCTTTCAGGAATGACGCCGAAGCCGGGTCTGTCGTGATTTTTGTCACACACGACATTTCCGGAGAAGACGGCGGTGTATGTAGCGCCTGTGGTGTGAAGTTTGCGCTCGATGAAATCGACGATAAAGAACGCTCACTCGATGGCGGATATTCACTATTATCGTCATGGAGTTTGAAGTATTTCATAGATTCATGTGTCTTTGATGATGTTCGCGGAATCACAATGACAGAGTGATATGGATTCTCCGTCTCAATATAATTATTTTGTTTCATTATATTACGAATTCGTTGATAAATGGCATCAGAACTAACGTGAATACTAAAAAATCCGATTGTAAACGTCCGATTTATAACAGTGATTGTAATTTCGCCGTCGTTTTGAATACATGAATCATCGAGGAATGACGACGACGACGCGTTCTCTTCGAAAAATGTCGATAGTATGTCATATTCACTTCCTTCACTGTCAATCGAACAATAATCAATATAATCCGGCGCAGAATACTTACAACATAAATCATACAGCGTAATCGTATCTACTTTATACGATTTAAAACCGGTGCGCGACCATTCTTGTCCATACTTGTTGTTTTCAAGTGCGCTTTTTAGTCCGCTACATGCCGGATCGAGAGATTCATAGAATATCGCACCGCGCCCACTTCCATTTGATAATGATGATGTTACATTTGATACAGCAGCAAATACCGGTATTGTTCGGGTGGCGCGAAGTGCGGTTTCGTAAATTTTGGCCGGTTCCACCGAGAGGCCGCGCCATTCCCGATATCTCTCGAAAAAATAACTTCCAGAGTTTGCCGAGCCATCACCCGCGCCAATATCAATAAAGTAACCGCCATATTTTCCTTTTACAACATATTTATCGAAATATTGATCGGTTCGAAAAGGGTGAGAATACTCTGGATAAATCGCTAGCTCGTCTTCTTCATCGGTGGTCTCAGCGGTCTCAGCGGTCTCAGCGGCCTCGGCGGCCTTCGGCGGCGGATTGTAAATTTGAAGCTCCATCTTTTGCTTTTGAAGAAACTCGTTTTTACGCATAACGTCCCCTAATATCGTCTCCCATAAATGTGTGCCATATGACTCTGGCGGGAACTCGTAAGGCACGATCTCCGACTGAATAAACGCTTCAGTATCCTGCCAGTGAAGCGGCATAAACATCTTCCATTCCAATACGCGAATCCTATACTTATGTGTATAATGCGGATGTCTTTCCAGCAGTTGTTTGTTTGAATCCCGTATATGATGTGCCCAAATTCCCAAACGTAGCCCCGACTTGAACTCATTCAACCATAATTTGATAAATTCGTTCTTCGGTTTCGCTGCTAAAAACGCGTTGATGAGTGGACCGCTTCCTCGACCGTTGGCACCCTCACGTTCTTCGCTAATATAAAACGAATGACCCGACGCGAATACATCATGGAATGGGCGAATAATCAACATATCGATGTCCAAATAAACACCGCCATGCTCATATAATAATTCAAGACGCGCGACATCCGCCTTATACTGGAAATGCTTTAATTCGAATCCATCGTAAAACTGTGGGGCGTCCATCTTGTGAATCCTGACGCGAGGATGCGCCTTTATGTCCTGCCAGTAAACATTCTCGTCAGTTGGTTCTCTCGCATTATAAATTCGGATTTCATAATCGGGCATATATTGTATCATCGAATGAATACACCGATAATGGAAATTATAAAACTCGGTCTCGCCGAAATAAAGAAGGTGGATGATTTTCGGGATTTCGGCGCAAGGATCGGCTGGGTATAACATACCAAGATTCGCGACCGATGATTCTTTGATAAAATCCGGCAGTTCGGACTCGCTGTCGTTCACGCCGTTGGGGGCATTCGATGGTGAAGGAGACGGTGTATCTACGATTTCTTCGAATTGTTTGATCGCCGTTTGCGGGTTCAGCGTAAAATTCGAGCTCGCGCGGTAAAATCGGACGTAATTGGTGTCGCGCTTGTCATACGTCGGAAAATAATCCAAATACATGTCCGCGATCGCGACGAGCTTTTCGTGATCTTTATGATAATGATGCTGATTATGGATTTCCTGAAGCATCTGTTTGCGGTCCATGTATTTGCTACTGTTCTGATAATACTTATACCGGATCATTTCGAACGACGACGATGACGACGACGATGACGATGACAATGACGACTGTTGTTGACCTGTAAAACAATACCGACCCCATGCCATACCACGAGACCGGCATTCGTCATTGATGATATGGTCCTTTACCATTAGATCGTAATAATCATCGAATCCGTGTTCTTCGATCATACCGGCTGTTACCATTTGGTCCCATGCCTTTGTAGGTTCGACCGTATAATGCGCATGACGTTCAGGCACACGACATATATCATCCGTTGCGACGATGGTATGCGGTCCTGCCGCCAACCTTTGCGAATTCAGAATATCTTTCAACGGAACATCTCGCTGATGACCGCCGTCGATAAAAATGAGATCGAACCGGAGTGGCGGTGCGGTGAAGGGGTTTTTCATTCGATGAGCGACCTGTTCTTCGTATTTTGGGACGGTAGTTGTGCTGTCACCCGTAACGAGTGTATGACGCCCCGGAAACACCGCGTCGATGTAACGCTTCGCTGCGAATACATAGGCATACTCGCCCAAATCGAAACTGACGACTTTCGTCTCTGGTGGCGTGATTGCGAGGAAAAGGAGTGCGGAATGACCCGCGTTAAAACCGATTTCCATAATTGATTTGGGTGATGTCTTATATACGAGTTCGCGAAGACGTGCTACTTGATGTGTAAGTTGAAATGAACCACCTTCTATCATGTGGTAATCCGCGATGGCGTCGGTGAGACCTTGGAGCAGTTTGGAGTGGTCTGACTGACGCGTATTTTGTTCATGTACGTAGGATGACGCGTCAGACTGGGACATTATACAATTTGTATATTGTAAAATAATTGAGTTATTTAATAAAATAATTGTATAATGAAATGAACGGTGTTATGTTTATATATATTTACATGTATTTATTTCCACATAGCGCTTACTCTTGAATTAGTGCAACATATTCGGTTTTGGATATTTGACTATTTCATATCAACGATTGATTCGTCCTTCAATAATAGAACCTCTTCTAAACCTCGGATTTTTCATATTTGAAGTGGACGTCCAATATACGGTTCTTTATCGCAAATCCAATTTTTTATATAATCATCATTTGAACCCCAATTTGCGTAATCTGTTCCTTCTAAATAATAAGATTGATGAATACAATCCTTGGGATTTTGAGTATAAATAATACAACGAAATGACGCGGATTGACCTAGTGTGATTGTAATCGGAAAAATATGAACATGCGCACTTTTGTCTGTTTGAAACATTGACATCGACATTATATGTAAATTCATACTATAAAATTATACGATTCTTCCGCAGGAACAAAAATTGACATTCCCATGAGGAACGATTTCTTCCCTCCGTGGAAAAAATTGAAATGTTTTTTCATCTTACTCCCCAATTACAGCGATCAAGCAAACTACAACAACGACAACCATGTTCTCCTTCTTAAAGAACGGCGATATCCACAATACTATCAGGGCCATGATGAATCTTCCCGGACTCTTTACTTCGGACGTAGACAAAATAAAATACGCAGCGTTGAAATACGCTACCGCGATGCGAAACAATCTTCGTGACGGAACTCCTATATTCAGAAACATTCGTCAGCTGGAAGCCGAAATCGAGCGTCGTGACATCAACAGCATCATTTCCGGACGTGTTCTATCTGCTGCGGCTCAATACGCAAAGACGACGACGACGACGACGACGACGACGACGACGACCACATCATCCTCCTCTGTTACCGAGAATGGCGACCTCTGCCGCGACAACGCAACCTTGGCACTTATTATGGCGAAAGAGCTCGCATTCTTGAACCGAACTATCCAAATGATTTCACTTATCGCACGCAGGTATCAAGAAGAACAAGAAGACCTCGAATGGGGCAAAACGTATAATACCGAAGAATACAGCGGCGATCTAGAAGAAGGCGGTATCAGCTGCGGCGAAGAGACACCAGAATCAGAGTACTTTGAAGACGACAGCACTCCAAGTGTATTTCCGCCGCCGTTACAGAGGTCATCATCATCGCCGAGGACAACAACTTACAATTACATCCGTCGCCCAGAAAATCAACTTGTCGCAACATTCCTCATCGCAAGTGGAAAACTTTATGGTCGTTTCGAGAACCTGTCTCGTCACGTCGAAACATCTGTCATTCATGTTAATGCGATGACTACACAAGACAGACCTCACTCAGAAACAAATCGCGAGAAACAACTGAGGGCCGAGAATATCGTGATTTCAGACATTTACAACTTCTTTTCAAAATTTGACGCAGAAAATCGCGACCCAGTTGTATGGGCATTTCTTGAGTTGCGCGACATCTCTGTTTCGGCGTGGAGGATCATGTCGATGTTCGCATTCTCTAACTTGTTTCGACTCACAGAAGGCAGCGAGTTCACGATGTATCAGCCCGAAGAATCGATATTTACACAACAACAATCTCGACACGAATACACTACTATACCACCAGAATAAGCATCTCAAACTCAACAGCAGCATCAAGCAGCAGCAGCAGCAGCAGCATAGCATACGTAACGAGTAAAATAAGAACAGTAAGAAATTGTATGTGTATTATGATACTAACACTTTTTTATAGAAATCAGGACAAAAATAAAGAAACATCCGCCAGTCGATACGAAAATTGGAAAACGACATCGCGTCCAATATCGTATGAAATTCCGGAGATTCAAGAACTCGCTTCATTTGTCGGGCCTCTGCGTCGAGTATAGCGGTGGTAGCAGCATCGTGTATTATTTTTAATCCGATCGCCCCTTGTGTCATTCCATACTTCCCCTCAATATCAATAATCACGTCATGAATACCAGACTCGCCAAATATTACTTTCGGCACTCCAAACATCGTATTGCGTTTTGATGACCACATCACGCGAGGTCCCGCCTTCGGTGTCGAATGAACAACGGGATGTATATGACGATCATCCTGCGTAGCACTCACCCACGGCTGATCCGAACCATACTGGCAACGACTAAATAAAACCATGGTATTAGTCATAGTAATATCATGTGCTTGTTGTGAATCCGAGGGCGGCGTCGGCCACGAAAACAGTAGAGATTGTATGATTTCAAAACTATGATTCGGTAGAAAAAAATGCCACGCGGATAAATCGACGGATTCATGAATTCGGCCAGTTTGGTCTTTTATACGTGTCAAATACCCGCTGTCGCGACTAGGTCTTCGTTTTTGTATAATGTAGTAATCGTATCTTGTCTGAACACCAAAGTCCCGTTTCCCGTCGAGTTTGTTATGTATTTCCAAGTATAACATATGATTTTTGTGTGTCATCTTATGGAATAGTGTGTTTACAGGCGACGACGACGACGACGACCGATCCGAAGGCGGTTTACGCCATAGCGCGGGATGAATGAAGAGAAGATAACCGTCGGTTTGAAGTAGGTCGCCGCACAGTGACTTCTCTACGAATTTTGGCCAGAGGATAGCACCACCCCCTTTTTTTCCTTCGTGTGTTTGTTCAGCGTTAAAAGGCGGATTGCCTACGATGATATCGAAATGATCTGGTGGTCCCTCTGTGATTATCCCGACCGTATCGTCTAAAAAATCACCACAGAATAGATTTACGTGTGCGTCGTCATCAAAGAACATCGGATTCTCTCGGATTCGTGCGCAACTTTCTGGATTAAACTCCACCATATACAACATTTGAGTCAAGATATGGCGGCGGCGTTCGGATGGGTTTGGAATGACGCGTTCGAGAGATTTCATTAGACGAGGATAGACTTCTATGAAGAAATTCCCGAACCCTGCGGCAGGGTCAAGCCATTTTTTCGCGGGGTCGGTCCATACGCTTCGCGGTAACTTGTCAAGCATCGCGTTGATGATTACGGGCGGGGTGAATACTTCGCCGAACCGGTCCTTTTCGGCTTGACGAATCGCCTGCGATGGAGGCATTATTATATGTAGTAAAGATATACTAAAAATAATAAAAATACAATTCATTCGGGGGGGGGCTCCATTTCATTTCATTCCGCTTAATACTCCCTGAACTGGTCGCGGATGTGTTCAAACACCGCAATCGCATCCCGCGCGCATGTCGTAATATACTCCGCCACAATCCCTTCATCTACACCAACGGTCTCTGCGAACCCGACGCGTATCATACTATCCGGATTGTGCGGGTGAATCTTGCGGAATGCGCAGTAGGTGACAGTCTGGTCCTCCGCGTAGTGCTTGTCATGAAGGAAGAATTCGAGAACCTTGCCTAATGTATAATCCTCTCCCTTCAGTTCGATGTCGTAGCCATTTTGAATCGTGCTTACCGTGGGAATAATATGGTTCTCGCCACTCTCGATATCACGGATGAACTTCGTACATTTGTTAATCATGATCTGCGCTGCCTTGCTCACAATATCCGCGTTCGTGAATACACCCACCGTTTCCACGACGAAATCGAAACTGTCCTCTTTCGTGAAGCGTTGTGCGTCGAGGAGTGACCAATTCTTGCGCTGGGCTTTCATCTCTTCGCTGCCCACGGCGGCTACACCTTCCTTCACAAGCTCGGCTTCCTTGATGCGCCATGCTTCATCGACTTTCGCGGGGTCCATCGTCATTTGGTAGGCGCATGTAGACACGACATTGAATGCGCCGTCTTCTTTGGCTGTGCCGATATCAAGTTCACATGTCATTACTAGTTGCTCGGGTTCGCCGTATTCGGTCATCTTCGGGAGGAGGCGGGCGAACTCGATGTAATCGCCACTGATGGCGTTGGGTGGAAATATTTCGCGGACCTTGATATCAGTCAGGTATTTGCCGTTGGTCTTGTTTTTGAGTTTGAAGTCTTTCGTGGTGACGTAGCGGATTTCGTTGCCGTCGGCTACGGCATTTACTTCGAGCTGGTAATCTTTATACGGAAAATCTTGGTCGGTGATGTGAATGGGTATGCAACTGAGGCGTTGGTTCAGTATTTGATTATGAATACGGCTGGTGTTTACGGTTATAGTTGAACGACATTCAGAATGAGGATACACTCTAAAAACGAGAGTCGCAATGTCGCTCAAAATGACCCTACGAATGGCGTTGGCCAGCGACACGTTGATTTTGTCGATGGTGAATTTGAGCTGGCCATTTTCGTCGGTTTTTGACACGATGCGGGGGATATATTTAGACACAGCGGGCGCTGAATGGAAAGGCGCAGACGCGGACGCAGCAGATGACATATTTTCGTTGAATAACAATAGTTGAACGGTTTATATTATATTATTATAATGATTTGTAATCAATTTTATCGTATGCGTTCAAAAAACACATAAAAACTTATTATTTATTTAGTAATAGAGAATATGTCGTCAATCATATATTACAGTAATTCCTGCGACCGGTGTAAAAGTGTTTTAACCGCTTTGTCTAAATCACGCGTTCAAGACGACATTCATTTTCTTTGTATTGATAAACGTGTGCGTGCTGCGAATGGAAGCGGAGCTTGGTACATCCTAACAGAGACCGGCGAAAGAGTCCTCCTCCCTCCCCAAGTGAATCGCGTCCCCGCGTTGTTGCTCCTGAATAAAGGGCACATGGTGTTATACGGCGAACAGATCTTACAGCATTTTCAGCCTAAAAATGTCGCGCTCAATAATGAAGCAACCGGATTCAACGGCGAGCCGAATGCGTTTTCACTCGGACGTGAAAGTATGGGGGGCTTTGGCGTGGCATCTGATAATTACAGTTTTCTGGACCAGAGTGCGGACGAACTCTCGGCGAAGGGGAATGGTGGTATGCGACAGCTTTATAATTACGCGACGATTGATACCGTGGATAAAATAGAAACACCACCAGACAATTATTCTCCGGATAAGGTGGGGAGTGTTTCGTTGGAACAGTTACAGCAGAAGAGGCAAATGGATATCCAAAATCAACAAACGCAACAGAATACGGTTGTGGGGGGTCAGCCCTCCTACGGCGGCGGCGGCGGCGGGATGGGCGGTGCGGGGTATGGTGGGGCGATGGGTGGCGGGGCTATGCCTAGCGGCTCACAGCGCGGTCAGACCATGCCTCAACCTCAGCAATATGCTCCTGTTGGAACGCCACCTCAATTCGCAGCACAGGCTGTTTATCGCGCTCCACCTCAACAACCCGAGTATTCGCGTTTGGCTCCTGGGGGAGGAGGCGCGGGAGGCGGCGGAGGACTACGCGGAACGATGGATACCCGACCTCAGCCACGCGGTGGTGGAAGTTGGATTTAGAATATAAATGCTTCTTACACTCTATTCATATAGTTAGAAATGTTTTTGATAATTGAATATCTTTTTGATTGAACGTAAATAAATTATAGTAGTTATGATTGAAGAAGTATATTTGATATCTATACTTTAATTTATATTTATTTACGATTTGAACGGCGGTAGTATTTTTTAGTATTCTTACGCAGAGGTTTGGCATTTTTTCTCTTCGTTTTTCTGAACTTTAGATAACAATTATTTTTATTATTATTTCGACGTTTTCCTCCTGACTTACTCTTCATACATTCTTGATAAACTAGATTTACCAAACTAGCTTCTGAAAATTGTGGGTCTATAAAAAACCTAATACTTCGATTGATATCTAAAAGCACGCCATAATAAACGATGGGCTTTTTTCTATCAATCTCTGCGAGTTTAGCTTTTTCTTGTTTATACTGATTTACAAGTTGTATTAAATGTCTGTTATTTTTGTCTATTTCGTCTTTTTTATTTTTTATTGTTTCTAGGTCATCCGAATATTCAGTTGTTTTTTTATATTTTTTAACTTGCCTTTCTTTTCGAAATTTATCTAAATAATTTAGTTGTTGATCGTTAATTTTCTGAATCTCGGCTTCGTGTTTACTTTCAATTTTTTCTATTTCACCCTCTAGTGTGTCTTTTTTTTGCTTTGTTTCAGTATGCTTTCTCACTATGTCCTCTATTGTCGCACGCATGATATTTTTTTCTTCATCAAAACCATCAAAACCATGAAAAAGACTACAACCGTTATCTCTATAGTTTGTACCTACATGAATACATTTGGGGTTTAATAATTTAACCGGAACAATCCAAGAAATTCCGTCCTTATTATTAGGAAACTGTTCACGTAAAACAGTTACATCTGTTATACGTTTACTTTCATCTTCATCAAATGAAATTAGTGCGACTGCTGGACCAACTGATCTACCCAATACATTCCAATTTTTACTAAAAATATACTCGGGATTAAATACGGTTTGATCGGAGCCAAATTCGAGCACCGTCCTACCCGAAACTTTATTGTCTGTTTGACCTGTAATTTCATCTTCAAACATATTGATAAATAACTGAACATACTTCCACCTTATAACAGTTCGAACTTCTTGTGAAACAGCATCTCTTTGGTGGGTATATTGTCGATTTAATTTATTAACATCATCTTCACATTTCGTCAATCTATAAAATGATAAAACAAGACTATTAGCAACCGCAGATCCTGCTCTAACAATACTACTATCTTGACTCACAATATGTAAAAGTGCTAAAATTTTTGGTGCGCCTGTAGGACCATTCGTTTCATAATCATTACCTAACGTTTTAAGGGCAGGAGCCTGAATAGGCTGAGGTACCCATCTATTTATTTTTTCGCCTGTTGGTTGTCCTTCATTATTAGTTACATCTATTTCTTCCCAATAACCTATTTCTTCATCACCTTGTTGGTTTATCCTAGTCGTTATTTGTGGGGACGACATTCCTTTTGTGCGTTTTCGATAATGATTCGCAATATGAGCTATATATATATATATATATATATAATATTATAAAATAATAAAATAATAAAATAATAAAATAATAAAATAATAAAATAATAAAATAATAAAATAATAAAATAATAAAATAATAAAATAATAAAATAATAAAATAATAAAATAATAAAATAATAAAATAATATTTCGAATAAAATTGAATTGTCTAAAAAACATATTATACATTTCAATCTCACAATCACAAAGTATCTATGTCAACTACTACCGTCCCAGCCGTATCTGCTACAAAATACCGCACCTTCTCCATTAAGTCATGGCACGCATACCAGCAAAGCACGCCATCCCATCTTCATTCCATCCAACACTACTACGCCAACTGTCAAGAACTCGCAAAAGGATGCCCTGAATACGTTATGGTTCTTCGCGATGAAGTTACACGGATAACTGGATGGAACTGGACAACTGGATGGTCTGCGCAGAATTGTGCGGATACGAATGGTTACGTGGATGTCCGCACCGGAAAGAAATATCCCTATGGTATGTCGTCGTTTTGTGAAGATTTGACTCCTTAACAAGTAAAAATAAAATGACGATCACGACGATGACATATACGTAACACACGAAGACGTGGTAGTGGGCGAAGAACTCGCAGTGACAGGAAATAGACACAGTTCACTTACCTACAAATTCGCCACCGGCTTTTTTACAATTATTTTTCGGGTTTTTGGAGCGATTTTAGATATTGGTGTAGTAGTTTCTTCGATAGAAGAAGTGGCAGCAGCAGCAGCAGCAGCAGCAGCAGCAGCAGGAAAAGCATTCTTCGCGACGTCCTCTTCTTTGTGGTCCTCTTTTTTACTACTAGACTTAGCAATCCTATCAATAAATTGATGAGCTTGTTTTTTTTTGTTTTCTATTTCAATTTCCAACTGACGGGTTTTTTCGTATTCAGAATCTAAATGTTTTACGATTTCTTGTTGGCGTTCAAAAGACGGAATCGGGATTTTAATTCCTTGAATGTTTGTTTTTGATATGTTTTTAATAGCAACACCTGTATATAATTGTTTCATCATTTCCAAATTATGATACAAATAATAATAAACATATTTGAGATTCAATAATGACACATCTTTGTTTTGAAGAATGTAACAATGGTCGCTTGCTGAAAATGTAACACCGTAATTTATGTTCGGTTCTCCTCCATCACCGATTACCAAACTTTCTTCTTCATAATCCGGTTCATTCACATAACTATCAACCTTTGTAGAACTTTTGAAGAATGGATATTTTCCTTCAGTATTACCATACTTTGCGTTCCTTTTGCTTTTTGGCAAGAACTTACAAATCTCCCCAAGTGTCTTCGCCACAAAACCATCTTCGTATTGTTCTTCTTCGGCATCATCTTTCATATATTCCGCATAATTCAGCGAATATGAATTACTCGCAATTTTCTCAATCGGAACTTCAACCAAGAGATTTTTCACACCTTCACCCTCATATGGATTATAGTCATAAAACGCGACTTTTGTTGTTTGATGCGTCTTTGAAAACTTGTAATCGCGTCCGGTTTCAGCTTGCGTTTTAGAAACGTTGATTTTCACTTCGACCACTTCGGTCCCTTCGCGTTTTTTCACAAAGTAAAACACACATGTTTTTATGGATGTGTTGGTAAATATACCAGAAGGGAGATAGTATATTTCTTTTAAGTCGCATGTTTTCATAAGATACTCGCGAACCGCAACTAAGGAGGCATTCGTTTTTGAAAACAAGTCTTGACCGTCTGGTAATACAACCGCGCATTTCCCACCGATATTCAGCATATAAATAATTGCCTGAATGAAGAGTGATACGGCAATATCCGTCTTGATTGGAAAATACTGACACTTCAGCGGTGACTGTAACTCGTCATAATTCAGTTTAATTCCAAATGGTGGATTTGCCAGAATATTATCGAATTTTCGCGTAATTGGTTGGCGGATACTATCACCGCATTCCAATCCATCAAACATATAACCTGATGAAATCAACATATTTGAAACTGCCAAGTGAAACGTATCTGGGTTGAGTTCCTTTCCATACAAACCGGTGGAAATGATATAATCCCAGTTCAGTTTAATATTGCGTATCTTGGCCTGTTCCATGATGGTTTGTAAATATGTAATCAGGAATCCGCCCGTTCCCATCGTTGGGTCAGCGCATGATTCAAACGTTCCATCTTCGCGAACTTGCGGGTCAATAAGACGCACCATCATTTTCTTCACTAATGGTTGGGTAAAGAATTGACCCAACTCCTTACAGGTGGTCATTATATTTTGTATAACTTTTTCATATGCCTCTCCCAGAACGTCGAACTCAGTTTTCGTTAAATCAACCTTACAAAGTAGGTCAATTAATTTCTTGAATGTAGACTGATGGCGAATATCAAAGCCGCGACCTTTCAGAAATATAGATTTGGTTGCTGGATGGCACGACAATATAATATCCCAAATGTATTTCAACAATTGCGGAATATTATCTTCTTTCTCCTTCGATAAATTGCTGAAAAGCACACACGTTAGTAGTCGTTGTTTGTTGTGTTCGATTAACCCTTCATTATCAAAATGTTCCTCCAATCCCGCGCTGAAATCATACTTCGCAATATCAATCTTACCTCCAGACCGAAACAGAGGTTCAAGTAATTTCAAAATCAAGAGCAACGAAATATTTCGCAACGCCTTTTCACCAGTATGACCTTCGGCACGCAGTATATCCAAACACCGGTCAAACACGTTGTTAAGTTCATTCCGAACATCCGTTTTCTCCTCCTTCTTCATCGCCATTTGTTGTATTTCACCTACAGACACACACGCACCCTTCCTATTCTGATGACGTGTAAGATCAATCTTCTGAGTAAAAACCTTCTTACATAAGTCGCACGTATATGATTTCGATGACGACATCGCGGGATTTATATATAACCAAGTAGAAAATACTTTATATCGTTTTTTCTGAAATCTATTTCAATTTTTCCATTAACAAGTATTTTTTACTTCCCCTCACCATTCATAAGGCGATGTTGGCTTTTCGTTTTTTGATAATTACTATGATTTCGCTGAGTTCGTGTATATTGTAATAATCGGTCCATAGCCCATTTGGTGGGAAAAGTGGGTCCAATAAACACAAATCCTCGCAGATTTTGGACAAATCTAATCCATTTGCTCTTATTTCTGGGTGCTGTGACAAGTATTCACTTACCTTCGCCTTACATACATCTACCTGATAATAGACACGTTGTATTCCTAAATAATCGATCCAATTTGTGAATTGACCGTTGTATGTTGTTTGAGGTTCAGTTGGTAAGCGGTTGTCGCGCTGACATAAATTGTAATAGTCCATTCGGGTTTTTATATTGTGGTCTGCGATGATTCGTTTTGCGCGTTCGTATGATGTGCCGAGCGCTGCTCGCTTTACCGTCTTAAGTCGTAGTTGTTGGGTAAGTTCGTCGTCATATTCTCCGATATCGTCGTCGCCGTCGTCGTGGTCGCGGTCGTGGTCGCCGTCGTGGTCGTGGTCGCGGTCGTCGTGGTCGTTGAGCGACAGCTTTCTCTCGGATTTTTTGATTTCAATCTGAAATACTTTGATTTTTTGTGATATTGTTTCATCTTCAAGTCCCATCTGGTAAATAATTTCGCGGGATTTTCGCATATCTGGATTTTCATGATTAGACAACCAATCATCTCTGTTCAATATCGGTAATATAATCTTCACGATTTTGTTGGGTTCGTCCACATTCTTTCTACAAGGCCGTAATGCTGACTGAACAATACGAATATTTGATGACATATTTTCCGCGAATACGACTGCGTCGAGTAAAGGAAAGTCCCAACCTTCACCAAGACAATAGACGCATGAAATGATACCCTTCTTGGAATTACCGAAATTTGTGAGAATATCGCTTTGTATCCCCGATTTCATATCACTATGATATTCTGAACAATATAATTCAGGAATATCGAAATATTTTTCTTCCAGAAGGAGTCGTATGTATGTAATGATTTGTGTTGAGTTCGCCTTATTATTGGAATATATCAGCATATGATGCGAATGTCTTTCGCTTATACTTTTCAACGCGGCATATGCGCTGAGTAGAAGACGTTGATTGTTTTCATCGCGTGTTTCAAACTGTTGGAAAAGAACCTCAAGTTGTTCTTCCAACGCCACAATCGTTTGAATTTGATAATCGCAAATAATATCTTGTCGGATTGCCCATAATACACAACGTCGTTCAATCACTTCGCCGAAATGGTCTGTGTCGTCATTCGATATCATACACCTCTCGTCTATACTGCCATCGACATTTGAAGTATCATCGATCATCTTCAACGTAGCGGTCAGAGATAATTGCTTGTCACACGGAATCATCAGCATATGTATATATGATTTTGTTGTTTCCGCAAGACGCATGTTTGTCGTTGTTAAATGATGACATTCATCGTTGATTTTGAAATCAAACGAACAAGAATTGGCGGTCGCTGCTGTATAAACCTTGTGAGAAGATGAATACGTCGTTATAATGATATGGCGTTTGTCGTTATATTGAATAAATTTGGCGACGTCGTCAACACTTACACCACCTGATACAACAAGTAGTGGATAATCCGCGTATAAAAGCGTTATAATAGACTTCCATTGTTTCACTAACTGCTTATTTGGAACACCGATCACGATCCGGTTGTTTCGCTCTAATCTCTCCGCTACCCACAACGAAATCAGAGTCTTGCCAATCCCGCACGTAAGAACAAGAAGCCCTTTGTTATTTTTTGTAAAGTGTTCTACTGATTTCGCAATAATAGCATTTTGATATGCTCGTGGGACATAAGAAGTAGACTCGGAGCGTTGTTTCAGTCGGAAAATTAATAGTGAAGCGCGTAATTTTTGAAAATTGTTGCGAATACGATGTTTTCGCAATAGTTCAACGATTTCACATTCTGGAATACGACGATATGTGATTCCGTGCTCTTGGAGACATGGTTCTATACATGTTATGATCTCATTACTGTAAAATTCGGATCCAGCGTCACGTTTTATATGATACGTTTGAAATTCATGCTGGAGAAATCGTTCAATAATACTCATTTGAGGCAACGAAACTTCGAGGACGACCACAAAACGTCCTCTTATAATCTCACCAGTAGCATATATTGAATCTCGATCTGGTATATTTGTTGTTTTTCCTAATTTACACGCGTTGAATGCGTCATATGATGAATGTCTGCGAATATAGATGTAGCCGTTCTGTGACATATTTCTTTGATCGTCTGTTCTTATGTTTATTTACAATAGTATTATAAATATTGTTCAATTTTATCGAATATGTCCATAGACACTCTTCGCCAGTTTTACCATAAATATGACGAAATCATCCGGTTCTCAGCCTATGCGTTCACAGGTTGGTTCTTATCGTGGGTGCTGTTTTTTATCATGCTGCCCTTCATGGCGCGAGCCTACGGAAAAATCCGCGGTGCTTCGTTGAATTACGCGTTTAGTTGGTTCTCGATGATTGCGATTATATTAGGGTTAGAATTCAGTTTGGGCTGAATATTCGGAAATCCTACTTTTCAGCCGAAAATATTCCGTTCGAATGAACACTTTTCGTTCAAATTTCAAACCTTCAAACTTATACGAATCAAAATATAAGTTTGAATGACTTTTCAGCCAAAAATATTCCGTTCAAAATCATGAAAATCCAAAAGTCCTGGTTCCAAAACCTCGGTCCCCTATTTTCAAAGACTTTACGGCCAAAAATATTCCGTTCAAAATCATGAAAATTCACACAAATCGGGAATTTTATAGTTCGGAATTCGACGATTATGGGGATGGAAAAACACACAAGCGTGTTTTATGTAGTCTTGTAAATATGACACCATAAATGGGTTGGCTTACTATAATATTCCAATATGTATGTATTGCCGAACCCGCAATATTTGCGTATTTTTGTCGTCCGTTAGAAATGTCCAAATAAATGTCCATTTTGGCCTTTGCGCTTGGAAGTTTTTAAAACGCGATTTTCAAAACATCAAAAAACACGGTTGTGACCATTATGCTCACAAATGCGAATTTTTGATAAAAAATATTGTGACTGACTTTTTTTTACGAACCGTCCGCGGAAAGCGTTGGTCGTATATTTAGGCGTATTTTTTGTCGTAATATAAAATATAAAGAATACATCCATGGAATACCATAAACTAAAAACCAGTTACGTTTGCGATTTGTGTGATTTTACATCGAGTAATAAAACCGACTACGAACGACATGTAAATACACCCAAACATAATAAGAATGTCCAATACCACACAAATACGCATGAATCATCGACAACAACAGGCCATAAATATACATGCCCTTTATGTAAAAAAGAATTCAAACATAGGACGAGCATTTATAAGCATAAAAATGTGTGTTCTGGCAAGGACGAATCGAGCGCATCAACTGCTTCAACTGCTGAGGTTCGCAACGCTGCTGTATCACAAGAATATGTCTCCGATGTTGTATCAAAAAACCAAGAACTAACAACCGCAAACCAAGAACTAACAACCGCAAACCAAGAACTAAGAAATGCGATGTTGCTTTTGATTCAACAGAATACAGAATTTCAAACCAAAATGATGGAATTCTGTAAAAGTGGCATATTATCAAACACAACCAATAACAACAACAACAATAACACCAACACTAACACCAATAGCCACAACACCATCACTAACTGTAACAACCCGACCTTTAACATGAACCTCTTTTTGAATGAAAAGTGTAAGGATGCGATGAACATGAAGGACTTTGTGAATTCCATCCAGTTGAATATGACCGATCTAGAGAATGTAGGCCGCCTAGGTTATGTTGAGGGAATGTCAAACATCCTTATCGACAACCTTCAGAAAACAGACGTATACAAGCGACCGGTCCATTGCAGTGACATCAAACGCGAAACCCTCTACGTGAAGGAAGACGACCAATGGCAACGCGAAGGCCCCGAACGCACAAAAATGACGAATGCTGTCCTTGCGGTAGAACACAAGAATGTTGTCCTCGTCAATGAATGGGCGAAGGCCAACCCGCGCTGTTTGAATAGCAACACCCGAGAGAATGAAACCTACTTCCGCCTCTCGAAAGCCGCCACTGATGGAGAGAAGGACGGGAATATAGATAAGGTGATACGAAAAGTAGCAAAGCGGGTTGTGATTGAAAAAGACTCATCGTCGTCGTCGTCGTCGTCGTCGTCGGTTTAGAAATACATCTATTCGTTCCGCCACCCGCCACCCCGAAACATCCATAAAGGATATAAAATTATTTTCCACTATTATGTCATAAAAGCCATCTTTGATCCTTTCTACACTACATTCTTCGACGAACGATGTCTCGCATATCTTCTTCTTCTCGCCCCGGTTCAGGTGTTCCTTTTGGCGGTTCGGCCAACGGTGTTCGCGGACCTACTTTTCAGTCTGGCGGCCATCGGATTAGCTCCAACACTGGTCTTTTAGCAAATCCTTCTCGCGCAGCTCAACATGCTGCTAACAACGCCGGCGCACTTACTCGTTCAGAGGCTGGCGCAATAGGTCTCAATTTAGCAGGTCGCCCCACCGGACCATTCAGCGGCCCAAGCCGCGCTTTACCCGGATTTCCTCGGTAATCATATAAAATATAAAACGATATGATGTATACTATTATTCATATCGTTTATTCATTCAGTCAAGCGATGAACGTCGAATATATCATTCCCATTATGACCTTTTGGCATACGATTTCAATTCAAATCGCAAAATACAAATCACCCCAACTCGCGAATAACGCGATCAGTTTTATTCATTGCGTATCATTTATTGCTCACTACAAATATGACTATCATCTGGACTACACAGTTCACGCAAGCGTCGCGTTTTTCATGTATGACCTTCTTTATATGGCACACCGCATATATACTCAAACAAAAAGAAACGACGAATTCGCGAAACAAATACCGTTTATTATACATCATTTCGCAGGAATATTCATATTATACTCCGCGCTAACTGAACCGAACGGATACTGTATTTTAGACGCATATATTCTCCTTGAAAACTCGAATATCATGATATATGTATCGTATTATCTGAATAAACAATACACAGAATACAAACATCTCAAGGCATTCTCCGATTTGCTTCAATTAATATCGTATTCTTATTTTCGGATCATTCAACTTTCATTATTTATTTATGAAAACCGGGAAACCCTATTACAGTATCATTTTATCACACAAATACTTATTATGATGGTGTATTCTATGGGATACGCATGGAGCTACCGGTTACTCAAAAAGAACATCCATAACTATTATACTATGACTATGACTATGACTCTGAAAGGTAATAAGTCTAATCTTCAATAGTCTCATGAATATGAAGATGATGATGATGAAGATGATGATGAAGATGATGATGAAGATGAAGACAAACACGATTCACCGCTTCAAGAAAATACTCTTCCGCGGGATGAAGTAATGCTCCTACGCCACTTTTGCCGTGAATCTCTCGGATCGTGTTTGTTATTTGTGTGATGCCGTATTCCGACGACGACGATTCGCGAATAAACGCGTCGATATCGGCGCGGGTTGGATTGGGGTTGTTAGGAAGGAGGACGACCATGGAATGGAAAGGAATGGAATGGAATCGAATCGAATCGAATATTATGTAAATAGATAATAATATATGTTTATATAATGTCACTCACACTCCCCCTCCCCAACGCCTATTTCATCTGGTATTGCGCGTAGTTGTCCATCCCTTCGACAATCTATGCGCTAACATGCTATACCCCCCCATCTCGCAATTGTCCCCGCATCTGTATGGGCGACTTCTCTCAACTATTGGCGGTACCCTCTCCGTGATTCATGGCGGCGAACACTCGACATCGCAGTTGTATTCGCCGGCGTAAGCTACCAGACCTATTACGCATTTAGATATACCTCGCCAGCACATTACACCGCTTACTCTATACTCAACGCTGTGAGTGCGGCATCCTATATCACGAGCAACTCCTTACTAAACCGTGGACGAATATGGCCGGCTACCTATGCTCATGCGAGTATTCATCTCGTAGCAAATGTTGCGAATATTGTGCTGTATAATGCGGTGTACCAAATAACAAATAATACATGAAACCGTGATAATAAATATAGAGATTAATGAATAATAATATTATAAGAGCTGATACTTATTCTAATGAAGGTGATTATCAATAACAACATATATGACATAACCACATTCATATCAGAACATCCGGGAGGTGCTGGCGTCTTTACAAAATATGCTGACAACGACAATATACCCGACCTCACCGAAAAATTCAACGCGGTTGGTCATTCCGAATACGCAGTCAATCTTCTCGGGAATTACAAAGTGGAAGATTTATCAGAAGACGACCCACGTTTTAAACGTAAGCATCGCTTGGAATATAATAAGACCAAAATATCCAAACTCATCACACATGAAGACAGGTTCCATATTCATAAAAGCATGGGTGTTGTTTCGCTCCTCAACTATTTTTATCTTCTATTTGATTGTTTTTATAGTGGTGCCACTGCAGAAATGACACTTCGAAGTGTTGATGGTGGGTTTATTGGTATCACTTGGGTTCATACAATTCTTTCACTTTCTGCGCTTCAGTTTCTTATTCCGCGCACCCGAACTGGTATTCTCCCGATGATATGGCAGGAGTTTCGTGCACATTCGATTGTGTTCGCGGTGAGAAGTTTTCTCATTATAAACGCCTTATATTTTTTCTTCGATTCTAAAGAAGACAGAATATCTGCCACAGCGATTATTGTGCGTTTAGTATTTGTTCTTGTTGCGATGAAGCTTGCCGATATAAGCACAGAATATCTACGCGAAAATCGTAAAGAAACAACGACAGCTACGATGCCCTACTGGAGTGACTGTCCAGCGTCGGTTCAATCCGCAATTAAATATTTTTATACACATTCACAATTTATGGCAACAACGGTTTGTCTGTTTGCCGATATTCCATATATTCTTGCGGTGGCATTTCCTATTCAAATTGCGTCGTTTTTGATGACCCTTGTCCGTAAAAATATTATTTCGGCGTTTTGGTATCACATGTTTTATGGGGCTAGTTTATTGGTGGTTTATCTCATCAACGCAGCAGATTATCGATTATATCCAATCATGATTCTCGGAGTAGCGTTGATACATTTACGTGTTCAATTGAAAGTGAATAAATATATATTGTGGTCATTAGTGGCTCTAATTGGCGGATTTGCGAAGTATGCCACATCGGCGCATGCGTCTACCGACGACATATTTACCTCACTCGTATGGATTGCCGTTCCTATCGTTTCGTTATTGTATTATTATATTACGAATGATGAGGAGACAAAGACGCAGATTCGAGAATGGTTCATGAATACAATTATTGAAAAAGATAATAATCGTGAAGAATCAAATCATCGAGTTTATAAAAATATGACAATAGGAAAAGAGGGCGGTCAAATCCACAATAAAATCACGATACAATTCTGCGAAAACTATCCGAAGTATAGACCGGGAATGTATTTTAATTTGTATTTTGATACAAAGAAACGGCCATACACTCCGGTAAAATACACCTCCGGAACTACCGAGACTGCGACCTTTCTCGTTAAACGCGTTCAAAATGGCGAGGTCTCACCACTTATATGTGACAAGTATCTCGTGAATCAAACCGTATTTGTAAAAGGACCGTTTGGTGTCAAGTATTATGACCCGTCGGAAACCATAATGTCGTTTATATGCGACGGAACCAAGATTAGTGAAAAATATATAATTATGTGTTCATGTGGTTCCGGAATTACTCCATTTTATAGTATGGGTGTTGCGTGGTCACAAACGACACCGACGACGCGTCAAGAACTTCATTACCTTTCATCATATCGTTCGCCCGACGATGCCATATTACGTGCTCCGACCTCAGAACGTATAATCGAAAAACTGTATATATCAAATGAGGGAAGCAAACTCACACCCACAATCTTTATTGATTATTTGACAACTCTTATCGAGAATCCAGATGAAACGAATAGACCGCAAGATATTGTAGTATTTATTTGCGGCACACAAGAGTATTCACAAATGATAAAGGAAACATGTTCAATCGTTAGTGCCGATATAAAATATTACGAATGGTAGGGTGATGAGTGGTAGTGTCATAAATTCGTTTTTTATTATGATTACAATTCGGTAATTATAATAAGATGACTCCAACAAGCATTTTAGTATGTATGATCGCGGCATATCTTGCCCCAATCGCATTCGTCTATTACAAATACCAACATTCAGATACGGCAACAAGAAGTATTTCAAGCATCATAACAAGCACAGAACCATTCTTATCATTCACTTCCGCCTCTGCCACTCCCGATACACATGATAATGCCTCCCCCCTCATCACCACAGTATTCCAAACAAGACACTTTATCGCGCTATGTATGCTTATCATGGCGGGGTTCACCGTGCTTTATGAATACCAGAGACAGCGATGGTCACTCGCCGCCATCATCGTCCTCCTCTGCGGAATATTCGGTGTGATATTTATTCCAGAACAAAACCACACACATTATATCTTTGCGGCGGCGGCATTCTTCGCAATCATCGGTTTCATGATCGGGCATACTTTCCACCATAAAAGCAACGACATTCACGACAACCTCCGCCTGCTTCTTTACGCGCAAATACTATTCATGGTGATTACGGTTATCGGTGTTATTCAGAACATCGCCATATTCGCAATCGAAGCACTTTTTCTATTGAATTTCGCGATATTCTATTTATACCTTCACTTTTCAACATTACGACCAGTAAAAAATTGATATAAATTGCTGAGAAGGATGAATAGTAAAGACAGAAGAACGATACACTACGCCACCTATGCCGAAAGAATCCGTCGCTCCCCCCGCTGCCGCCGCTCCCGCTCCCGCTAACCCCGCAGTAATCAAGAAGATTATAAAGATTAAGAAAGCAGTCGATCCTGCCGCCCCACCGGTTGTATGTGACCATGTCGAAGGTGAAATACCAGAACCAAAGCCAGAGCCAGAATCAGAACCTGAACCAGCAACTGTCGCAATTCCTCTTAGTGTGACTCTCGACGATGCGCCAATACACAAAGATATCCGTTTAATCCAAGGTGACTGTCTCGAATTATTGAAAACGCTCCCCGACAACAGCGTCCATCTCATCCTCTGCGATTTACCTTACGGCACGACGAAATGTAAATGGGATAGTGTCATCGATATCGACAAGTTATGGGTCGAATACCGCCGCATACTCGTGAAACCAACCGGAGTTGTTGTTCTATTCGGTCAGCAGCCATTTACGACACGACTCATCGCAGGCAATTACGAATGGTTCAAATATACGATGATTTGGAAAAAAAACAAGACGACACAGTATCTCTTGGCGAATTACCGCCCGATGAAATGCACAGAAGATATTTGCGTATTCTCGCCGGGTGGTGCTGCTGCTGCTTCAAGGCATAAGGGCAATATGACATATAATCCACAAGACCTCGTCCCCGTCGAAATCAAGAAGAAAAACTCAGAGAAACGTATCGGCAAAATGCTGAATCAAAGCCACCACCTTGGCCCAAATAATAAACTCATCGGTGAAAGCGAATACACGCAAACATTCAAGAATTATCCCACGGAGCTCATCGAGTTCAATATCGAATCGGATACGATCCATGAAACGCAAAAACCCGTCGCACTCATCGAGTATCTCATTAAAACATTCTCAAATCCACGCGATGTCGTCCTCGATAATACGATGGGGTCAGGGACAACCGGAATCGGGTGTATTCATACCAATCGCCAGTTCATCGGGATGGAACTTATTCCAAAGTATTTCGATCTCTCGTGTGCGCGAATCAGCGAGGCGGTGGCGAGTATGAAATCGAAGGCCGACGAATAATCCGCGAATAAATTATACGGATTCTTCCTTTATATTTTTTTCATCACCGCCATCATACCCGTTCTCTGTCGCGGTATCGTCCACTTCAGGTAATTCGATCATTCTACGATGATGTACGCCAGAGCTTCGCCGATAATCCTGAATATACTGGTACAATAAGAGCCCCCCGGACAGCCCTAGAAACACCAAGGAAACCCCGATGACCGCATCAAACGGTTCATTAAAACATACGAATGAATAAGTGAGCTGGATCACGCGGCGAATAATGTCCAATCCGCTAAGCAGGATATTGGCGGGAATGATACTCTCGCGACTATTTAGGATATATATTTTATTGAACATGTAGAGTTGTAGTCCAAACGCGATAAAGAAGTACATGGTCATCGAGCCCGCCGTCACCGGCGGTGTATGTTTCACAGTATATACTACCGCCCAGGGAGCAGCAAGTATGAAATACGTAGCCTGAAACATCACCTGAAAATCGATATTTGACATCGTATCGCCATGAAGCTTCATCGCATATTCGATGATGTTGTTATACGATGAATTCAAAAAACAAGACGCGAATATGATCGCAGTATTTCTCACGACGGTGCCACCGCCACCACCACCACCACCGCCACCACCGTCATTGTTGTATTGAAGGATATACTGCGCCGTCGCAAACGCGTGCGATACAACCAAAGCAGCACAACTCGCGTAATACAACCGCGTCACCGGCTTTTTTAGGAGAAACTTGAACCACGGTATATTGAAAATAATAAAACCGGAACGCAGTATTGTATAATAACTCAAAGTAACGGTGTTTAGAGCGTAAAATACAAATACGGTTTCGACAGTATAAAGGACGCCGGTAAAAACCCC
>Ga0194117_10001207_pt1 | contig 30775 bp, 25 predicted proteins | sample TA2MahsurfametaG_FD_160579 | JGI IMG/M metagenome (GOLD analysis project Ga0194117, IMG submission 160579) | Freshwater microbial communities from Lake Tanganyika, Tanzania - TA2015009 Mahale N1 surface | ecosystem: Environmental > Aquatic > Freshwater > Lake | place: Tanzania: Lake Tanganyika... | reverse complement strand
CTGGGGGGGCTCCTATTACCCAAGTAATTACTGCCCAAGGAAGAGGGAAGTCTTCTCCTGTAGGCTATGGACTTACGGTAATCAATGACCAGATCGGAGTAAGTAATTCCTTAGAAATTAATTTTTTAGGAAGTTATCATAAAAAAATCAAGAGAAGTTTACTTAGTGTAGGGGCTTATGTAGGTGCGGTAAATAGGGGCTTGGATTATGGAGAATTGGTGGTAATTAATCCTGAACCTAATCTGCCTCAATCGGGGAGTGAAAACCTTGTAGGGGTGGATGCTGGTGCAGGAATTCTCTTGGACAGAGGGGATATTTATGCAGGTTTAAGTGCGCGCCACCTCAATCAACCCTCCTTTGACTTTGGGAATGGTGCGTACAGTAATCAACTTACCATGCACAATTATTTCTTGCTTGGGTATCGGTTGAAGCCCATAGGGCAATTGAGGATTGAGCCTTCTATTTTATTAAAATCCATTGGGACACATACTTTATCCTACGACTTAAGCGTTATAGCAACACTTCAAAATAGAATCAATGCAGGCTTCGCCTACAGAGGGGAGGAATCTGTTTCTTTAATCTTGGGATATAGTTTATTGAATGACAATAGTTTACGGCTAGGATATGCTTTTGATTTGGTGGTGGGAGGTTTGGAGGCAAAATCGCCAACTTCTCATGAATTGATGTTGAGGTACACTTGGTCAGAGATAGAGCGCACAGTGGATCGCGTGATCCAACGAACGCCGAGGTTTAGGTTTTGATAGAATCCGGAAACTTTGGGACTATTTTTTAGTTCCCATAGCTAAGGTGAAATTTGGGTCTATACCTCAAAAAATTTGGTTTATTGGTGCAAAATGCACTAACTTTCGAGGTCTTTTTTTTGGTTTGATAGAGTTTGGCCAAGAATTTGATAAGATTAAAAAATGATTTATGCACACTAAGATGAAGGTACAAATTCTTCCGCTTGCCCTAGGGCTGTTGCTCATTACCCTGTTGCCAAGCTGCGGGCTTTTCAACAAAAAGGGACTAGCAAGCGATAAATATAACCGAAAAGGGGAGGTGACTGGAGTTCCTAAGCGGGAACGATGGAAGCAAAACCTTCCCTTGGACATGGTACCCATCAAATCGGGTACTTTTTGGATGGGTCAAAATGACGAAGATATAGCCTACACGCAATCTTCTCTCAACAAGCAAGTGACCATCTCAGAATTTTACATGGACAAGTACGAAGTGTCCAATAACAAGTACCGACAATTTTTGGAGACGGTAAAATCAGGTCAATACCAAACAGGTACTCCGACGACGTTAAAAACTGCCCCAACCTTTACACTCAACGATCTAAAGCCCGATACTACTGTATGGTCTCAAAGTTTCTCCTACCACTATGGAGATCCTTTGATGGAGTTTTACTTTGACCATCCTGCCTTTGATACCTATCCCGTGGTAGGAGTTAGCTACGATCAGGCTCAAAAATATTGCGAATGGAGATCCTATCATTTGCGAGCAAACGACGATTTGGAATTTGATCTTCCTGCCTTTAGACTTCCAACGGAAGCAGAATGGGAATATGCGGCAAAAGGAGGAAAAGAAATAGCCAAATACCCTTGGGGAGGCCCATACCTTAAGAATAAGAGAGGATGTTTGATGGCTAATTTCAAACCTGGAAGAGGAAATTACATTGATGATGGATTTACCTATACGGCTCCGGTAGACGTATTTGCGCCCAACGGTTTTGGCTTGTACAACATGTCAGGAAACGTATCCGAATGGGTATTAGATGCTTTCAAGGAAACCTCTCGCACGGAGACTTGGGATCTTGACCCGGTTTACATAGATCCTCTTGAGCCTCGAAAAGTCGTTAGAGGCGGTAGCTGGAAGGATATTGCACATTATTTAGAAACTTCTACTCGTACCTACGAGTACCAAGATGTATCCCACGCTCATATTGGCTTTCGTACCGTGATGACCTTTATCGGAAGGTCTGCCTCTATGGATGCAAAGCTTAACAAACGTATGAGAAGGTAATTTTCTCATCCCCAAATTCTTACCACATTAATTCCACAACCTATGGCAAGTAACAATAATTTCTTTTATTCCAAGGTGATGCCTAAAATTTATGGCATTGGCGCCGCGGTAGTAATTTTAGGAGCAATGTTTAAAATCCTAGATTGGCAGGGCGCCAATTGGATGATTGGAATTGGTCTTTCTACTGAAGCAGTTATTTTTTTCTTAGCTGCTTTTGAACCCTCCCCCAAGGAAGTGGATTGGAGTAAAGTTTACCCAGAATTGGATGAAGAAGGCACTGCCAAGCCTACACCAAAAAGACCTGCACACGCAGATGGAGTTGCCGCACAACTTGATGAGGTGTTGTTTAAAGCAAATATTGGTCCAGAGCTGATAGAAAGTTTGGGAAAAGGCATGGCCAATTTAGCCTCCTCTGCAGAACGCATGGGCAATCTTGCTGATGCTGCAGTGGCTACAACAGAATATGCGACTCAGGTAAAGGCTGCATCAAAAACCTTGGCTAGCATGAATGAATCTTACGCACAGACTGCCGCTGCTCTGATGGAAATGTCTTCTGCCTCTCAAGATGCTAAGGCTTATAAGACTCAAATTCAGTTGGTCACTAAAAATCTTGCTGCCTTAAATGCAGTTTACGAATTGGAACTTCAAGATACCGCCGAACAGAAAAAAGCGAGATCTGAGTTTTACAAGCAAATGTCTACGGCTATGTCAAGCTTTACTGAGGCAGGACAGCAGTCTCAAGCATTTAAAGAAGAGCTAATTAAATTGAATCAAAACGTAGGCGCGCTAAGCAAAATTTATGGCGGTATGCTTTCTGCCTTGAAAGGGTAATAAATAGCTAAACTTCCATATCGACTAAACACACATGGCAGGAGCTAAGGAAACACCTAGACAGCGGATGATCGGGATGATGTACCTGGTACTGACGGCCCTTTTGGCCCTACAGGTAAGTAATCAGATTCTCCAGAAGTTTGTCCTTCTCAACGATGGGATGGAAAGAACTTCCAAGAACTACGTATTGAAAAATGAATCCATGGTGGGTTCTATAGAATACACTATTGCCCAGCAGGGCAATAATCCTAAAGATTTTCCAAAAGTGGATGCCTCCAAAAAAGTTCGGGCTGCCACCAAAGAAATTTACGAATACCTAGAAGGTCTTAAAAAAGAACTTATAGAGCAATCCAACGCCAAAAATGAAAGTGGAAACTTTGTAAATGCTGCTCTAAAGAATACGGAAGCAGCAGGCAACATGTTTGCCAACCAAGGCAAAGGAGAGGAGTTAAAGAAAAAGCTAAATGACTATCCCAAAGCGATAGAGGGAATATTAAAGGGAGTAGGAATAACTAACTTGACCTTTAGGCCCATTGCCCGAGATGCGGCAGAGATCGAATTGTTTGCAAACGACTTAGAAGTTAAAAATAAAAGTTTCGTTGCCTTGAATTTTGTGAAGTCCCCCGTGGGTGCTGTACTAGCCATCCTTTCCCAATTTCAAAATGAAGTGTTGAATATTGAGAGCGAGGCCTTGACTACCATGGCCAATACCATCGGTTCTTTTTATTTCAAAGCAGATATTACAGAAGCCAAGATTTCGGCTATTTCTAATGTGGTAGCCGCAGGAACTAAGTTTGAGGGAACCATGTTCATTGCCTCTTCTTCTTCTTCAGCTACTCCCACCATGACCTTGGATGGTCGAGCGATTCCGGTAGACGAAAAAGGATTTGGAAAAATAGAGTTTACTGCTACTCCAGCAGGAACCTATGACGATAGGGGCTTGGCAAAAAAATTATTGCGAGGAGAGATTATTACCAATGTAGGTGGAGAAGACAAGGTGCTGCCTATTGAATACGAATATTATGTAGCTCAGCCTGTCATAAAAATTACTTCAGAGGTAGTCCAACAACTTTACGCAGGCTGTGCCAACGATTTGAGTATTGATGTACCGGCACTGGGAAATACCTATGCTCCTGAATTTACTGTTACCAACGGGGATAAAATTAAAGGTGCAAAAGCTGGACAAGTGACCATCATTCCAAATGCTAGTGGAAAGGTGACTATTGGAGTGAGCAGTGGAGGAAATAAGATAGGAGACGAAACCTTCGATATCAAGCCAGTCCCTAATCCTACCATCAGCGTGTTAGCTGCCAATGGTTCCGAACTGGATATCAGTCAAGCCCAGACTACTAACGTTTTGAGTGGGGTAAAAATAGTTGCCAAATCAGATCCTACTTTTGCTAGGACTATGGCTAGAGACGCCAATTTTGCAGTGACAGGAGGAGAAATTACCTTGGTACGAAATGAAGTGCCTAGAGGAGCTCCTGTTGCTATTGGTGCGGGTTTGAGGGGCTTACTAGGTAGTGCTGCCGCGGGAGACATCATCGTGATTCGAATCAATCAAATCACTAGAACCAATTTTAGAGGAGAAAAAATTCCTATGGATTTCCGAGGAGTGATCACCGTAAGGGTAAAATAAGGATTTCGAGAAGGATTAAATGAAAATGCTATGAACTTTAAACTTAGATACATCTGGATAGCCCTCCTTTTAGGCATCATCTTTCAGGTAGATGCTTTAGCTCAAGTGGCTACTTCTGTAACGCCTTCAGGGATAGGTCGAAGGCAATATGCCATGGATACGGTTTACTCTGTAAAGCGAATCCGAGAAGAGGATAAGATGTATCAAATTTCAGTTTGGAGGAGAATAGACCTTCGTGAAAAATACAATGTACCCCTCTATGGATCTGGGGATACCCGGGAGAATGGCATCATTAATCAAATTTATCAAGCCGTAAAACAAAATGCCATAGAAGTATTTGCAGACGAAGATTTTACTCAACCTCTTTCCATTCCAGAATTTGACTCAGCTTTTTGGAAAACTGATTTTAAAGACTCCATTTTCATCAAACAGTTGTACTATTTAGATTTTAAAGAAGATTTTGTTTTTGATCGTCAACATTCGCAATTCAAATTTGACATCAAATACATACAGTTGTTGATGCCTTCAGAAACAAATGCTGATCCAAATACTGGAGTTGGATTTCAAAAGACTATTGGATTTATTAGGTACAAGGACTTCATCAAGCATTTTGCCAATCATCCGGATGCTCGTTGGATTAATTTTCAAAATATTTCCAAGAGCTTGACCTATGACAAGGCCTTTGAATCTCGACTTTTTCGTTCGGTAGTCACCCGCTATACTAATCAGGACGATGCCTTGATCATCGATTTGGTCAATAAGAATACACCTGCAGAGCGACGAAAGATGCAGGCCTACCTCGATGCCTTGGCATTTGAGTACCAATTGTTAGAATTTGAAAACTCCGTATGGGAGTGGTAAAAATCAAAAAGGGGCTTAGGCCCCTTTCTTTTTTTGTATCCAAGCGTTCACGAGTTTGGCTTTTGTAGCTCCAATCAGTTCTTCAATTTCCTCCTCTTTGGCGAGCTCAAGCTTACGTAGGGATTTGAAGTGCTGGAGTAATTTTTGAATGCTACTACTCCCAATACCCTCAATCTCTGTCAGCTGGCTTCCTATCGCCTTCTTACTGCGCACCTGTCGGTGAAAAGTAATGGCAAATCTATGGGCTTCGTCTCGGATTCGCTGCAATAACTTTAAACTTTCGGATTTTTTGTCTATATGTAGAGGGAATTGATCGCCTGGAAAGTAGATCTCCTCTAGCCTCTTGGCAATCCCTATGATGGGCATTTTTCCATAAATACCCAACTCGTGCAAGGCTTCAATCGCAGAAGACAACTGTCCTTTTCCTCCATCGATTACCACCAATTTTGGGAGAGGTACTCCTTCTTCCAGGAGTCTTTTGTAACGCCTTCCTACTATTTCCTTCATGCTTGCAAAATCATTGGGACCTTGCACCGTTTTGATATGGTAATGCCTGTATTCTTTTACGACAGGTTTGCCATTTTTAAAACATACCATGCTAGCCACAGGGCTACTGCCTTGAATATTTGAATTATCAAAGCATTCGATATGATCGGGGATTTCCTGCAAACTAAGATCTTGCTGCAGCTGCCGGATGACCCTATCTTTTTTATCTACATTCAGGCCCTGCAGAGAAGCTTTTTCTTTTTTGTAGTATATGGCATTTTTTAAAGAGAGTTCTACCAACTTTTTCTTATCTCCAATTTTTGGGTGGGTGAGTTGAAGTCCCTCAATGGGCTGTTCCAAGTCAATATTGATCAAGGTTTCGGGGGCATCACTTTGGAATTGATCTTGGAGGCGAATGAGGGCAGTGACCAACAGCTCCTCTTCCGATTCGTCCAATCGCTTTTTGAGTTCCACGTTTTTTGAAGTAATCAAGGCTCCATTTTTTACCCTCATGTAGTTGACATAAGCATTTTTTTCATCAGATACTAAGGTACATACATCTAGATTGGAGATATTGGGAGAAGTGATGAGGGACTTGGCTTGGTATTTCTCAAGTAGCTCCAATTTATTTTTTACCTGTTGGGCTTGTTCAAAGGCCAAGTTTTCAGCAAGCGTCTGCATGCGCTGCTTGAAATGGGACTTGGCTGTAGCAAGATTCCCTTTTAGTATATGCTTTGCCTGTTCCAAATCGGATAAATAATCCTCCTCTTTTTGTTTGCCTATGCAGGGACCTTGGCAATTCCCAATGTGGTACTCTAGGCAGACCTTGTATTTTTCTTCCTTGATTTTTTGAGGGGAGAGGTCTAGGCTGCAAGTTCGGATGGTAAAAAGCTCTCGAATCAAATCCAGCACATTGTTCATGGCTTTTACGCTTGCAAAAGGACCGAAGTAAGTTCCTTTTTTAGGAAGGTATTTTCGAGTGGGAAATATCCTGGGAAAGTGTTCTTTGGTTAGCAGAAGGTAGGGATATGTTTTGTCATCGCGAAGAAGGATGTTGTATTTGGGCTGAACTTTTTTGATTAGGTTGTTTTCTAACAACAGCGCATCTAACTCACTATGAACCAAGGTGATCTCAATTTTTGTGATTTCTTTGACCATTCTTTTGGTTTTGAGATTCACCCCATTATTTTTTGTGAAATAGCTACTAACCCTTTTTTTTAAGCTTTTGGCTTTCCCCACATAGATCAATTCCTCATTGGGATTGAAAAATTTATAAACACCAGGTTGATCGGGAAGGTGGAGGTGTTCTTCTGGTAGAAAAGAGGAGGAAAGCATGGAGTGAATTTAAAAAAAACAGCCTAAGAATTAGGCTGTATTACTGGGGAAGAGGGAAGTTCAAAAATCATTTTTCTTGGCATCGTAATCAAAATCAGCAAATCGCTGACTTTCTTGTTCGTACTTATCGCAATCAATCTCTATGCTAAGGGGCCTCTCTGGTCTAGGGAATGGGCCTTTTGTATAGCCTAGGCTGGGATCTGCATATACTTTGGTCATGTATTTTACCCAGATCGGACGGGCTGTTTTGGATCCTTGTCCTGCACTCCAACTTCTGAAGTGTATGGCTCTGTCATCTCCTCCTACCCAAGTGCCAGAAACTAAATCTTTGCTTAGTCCCATGTACCACCCGTCAGAAGCATTTTGGGTTGTTCCTGTTTTACCACCCAACTCATTCCCTTCGCGCAAGGTCCAGGGTACGCCTTGGCTAGTGCCCGATTCTTCTTCAAACCCACCTCGCAGCATGTAGGTCATGAGGTAGGCATGCTCTTCGCTCATGGCAGGCCTTTTCTTTGGCGTAAACTGTTGGATGACATTCCCATTTTTATCCTCAATCCTATCGATGTAGTAGGGAGTGGTGTGTTCGCCTTTATTGACAAAAGTTCCGAAGGCACCCACCATTTCAAAGATGGAAACGTCATTGACACCTAAAGCCAAGGAAGGCACTTCTTCCAGGTCACTGGTGATCCCCAATCTTCTGGCCGTTTCTATGACAATTTTAGGGCTTAATTTTTTCATCATGTAAGCAGTCACGGAATTGATGGATTGTGCCATAGCTTTTCGAATGGTCATTTTTTCGTAAGAAAATTTACCATCAGCGTTGGAAGGGCTCCAAGCAGGCTGTCCAGGAATGTAGACTTCTACGGGTTGATCGATGACAGAATAGCAGGGGCTATACCCATTTTCTATGGCGGCAGCATATACGAAGGGCTTGAACGTAGATCCGGGTTGTCTTTTTCCTTGCTTTACGTGATCAAACTTGAAGTATTTATGGTCCATACCTCCCACCCAGGCTTTGATATGGCCAGTATGTGGATCCATGCTAAGGAATCCTGCCTGAAGAAACTTTTTGTAGTAGGCCAGAGAGTCCATGGTACTCATCAAGGTATCTCGTTCTCCTTCCCAAGAGAATACCCTCATTTCCTTTTTTTCATTCAGTTTGTAGTTGATGGAATCGGTTTGATCTCCATAACGCTCTTTTAAAATGCGATAGCGTTCGGTACGTTTTACGGCAGTTTCAAGAAAATCAGGGATTACTTGCCAGCTTTCGTCAATCCAGGGATCCCTGTCCCCCATTTCTTGGTAAAAAGCTTTTTGAAGTTCGGTCATGTGCTCCCTCATGGCTTCCTCAGCATAGCGTTGCATGCGGCTGTCTAAGGTCACATAAATTTTTAGTCCATCCCCAAAAATATCATAGGCAGAGCCATCAGATTTCAAGTTTTCTTTGGCCCATTTGATTAAATCTGCTTTTACAATCTCGCGAAAATAGGTAGCTAAGCCTTGGTTTTGATTCTGCACTCTATAATCCAATTCAATTGGTAATTGAGAAATGGAATCATACTCGGCTTCGGTCAAAAAATCATTTTTGACCATTTGAGACAATACCGTATTTCTTCGCCGAAGAGAATTCTCAGGATTGAATACGGGGCTGTAATAGGTAGGAGCTTTAAAAAGACCTACCAAAACTGCGGACTCTTGAACCGACAAGTCTTTGGGGTCTTTATTAAAAAAAGTTTTAGATGCAGTTTTTATACCGAAAGCATTGGATCCAAATTCAGAAGTATTTAAGTATAAGGTAAGGATTTCATTTTTCGTGTATGCCTTTTCCAATTGGGTAGCTACTATCCATTCTTTGGTCTTGATGATAAGCATCCGTAAGCCTGGAATATTACTCAAAATACCAGCGCTAGCATCTGTTCTTGTTTTGAAAAGGTTTTTGGCTGTTTGCTGACTGAGTGTTGAGCCTCCTCCAGAATCTTGACCAAGAAGAATAGATTTGACAAATACCCGAAGCATGGCAATCAAGTCTATCCCAGAGTGCTCTTCAAATCGTTCGTCTTCTGTGGAAATAAGGGCTTGAACCAAGTTAGGAGCCAACTCTTCATAGCTTACTGGGCTTCGATTTTCTCGAGCAAAGGTTCCCAGCAGGACTCCATCTGCCGAATAGAGTTCGGATGCCAGCTCGCTATCTGGATTTTCCAAGGCTTTAAAATCCGGTAGGGATCCAAAAAGGCCTAGAAAATTGATGCTGACCAGCCAAACAAACAGGATAAAACACACCAGACCTCCAAAAAAGGCCATCCACAAGTACTTTATTGTTTTGGAAGCCCAGTCAATTGAAGAAGATTGATCCGATTTAAACATGGATTAATGATAAGTAGAAGTAAAGAAGTTGAGGTACTCCTCTACGTTTTTGGTTTGGTTTAAGACTTGAAAGTTTTCAATAGAAATGAAAAATGCCTTGGATTTTGCTTCTTCACTCAATTCTGAAGAGGAAAATTTATTCTTAAAGGTAGTGAAATACTCCATGGCTTTTTCAGCAGTAGAAAATGGGCTAATTATATAAAAGGTAAGCTCTTGGCTCATGCTCATATTTCCTGTTCGTAATCTTGCTTCCCCAAAGGATTGGGAATGAAAGTTCTCTAAATCTCCAAGCAAATTCTTGGCCGATTCTGATTCGCTTTGGGATAAAACCAAAATAAAAATATGAGTCTGGTCACTAGAAATTTTATAAGGGCTGTTTTCAACGGGACTTATGGCTTCTTTTTCTACAATCGCTTCCTTTCCTGGGGCATCCTTTGTTGGTGCTGCTTGGTTTGCTTGACCGCGCTGATCGAGCTCCTCTTGACTCAATAGGGGCAGAAGCATGGATTTTGCCAATTCTACCAAAGCGGTTTCTTTTCCTAGCTGAATAAACTCTTCAAGCTTCTCCCTATAATTTGTTCGGCTTTCTAGTTTGCCGGCTATCATCACGTTAAGTAAGAGCAATTTTTCCGTATTCCGGGTCAAGGGATATTTTTCAAGAGTGGAAAAAATTAAAGATTTTGCTTCACTGTAATTTCCTGCATAATAGGCATCGTAAGCTTGTTCGTATCCTTTGGAAGATTCTAGGTAAGCTAGGTTGCCTGAAGTGGCCTCGGGATTATTTACTGAGAAGGTATAAGGTGATTCTGGAAATTCACTATTGAGCAAGGTCACGTAATAATCGGGTCTGCCCTGCACTTCTTTCTGACCTAAATACAAAAGGTAGTAGGCTTCAGGCTTTTTTATGCTTTTGGGAAAGTTGTTTATAAATTTTTCTAGGTACTGTGCGCTGAGTTCAGGTTCTTTTAAATTGATGTACAGTAGTTTTCCTAATTCAAAATAAGATGTTTCTACCTCCTGATTTGCAGCCTGAATTTGTTCTGAAGAAGCTGGAATATTTGCCAGTAAACTTTCTACTGAAGGAAGGCCTGCCGTTCCTAGGGAATCCGCTTGCATCGGTTCATCATTCACATTCAGGGGTGGTATGACTTGGGTTGAAGTTTCAAATAAGGCTGCTTTTCTTCTCCAATTGTCTTGAAGGGTACGATTTCCCCAGGTACGTACAAAATCTATTGCCCCTTGCTGCATGGCCGTACTGTTGTCAAAATAAAAACTGGAAGCATTTCCTTGATCTCCAAATGCCAGCAGGTTATCAAAAAGGGAGGTTGAGGTGCTTGTTTTTTCCTTAAGTGCTTGATCTTCTAATTTTGCTTTTTCATTTTCTAAAAATGTTTCAGCACGCTTGCGTTGCTCCTCAGGGGACAACTTGGATAGCTGTAGCAAACTATCTGTAGCCTGAATTCTTTCGAAATGAAAAACGTAGGAATCTAGGGTTTGCTTTTGTTCCCTTAGGACCAATGCATCTTCATCCTCCTCGGGAATAAAATTGAGTGCGGAGTCTAAGTAGTATTTGCTGGCGCGGTAATTCTTGAATTGATCGAGTTGAATTTTTGCCAACTTTTCATAGATATACCCCTTGAGCCTGGGGAGGCTTCCTGGTTCTTTGGCGGCCTGCTGCAGCAGTTCCACGGCCAAAGGTATATCTCCTTGCTTTTCTTCAAAAAGAGCACGCTCGTAAACTACCACATCTTTTAACTCCTTGTTCTTTGGATCCTCATACAATCCTTCGTAGTAATTCCGTACCTTTTTCACATCCTTGGAGGCATTGAGCTCGGCTACTTGCTGGGAATATAGCGTAGCAAAAAAATTTCGCTCGTAGGGGGGATTTCCTTCCAAAGATTTTTGATAATAATCGTAGGCTAGCGCGTCCAAGCCTTCGCTTTGGTATCTTTGGGCCAGCATGAAGTACATTCTTGAGCGCTCCTTTTTATCTTTACTGTAGGTAATTGCCCGATCTAAGGAGCCAATTACCCCATTTTGATCTGCCTTGGATTCATAGTAATACGCTAAAATTTTAAAGAGTTCATGTCGATTTTTCGGATTGATTTCTGTTTCCTTAGATAAATAGTCAATGGTAAAGTTGGCATCTTCTAAGGCATTTTGATCGATATACAATTGCAGGAGACTAATTAAGGCCTGGTGTCGCAAATCTTTGTCCTTGCTTTGGCTATTTACATAGCGGAAGGTGTTTTTTGCATCGTCGGTTCTCCCTTGTAGGTAGTCAATTTTTCCAATCAAGTAGTAACTGTCATCCACCCATTTGGAAATTCTATGCCAGTCTATGGATTTGGATGCCAGCTCTTTTGCCGAATCCAGTCTTGCTTTATGTTGTTGTATGGAGGAGGAGTCATAGGCAATGATCACCGGCAAGAGCTGGGTATAATCTTCCTTGTAGCTCTGCAAAATCTCCTCTTCTACCTGAGCGATTTTAGATTCTGCTAAGTAAAAAGCATTGTAATGTGAAGTTAGGTTATGAAATGCCCGATTGGTAAAAGTGTTGCGCTCAGAAGAACAAGCACCCATACACAGGAGAAATATTCCTGCAAAAAATAGTTTTCTGCTTTTCATTCAGGTAGTGTCTTTTTCAAAATACCAAATTAGGGCATTTACCCCAGTTACCGAACGAACCGGAACAGGAATTATTCTGCATACCTCAAATAAAAAGCTGAATCTATGACTTATCTTTAAAGACATGTCAAAACCTCACAGCGAAAAACCTGAAAAGCATCAAGAAGCCCCGATTTGGATAAAATACCTAGGGCTATCTTTTCAACTTTTGGCTTTAATTGGAGGAAGCACCGCTTTGGGTTGGTGGCTTCATCAACAATCGGCCATGATGTTCCCCCTTTGGTTACTCCTAGGCTTGGCCATAGGGATGATGTCTGCGGGATATATTCTTTGGAAGTCTACCCAAGAAGATCGCTAGTGCTAAAGCAAAAAAGAAAGTAACTTTGAGGGCTAAATCTACAGGTATGAAGCTACGTCAAAATTTCCATGCTATGTTTTTTCTGGTATCCTTGGTGGGTGGATTGATACTCCTTGGAGTAGGCCAATTATTCCCAAAGGCCTTTCATTCGGAAATCTGGTCTATTTTTGTGTACTCTGTTGGCTTGAATTATTTTGTAAGTGGACTTAGTCTGTGGCTAAATAAAAAATCACCTGAAAATTTTGCAAATATTAAATTACTTGGAATGCTCATTCGTATCCTAAGTGCATTAGGTTTCATTGTCCTATTTAGCATGCTGGAATTGGAAAATATTATTTTGTTTATTGTTAATTTCTTTATTCTTTTTTTGTTCTACCTGATTTTTGATATCTACTTTATTATTTCTAACTTGCGCCAAATTTCTAAAAGACCTAACCCAAACGAGTAGATGTCGCGCAAATTTTTGGCCCTAAGCCTTTTATTTTCAGTACTTTTTCTGCATTCCTTTGGAGAGATTTTTGCGGCTGAAACGGGTGCCAAAGAAGGAAAAGAGGACCCGACAAGCTTCATCATGCATCACATCAAAGATGCTCACGAATGGCATTTTTTTAATGTGGGGCATACCCATATTACCTTGCCTTTGCCGGTGATTACCTATGCCTCTGATCGTGGTTTAGAGTTTTATCTTTCTTCAGACTTTCAAGATCCCGAGACCCACAAATTCGGTAAAGAATTCGCTCATAATGGAATTTACATCGACGAGCACGAACTCCTAGGTAGAGTCGATGAGGGTTCTATCATGGATTTTTCCATTACCAAAAACGTGGCCATGATGTTTATTGTCATTGCCATGGTACTCTATATTACCCTTTCTGCAGCATCTCACTACAAGAAGAACGGGACAGCAGCTCCAAAAGGCGCAGCTTCCTTGCTGGAGCCCATCGTCATTTTTGTGCGTGATGAAATTGCTCAAAAAGCAATAGGTCCTAAGTACATGAGATTTGTCCCCTATTTGTTAACCTTGTTCGTATTTATTTGGACAGGTAATTTACTGGGGCTACTTCCTGGAGCAGCTAACCTTACGGGAAATATTGCAGTTACCTGCACCTTAGCTTTCCTAACCTTTATCATTGTCAACGTGAATGGCAATAAGGATTATTGGAAGCACGTCTTTGCTACCCCAGGTGTGCCTGCGGCTTTGTTGCCAATCATGGTTTTGGTTGAGTTTATCGGACTCTTTACCAAGCCCTTTGCCTTGATGGTTCGTCTCTTTGTTGCTGTTACCGCTGGGCATATTGTGATTTTGGCCTTTATTTCTTTGGTATTTATTTTCGAGTCCTATACGATAGGGGTTTTATCTACGGTGATGGTCACCTTTATCAACATCATTGAATTGTTGGTGGCAACTATCCAAGCTTACGTATTTACCCTATTCTCAGCCATGTACATTGGGGGTGCAGTTGCAGAACATGCCCACGATGATCATCATTAAGTAAAATTTCTTTGTTCAATTTATAAAACCAATGTTTATGTTAACTTCTATCTTATTGACTGCTGGATTTGCACTTATGGGTGCTGGTATCGGCGCTGGACTTGCTGCAATTGGCGCAGGCCTTGGTGTTGGTCGTATCGGTGGCCATGCAATGGAGTCTATCGCCCGTCAGCCTGAGGCTGCAGGTAAGATCCAAACTGCAATGCTTATCATTTCAGCTTTGATCGAGGTAGTTGCCCTGTTTTCAGCCGTAATTTGTCTACTTATTGCGTTGAATGCTGGCAATATTGCCTTCTTCTAAGATGTACAACAGGGGGATTGGCGCTAGGCCAATCCCTTTGCTTTTGAACAAAATCGAAATTAATCCCATCTACCATGGATCTAATAATACCTAGTGGCGGACTCATATTTTGGCAACTTTTGGGTTTCTTGGCCCTGCTATTTATCCTAATCAAGTTTGCATGGAAACCCATGCTGGCTTCATTGGCTGAGCGAGAATCTAGCATTGAGGAGGCACTTCAATCCGCTGAAAAGGCGAGAAATGAAATGTCTAACCTCAAATCAGAAAATGAGAAGCTGCTTCAAGAAGCTAGAAAAGAGCGTGACGTCATTTTGAAAAAAGCCCATGAAGCTTCTGCAAAGATGATCGAAGACGCCAAGACGGAGGCGAGTAAGCAAGGCGCACAACTTATTGCAAATGCAAAGGCGGTTATAGAGACAGAAAAGAAAGCCGCCCTTTCCGAAGTTAAAAATCAGGTAGCCCTGTTGACCTTAGAAGTTACTGAAAAATTACTTAGGAAACAGCTTGCTGACGATAAAGCCCAAGCAGCCCTAGTGGATCAATTTATCAAAGACTTGAAGATTAACTAAAGTTTTATGTCCATCCACAGAGCCGCTTCCCGTTATGCCAAATCTATATTGGACCTTTCCATAGAGAAGGGTCAATTGGAGGGGGTATTTTCAGATTTCAATAATTTGGCCGCAATGGGGAAAGCTTCTCGTGAGCTTAATCTAGCGCTAAATAATCCAGTGTTGACCTCAGATAAAAAACTCAACATTTTAAAAGCTCTGTTTTCCAAAGGAGCCAACCCACTGACCTTGACCTTTTTCGAGGTGATTTCTAGAAAAAATAGGGAAGGTATTTTGTTGGAAGTGGCCAAGGAGTTTGTGGGTCAGTACAATACATACAAATCTATTCAAGTAGCGGAAGTAAGCTCAGCTTCAAGTTTGACAGACAAGCAACGAACCCAATTGATTGCTGTGGTCAAAGAAATCAGTGGGATGAAAGAAGTACAATTGGTAGAAAAAATAAATCCTTCCCTGATTGGTGGATTTGTTCTAAAGGTCAATGACCGTCAATTGGATGAATCTATTAGCAGTAAATTGAATGCCTTGCGTGTTCAGTTTTCAAAAAATCTTTACGAAAAACAATTTTAACGAATCTTATAACCGAATCCTATCATGGCAGAAGTAAGACCTGATGAAGTTTCAGCGATCTTGAGAGAACAACTCTCAGGAGCCAGAACAGAAGCAGAACTAGAAGAAGTGGGAACAGTCCTCCAAGTGGGGGATGGTGTAGCCCGTATCTATGGACTCACAAAAGCCCAAGCTGGTGAATTGTTAGAGTTTGAGAATGGTCTAAAAGCGATGGTTCTCAACTTGGAAGAAGACAATGTGGGAGCGGTACTTTTTGGAGATTCCAAGGAAATTAAGGAAGGTGATACGGTAAAGCGTACCAAGAAAATTGCTTCCATCCAAGCGGGGGAAGGAATGCTTGGTCGTGTAGTCGACACCTTAGGTAATCCTATTGATGGAAAAGGCCCTATATCTGGGGACTTGTACGAAATGCCATTGGAGCGTAAAGCGCCTGGGGTGATCTATCGTCAGCCAGTTACCGAACCTTTACAAACGGGTATTAAATCTATCGATGCCATGATTCCTATTGGACGTGGTCAGCGAGAATTGGTTATCGGGGATAGACAAACTGGAAAGACAGCCGTTGTAATTGATGCTATCCTTAACCAGCGAGAATTTTATGAAAAAGGGGAGCCAGTATTCTGTATCTATGTAGCCATAGGCCAGAAAGCTTCTACCGTAGCTGGAGTAGTAGCTGCCTTGGAAAAAGGAGGCGCACTTCCCTACACCGTGGTGGTAGCCGCTCCAGCTTCTGATCCTGCTCCTATGCAGTTCTTTGCTCCATTTACTGGTGCGGCGATCGGAGAATTCTTTAGAGATACAGGACGTCCTTCTTTGGTGGTATACGATGACTTATCCAAGCAAGCGGTAGCCTACCGAGAGGTATCTCTGCTATTGAGAAGACCTCCAGGACGTGAAGCATATCCTGGTGACGTATTTTATTTGCACTCCAGACTTTTGGAAAGAGCAGCAAAAATCAATCAATCCGATGCCATTGCCAAACAGATGAATGATCTTCCAGAATCTATTCGTCCTTTGGTAAAGGGAGGTGGATCCTTGACCGCCTTGCCTATCATTGAGACCCAAGCCAGTGACGTGTCTGCCTATATTCCTACCAACGTAATTTCAATTACAGATGGTCAGATTTTCTTGGAAACCAACCTATTCAACTCCGGTATACGTCCTGCCATCAACGTAGGTATTTCTGTATCTCGAGTAGGTGGTAATGCACAAATCAAATCCATGAAAAAAGTTGCAGGTACCTTGAAGCTAGATCAAGCTCAATTCCGTGAACTTGAGGCATTTGCTAAGTTTGGATCTGACCTGGATGCTTCTACCAAAAGAACCATTGAAAGAGGTCGTCGTAACCAAGAGATTTTGAAGCAGGCACAATATGCCCCCGTGTCAGTAGCACATCAGGTAGCTATTATTTATGCTTCTACTCGAGGCCTGATGGATAGCGTGCCTGTTGAAAAGGCAAGAGCTTTTGAAAAGGAGTTCTACCTATTGTTGGATGCCTCTTATCCTGAAGCAATCCAATTGATTCTAAAAGGAGATATCGATGGCGCAGGCAAGATTCTTGCTACTGCAGCTGCCGAACTATCCCCTAAATACGCAAAGTAATTTAAATAACTCCCTGCTAGCTTGCTGGCAGGGTTTGTCATACGTACAAAGCAATCTCTGATGGCTAACCTTAAGGAAGTAAAGCAAAGGATCAACTCGGTAATCTCTACCCAGCAAATCACGAAGGCCATGAAAATGGTTTCCGCGGCCAAGCTACGTAGGGCTCAGGAAAAGATTGTCCAAATGCGTCCTTATTCTCAGAAGTTGACTACTATTCTCAATAATGTGTCTGCTGCTTCAGAAGGGGCTTCAGATATTGTTTATGCCACCAAAAGAGAAACCAAGAAGGTTCTCTTGGTGCCGATTACTTCTGATAAAGGGCTTTGTGGAGCATTCAATACCAACATCATCAAAGCGACCAATGCTGCCATACAGCAACAAGGGTCAGGAAAAGAGATCCACCTCCTCCCTCTTGGGAAAAAAGCATTTGAATACTTCAAAAAATCTGCACATCAGGTGGTAGATTCCTATTATGGGATTTTCCAAGACTTAAATTTTGATGTAGCAAAAGAAGCGGCTCTTTTTGCTATGAATGGCTTTGCATCAGGAAATTACGATCAGGTCGTTTTGATTTTTAATGAATTTAAAAATGTGGCTACCCAGATTGTTCAAGTAGAACAATTTTTACCCATGGCGCCCAAGGTAGAGGAAGAGGTAAAACAAGTGGAAACCGATTACATCCTAGAGCCTTCTAGAAATTATATCATCGAAGAATTGGTTCCCACCTCGTTAAAAATTCAATTTTACAAGGCTGTGCTGGAAAGTAATGCTTCCGAGCATGGAGCCCGAATGACTGCTATGGATAAGGCAACCGAAAATGCAGGAGAATTGCTGAAGGAACTAAAGTTGATGTACAATCGTACCCGTCAGGCAGCTATTACCAATGAAATTTTGGAAATCGTGGCAGGAGCCAACGCGCTTGCTGGCAAGTAATTTCCTGTTTGTACCAACAAAAAAACCACAGCGAGTAGCTGTGGTTTTTTTGTTTTTACCCTCCGCCTTTTAGAGTCTGATCCTTCGACTGATCACTCCGGCCATAATGGTCAAGCCCTCTGCATTGGGATGGACTCCATCAGGGAGTAATTCGGGCTTATCCATGAGCGGGGTATACAAGTCTATGACCTCTGCGCCCGATTTTTGGATGACTTCAAATAGCATAAGGCGCTGCTCATTATTCATGACGTCTGGAGTGATTCCAAAGTTTACTCGGGTCACAGGCACTGGAAGGATAATGTATACCATTCCATCTTTGGGCATGTGCATCCTGAATTCTCGGATCAGGTCTAGATAATCTTGGACAAAATCAGCCTTGTGCTGCCAATTTTGTGGCTTAGAGTCATTTGTTCCTAATTTGATGACGACCACATCGGGACGAAAGGCTTTTACCTCCTCAAATTGAGGTTCGTTCCAATAGGGGAAATCACCTTTTTTCAGGAGGGTTCTTCCACTGACCCCAAAGTTCTTCACTTGGTAAGCATCTCCTAACATACTGCCAACCAATAAGGGGAATGATCCTGGATGCTCTCGACCTGGGCCTTGAGTAATGCTATTGCCTACAAATGCCACCTTGATGGGCTCTTGAGCCTGAAGGGGGAGAAGAGAAATACTCGTGAGGATAAGTAGTAGGAGTATGGGTTTCATAAGAATTATAGGGGTTCAGGTACTTGCATGGGTTTAAGTGTAGAAAAATAGAAAAACTAATTTAAAAAATAAGCCCTTTCATCATTCTAATGGACAAGCCAAGTATTTTTGAACCATGGCCCATGCTATGAAGAAGTTTAGCTCCTTGTCCTACCTTTCCCTGGATGTAGTCTCAGGAGCACTAGCAAGCATGTATTTTTTTGAGAGACTTCTGCATGTAGAGCTGGAGGGAACGAGGTATGTGCTGTTGGCATTCGCTGTTTGGGTGATCTATTCTTTAGATCATCTGGTGGACGTATGGATATCGAGGGAAGCACCTCTTTCTGCTCGAAGAATATTTCATTGGCGCCACAGAAGGATCTTGGGACTACTGGTCGTAATCGCCATCGTCCTTGGGATCCTAGGATCTACTATTTGGCTTGGCTGGGGAAAAGAATTTCAAGTGGCCTCTTGCCTAGGAATGGGGATAGCGGGTAGCCTAGGAATAATTCACTACCAAGGCTGGTTTAAATGGAAGGAAGTTTCCATTGCATTTTTTTTTGTAATCGGGGTAGCTTGGCTGCCCTTGCTTAAGGCCTCTCCCTTGGATCTGAACTGGGAGGTCTTCCTGTTTCTTGCCTTCTATGTACTTCTTGCCCTGCTCAATTTACTGATGCTTACTTTTTTGGACAGGGAGGAAGACCTGGTCTCTGGTTTTGGGTCAGCAGCTCAGAAGATGACAACCGCAGAGCTACAGGGAATCATCCGTAAGCTTGTCTTAGTATTGATCTTTACTTCCTTGATCGCCTTTGTGTTTTTGCCTTCTCTATACCGAACGTATTCAGGGGTCTTATTTTTAATGACTTTATCACATTACCTGATTTTTTTTGGGAGTAAAAGTTCAGAAAATCAAAAGCGAATGGCCATGGAACTATGCTTCAGCATGCCCTGGTTCTTGGCACTTTTTTAATCGTTTTACTTTTTTTCCCAAGTAGGATCATAGCGGACGAAGAGGGCAAGCCAAATGGCTCGACTCAATCGAAAAGTAAAGGGAAGGCTGAGCATAACCACGCCAAAGAGCAAGCTAAGCATGTGAACTAGGGAGTAGGGGGGATAAAAATAGACCAATAGCCCCCAAGCAAAGAAAAATTGTAGGGTATTGATGGCATAGCTTACAAACATGGCCCCAAAATAAAATCCAGGCTCTGGCTCAAAAGAAAGTTGGCAAACGGGACAAGCAGGATGGATTTGAAAGTAACTTCCGGGACTTGTTTTAGTGCCCGAACGAAAAAGAGGGCCTTTTCGACATCTGGGACATCTCAAGGATAGTATACCAAAAATTATTTTAGGGAATGACACGAGTTTCTATAATTTACTGGCCTGCTTTTTTAATTAGTTCTTGCATCATGAGATCAAAATAGGTGCCATTACCTGGTCCAAACCAATTGGTTTCCCGGACCTCATGGAAATCCTCATCATAAAGTTCGTCTGGCGTGATGTAACCGATGTAGCCTCCATTAAAAACAGTGACTACAAGATGGAGTCCTTTCGCTTTTGCAAGCTTTTCCCATTCCTCATAAAAAACCCCCGAAAGTTCACCGCTGCTGGAAATAAAAAGGAGAGACCCTACTTGGGTGACGTTGAAATAGGCAGGAGTGTCTCCAACCAAGTACCTAAATAGCCATGGGCGAAGCCCGATATCTTTGGAAACTCTAAGTTGGGGATCCCCTAAAGATACTTCCACATCGGCAATCCTCAGCTGCTGAAGGGTTTCAACATACCTGAAGCTGCTATCTGCTTGGAGTACCTGCTGTATGGCCAAGGCGTAGGAATTTACTTTTTCAGGAGTATTTCCTTCGGTATTGGGGCGGTGGCTCCCCACTGTTCCAGAGGCATAGAGTGCAAAGTCATAGTCTTCTCCTTCCAAACCCTTTGTCAAAGCCTTTGGGTAATCTCCTGAAAGCCCCATAAACTTGGAACTTAAGGCCGTGGCATGTGCGGCATAGGTTAGAAAGACCGCTTTTTTTCCGCCCTTCTTCTCAAATATTACTTGTCTGAGAAAAGGATCTATGGGGCCTCCTTTGACAAATCGATTCGACACGTAGGCTGGAGCAGCGGTTTGACGATAGGAGACAGTGACCGTGTCTTGTGCGACTAATGCGGCCTGAAGAGCTTGGACAGATCCCTGCACAAGGCCACGTACCACTTCTTCTTCAAAGCCTCCAAAGGCAATTTCACCCAAAGGTCCAGGCATGTAGCCTCCCATGCCGGCATGGGTATGGGTAGCTGTAAATACGACTTGGTCTAGGTTTAGGCCTGCCTCTTGAATTCCTTGCCGTACTTGCTGGGCCAGGTAGGGATGTACGATGAGCAATTCGAAGTTTAGCCAAGCTACCTGGCTAGCCCCATTGCTCAGCGTCAGGACTTTGACAAAGCTAGAATCCTGAACAAATTCATAATTACCCCTAGGAGAATACCCAACTAAGGGGACTGGATGTGAGGGAGTGACATTGGCTTTGGCCCAACCGGCTATCCAAAACTCACCCGTAGTACTTTTCCAAGAAGTGGCTTTTATTCGCGCTAGTGTTTGTTGTACGTGCGTCTGTTCAAGAATTGGACTTCGATCGACCCAAGTCAAAGTGGCCAGGCTCAGAAGGAGCAGGACTGCTGAAATCCAAGCCAGGACGCGTACTATTTTTCGCATATTCGGATCAGCTGATGGGAATGGTGTGCCCTATAATGTCTAATATTCAAAGGTCCCTTGGGGGCCTTGTATGGTTACTTTTTTGCCTTGATGAGGCTCTACTCTTCCTATAAGCTGTGCCTCCACTCCGTAAGATTCTGCGATATCGATGATTTCCTCCGCATAGCGCTCATCCAAGTAGATTTCCATCCTATGGCCCATATTAAAAACCTTGTACATTTCTTTCCAATCTGTGCCGCTTTCTTCCTGAATAATGCGAAACAAAGGGGGGGTCTCAAACAAATTGTCTTTAATGATGTGCAAGTTTTCTACAAAGTGGAGGACCTTGGTTTGAGCTCCTCCAGAGCAATGAACCAAACCGTGGATATGAGGCCTCATGTAGTTTAATACTTCTACGAGAATAGGAGCATAGGTTCTGGTAGGAGAAAGAACCAATTTTCCCATGTCTAAGGTAGTACCGGGTGCTGGATCTGTAAGTAGGTATTTTCCAGAGTAAACCAAATGATCAGGTACAGCTTGGTCAAAGCTTTCTGGATACTTAGATTTCAATACCTGGTGGAATACGTCATGGCGCGCGGAGGTCAACCCGTTGCTACCCATCCCCCCGTTGTACTCCTTTTCGTAGGAGGCTTTACCAAAGGAGCTAAGCCCCACGATGACATCACCTGCTTGAATCCTATCGTTGGAGATAATGTCCTCTCGTCTCATGCGGCAAGTTACCGTGCTGTCTACGATGATGGTTCGGACCAAATCCCCCACATCTGCCGTTTCCCCTCCCGTGAGTACAGCGTGCATGCCGTGATCTCGAAGGAGCTGGAGAATTTCTTCGGTGCCTTCAATGATAGCAGAGATGACTTCACCTGGTACGAGGTGTTTGTTTCTCCCTAGGGTGGAAGAAACTAAAATATTGGTGGTAGCGCCTACGCAAAGTAGGTCGTCGGTATTCATGACGATGGCATCTTGGGCAATCCCCTTCCAGACGCTTATGTCCCCTGTCTCTTTCCAATACAGATAGGCCAAGGAAGACTTTGTGCCTGCCCCGTCAGCATGCATGATATTGCAATACAAGGGGTCGTTGCCAAGGGCATCCTCTACAATTTTGCAGAAGGCCTTTGGGAAAAGACCTTTATCCAAATTGGAAATCGCTCGATGTACATCTTCTTTGGCTGCGGACACCCCGCGCTGAAGGTAGCGCTCATTCATGTATTGGGAGACTATTGGTTACTCAAAGGTAACCAATTGGAAAATTGAAATTTGGAAAAAGTAAAAAATTGTCTGCGCCCTGAGAAGTTATGGAATAAAAGAGGCCCAAGTACTTTTGGGCCTCTTCTAGATATCTCTAGGCAAACCTATTTTTTTCCGATTAGGATCAGTTCCTCCTGCGGAGGAATGAGGTAAGTGGCTCCTGTATCGGTGACCACGGCCATTTCCTCTACAGAAATAGTTTTCTCACTTCCATCGCTTCTTTTCCAACAATGGAATCCATCAAATGCAAATACCATCCCTTTTTTCAATAATTTTTGTGCAGCAGGCCTGGGTTGAGGAAGGCGTGCTCCACCCAGGTTGGGACCCACATCGTGAGCGACATAGCCTACGGGATGGCCCGTACTCCAGGGCACGTGCAGAGAACCGTTGGTATCCATAAGATCGCGCTGGGCTCGGTCTATATCCTCCCCTTTCACGCCTGGTCTCATGGCGCCCAAGGCGGCGCGACTACCTGCCTTACCAAATTCCCAGTATTTCTGGATATCTTCTGGGACTTGGGTTTCGCCTTCTTTGAGTACGTAGGCAAATCTCTGAATGTCACTGACCCAAATGCCGTAGAGCTTAACTCCAAAGTCTGTTTGAATCACATCTCCAGGCTGTATGACTTTATCTGTGGCATGAGAGTGACCACGATCTGGACCAGAATTGACATTTGGATTTTGATCGGGATGCCAAGCATCGGTAACCCCGTAGGCTGCCATTTTTGCTTTTAAAAATTTAGCCACTTCGGCATCGGTAGTTTTTCCTGGTACAATGCTAGCATAGGCTTCCTCTTGAAAGTCAGCAGCCAGCTGAGCCGCTTTTTTCAAAATTTCAACTTCCTCAGGCAACTTGATGGAGAGCCATTCGTAGACCAATTCTTCTGAGGAAACCAATTTTTTTTGATCTATACCCATCAAGCTCACCAATTCTTGGTGTTGGCTGTAGGTGAGTCCATCTGCCATCTCGTTAGAAGGGGAGGTATTGATGGCTACCGTTTTGAATCCTTTTTCCTTGATGAAAGCTACCGCTTTGGCTACAGAGGATTCTCCCCTTGGGATTCGAATCACTTGCTGGTGAATGGCTAGATCTTCCAAGGCAGTAGCTTCCCCCTCAGGAGAAAAAGCCAAGGAATGAAACCCTTCTGCATCGTTGTAAAAAAGGAAAGCAGCTGTACCACTCGCATTTTCTCCCCCCACATGTGTAGCAATGGGATCGTTGTAATTTTCTCTGCAAATGACCAACCAGCTGTCTATTTGAGCATTTTTTAGTGCTTCGGGCAAAAGTTGGTTGATTCGTTTTTTACGGATTTCAGGCCATGGATTTTCACCCCAGTAGGTACTGAGATCTACCTGGTCCTTCGTTTGGGTACCGGCAGGATCGGAAGGTTGACAGGCCATACTGGCCAACAGAAATCCAACAAAAAGAAAAGTGTATTTCATACAGAAGAAATTAGCTAGCCTAAATTTAGGAGAATTTTGTGTTCTCTAGAAGGCCTACTTAACTTTGCTGCGTCCCTTTTGTCAAACCTGAGATTTCTAAACTTGAATAGTTTGAACAAAATACCACTCATCTGTTGTTAATTACAGAATTATTGTCCCCTAAGCCTTGTAAATGATGAAAATTGGAATTGTATGTTATCCTACGTTTGGAGGTAGTGGGGTGGTAGCCACAGAATTAGGAAAAGGATTGGCCAAATTAGGGCATGAAGTGCACTTCATTACCTACAAGCAACCCATGCGGTTGGATTTTTTTAGTGAGAATCTTTTCTATCATGAAGTAGACATCAAGAGCTATCCCTTATTTGAGTTTGCTCCATATGAATTGGCCTTGGCCAGTAAAATGGTCAGTGTGGTAAAGTACGAAGGGCTGGATTTACTTCACGTTCATTATGCCATTCCTCATGCCTCTTCTGCCTATTTGGCCAAGCAAATTCTCAAAACGCATGGGATTTCCATTCCGGTAGTCACGACCCTACATGGAACAGACATTACTTTGGTGGGAAAAGATCCAAGTTATGAACCCGTGGTGACCTTCTCCATCAATCAATCGGATGGGGTAACGGCCGTTTCGGAGGATTTGAAAAAAGAAACTTACGAATACTTTGATATTCAGCAAGAAATAGAGGTGATCCCCAACTTTATTGATTTGGAGAGATTTAAAAAACATCGGAAGGATCATTTTAAATTTGCGATTTGTCCCAATGGAGAAAAGCTTTTGGTGCACACCTCTAATTTTCGAAAAGTAAAACGGGTAGAGGATGTGATTCAGGTATTTTACAATATCCGGAAGCAAATCCCTGCCAAGTTGCTATTGGTGGGTGATGGGCCGGAAAGGGACCGAATGGAAAGGCTTTGCCGAACTTTAGGCACCTGCGAGGACATTCGGTTTTTAGGCAAATTGGAAGCTGTAGAGGAAGTTCTTTCTGTAGCAGATCTCTTTGTCATGCCTTCCGAAAAAGAGAGCTTTGGACTGGCTGCCTTGGAGGCTATGGCCTGTGAAGTTCCTGTGTTATCCTCCAATGCAGGAGGTATTCCAGAACTCAACCTCCATGGGGTCACGGGGTTTGTGTGTGAGGTTGGCGATGTGGAGGACATGACCGAAAAAGCCTTAACCATCTTAGACGAATCCCGCTTGCCCGGATTCAAAGAGAGAGCTCTTGAAAGAGCAAAGGAATTTGATATCGATCAGGTCCTGCCCAAGTACGTGAGCTATTACGAAAGAACTCTTGAAAAAATGTTGAGAATTCAATAAAAAACATGATTTCAATCAGGAACAAAAAAATTGAGCTGAAATTGAAACCCTTATTTTTGTAGTCTAGTTTAAATTCAAAAACAGCACCTTTAACTTCAAGCCTAATTTATTGTCGTCATGAAGAAGATTGGGAGATTAGACCGGCCTGACAATTTCGGTTCTGCCAAGATGTTTTCTAACCCTCTTTTGGAGCGAATTTCTAGAACCCATATTTTAGTTCCTATTACCTTATTTTTAGGGATTTCCTCCGTTTCGTTTTATTATGCCCTCACTACCAGTATCCCGCTTGGGCTGGGGGTTTTCTTCGTTTTTTTAGGCCTTTTTGCCTTTACTTTTGTGGAATACTTGATGCACAAGCACTTGTTTCATATGGAGCCAGATACGCCCCTCAAAGACAAGGTGCAGTACAGCATGCATGGAGTACATCACGATTATCCCAAGGATAAAGATAGATTGGCCATGCCTCCCTTTGTTAGTGCTGCCTATGCGGCAATTTTCTACTTGGTGTTTCATTTAGTGATGGGGGAGTTCGCGCTTTATTTTCTGCCAGGATTTTTGCTAGGCTATTCCCTTTATTTGGGTGTTCATTACGTCGTTCACGCCTACCAGCCTCCCAAGAATTTTTTCAAAGTCCTTTGGGTCAATCATGCCATTCACCATTACAAAGATCCTACTACTTCTTACGGAGTAAGTTCTCCTCTTTGGGATTATGTTTTTGGGACCCTACCCAAGAAAGAATAAACACCTCCTTCTTAGAGGCTTTTTTTAGGATTAGTGTCCTTACCTTTGGGGGTAGGAAAAACGACCATGATGCAATTGGATTTATTCTTGGGAATAACCTTAAACCAAAATCACGATGCATAGCGTGTCCATTCTGGGATACGGTTGGCTGGGTTTAGCCCTTGGGATCCATTTGAAAAAGGAGGGTATGCAGGTAATTGGATCTACTACCAGCAAAGAAAAGCAATCCAAATTGATGGAATTGGAATTAGATACGGTGGTATTTTCCCTTACCCCCCAAGCTCAGAGAGAAGAAAAACATCGTCTTTTTGCCTCGGAAGTACTCGTCATTACCCTTCCAGCGCTCACGCGATCGGGGGAGGGGGAATTTTACCTAGCTCAACTCCAGTCCTTAAAGAAGCTGATTGAAGGTTCATCAATAGAAAAAGTATTAATGATTTCCAGTACCGGCATCTATCCTGAGCATCCTATGGAAGAGAGGTACACGGAAGAAAGTTTGCAGGAGGGAATAAGCCCTGGAAATCCCATCCTTTTACAAGCCGAACGTTTCATGGAGGAGGAGAGGACCTACGCTTTCACCTGCCTTCGATTGGGAGGATTGATGGGACCGGGTAGAATTCCGGGGAACTATGTTTCCGGAAAACCTGAAGTTGTGGGCCATGCGCGCGTCAATTACATTCACCAATTTGATGCGGTTCGGATGATAGCGTGGATAATTCAAAAGGGATTATGGGATCAAACTTTCAATGGGGTAGCTCCCTACCATCCTCGTAGGAAAGAAATTTACGAACAAAATGTGGCCAGTTTTGGCATATCCCCCCCAAGAAGCTATGCCCAATTCCAAAAAGGGGTAGATAGGGTCATAGATTCTAGGAAAATTTTAGAAACGGGATTTCAATTTGCTTTTCCAGATCCCCTGCATTTCGAGTACTACTAAGCTTCCTTGGTAAGGTGATTGAACGTACTTGAACACCCCTTTTGGGTAGAACGAGTTCAAAAAAGCACTCTGTCATCTTGTCACTTTTTTATTCTTGGAATGCCCCTTGTTACTTGATAGGCAAAATCATCTGTGTTTAACTAAACCTATATACGTCCATGCAGGAAAAAGGCACCATCTCGATTCATACCGAGAACATTTTCCCAATAATTAAAAAATTTCTCTATTCCGATCATGAGATTTTCCTCAGAGAGCTCGTTTCCAATGCGGTAGATGCTACCCAAAAAATTAAGAGGCTAGCGACATTAGGTCAGTATGCTGGAGAGCTTGGAGACCTTACCGTGGAGGTTGCCTTTGATGAGAAGAAGAAAACCATTTCCATTTCGGACAAGGGCCTTGGTATGACTGCTGAGGAAATCAAAAAGTACATCAACCAAATTGCATTTTCTGGGGCAACCGAATTTGTTGAAAAATTTAAGGATGCCAAGGATGCCAATGAAATCATTGGAAAATTCGGTTTAGGATTCTACTCTGCCTTTATGGTGGCCAAGAATGTGGAGATCCATACGCTATCCTACCAAGAAGGGGCTGAGCCAGCCATTTGGACATGTGACGGCAGTACAGAATTTGAAATTAAAAAAGGCAAGAGAAAAAGTCGCGGGACAGAAATCATCCTTTACATCAACGAGGACTCCGAAGAATTTTTAGACAAATGGAAGCTGCAAGGGATCTTGGATAAATACTGTAAGTTTTTGCCCGTCCCTATCAAATTTGGAACAAAATCCCAGTCTGTAGAGGATGGAGTAGACGATAAAGGGGAGAAAAAATGGAAATCCATTGAGGTGGACAACATCATCAATACCACTTCACCCATTTGGACCAAATCTCCAAATGACCTTCAAGACGAAGACTATTTGGCCTTTTATAAGGGTCTATATCCCATGGGAGAAGATCCCTTGTTTTGGATTCACCTCAATGTAGATTATCCTTTCAATTTGACAGGGGTCTTGTACTTTCCCAAACTCAAGAATGACTTTGAGTTGCAGCGCAACAAAATCAAACTCTTCAGCCGCCAGGTATTCATTACCGATGAGGTGAAGGACATTGTGCCTGAGTTTTTAATGCTCCTACACGGGGTGATTGACTCTCCAGATATTCCACTGAACGTGTCTAGAAGTTTCTTGCAGGCGGATGGCAACGTGAAGAAAATCAATAATTATATCACGAAGAAAGTTGCTGACAAACTTTCAGAGCTCTTCAAGAAAGACCGTAAAGTCTACGAAGAAAAGTGGAATGACATTGGCCTATTCGTGAAGTATGGCATGATCTCCGAGGAAAAGTTTTATGAAAAGGGAAAAGAGTTTACCCTTCTCAAAAACACTAAGGACGAATTTTACACCTTAGACGAATACCGAGAAAAGGTAGCTGCTACGCAAACGGATAAAAACGAGCAAGTGATTTACCTCTATGCCAACGATGTCAAAAAACAAGACAGCTTTATCGATTCCGCTTTGAAAAAAGAATACGATGTCTTGGTCATGGATTCCCCCATAGACAACCATTTCATCCAACATGTAGAAACGAAGTTGGAAAAAACCCAACTCAAGCGGGTAGATGCCGATGTCATTGAAAAATTGATTCAAAAAGAAGCAGCTTACGCCAATTTATTGACAGAAGATCAAAGCAAATCGGTGAAAGAGCTTTTTGAAAAAGCTATTCAAAATAAGACCTATACCGTGGAAATCGAGGGCCTTAACCCAGAGGAATTCCCAGTGACAATCACCATGGAAGAATGGATGCGTCGAATGAAGGAAATGGCGCAAACGGGTGGGGGGCCGATGAGTTTCTACGGTAGCTTACCGGATAGTTATAAGGTAGCTATCAATGCCAATCACCCCTTGGTGGATAAGATTTTGAAAGCAGAAGGAGAAGAAGAGCAAGTGAAGTTGGCCAAGCAGGCTTTTGATCTGGCTTTACTTTCTCAGGGCTTGCTGACTGGTAAGGATTTGACTGCCTTTGTAAAGCGCAGTGTGGAAATGATTTAAAGACCTTTGGGGTTTCTCAAACCCCGAAGGTCTTGCTTACCAATCCAAAATTACACTCCATCCCCAACAAATTGTAGGGGATTTTTTGTTTGTTCTTTGAATAGTTGAATTCAGGAGGGCTTTTTGGTACTATTTGGTTAAAAATTAAAGAACTAACTATTAATTGTTATATTTTAATAAAAAATGTAATCAAATCAATTTAAATTTTATTAGTTATGGTTTTATAAAAATATTTTATTATTTTTTATTTGCTAATATGCTGCTAGACAGTTAGATTTAGTTCAAGTTCAATTCGAGCTTTAACTGGATTTTTAAACTTAAATTTTTAGAAAGATGAAACGTACTTACTTAGTTTTCGCAGTGTTGATTTTTTTCTCCACGTCCTGCGATTTCAACGAGTCACCTAAATTGGTTGAGGAACCTACCCTAACTAAAGTTCTAAGGGACCCGTTGTCTCAATAATTTAGTCTGGCATTAAACAAAACGAAGGAGCTCAACTCTCTTTTTATTGGAGATCAATCAAACATTGAATTTTCTCGCCAACAAGAATTTGCTTCAATTGCTGACTTTAAAATTTTCATCTCAGACAATTTCAAAAATCCAGATTATGTTTTCAATACCCTGTATGAGTTGGCTGAAATCGGTCAGGAGATCAGAGAAAAGTATCCGGATGTTTCCAATTTTTCAAAAACTGATCTTGAGAGTTTAGTCAATAACGGTACGGAATTGGGAAAGGAGTCAAAAGGGTATAATTCATCTTTGAACTTCAGAATTCAAGGGGAATGTGAAGAAGAATTAAAATCTTCTCTTCAAAATTGTCAGGACGCAGCACTTGTAGAAGCGGCAGGATGCGGACTTTTAAGTCCGACAATTTTACTAGCCCTAACTTGTGGAGGTATTGTATATTTAGCAGAACTGGTTTGCATTGATAGTGCTGGTCGATCCTTTAAAATTTGCAAAAAATATGAAAGTTAAATTCTATGGAAAGCATCAAAAAATTAGAATACTTCTCCCTATTCTTAGCACTTGGAATTATTGCAGCAGGATCATTTCTTAAATCTATTCCAACTGCTTTGTTATTTCTTTCGGACTCCTTGTACAGGGCTATATTTTTTATCTCTACAAAAAGAACAATTTGGTACAGGAGTATCTCAAAAAGAAAGCTGGGGCGGTAATTGGTGGGCTACTTTTAATTGCATTTTTTCTTTTTAAAGATGGCATCTGAAGGTATGCCTAAATTTTTTCTTAGTCCAATTGTGAGTAAACAAAGTACTCATTAAAAGCCTACCTAACGTAGGTAGTTAGGCCTTCGCTTCTTTGCGAGCAAAAATAAGGTATCGAAGCTGCTCCGTAAGTAGCCCCATTCTCCAGTTTTTTATTTCCCCTACTTCCTGTAATTTTGAGGCACCATTCACGAAAAATAAAAAACGGTATGCCTTACCTATTTACCTCAGAATCTGTATCTGAGGGTCACCCAGATAAAATTTCGGACCAGATTTCCGACGCATTGATTGACAACTTTTTGGCTTTTGATCCCAACTCCAAGGTAGCCTGCGAAACGCTCGTTACTACCGGTCAGGTAGTCCTTGCTGGAGAGGTAAAATCGGAAGTGTACCTAGACGTGCAAAAGATCGCTCGCGAGGTGATCAACAAGATTGGTTATACCAAGAG
>Ga0194117_10001191_pt1 | contig 31024 bp, 29 predicted proteins | sample TA2MahsurfametaG_FD_160579 | JGI IMG/M metagenome (GOLD analysis project Ga0194117, IMG submission 160579) | Freshwater microbial communities from Lake Tanganyika, Tanzania - TA2015009 Mahale N1 surface | ecosystem: Environmental > Aquatic > Freshwater > Lake | place: Tanzania: Lake Tanganyika... | reverse complement strand
AAAAGTCCGCAAACCCGGGTCGTGGGGTAAGGATTGCGGATATCGACATTAGTGGGTCCGACTACGCCATTCTTTCAGGCGGGGTAATCACGATGTATGGGGGGCTGGATCTTTGTATCCAGATCTACGTCTCCGGCAGCGACAGCGACGCCAAGTTCGTCAAGTCCGCCGTCAAGACAGCCAGCGCCATCGTTATAGACCCGTCAGGCCGGGTGACGTCCGGCACTTGCGCCTGATTTTTTGTCTGACCCCCGGGCGGCCCGGTCCGCGTAGACCGACGTTCGTGCCGACCATGTACCTGTGTTCTCCTCTCGTCCGCCTGCCCGTGTAGCGGTTCCCGCCGCTATAGCGACCGGTGCGGCTTCCGCTGTCTGGACCGCCACGATACTTACGTTGACGCTTGCCGGACGGTTCGGCACGGTCGGGGTGCTTTTGGCCGGGGAACTTGGCGGGTCGCTGTTGAGCAGGTGGTTCGCGCGCTTGTCGCCCCGTCTACGCTACATCGCGGCGGTCATCTTGTATACCGGGACTCGCGCAGTCCTCATACCGCTGGTTGTCATGGGTGCGCCGTTGGTCGCTGTCGTTTTCTTGTGCCTGTGTAGTGGCGCGTGTTGGCGGGTTCTGGTCTCGCAGTTTTCTGTTTCGTCCTTGGTGGCGCCCTGGCGTTCGCATTCCCATCAGATTGCTTGGGTTTCCGCGTTCTCTACCTCCGGGGCGCTGGTCGGTACCATGGTCGCCGGGTGGTTTTATGCTGCCCCCGCCCAGGTGTGGGTGGCGGTGTCTCTTCTTATCCTTGTCGCTCTCGCGGTGCCTGTGGTGGCTGCGGGGAGTTTGTCCGGGGATGTTTCCCAGATTGTTGCGCTTGTGCACGCTCAACTTGCGCACGCTCAACTCGCCGAGCGTACCCGGGAGGAGGCGCGTGCGTCTGCATCGAGGCTTCCTGTTGCTTTGCTGGCTGCCTCCTTTGTCACGACGGTTGCCTCAACCGCTCTGCCGAGGCTGGGGGTGGTTGTCGTGGCTCTTGTCGCGTCGCCTGCCTGGGTCGGTCCAGCGTCGCTTTTCGCTGCGCTTGCCGCTTTCTTGGTACCGCTGGTGGTTGATCGTGCGGATGGCTGGTCGTTGCGGGGGGTTAGTGCTTTGTCGGTTTTGTCGGCTGCCGTGTGGCTGGTCGCCCCTGTCGGGGTGGTGGTGGTTGCTTGTGGGGCGGTGTCGTCGTTTGTTGGTGGTGTGGTGGATGGTCAGGTTGATTCGCGTGCCGCGACCGGTCCCGATCCGTCTGCTTCGTTGGCCAGGCTGCAGACTGCTCAGGCGTTCGTTGCGGCCGGGACTGGTTTGGTCGCCGCGCCTATGCTTGAGGTGTTGTCTCCCTCTTCGCTGGCTGCGGTGATTAGTGGGTTCGTCTTGCTGGGTACGTGTGTCGTCTCGTACGTGGAGTCCCGTTTTCCGGTTGTGTGAAACTTTGGTGTCTCTTGTTGTCGCGGTCGGGTTGTCGATTTGGCTTTTAGCGTTGCGGCTCGGCAGGTTTCGTGCGGCACAGTGCTATCTGTGACTGGTATGGATAATAGCCTAAAAGCGCAAACCGGGTACGCTGAATACTATGGCCACATCGAGTAGTTGCGCTTTTCTCGCCGATACGGGGTTTCTGCGCCGGGTCCTGCTCGGGTCGCCTCCGGGGCGATGAGTACGATGTTGTTCCGTTCTCGGCGCCTGGGGCTTTTAGTACTATTGGCGGTTTTCGCCGCCGGTTTTATCGTCGTATTGCCGGTTTCCGTGGGTCGGTTCGGGAAAAGTTCGGTGGATGATCTCCGGGGGCGTCTTGTTGCCTGTCGTACGAACGAATGTGTGGTAGAGGTGCTGTTCGAGGGTCTAGGGTCGCTGGGTCCTGGTAAGGTGCTGGGGGTGTATGGTAGCCTTTCCCCTAACAGCGGCGGCGCGATAGATTGCCATGACGCGACCCACCGTCTCGGAGAGCGTGCCTTCGTTGATTTTGGTGTGGCGGCTTGGGTTCCAGGGGGTGGCATCTGTAACTTCGGCTACTATCACGGGTTCCTTGTCGGGGCGTCCGCGGCCACCGAGACGGAGGATTTCGAGACCCTTGCGTACATGCTTTGCGAGGAAAAGGCCCTTCCGGAGTCCGATCTGCCCGGTTCTGAGTGTGCGCACGGGTTTGGTCACGCGGTGTACCATCTTTCGGGTTCCCTGCCTGAGGCGTCGGCGCGCTGTGCTGCGTTCGAGGGCGGTATTTACCGTCGTCGTTGCACTGAAGGGGCGGTGAAGGACGTTCTGTCAAGACAGCCGTTCGTAACCGAGCGGGACTTCGCGGCTTGTGATGGGATCGTTGCGACCGACCGGGGCGCCTGTGTTTATGTCACGGCGGCGTATGCGGTGGTCCGTACCAACAATATCGGGTCGGTTTCCGAGGTATGCAACCTTCATTCGTCCGGGGAAATGCGCCGCGAGTGCGAGGGGGGCCTGGGTCGAGGTGTATCCATGCGTGCCGTGGGTGAGCGTTTCCGCGAACCCGGCCGCTGGGCGTTGGAGGTGTGTGGTACGTCGTCCCTGTGCGGGTTCGGTTTTGGGCGTAGCATGTACTTTATACGTTACGACGAGGACTGGTCGCTCAAGGAGTGCGCCAGATTGGTGCCCGGCCCGCGTGCGGGTTGTGAGGATGGCGTCCGGGAAGGCCGCATACAGCATAAAGGATGAGGAAAGAGTCCTCGCTGCGCGTATTCTTGTTGTTGCTTGCGGTTATGGTTGCTGCCGCGCCCGCACCGGGTCGGGTAAAGGCTGTTTCGTCCGTGGATCGGCCCGTCGTCCTGGCGTTCGGGGGTGATGTGCATTTTGAGGGGCGTCTCTCTGGTGTGGGGAGTCTCGTATCTATGGCTGCTCTCTTGAGGGCGGACTTCTCTGTTGTAAATTTCGAGACTTCCGTGGGTCGCGGGGGTAGTCCTGAGGGGAAGACCTATGTTTTTCGTGCCGAGGGGAGGCATGTGCGGGCTCTCGTCGACGCAGGTGTTGACGCGGTAGCCGTCGCCAATAACCATTTTTTTGACTATGGTGCCGCTTCGGCGATGGATGGTCTCCGGGTCCTTGAGCGCGCCGGTCTTCCGTCTGCCGGGTCGGGGGTCGATCTTTCCGGGGCTGTGACCCCTGTTGTTTTGGGTGCGGATCCCGGGCGTCAGGTGGCCCTGTTTTCGGTCACCACCCGCGAGCCGTTCTCGGGGTTTGGTGCGGATCACTGGGTTGCCGGGGAAGGAAAACCGGGGCTGCTGTTCTGGGAGAATCATCGCCGTCCTTTGTTGCGGGCGATCGCCCGCGAACGTGCCGCCGGGCGTTATCCGGTGGTGATGGTTCATTGGGGTCGGGAACTTGGGGCCTGTCCTACCGCGCTCCAACGTTTGGTGGGTAGGGCTCTCGTGGATGCCGGCGCGGTCGCCGTCGTCGGTACCCATCCTCATGTCCTTGGTCCCGTGGAGGTTTATCGTGGGGCGGTTCTCGCTTACTCTCTGGGTAACTTTGTTTGGTATCATCGTCGTCCCGCGGAGACCGCTGCGTTGGTTGTTAGTGTGGATTCCTCCGGTGTCGCGACCCACCGTGTCAGACCTGCGTTGATCGGGTTTGACGGTGTGCCCAGGCGGGTGCACGGCGAAGTGGCGGAGCGTATCGTCGCTATGACTAATCGCGTTTGTTGATGTGTTCCGTCGGGTCGCCCGGTTGCTGTTTGGGGCGAAACTTGAAGTATGGCCGCATCCCGGAAAACCGCGAAAAAATCGAAGCCCGGGAAGGCGTCAGGGTCCGGTAAGAAGTCGGTTAAGGGTCGCACAAAAAAGCGGGTGCCCGGGTCGTCAAAGGTGCGCGTCGTCGGTTCGGCTAAAACTTCGGGTAAACCTTCGGGGGTTTCCGGGTCCCGCGCCGGGGTGTCTACCCCGCAGGGTCGTGTCCATTTTTTGAGTGTGCCTTACGAGGAGCGGGAGTTGGCTAAGTGGGGCGGCGCGAAATGGGACGCGGTTTTGCGCAGGTGGTGTTATACCGGTGGTTCTCTGCCCGACAATCTCAGGCGTTACGGTTCGGTGGAGCATTCTCCCGAGCGCTGGTTGGAGGATGACTATAATGGGACCGTTCCCCGGGGGGTTGGGTTGTCCGGCGGCGGTGTCTCGTTGCGTCCCCATCAGCAAAAGGCGGCCGATTTGATATCCGGTGCTTTGCGTGGTCGCCGGGTCGGGTTTTTGTTGGCCGATGACGTGGGGCTTGGTAAGACTTATTCGGCTATTCGGGGGGTCAGCGGCGGTGGGGAGGGTTTGAACATATTGGTGCTCTGTCCGTTGTCCGTGGTTCCCCATTGGAGGAGGAGTGTGTCCATGCACGGCGGCGGTGGGCATAGGTGGTGTGTGACCAATTATGATCGGGCGAAGAGTCTCCTGGAGGTGCCCGAGGAGGCTTCTTCTGCGGTGCGTAAGCGTACCAGGAACAAGCGGATTGCCGCCAAGGGCAGGTCCTTGGTCGCGTGGGACGTGGTTGTTTGCGATGAGGCGCATCGTTTGAAGAATCCTTCTTCCCAGCGGTCGGCGGCGGTGCGCAGCATCGTTAAGGGGCATGGTGAGGATGCGTTCGTGGTTTGGATGAGTGCGACTGCCGGGCAGACGCCGCTGGAGTTGGCGTATCTGGCGCCTTTGCTGGCCGCGCGGACCGGGTCGAAGGTGCGCGATATGGCGGATTTTGAGGCTTGGTGTCGGGAGTACGGTTTGCGTATCAAGCGCGGGTCGTTCGGGCAGTGGAATTGGGAGCGCAACGAGGACGATCTCGGCAAGATGCGTGAGTTGCTGTTCGGGGATGAAAGGTCGGGTTTGCGGCGCCGCCCGCAGGATTTGTCGGGGTGGCCTGAGGTCGTGAGGTCGCTGATCCCTGTGGAGTTGGATTATCGTCAGAGGGGTTTGTATGATAGGGCGTGGGAGGAGTTTTGCAAGGAACTGGCTTTGGCGAAGAATTCCGGCAATCCCACCAATCCCCTGGTGGCGGCTTTGAGGTTCAGGCAGAAGTCATCGTTGTTGCGTGCCGACCATACGGTTTCCTACGCCCGTGACTTGTTGGAGGATGGTTTGCAGGTGGCCATATCCACTCAGTTTCTCGATTCTGCCCGGGCGATTGCCGCGGAGATTGATGGTGCGGTGGTGATCAGCGGGGAGAGTTCTGCCGGTGACCGGGAGGCCATGCGTTTGGCTTTTCAGCGGGGGGAGAGTCGGGTTGCGGTGTTCACGGTGACCGAGGGTATCAGTTTGCATGCCGGCGAGCAGGCGGTCGGGGCGACGGACGCCGAACGGGCTCTTCTCGTGCACGATTTGCGCTGGTCGGCTTTGGATATGGCCCAGATAGAGGGGCGTTGTCATCGTGACGGGGAGAAGGCGGTGGCTTATTATTTGTACGGTGAGGATACCGTGGAGGAGAATGTGGCGTCGGCTGTCATAAGGAAGTTGTCTGATATGGGCAGTATGTTGGGGGATGACACCGTCGGTCTTGACGCCTTGTTGAGCGCCGGCGGCTGGGAAGGTTAGGGGCTGTGTCGATTCATAACTCGGCGGACAAGCCGCTGGTGTTGCTAGTTCTTGACGGAATCGGGTTACGGCCTCCATCACCGGATAACTCCTTTACGCACGCCTCCGCACCATTTCTTCATGACGCAATGTCTGCAAGCGCGTTGAGCGGAAGTACTATCGCATTGGAACTGAAGGCACATGGAACTGCGGTGGGACTGCCTAGTGATAACGATATGGGCAACTCGGAAGTTGGGCACAACATATTGGGGGCAGGTCGTGTCTTTCCTCAGGGCGCAACTCAGGTAGGTGAGGCGATTGAAACCGGAAGAATATGGTCGGATTCATGGCTCGAAGTCGTAGACCGGGGCAGGCGCGGTCAAACAATTCATTTCATCGGCCTCCTGTCGGACGGGAACGTTCACTCACACATTGACCACCTGAAGAGACTTTTGGTAGAAGCGGCATCGTCCGGAGTTAAATCTCTCGTGGTTCATGCTCTCTTGGATGGTCGCGATGTGCTTGATCACACCGCGCATCTTTACCTTGCGGATCTTGAAGCCTTTCTTGTAAACCTGAATCGTGCGCACAACTGTGATGCTCGAATCGGGTCAGGTGGGGGGAGGATGACCACCACAATGGACCGATATGGGGCCGACTGGTCGATGGTCGAGCGGGGATACAACGCCCATGTTCGTGGAACGGCGCGCAAGTTTCTCAGTGCCACCGAAGCTGTTGAGTGTTATCGTCAAGAGTTCCCCGGCATCAGTGATCAACAACTTCCCGACTTCACGGTGGTGGATGATCGGGGACAGCCGGTGGGCTTGGTTCTGCCGGGCGATGCGGTTGTCCTGTTTAACTTCCGCGGCGACAGAATGATTGAGATCCATCAAGCGTTGTCAGAGGTAAATTTCTCAAGATTTCATCGAGTCGGGCTACCAACCAACCTGCTAATTGTCGGATTGACTCAGTACGACGGTGATCTCAAGATCCCTGAATCGTATCTAGTCGCGCCGTCTCCGATTCGTCAAACATGTTCTGAGGTTCTTGCGGCTGCGGAAATACGCCAAGCAGCAGTTGCGGAAACGCAGAAGTTCGGTCACATTACCTATTTTTGGAATGGCAATAGGTCTTCGAAATTCGACGAATCTCTAGAGCACTATCTTGAAATCCCGTCGGATGCTGAACCCTTTGAGCAACGTCCATGGATGAAGTCCGCGGAAACCGCCGACGCAGTTATTGGGTTGATCGAATGTCGACTTTTTCCATTCATTCGGGCTAATTTTGCTGGCGGCGACATGGTCGGGCACACGGGTGATATCTGTGCGTCGCGTTTGGCGGTGGCTTCGATAGATCTCGCGGTTCGGCGCGTGTGGAAGGAAGTTTCGCGCCGTGGAGGCACCCTCGTCGTGACGGCTGATCATGGCAACTGTGAGATGATGTGGGCTCGCGAACCTGACGGGGGAGTCATGATGAGAGAGGGTGTTGCGGTCGGTAATAATTCTCATACTCTCTCCCCAGTGCCCTTCATAGTTCTCGATACTTGCGACAGACTCTTGGAATCCGCCGAGTTGCCGCTTCCTGGACTCGCTAATGTTGCGGCAACGCTCTTGACGTTGTTGGGGGTTGAATGCCCTGCAAGTTACGAGAAGTCGCTGTTGCTAATCAGGGGGCCTGAGATGCGGGATGAGAACGGGGCCCAACGTGAACGTGCTGCGGTACCGCAGGAATATGAACCGCCCGGAGACCACGGAGGTTTAAATTGAGTAGCGAGCTGATTAGTTTGTTGCTCGCTGGCCCGGAGCGCTGGAATGCACGCCGCAAGGAAGACGATTATCGTGAAATTTCCCTCGTTGGCTTTCGTTCTTCCCAACTAGCCACTGACGGGTCAGAATCTTTCGACACTCGACTGCGGGGATACGATTTTTCCTTTTGCCGACTGGAAGATGCAACCTTCGATACTTGCCTGATCGAGCAGTGCGACTTCACAAACTCGTGGTTGGTTGGCGCTCGGATCTTTGCGAGCAAACTGGACAAGTGTTGCTTTGCTGGGGCCTATTTGATTCAATGTATATTTCATCACTCAGATGTCAAAGACTGCGCCTTTGAATTTGCGACTCTCAACGACTGCGTTTTTGCTGAAACGTCGATACGAATGATCCTTGATCTCAAAAAAGTAGAAGTGCTCTCAAAATCGGCCTTTGATCTCGGAACAATTCGTAAATCTCTGTCTTCGCCTGGCCACGAATTGCGCCCGCAAGAAGTAGAGTTGCTCGTTGATCTGGGGTTGTCCAGGGACATCGCCGAACTAATGTAGGAGTGCTTGTATACTCACGCGAGTCCCAAGAACAAGTCCGTATGGCGGTAGCGGTTAGATGCCTTCAATAATCGGCGTCGGCTGTCATATGGAAGTTGTCCAGTATTGGCAGACGGGAAGGTTGGGGGCGGTCTGGTCCGGTTTCTGGCTTGCGGGCGTCTCGGGTTCACGGTGTGTTACTGTGGGTATCGATGGTATTAGATTCTCGGATGAGGCGGCGCGCCGCGCGGTAGCCGTTTGTCTCTCCGGGCGTGAGGAACCGGTTTTTGTTTCTTCGTTTCGCTCCTCTGGCGGTCGTGCCTATTTGATCGTTGACGGTGTTCTCGGGGAGGTGGTGGTTAAGGTTAGCCATGGTTCGCTTTCCCAGCGTTTGTTGTCTGTCACCCGGTGGGCCGCTCTGACCGATAGTGCCCTGTTGTCGCCCTTGTGTTCTCCTTGTAGCGTTTTCGATCCGGTGTACGGTGAGCTGCTGGTGTCTTTTTTCCCGTACGGGTCGGAGTCTTCGTTTTCTGACGCCGACGCGTGGGTTTCCCTCGGGGATCTTATCGCCAATCTCCATGGCTACTCGTCTTGCGGTGTGCCTGGTTTCGATCAGTGCGCGGGTCTCGGCGAGCTGGCGCATGAGTTTGCCGGTACGAGGTTCGAGCTTCTCTGCGCGGTAAAGCAGGTTGTTCCTGCCATGGTTGACGGGTGGCGTAGGGCTGCGGCGTGTGAGCCGTCCGTGGTGTGTCACGGCGAGGCCCATGCCCGCCAGGTTGTGAGTTTTTCTTCGCGCCGTGTCCTTATCGACTTTGATCGCACCGGTGACGGTCCGGCGATGTCCGATCTTGGTCTCGCGTGGGCTTGGAATGAGGTGGGACATCTGCCTGATGGTGTTTGGTTGTCTTTGTTGGAGCGTTTTCGTGTTGCCGCCCCCGCCCATCTCGTCGGCGGTTCGTCTCTTGCCGATCTCAAGGAGAGGGTCGCTCCGTTCGGGCGGATTTTTTTGCTGCGCCGCGCCTTTAGTCAGGCGGCGGTTTCTTTGCGCAACGGTGACACCCCTTATGTCGACGGCTTTCTTGCGGCCGCCGCCAGGATGCTGGACTCGTGTACGCGCGCAGGCGTGGTTAGATGAGGACGATGAAACGCCCGTCGGGGAGGTCTACGCCTTCGACATGGAGTCCGTCCGCGGTCCAGGTGGTCCGCGCTGTTACTGCGGCCCCGGCTTTCGTCACGGCGCGTGCCGCCGCCTCACCGTGGGTGACGTTCTCCGGGATGGCCTCAATCAGGGTGGAATCAAGCCCGCATAGCGTCGCCAGGTAACGTGCGGAGACGAGTGCATGCCGACGGGGTTCGTTTGCTGATGTCCGTACCGTCTCCCACGCAAAGGACTGGTCCAGCCACGCGGTTTCGCCGCTCAGCGGGTCGACCCAGTGTGCAGACTCGTGTTCGTCTCGCTCTGCGGTACCGGGAGTCTCCCCGTCGGGTCGGGTCCCTTTCCAACGCCGACGGCACTCGCCGCCGGCAGCGAAGAGCGAAGAGAGCGCGGCATCGTCACCTGTACGCAGCGCAGTAGCAGCCCCTGTTACATTCCTGGCGAGATCGTCGAGGAACATGGCGAGGACGTCTTTGTTTTCCTGCAGGATCGGTCGCCATGTCGGGTAGGGGCTTTCCGCGATACGCGTAGAGTCTCGGAAACCCCCGCCGGCGATGTCGAGTGCACCGGTAGCCAGCGTCTCTACGGCGCTTCCGACGGTTGCCGCGAGCGCGGAGGCCGCTATCTGGGGTAGGTGTGAGACGGCGGCTACCAGGGTATCGTGGGTGTGTGTGGGGCAGTCGAGGACGCGTCCGGCCCCGATCCGGAGGAGCAACGCGGCGAGTCGGTCGGATTCGGGGTTCCCTTCTGCGTCGCAGAGCAGCCAGGTGCATCCTTCGAAAAGGTCCGCGCGTGCTGCGGCGAAGCCACTGGTGTGAGACCCGGCCATGGGATGTCCGAGGATGACTGGTGAACGCGAGGCACTTAGGAGACCGGGCAGTCCTTGCACGGGGCGCTTGACTGACGACACATCGGTGACGATGCATCTCGACTCTAGTGAACCTTTGATCATCGCTGCGACGGCCTGTACCTGCTCGATCGGCACTGCGATGAAGAGCGCGTCGGTGTCCTTGCAGAGATCCGATGGTGAGTCGACCACGGTAAGTCCTGCCGTCTTGGCGGCGGACATGGTTTCCGGGGAGATGTCGTAGACCTTGACGTGGCAGCCGTCGCGCTGCGCAGCAAGGGCGATGGAACCGCCGACGAGGCCGATGCCGAGAACCGCCACGTTCGAGACCGCGTGCTCTTTGTTTACGGCGACGGGTTTCAGGGATGGCATGGTGCTTAGTATCGTCCCTATCCTACGATCGGCGCTTCTGCGCGGGGTGGCGGCGATGGGTGGTTATCGTGTACGCGGGGCTATTTGCATACCAGTGCGGCTATCTCTACCGCTTTTGCCATGCGTTCTCCTGCTGTCCCTATGTACGGGAGTGTGGTCAGGAAGGGCATTTCGGTGTTCTGGTTTTCGTATATTTCTATGGCAAGGCCCATGGTGTCCGCGTGTAGTGTCCGAAAGGATCGGACTATGTCCAGGGCTGCCTCGTGGGCTGCGTCGGGAAATAGCAGGGCTTCGTACATGCCGGCTTCGCAGGTGCGGGTCAGCGGGTATACTTCTCTGACCGCGGCTTTCACCTCCGCCTCCCCCACGTGGATTGGGGGGAGGAGTGTGATCGTTTTTTCTGTGGATCGCATGGGGCATCCTTCGCTGTCGAAGAGCCAGAGTTTTACTGGGGGGCCGGTGTGGTTCTGGTCGTAGGCCGTTTCGGCTCCGCAGGGCAGGGAGGGTAGTAGGTGTTTGCGTATCAGGTGTCGTAGTAGGTGTCTGCCTTGGGCGTATCGGGAGTTGCCCGGGTTTTTTGCCGGCGTTCTCACGCCGAGCATGCGGGGTATGTGGTCGCACAGGGTGCCGTCGAGAAATCCCTGCGGGTTCAACAGGTCGACCGGGAATAGTCTTACCGTGGTTCCGTTGATTGTGGCGGGGGTGTCAGCGGTTCGCACTGTCGTCTGTCTCTTCGTTCGTTCTCCCGTGCCAGGTGACGCCGACGTACAGGAGTCTGGGTTCGGTTGTTTCCACCACTGTGTCGTGCAGGGCTATCGCCCAGGAGTGTTGCCGCCACAGCCCGTCTTCGCTCAGGGCGTATCCTGTTTCTGTTTCGGTTATGGGTAGGCCGTCGGGGGTTTTTCCCGCGTATAGGAGTTCGGCTACGTTTTCGTGGCATCTGCTGGTCTCCCCTGGTACGCGTTTGGTGTATTTGTTGCCGTGGGTTCTGGCCGATAGTAGGAGGTCGAAGATCGTGGGGTCGGGTAGTAGTGGTGGTACCACTTCGCAACCCCCCATTCGTAGGAGGCGTGCGCGCCACTGGTTCCAGATTTCCAGGTAGCCTTCCACCATGCGTCCGTGTTCTTCTAGGCGTCTATTGAATAGATCTTGCTGTTCTTTGGTTACCTGTTCCACCCGTTTACTGTGCCCTGTTTCCGCGCTAAGGCATTCTTTGGCGGTCTGCCCCGGTCGTGCCGTATGGTCGCCGGGAGGGCCGCATACAAGGCCGGCAACTAACTCCAGGGTGATTGTGGTCGTACCATAGCATAATTTCCTCTCAGAGGGTTTCATGCCAGCACCGGAGGCGTTTCAGATACTCAATCCAGTACTCTGGCAAATCACTCCATCCCGAATGATACGTATACAATAAACAGTGCGGTTAGAACCATGAGCATGTACGCAAGGGTGCGCACCTGCCGCAATCTATCCCGACGTTCCTTTTTTTGTACTATTTTGGCGCTAATCTCTTTGGGGGTTGAGGGGTTCCGGGCGACCCTTTCACGCACGTCCATGTTCTTGTCTTTTGCTAGTTTGGTGAGAACATCTAAGGGGGTAGAGGAGTTGCCGGCGGCAGACGCCCGCACAACTGGGTTCTCATCGTTTGTTAGTCTGGCGAGAACATATGCGGGAGTCGAGGAGTTGCCGGCGACGCGTAGGCGTACGCCTACGCTCTTGTCTTTTGCTAGTTTGGCGAAAACCTCCTCAGGGGTAGCGGGGTTGCCGGCGACGTGACGGCGCACGTATTCGTCCATGTCGTCTGCGAGTCCGGCGAGCACCTCTTTGGGGGTAGAGCGGTTTTGGGCTACAGACCAGCGCACCCTCACGTCCTCGTCGTTTCTAAGTTCGGCGAAAGTTTCGGGGTCCCTGTTGTCAGTCACGTTTTCTGGCTCGCCAGTTGGCAGTTACAAGAACACCTGCAACCAATATAGGGACTATCAGTAGGGGTCGACGCTGCCACCAGGTTGAGACTTCATACAAAAGCTGACCCAGCCATGCTGGTGTGAATACAAACAATGCGACGAAGAATAACAGTCCAAAGCGCCCCACGCCGACAGTCGTAAATCTGGCCACCGCATTGCGTACGCGATAGCGCCGTTTTAGGGAACGAAACTTTCCGGTTTGGTCGCTTTGTACTACGGGATTCCCGGCAACGCTGTAGCGAACTCTAGACTCCGTGTCTTTTGCGAGTTTGGCGAGAACTTCTATATGGGTGGCGGGGTTTGAAGCTACTGCTGAACGGACCCAGACGTTCTCGTGGTCTGCGAGTTTACGGAGAACCGCCGCCGGCGTCGAGGGGTTTCCGGCGACACTCTCGCGGACTGAAGGGTCCTTGTCCCAGGCGAGTTCGGCGAGAACCTCTACGGGGATGTTGGGGTTCAAGGCGACGTACTCACGCACGCCCGTCTCCGCGTCTTTTGCGAGTTCGTTGAGTACCTCTATGGGGGTAGTGGGGTTTCCGGCGACGTACTCACGCACACCCGTCTCCGCGTCTTTTGCGAGTTTGGTGAGCGCCTCTATGGGGGTAGTGGGATTTTCGGCGACACTCATGCGCACCCCTGCGTCCTCGTCGTTTGCGAGTTTGGCGAGAACCTCGCCGGGGGTGTCGTGGTCGCCGGCGGCACGCTCACGCTCCTCTGAGTCTGCGTGGTTTGCGAGTTCGGCGATGGCGTTGAGATCCTTGTCGTCAGTCATACAAAGGACTGTGTCCTCGTCGTTTGCTAGTTTAGCGAGAACCTCTTTGGGAGTCGAGGAGTTGCGGGCGACATTCGAGCGCACCCACGAGTCCTCGTCGTTTGCTAGTTTAGCGAGAACCTCTTTGGGAGTCGAGGAGTTGCCGGCGACGTGACGGCGCACGTATTCGTCCATGTCGTCTGCGAGTCCGGCGAGCACCTCTTTGGGGGTAGCGGGGTTTTTGGCGACACTCTCGCGGACTGAAGGGTCCTTGTCCCAGGCGAGTTCGGCGAGAACCTCTACGGGGATGTTGGGGTTCAAGGCGATGGACTCACGCACACCCGTCTCCGCGTCTTTTGCGAGTTCGTTGAGTACCTCTATGGGGGTAGTGGGGTTTCCGGCGACATACTCACGCACACCCGTCTCCGCGTCTTTTGCGAGTCCGGCGAGCACCTCTATGGGGGTGGAGAGGTTTTCGGCGACACTCTTGCGCACCTCTATGTCCTCGTCGTGTGCGAGTTTGGCGAGAACTTCTATATGGGTGGCGGGGTTTGAAGCTACTGCTGAACGGACCCAGACGTTCTCGTGGTCTGCGAGTTCGGCGATGGCGTTGAGATCCTTGTCGTCAGTCATACAAAGGACTGTGTCCGCGGGGCGCTGCTCCGGCCAGAGTCTACGGCGTCCGGAGGTTTATGGCGACGCATCGACGCACACCCTTCTCCGCGTCGTTTGCGAGTTCGGCTAGAACCTCCTCGGCCACGAGTTGAACTTTTCACCATACTCTCATGGGTATGTGGTCAGGCGGTCGCGGTTGAGTAGGGACACACGCCCTGAGGACAACCGGGCGGCTCAGGCATACCGCTCACCGTCGCCGTGGGTGAAAGCGGGGAGTCGCGGAGGCTTACCCCGCGTCCTGGTCGGCTGGTGTGCGTCGGGCAGGTAGCGGAGGGGCGGCATTGTTCACCGCAATCGGGAGATGGGCAGTATCTGGGATTGTTGGGGTAATCCACGCCCCTGCCCACGCCGTTATGCTGGCTTTATACCCACCGCCGCTTGCGAATTTGCTGCGACGCGGTGGCACGTACCTGCTCGGGATGTAGGAAAACTACCCCACCGGAAACTCTGCAGACAACACCGTCTGAGAATCTAAACCTTGCCGAAAGGCGTCAGTCCCCCTACAGTAAACGAGATGAAAGTAACACTAACCAGCCCGAACACAGCCATCATCGACGGGCGCACCTACAAGTTTACGGTAAACCAACACCACGACGTTATCGAACTGTGCAGCGATGCTACAATCATCGACGCTCTTACGATCGAATACGACAAAAAATGGGCGAACGTTGTCCGCAAAATCGAAACACTCCTACACGCCTAGCCGATCCGCGCATCAAGGCACCGCGTCAAATGGCGTCACGCCAACAACCCACCGTCACCTCGTCAGTGCAACCCGCCAGGTCATACCCGCGCAAACCCCTTCGGCCGACGACGATGTACTTCCATTAGCAGTAAAACGTTTATCAAAATTGCAAACGGGGCGTGCACCAAAAGCACGGCATTACCGGTCAGCCAGCCGTTGGACAACTACCAGTGCCCACAAAAAACACACTCCCGGCTTTCGCCGGGGGTGCTGGGGTTTTTAGTCCCTTCCGTGTACCTAACTAGTTCGACCAGAGCGCCGCGATTCGACGCGCCTCTTTCCTAGTCAGGCCTTCTCGTCGGCTGCGACGGTATCGGTCGTGGTATTCTGCCCCATCCTCCCACGCAGCCATTGATGATAAGGGCCAGGTCACTACGAACGCGCCCAAGAAGAGGATGACCAAAAACGAGTTCGAGCCTCGACCCCTCCGCTCCAGATTCGACACCGCTAACGGTGTCGTTTCCAGAACCCCGTTAGGGCCGACCCAGACCTTCACCGTGTTTCCTACAAGCGCTTTTGAATCGCTTGGCAGTCGAACGATGTAGGCCTTACCGTCGGCAAGGCGCACCTTGGCATTGGCGTACCAGAGTAGCGTCTGCTCGCCCGAGCTGAACGCGTGCCGGACGTCGCCTGGAAGTACCTGCACCGCTTCGACGGTTCCGTCGACTTGATGGTACTTCGCATTGACTTCGACGGCTAACGCCGCCGTCTCCGCCTTCCATGCCTCGTTACTTGCCTTATCGACCTTCGTCGTGAAGACGATGCCGGTAAGCAGTATTACGACGAACACGATCTGGGTCTTCCAGAACGGGCTGATGTTCTTCCACGTTTTCATCTTTTTATTTTCTCCCTTTGTTGAGGTGTGATTACCGCCGATTGGCGGTACCCTTTCAATGTCGCATACGAAGCGCCTGGGGCAGCGAGGCTGCCGGGGGAATGCCCGTTTCCGGGCCGCGCCACCAGGGAACTTCTGGGTATGGTCCTCGTGCGTGTGGCGGCACGGGTGCCCCGGGGTGGCCGGGGATGGTCTGGATTTGCGGCGGGAAAGCCCCAACAACGCCGGTAGCGACCAACATACCGAGGAAGCCCGCCGGGCTGGGCAAAGCCCACCCGCTGGCAGACCTCAATCTGGACGCGGTTTCGAAATTCTGGGACCCGGATCCGAGGTGTGCACATACGTTGCTACCTCACCTGCACATAACTTCCCGCGAATGCGATCGTAGCGCGCCGCAACGTATCGTGTTTGAGCGCGACGGTCGCTCAAGCGAGGTGGCGCAGGCATCTACTTGCTGCCGCCGCTACGGGCGGGACGATGTCCGGAGTGGAAACAACGCCCGCCGAAAACCTCAAACCCGTCCTCTTCTCCGTGATGCCCTACGGGACGCGAACCCACCCGGAGACGGGGACCCGCTTCGATTTCGACCGCATACACCATGAAATCATCGCCCCCGCCGGCGAGGATGCCGGCTGCCGGGTCATACGCTCGGACCACGAAACGCTCGGCGGGATCGTCCACGTCTCCATGTTTGAACGCCTGCTACTGGCCGACGTCGTCGTCGCCGACGTGTCGCTGCCGAACCCCAACGTGTTCTATGAACTCGGCATACGGCACGCCACCAGGCCTAAATCCACCGTCACCGTCGGCTGTTTTACCGGAACGAGTATTCCGTTCGACATAGCGCCGCTGCGGCACCTCACCTACACGCTGGCCGGAGGGGTACCGTCGGACATCGATAATCTACGCGCCAGCCTTACCACGCGCATCGTGAACGGTCTCGGCGAGAACGCCAGATACGACAGCCCGCTGTTCTCCCTTATAGCCGGATACCCTAAGATCGAACTGTCTCGCGACGCCTGTGAATCCTACCGGGACCGCGTCCACTCGATCCTCGCCTGGCGTAGCGTGCTGACCGACGCCGTCGTCGACGGCGACAAAGAAGCCGTCGACCGCCTCGCCGAAAGCGCTAACGGGAACCCGGAACTTCTCGCCGACGCCGTCCTCGCTTACCGGGACCTGGAGGCCTGGGATGCCATGATTGACCTCCTGGCTAAACATAGCAGCGAAAGAACGGCGAGCGAGACGGAACTTCTCGCATTCGCGAAGAACCGCCGCAACCAAACCGGGGACCGCACGGATGCGATCCGTATGCTCGAGACCCTCGCGGCGCGCGATTCGATGACCTCCGAACGCGGCGCACTGCTCGGACGAATCCACAAAGACGCGTGGTTGGAGATGCGAACGAGCGACCCCCGCCAAGCCGGGAAGCATTTGCTGAACGCGATAGACGCCTACCGCCGCGGCCTGGAGGCCGACCCGCGGGATCCCTATCCGGGCGTGAATCTCACGACCCTCCTCGCCCATGCTGGGGACGCCGAGGAACTTGCCCGGGTCTCACCGGTCGTTGCCTTCGCGCTCGCCCGACGAGGAGGTGCGAACGCCCGCGACTACTTCGACCTGGCCGCCCTCTGCGAGCTCAGCTGCGTCATAGATGACGCAGGCGTCGCGAGACGTGCCGCGATGCTCGCAACCGGCAAACCGCACCCGGTGTGGGCGAGAGTGTCGACGAAACGGAACCTCCTCCTCCTGGGGGAGGTTCGGCCTCTGGCACGCGAACTCGCCGAGTACTTCTCATAGACGCTCCGTCCGTCGATGCGGTTTCGACCCGGACCTTCCCCAGGCGCCAAAGAGTCTGCCCTCCGACCAAGGCGAGGGTAGCGACACCCCAGAGCAGGGTTCTTCACAGGCAGAGAGTCTCAAAACTGGCATAAAACCGAACAAAACCAGGAGTAAAGTAAATACTTGCGTTTTTATACAAGCGCTAACAGTGGTTGCTATGAAAAACACTACCCCCACCCCCCACATCTCTGATAAGAGTGGTACAAAGGTGCTGCAGGCGCGTTTGAAGAAAACTCTCCTCGGCATCCTTTACTTCGTACTCTTTGTCGCCATCATCCCCACATGGATCCTCTCGTACTTCGGTTACGACATCGACATCGTTACCGTCGTGAGCATCAAGTTTTGCGCGTCGGCGGTGCTGGTTTTAGGCGCTACCGCCCAGGGGTTCGCACGCAGTGAAACCCTGAAAGCGGCCGCCGATGGCAACATTGGCCTGCAACTGCGAAATTTCGCGATGCTGGCGGCGTTGCGCGCGTTCCTCGCGATGCTGCTCTTTGGCGCACTCGGATACGACGTGGGCTTCCTGCACATCGTACTCGCCTACGTGGTGCCGATGTTCGTCGTCAGATTCGTCCGTCTCGCCCCACAAAAGAAGATCGGCAAACCCACCCTCACTAGCAGCAGCCTCCTGCACGTCTCTGCGGGGAGGCAGTCATGAACAAAGAAAAGGTCAATGCCCTGCTGCCGGCGCAACTCGAAGCCGCTAGGAACGCCAGCGGTGTCACCCAGGCGGGTCTCGCCCAGAGACTCAACGTCACTCCGCAGATGGTCTCGTACCTCGAGAAAGCCGGATCCGACATCCGTTTGTCGGTGCTGACCGAGTGGGCCGAGGCCCTCGGACTAGAGCCCGCGCTGGTGCCGGCGCGCCGGCGCACTTTGATCGTCGACGCGGACGGATCCGTCCTCGTTCTCCGGCAGATGAATAAGCACGCCTTCGTGACCGGGCCGGGCCGGGTTGCCGCGGCGCGCGCTCTCCTCGAACTCATACCGGGAACATGGCTCTACCACGGCTCCTTGCTCGGCCAGTGGTTGCCGGGGAACGCCGTAGAGATAGAGAGATTCGACAAGAAGGCGTTCGACGACGGCTCGAGATACGGCGCACTCGTACTCGACGTCGACGCGGTAGACCACGCCCAGATCCTACGCACCTTCGAGGACCTCAAACGCAAAAGATGGGGCCGCTGGGTCCTCATTCTCCTGTCGGCAAAGCGCGAAACGGTTCCCACAGACATCGCCCTCGAAGTCGCGCTACACTTACACGCCGACGGCAGGAACGTCTACCGGTGCACCCCCACCAGCGCAAAACCCGAAGACTCCGTCTACCTGGGAAAACTGCTCGATACGCTCGGCACGCGCGTCCCCGCGCACTCCGAACATGACGGGGTGCTGCTGGGTGAGGACCACGGCGGCAACCCGGTGTTCTTGGAACCCGAGGATCTCTACACGCATGCGAGCATCTTCGGAGATGTCGACAGTCGACGCGAAGCGGCCCGCGGCATCGTCGCGGGACTGGTCGACGCCGGCTGGGACGCCACCATCGTCAACCTCGAAGACGGGCGCAGCGAACCTCAGAGCAACTCGTGGATGAAAACCTACGCCAAACACCACCAGGTGGCCTACTCGGAGGCGACCCTCCGGCCGGAGAACGCACTCAGAATCGACCCCTACGCCGGACTGAGCGTTGAAACGATCACGGCGATTCTGATGGCCTCCCAGGAGTTCGAAGCGCCCTACTACCAGGCGATGGCCGAGCATGTCGTCCAGCAGGCAGTGGTGCTGCTGCGCGCCGCCAACCAGGCCGGCGTGAAGTTGGGGGTAAGAGTCGCGCCGACTATACGCCAAGTAGGTTCGCTCCTGTCCTTCAGCGCTTCCGACCTGTCGCGGGCGGCCCGCGAACTTCTCGCCGCAGCGCAAAAAGCCGGTTCAGAGCTCACGGAAACAGACATCGAAGCCCTACTGCAACCAGGAAAGTCTACGATCGAGGCGGCAGCAGGGAGCGGTGCGCGCCTGATGCGTACCGCCTCGAGCCGCGCAGCGGAAAACGTCCTCGTCGTCAAACCCGGCGGGGCAGCAGTCCTCGACGTAAACGGACGAGGCGTCACCTACCTGGGTCTGGACTCCTGGGGACAACCGGAACTCTCCGACCTCATACTGGAAACCGTAGCCAGACGAATCGTGGCAGGACCAGAGGACACTCCTTCCGGTAACTCGTCAGCGAGAAGGGTCATCCTCATTGAGGGTGCCCACACTGCGCGACAGGACACGATCGTCTACCTGCTCGCTAGGGCCCGCGCGCAAGGCGTCTCAATCATACTCGCCGGACCTGTTCCCTCCACCGCGACCGGGAAGGTCGACGACGTGCGCACGGCGGGAACCAAAGACACGCAGATACGCACATGGAACACCAACGTGCGCATCGCCTTCGGCCGGGACCGCGAAGAATGGTTGAAAGCCGGGGAAGATGCCATCGGTGACGACCTCGAAATCTTCTCCGGGCTCGGAGACGACGAGGCGGTGCTGGTGGTGGTCAAACCCCGGAAACGTCCCGCCAACGATTCGCGGACTGCGAACGGACCCGTCAAACTGAAACTGCGTGCCCGTAAACCCCACGAAACCTGGGTAGGGAAGTAACGTGAGTCACCTCGATAGTGCAGCCCGGGTTTATGGTGCACGGGTGTTTTTTCGACATAAGGGGCGGTAGAGGTATCGGCGGTCCGTGGGCGCCGGCCCGGTTTTCGCGTGTATGCGGCAGGTTCTAATAACTAGAGGTAGTATCATGAACAGTTTACCAGAAACCTATACCGATTTTTTCATCGCATATTGGCCCTGTGAGGGCGGCGCCCAGCCGTTGCGTCTCGGCCGCGAGCAAGCCCTCGCCGTGTGGTCGTCTCCTGCGGAGGTTCAAAACTATGGCCGCTTCACCGGGTGGGTACTTCAGCCGGTTAAAGTGACCCGTTCGGCGTTACTTGATTCCGCTGAATCGTTGTATTTCCGGCCCGCCGTTTGATCCGGTTACAGGCGAAACGACCGGGTTCCGTGTACAGTGGGCTATGTGGATGATTTAGGTAAAGTTCTCCCTGCCGCCGCCGGGAGCTCGCGTGCCGCGGTCACAAACCTCCTCAGGGACCTGATCGCCACCCCGTCCCTGTCGACCGGGGAAGGCGGTGTTGTTGCCCGCCTCCACCATGAGGCCTCGGAACTAGGTGCCGACGAGCATTATACGGATGCGCGCGGCAACTTCGTCGCCCGTTTCGGGTCCGGGTCCCGCGCCCTGCTTTTCGACTCGCACGTAGATACCGTCGACATCGGTGACCGCCGCGAATGGTCGCGCGACCCGTTCGAACCCTACCTGGAACGTGTGGCGACCGGAAACATTATCCACGGCCGCGGCGCCAGCGACAACAAGGCGGGGATCGCATCGATGCTCCACGGCGCTGCCCTTTGGAAAAAATTCGGCGCCTTGGGGGACGCAACCCTGTGGGTCGTTGGTTCCGTGCAGGAGGAAGCCTGCGACGGTTTGTCGCTCTATGAGTTGCTGACCTCCGAGGGTTTTCCTAGGCCGGAGGCGGTGGTTCTCGGTGAGGCGACGAACGGCCAAGTTTTCCGGGGCAACCGCGGGCGCATAGAGGCCTACGTCCGGGTGCACGGCACCTCCTGTCACGCGTCAGCCCCTGAAAGAGGCAACAACCCGGTAACGATCCTCGCACCGGTGATAGGACGCATAGACGAACTCAACCGGTCGTTGCGTTCGGAGTCGTTCCTCGGTAAAGGAACGATCGCGCTCACTAAGATCGAGTGTGCAACTCCTAGCCTGAACGCGGTGCCCGGATCGGCGACGCTGTTCGTCGATCGTCGTCTCAGTGAGGACGAAACCCCCGCGCACGCCCTGCAGGAACTCCGTGCGCTCGTCGCCGATCTAGGTATACACGCCGAGGTGGAGGTGCTCGAGTACCAGTCGGTGTCCTATACGGGGGCAACGATGGGTCAGGTCAAGGAGTTCTCCACATGGGTCAATCCTGAGGGTCACCCGCTCACACGGGCAGGTGTGGCGGCTACCTCTTTCACGTCACGTCCGCGCACCGACACCTCCCATTGGGTGTTCTCCACTAACGGCGTCGCCTCGATGGGGAAACTGGGCATCCCCACTATCGGCTACGGGCCTGCCAACGAGGTCCATGCGCATACCGCCCACGACCAGTGCCCCGAGGAAGATCTGGTCGACGCGATCCGCTGGTATGCGGCGTTCCCAATAGTGTACGCGGCGGAGCATCGTGTCTGAGACCCTCATACGTAATGCGCATGTCGTAGGTTTGACCCACCTTGACGACGGGCAGCAGGACGTGGTACTCTCTGCGTCCGGTCCGCACCGTTTTGAGGGGGGTACCGCACTCGGCTCGTTCGACGAGGTTGTCCATGCCGATGGCCTGGTGCTATGTCCGGGTTTCGTGGACATGCATTCGCACTCGGATCTCTACCGTTTCCATACCGGTCCACACGGCCTTCCGGTGGGAGATGTGCCTAAACTCGTCCAGGGTTGCACGCACCAAGTGCTCGGACAGGACGGGTACTCGGCCGCGCCCGTGCGCCGGAACGACGCGGCAAGTTATGCCCTCTACATATCCGGTCTGGACGGGACCCTGGGTCGGGAGTTCCCGTGGGAGTCTTTTGCGGAGTACGTAACGGCAAACGCTTCCATACCGGGCACTCGAGTTTCGCACCTGGTCGGTCATTCGACGATACGCCGCGCCGTGATGGGTATGCAGAACCGGGAAGCCTCCGCGGAGGATCTTGAACGCATGACGACGGAACTCGAGAAAGCTCTCCGCGCCGGTGCCTGCGGGATGTCGACAGGGCTGGTGTACGCCCCGGCGTCGTTCTCCAACGAGGCGGAGATAGTGCATCTGTGTCGCACTCTCGCAGCGAGAGACTCTATACTTTTCGTACATCTACGGTCGGAGAGCACGAACGTGTTGAGTGCCGCGGAAGAGGTGCTCGAAGCCGCCCGTATCGCCGGCGCACGTTTACACATCAGCCACATCAAAGCTGCAGGCCCGGCGAACTGGCATCTGGTACCAAAACTGATAGACATGGTAGAAACCTATCGACAGCAGGGTATAACGGTCACCGCGGACGTCCACCCCTATGTTGCCGGCTCGACAACCGCAACCGTGTTTCTGCCCCCATGGTTTCTCGAAGGAAGCAACGAAGAGATAATTACAAGGCTAAGGTCGCCGCTAGCTACGGCCCGCGCCCGCGACCAGATGCTCAACGATACGGGGTCCTGGGACAACTGGTGGCAGTTCTCGTCCGGGTGGAAGGGGATAGTTTTCGCCGAGGTGCACGATCGTTCCCTTCTGGGGCGCCCTGTCGAGACTCTCCTGCGCGAGGCCGGCATCCAGGATACGACATCCCTTGAGGCATTCGCCTGGTTCTTCGAACAGTTAGCCTCCTCGCGCATGCGTTCGAGCATAATCTCGTTCAACAACTGCGAAGACAACATAGGGCAGTTCTTGAAACTTCCCTACGTTTCTCTGTGCACCGACGGACTGCTCAATCCGCACGGTCAGCCGCATCCACGAGCGTACGGGACTTTTCCGCGCCTTTTCAAGCGTTTCGTACGAGATCTCAATGTTCTGGACGTTCCGACGGCGGTAGAGGTATCGGCGGTCCGTGGGCGCCGCGCCCTGCGACTGGGTGCAGAGTCCGATGTGGTGTTGTTCGATCCGGAAACCATCGAGGACCACGCCACGTTCGAGAATCCTTTCCAGCCTCCCACAGGTATAGAAGGTGTCTGGCTGGGTTCTACCAGGATCCCGCCGGGGGTCCTGTGAGGTGTCCGGTTGCGTCTACTTGTGGGAGTTGAGTCCGCCGGCGACCTGTTTTAAGGCAATGCCGCACGGCAGCGCCCCGGGTGCGGCCTGTGTTAAAACCGTTGCCGAGCACATGATACAAGACACGCGCTGTGGGATTCTAGTCGTTCAATATCCGGCTGATGGCTATCTGGAAGTTTCGTAGGGATTGTCTACCTTTTTCGCCGGTTTCCCCTAGTTCGTATCCGGCTGGTAGGGTGCTAACGTTTCCCGTCGGGTCGGTTATGCTCTGGTATTGCCCGGCTTCCAGTTCGATGGTTAGGTTTGTCTTGTCGGCGGCTTCGCTGCGTATCACTCTGCGTATCCTTGATGCGTCCACCGTCAGGACCAGGGTTCTGCCCGTTTCGTCGGCCTCGAATATCCCAAGGCAGTTGGGGGTTATCATGTATACCGCGACCCTGTCCGATGCCACGAAGGTGTGGTATCCCGCGAGTTCTGCCGGGCGTGCCCCGATCGCCGCGTACACCTCTTCTTCGAGGTTGGGTATCGGCGGGAAGTCCTGGAGGTCTTGTTCCAGGTTCCGTCGGATCGTGTTTTCTGTGTCAGGGGTCACCTTGACTTATAGTCCGGGGTCGCCTCGTAGCGCAAGCCTTTGTTTGTCCGCCTAGGCCCTAACGGTATTGGTCTAATGGGGCATCCGCCCCAAGCCAAGTCCAAGAAAGGACAAAAATTATGGCAGACAATAACATCACCCTCGTCGGGAACCTGACGAAGGACCCGGAGTTGCGCTTTACCGCCAACGGCCGCGCCGTCGCTTCGTTCGGCATCGCCGTCGGGCGCCGTTATCAAGTCAACGGTGAGTGGAAGGAACAGACTTCCTTCTTCAACGTGAGCGTCTGGGGCGACCTCGGCGAGAACGCCGCCGCCTCGTTGTCGAAAGGTAACCGCATCGTGGTGACCGGCCGACTCGAACAGCGCGAGTACACCACCCGTGAGGGCGACAAGCGCACCGCGATCGATGTGATCGCCGACGACCTCGGTCCCAGCTTGCGTTGGGCGACCGCGCAAGTCGAGCGCACCCCGCGCAAGGACGCAGCCCCCAAGAAGGCTGAAGGAGAGACCCTCCCGGTAGTGGAGGACTCAGACGAGTCCCCATTCAACTAGTCCTAGAGATCCGGAGTATGCGCGAATACGCATACTACCGGGTCTCTTCCGTTTTTCCCTGCCGTTTTGAAGGTTTCCGTATATGCGTCCGTTGGAGTCCTGGCCACAGTATTCAATATATGGTAGAGGTTCTGGGTGTCCCGGCGGCGTACGCCAGGAAGTTGCGCAACGAGGCGCTATTGTCGTGTGCCGGTAATGTCGGGTTGATTGGGTTGTCTGCCGCGATCGTTTACGTCTACTATTTGTTCGGTGTCAAGTTTTCCGTGGTGTCCCTGACGCCTCCGTTCGTCTTGTTCTTGTATGCTTCCTACATGCTGTCGTCCGCCAGGGTTAGGTACGCCAAAGCCAATGTCGGGGTGCGCGCCGAGGTCAGGGTTTCTAAGACCTTGGTCAGGTGCGCACCGTACGCCCTGGTTCACGGGTCCACTCTGGGTTTCCGTGGGGACATAGATCATATAGTGGTCGGTCCTTGTTTGGCGACGGTGGAGACCAAGTACGGGGTTGGTAAGGTTGGTTTAAACGCCGAGAACAATCTGGTCTGCGGCGGCAAGATTTTCAAGGGTGACCCTATAGCGCAGGCTTCTCGCGCGGCGGACGCGGTGTCCAAGCACGCCGGCGTGGACTGCGATGCGGTCGTGGTGGTGACCGACGGCACGACGCCGCCTTTCCGTCACAGGGGCGTGACCGTTTGCTCTTTGAAGGACTTGGTGTCGGTGTTGAGTTCGTTCCCTAACACCAGGGTTTCCGCCGACCGGGCCGCCCGCCTGGCCGAAAGTCTTTACGTATCCGGGTAGTTGATTCCCGGGATTCCCGGTATCCGTCCGCACGGGCATAGCGCCCGGGAGGCTTTACGTGCCCGTCGCATGTTTGTGTTGGTTTTGGTGCGCGTGCCCCAAGGGTATCAGACAGACGCCCCACAGCGCTACTGAGGGAGTCCCCTCGGTCATACACGCAGGGGACTCCCTCTTGTTGTATGTTTGCGGGCTTTTTTGCCGGGTTCGTATACTGTCTTCGGGCTTTGCCGTCAAGGAGCGGACTCTTGCACAATAGTTGCAGGACGCGTACAATAGGTAGCATGCTTTTCAAGAAAATTTCCGCTTTGCGCGGGCAACGTCCGGCAAGCGTACCGGGAAAGATCCTGTTGACCGCCTGTTTGCTGCTCGGAGGGGTTCCTTCAACGATCACTTCTGCCGCTCCCACCCTGCCCGGGCAGATACTGATCACCAGCATAATACCTTCCTCCGGCAAACTCACGGTGGCCTGGGAGATAACCGGTCCGGGCGCCGCCCTCACCGATGTGGAGTTCACTACCAACAACGGCACCAACTGGTTGACCACGGGTTCCACCTCTTCCCCGGTCGTCATCGAGTCGCCGAGCACCTCGGCGAATGCCAACTTGGTGAACGGCACGACTTACGCTTTCGCTTTGAGGGCCCTCAACGCCGCCGGTAACGCCCCGGCCTCCAAGATGTACGAGATAATAGTCGGGGACTCGCGTACCCAGCCGGCCAACATCACCGCTGTCGCCGTGGATGAGAGGAAGTTGACCTTGACGTTGGCTCACCCCGTGCGCGCCACCGGCAAGGGTTGCATACAGTACAGTACCGACAGTGGCACTACCTACAGCCCCCTGGAAACCTATACCACCAGCCTGGTTGTGTCCAGTTTGTCGTCCGATCAGACTCAGCCCTTGGTCAACGGTACCAGGTACGGCTTGAGGGTGCGCTACTGGGACGTATGCGGTATTTCTATCGATGCGGCCCTCACCAACGAAGGCGGGTTCGGTATATCCGGTCCCTCGGCGGTGGTTTTCGCCACCCCCAGCAGTGTGCCGTCCCCTTCCGAGATAACGTCCGTCAACCCGCGCGCGACTTCTCTGTCTGTTTCCGCTGAGCTGGGTATGAACGGCGGGTCTGCCATAACCAGGCTCGAGTATTCCACCGACGGTGGCACCTCCTGGGCCCCCATCCTTCCCATCCCCGCGGCCCTTTCCGGCAAGCTCGACGTTCCGGGTACCGCTTATAGTTTCACCATCGTGACCAAGAGTTCCGGCGGGTCCTTGAGCATAAACACCGCGTACACTGTGGCTCTGCGTTCTATGAACGTTGTCGGGTACAGTGAGGCTTCCGCCTCGGTGTCCGCGTCGACTACCGGCGCCCCCCAGCCTTCCGAGATAGTGTCTGTGTCCGCCAAGTCTAATTCTTTGACCGTGAACGCCAACCTGGGATCCCCCGGCGGGTCTGCCATAACCAGGCTCGAGTATTCCACCGACGGTGGCACCTCCTGGGCCGCCATCCTTCCCATCCCCGCGGCCCTTTCCGGCAAGCTCGACGTTCCGGGTACCGCTTATAGTTTCACCATCGTGACCAAGAGTTCCGGCGGGTCTTTGAGCGCGGACGCCACGTACACCGTGGCTCTGCGTTCGGTCAGCGGGGCCGGCACCAGTAGTGCTTCCGCCTCGGTGTCCGCGTCGACTACCGGGGTTCTCTACATGGCGCCTCCGAGTATCGATACGGTGACGGTCAGGAACAAGTCGTTCATAGTGAAGTCCGTGTTGCCGACTCCTCCGAGCGGGGTCGCCATCAACAGCGTGGAGTACTCCACCAACGCTGGTACCAACTGGAGGGATTCCGGTCAAAGTACGGGAAATTTCGTGATTTCCGTAACATCCTCCGGCGTGGCCCTCACCGTGGGAGCGTTGTACAGCATAGTCGTTAGGGTGGTTACTTCCGCCGGCAAGGGTTCCGCGTCGGATGTCTACGAGATCAGTGCCGGTAACGTGTCCACCCCGCCGATCATCCAGAGCGTCTCCAGTAACAACGGGCTGGTGACCGTTACCGGTGTTACGGGCAACACCAATGGTGCCCCCATTACGCGTCTGGAGTACTCCACGGACAACGGGGTGTCCTGGGCTACCGGCATGACCCTGGCTGACGTGACGTCCACCACCACTATTCCTCCGGCCCCCACCACGACCGTTCCGTCCTCCTCTACTTCCTCTACTACCACTACTACGACCATTTCGCCGTCATCCACGGGGATTCCCAAGAACTGGAGTTTCGTATTCTCCAGTCTTTCCAGCAGTATCAGTACCCCCGTGGCCCCCGGGCAGGCCTATGTCGTAAAGGTTAGGTCGGTGTCCGCGGCGGGGGTTTCCGGTCCGTCCAACGCGAAGACCGTGACCCTTTCCGGCACCCCGAAGGTTCCCACCATCCAAACGGCGACGGCGACCAACAACAGCATATCTTTGTCGATCAGTTACACGAAAATAAGCGGTGTGGTCGTCAGCGATATAGAGTACTCCACCGACGACGGCGTCTCCTGGGCTTCTTACGGGGATACCGGCGGCACCATGGTCATCACCGAGGAGTCTACCACTGCTTCTCGTTTCTTGAGCCCCGGCAAGTTGTACGTAGTACGTATACGTCTAATAGCCAACGGCGGCGTATCGGGGACCTCTGCTCCCGTCAGCGTCAGGACCAAGGGAACCGACCCGGCTTTGACCATGGAGAAGATCGCCAACAAGTCCCTTTCTTCCGGTAGTTTCGATTTGAAGGGTGAGGCCAAGTCCAAGTCCGGCAGGGAAGTGGTGTACGAGTCGGAAACCCCTGCCGTGTGCTCGGTCGCGAAGACTGTCGTCACTTTGCGGGCCGAGGGTGAGTGCACCATTGTCGCCTCCGTCGCCTCCGACGGGGAGTTCAAGGAGGACAAGGTATCGCGAAGTTTCACGGTCACCGCTGCCGCACTCAGCAGTATGGCGGTCGACGAAAAGGTGTCTCTCGCGGATCTCGGTTCGTCGTGGCTTCCGGCCAAGGCCGCCAAAGCCGCGGTCACCGGTAAGGTGGTCAAGTCTTCCCGGAAGGTGTGCACCGTGACCGCTTCCCAACTGTCCGCCTTGAAGCCCGGGGTGTGCAAGGTCAAGCTGTCCAGCACCAACAAAGCGGGCAAGACCGTTTCGAAAGTGGCTGCGATAACCGTAAAATAGGTTCGGGTGTGGTCAGGAGGAGCGTAGGGCATGCGCGCCCCTGATCCGGTCGTCATGCGGCTATGAGTTACGTGGTTTTGCTGCTTTCCTGCCCTGATCGGCCCGGTATAGTGGCCGCGGTGACGGGTTGGGTGGCGTCTTCGGGCGGCAACATTGTGGACGCCCAGCAGCATACCGATTCGCGCGACGGCATGTTTTTCCAGCGGGTTAAGTTCGTGCGGCCCGATGGGGTGCCGTTCTCGGCTTTGGAGGATGGTTTCCGGTCGGTTGCCTCTAAACTGGGTCTTACCTACAAGTTTTGTTCGCTACCTAACCGTCCGCGTACCGCTCTCCTGGTTTCCCGGCACGTTCACTGCATGAGCGACCTTCTCTGTAGGGCGTATCTCAAGGATCTGGACCTGGACGTGCGTTTCGTCGCGTCCGACACGGAGGACGGTCGCGATATTTGCGGGATGTTCGGTCACCCGTTTGTGCATATTCCCGTGGGGTCGGGCGTGAATGCGCGCGACGAGCAGGAGACCAGGCTGCTGGCCTTGTTGAACGGAGGGGATCTGGACCTCGTCATCCTCGCTCGGTACATGCGGGTCCTGTCCTCCAGGGTGGTTGAGCCGTGGTTCGGTCGCATGATCAACATCCACCATTCGTTTCTGCCCTCGTTTGTGGGTGCCGGTCCGTACCGTCAGGCCCACGATCGCGGGGTGAAGATAGTTGGGGCGACCGCCCATTATGTTTCCGAGGTTCTGGACGCCGGTCCGATCATCGCCCAGGACGTGGTGCGCGTGTCGCACCGTGACGACGTCTCGGATCTGACCCGTCGCGGCCGCGACGTGGAGGTCAATGTTCTGGCTTCCGCGGTCCGGGCCCACGTCGAGCACCGGGTGCTGATATTCCAGGGTCGCACCGTGGTGTTCGACTGATCTCGGCCTTCGTTCGCCCGCCTGGTTTAACGCAATTCTATTTCGCGGCAGTCGTATACCTGCTCGTTTACCAGGCGGATGCCGTCGACCGCCGGGCACTGTTCTTTGGCCGCGGTCAGTATACCCGTGACCTGCAGGCCGGGGCCCATTCTCGTCGTGTCGTCCGGCACCAGGAAATAGCGCAATTTCCCTTGTTCGATGTAGACGTTCACTTCCTGCAGGGAGGCGATCCTGTCTCCACCGAACACCCCGCCTAGCGGCAGTAGGGTGTACCCGTTCACCACCCATTCGCTGCTCTGGGTGGCGCTGTAGGTGGCCGCCATCCACGTGGCGTTCCCTTGGTTGGTCTTCAACCAGTCTCCTACCCGCTGGTCGTAGTTTTCTCCGGGGAACCCTCCGCCTCGCGGTGAGGTTTGGAATGTGCCTCGAGAGTCTATGATTTGGCGCATTTCGACGGTCAGCGGCCTGGCGTCCGGGAACGCGTTCCTTTGCGGGTTGGTTATCCCTGAGTAGGCCCAGAATGCCGGTGCCACCGAGAGCAGGACGAACGGCAGGGACAGGTGTGCTTTCTTGGAGGTTTTCGTGATCGCTACCGCGCCTGCCGCCAGCACCGCTCCTGCCGTACCGGCTATCGGTAGCAGGTAGTTGTCCACCCGGGTCACAAACAGCAGGTTGGTTGCCGCCCATACGGCGGTGGCGGCCAGCAGGTGTAGGCGTTTGGCGTGGGTGATGATGTGGGCTGCGGTTATTCCGGCCACGCCGGCTATCCCCGGGGCTATCGCCGATGAGTAGTATATGTGGGTTCCGTACGACGCGTATGATAGTACCAGGTAGACCGCGGTCACCCATCCGCCTAGGACGAGCGTTAGGGTGACCGGGGTTCTTTTTTGAGTCAGTATGGTTGCCGCCCCCACTGCGGCCAGTGCCGCGAACCACATGTTTTGGTCGCCGAAGTTTGTGTTAAATAGTCTCAGTATTCCTACGGGGCCGCCGAATTGCAGGAATTTTCCTACGCTACCTATCGTGGATGTGGGTCCCAGGGCCTCCATGCCGAGCACCTCGTTCTCGAGGTTGAATCCTAGCACTCTTCCGGGTCCGTTGTGTCCCCATATCAAGCCTAGGACGTTCCCGTTTCCGCTGGATGTGACGTACGGAACCCCCGACCGCAGCATGGCCTGTCCGATCCATAGTCCGGGTAGGGCTATCGCGGAGCCCAGTAGTGCGCCTACCCGTTTGAGGGTTTCCGTGGTTGCCCTGTTTTTGAGTACCGTATACAGGACCAGCGCGGGCAGTACGAATGTCGCCGCCCACATCTTGGTCATGAACCCCAGGCCTATCAGGGTTCCTGACAGTATTATGCGTTTGTAGGTTACCGGGACGTTCCCGGTTTGTGCGGACATGTAGGCGTTGAGTCCGAGTAGTACCAGCATGATGCATACGACGTCAACGGCGTTGGATCTGCTCACTGCCAGGAATCCCGGTGTCAGCAGTAGCATGCATCCGCTTAGTATGCCGGCGGTTTTTCCGTGGGCTTTCGTCACCATGTTCTTCAATACCACCGCCGATATCGCGCCGCATACCGCCGACGGCAGGTGCAGTCCTAGTGCGTTGAACCCCATGATCTTGGTGGAAAGGTACTGCAACCAGAGTGCCACCGGTGCTTTGTCCACTCCGACTATTCCCCCGGCGTCATAAGTTATGTCCAGGAGGTTGCCCGCCCGGTAGTGCATGGAGCGCACCGGCGCGCTTATGTACAGGTATCCGTAGCCGTTGTGCCCTATGTTGATGGTGTAGGCGGCCATTCCTGCGACGAACAGGATCCAGCTGGTCGTCTTGTTTTTGGCCCCCGTCACCAGTCGCGCCACCTTGTTGAGCATCATGGGTTTTGATTGTTCCCGTGTCTGTCCCCTCGTCACTACACGGCTTGCTGCCTGCCTTGTCGCCGCGCTTTCCGCTCTAGGGTATTGGTGCGTTGATGTGCCTGTATCCGCTTTCGGTGACTACCCGTCCGCGGGGCGTTCGCATGATGAGGCCTTTGTGCATGAGGTGCGGTTCGTAGGCCTGTTCGAGAGTTTTTTCGCTTTCTCCTACGGCCGCGGCTATGGTTCCCAGACCGACCGGGCCGCCGTTGAAGTGGGGG
>Ga0194117_10001189_pt1 | contig 31063 bp, 7 predicted proteins | sample TA2MahsurfametaG_FD_160579 | JGI IMG/M metagenome (GOLD analysis project Ga0194117, IMG submission 160579) | Freshwater microbial communities from Lake Tanganyika, Tanzania - TA2015009 Mahale N1 surface | ecosystem: Environmental > Aquatic > Freshwater > Lake | place: Tanzania: Lake Tanganyika... | reverse complement strand
TTTTCTTGTCGTTTTCGAACATTTTGATAGCTTTCTGATATTTAACCAAAATAACAGTTATAAGAGATCATTCAAAGGTATTCTAGGTTCTATTCATCAAGTTAACGCAAAGTGTGAGCAGTCTTAAGATTTTATAAATCTTTCAGATCCTAGATAATTCTATAGCTAAGCTCTTTGACCATAACTGGCATAATTGATTCTAATACTCTCTTGACTATTAACTATACTTTTTCTTATTTTCTTTTGAAAAGATCATTTTCTAGGTTTGTTTTTACTTATTTCGCTTTACTATCGATTGAGGGTCTTCTTTTAATAGTCATTTTCTCGTTGATTTCTGTCTTGAGTTTGTTCATATACCTTGTAACTTCATCCTTCTCTATCATTTTTATTTTTTATTTGGCTTATTTTACTATAATCCTTTGATAGAGTTGATTGAAGTAATCGCTTATCTCTTAGCTTTAATCCCTCTTAATCTATTTTTCAGCAATGTTTTCATAGGTTTGAGAGAGGAAGTTAAAGACTTAGTCTTAAATTAACTCAGCCTCAATTTGTTCTTTTGTTTTGCTTGAAATAATTTTAAAGCAAAGTTAACCTTTCTTGGCAAAGTATCTCAAAGCAATAAGATCTGAGTCAGACTAAATATGAGTCTCAGATGAATTGGCAGCAACAAAATAAACTTGAAGCATATCTTAAGGCTGATTTATCATCTTTGCGGCTGTCTGTAGAAGTTGTTTAAAGGTTTTACAGTCTCTGTGTTGGAGGGTGATCGTGTAGATATTATAGCAAACTACCATTTGATTTAATTTTATTATTTGCCACTTTAACAAACGTGTTATACTATTTCTCTACAATAAATTTAATTCCATGCAGTTTTTTCTAACTTTGTATATACTTCCAAAAACGTAAAGAGGTTAGAATTTTATGCTACTTTCTATCTTACCATAAACACCTCAAAATAAGTTCAGAATTTTATACAAAATTCAAGCAAGTGCTGTAAAAATTTCGATAATTCACTATCAAAATTGAGTGGAGTACTTACTAATTGTCAACTGTCTTTTATTCAGATTTTTATTATTTTTATAGGTATAATTACTTTAACAACGACTTTTCTAACAATGGAGTTGATAAAATCATCCGAATAGCTTATAAACATGCATTAAAGGACATATTTATAGCCTGTCAACTTTAACATCACACTCCCTTTATCGTTCACCAAAAAAATAGTCTCTTCGACTCTCTTACATGAACGTGATCACATGATGGCAACTGAAAGGATTAATCGTTCTGAAGGTGATAAAAAACTATCGGACATCAAGCAAATACTATCTAAGAGTCTTTTTAGCAAAGACAAGAAAAAAGCTTTGATTTAAAAATAGAAACTCAGAGAGTTTTTACGTGGAACTAGATTAGATAATCTGCCCATTTCACCTGAAACTTAACAAAAATAAACCAACAATCTGTTAAATTTTTTGAAGATAAAAAATATCGATATTTACGCCAAAAAAAGAAGCAAAAGAGAAGCCAAACCGCATGAGAGCTACAAGGAGCCTAAGAAATCTTAAAATGTGCAAATGAATGATTCCTTAGGAAGGTATTCTTAAGACAGATTTGAACATTGCAATTACTAGATGTAAAAAGATCAAGCAGATACAAGTTTATTGCTCGATTAAAAGTTTAGCAATCTCTTGTAAATGAATTTCGCTCAGCAAGGTGATATAAGTTTAGATATTGAATCGATTTTTGCAGTCAAAAAACCTAAAAGAGAGAAATCATAGATAGAACTTTTATAACCATCTACCCCTTAAGATAGAGCAGTAATTCATTAGAAATTACTGCAAGAGGAAAATTTTTATCTAAGAGATCAACTTATAGTGTTTGCGGACATAATCGAATCTTAAAAAGGAAAAGTTCAACTGTACAAGTGCTAAATCAAGAAGTTGAAGAAGAATAATTCAAAGCTCAATAATACAAATACTCTATTATAAAAAGAGTTATTGCAGAAAGAATAAAATAATTATTTTCTTAGTAATCAAAACGATGAATATCAAAGATAGTACCAAATACTAAATAAGGAGAAGATTCTTATCTAAAGCAAGTTTTAAGCATTACTGAGATAATATTAGCTGATTTTGAGCAAGTTGCAGTAATTCTAGGAATAAAAAGAGAAAGAAATTTAGCTCATAATTGAGGAGAAGAATAAAGAAAAAGAGATGTTTTTGTAATAGATTAAGGAAAAAGATAAAGATCTACTTGAACTTGCTGAACTGGTTCAAATTTTAAAAGCAAGGATAAACCATAACTAAGAAGATAAAAGTATTCAAAAAGAAAAACCAAAAGGTAAAACCAGTCTTATAATTGACAAAGTTATAGAGGATGATGTTAATAGTGAGGATTCTGAATAGCTACAGATGAGCAATAGTATCTGCTTATCTCTTGCCGAAGCTGAAAGTCTTAAGAACATTATTTAAGAAAAATAGCAGATGTTCCAGCAAGGAATTGAAACACTGAAGAAGATAAATGCTTAAAATGAAAACAAATATACAAAAACCATTGAAGATTTACAAAAAAAGCTAACTCAACTTGAAAATACGAAGAACTTGGAAATTTAAAATATTAAGAAGAATTACATTACTCTAATTGAGTAGTTAAAGTCTATTAATTACCAAAATGGTTTACTTATAAATAAGCAGATAGAGGAAGAACAAGAAAAGAAACAATTACTTTTGAACCAGATGAAGTTACTGTAACAAAAGTTATAGGAGAACATTAAAGAAGGGGATTAATAACTATAATAGTTGCTTTAGAACTGTGTCAACGAACTAGAAAAAGAAAGGCATGTTAATCATTTACTAAGAGAGGAGTTCAATGAATAGAGGAAGGCTAACTATCTTATGAGACAAGAGATAGAAAAGATTAAGCGACTTTTCACTAAAGAACTTTACCTCATTCAAGAAATCGATGACAGAAAATATATTAATTGATTGAGTATTTTTTATCATAATCTGTTTTAAAATAATACCATTTCACATGATCATTTTTTATTGGGTATTACAAATGAAGCTATACTCTTTAATACCTACATTCCGTGATGACGATTCAATTCTTAGCGACATTGAGCATCGAAACTTGACTTTCCTAAAAGAATAGCCGCACTTTTCCTCCAGTTGCCTGTTTTCTCTTTGGCAATTTACACAAGCTTGGCAATAATTGGACGCAGGATGACTAGTATTTTATCAGTAAGAATATTTTTTTGATCGAGAATTATGCCGAAGAGATTGCAAGAATTACAGAAAAGCAGTTAGCTAACTGAATTTTCTTTGATGAATCTGGTTAAACTATTCAGTAGATTTGAAGGTATTTCAGTTATCATTTCAATCTGTTTAACTTGAAAGAGATTATTAAGTATTTTAACTACTTGAGCAATATACTTATCTTCTTGTTTGACTAAAGGATCCATTTTTAGTGCCATGTTATCAAATACTTTCATGAATGGCTTCAATTGCTTGTTTGAACTGTATTTTAGTCGACCTAAAATCAATAATGCTCTGAAAATTATTGTAGAGTTGAACTGTTACCAGTTTCTGATAAATCGATTAAAAATCGCTTCAGCTAATTCTTAGGATTAGATCAAACCATCGATAGAAGTGTTGGCTAGGACAGATAAGGCATTTTCTATGTAAGGCTAGAAATTATGAGCTGATCTTGGAAATGATTATAGTTCTTATTTCAAGTCTACAAGTTTGTTATTTTTTGACAAGTAATCAACGAAGAATCTACGATGTTATTCATGCGTAATCAGATTTGCAATAAAGCTATACACTGTTTGTCTTAAATCTAGGATCTATTGATTTTTAGTTTTTACATCAAGGATCATATAAAACAAGGAACCCACTATAGCACTTACTTTGTCCTTTTTTAAGAAAGAGCTCTTTAATACAGAGTCACCTGAACATAAGTTGCTAAAGAATGTCAAGAAATTGTCAATCAAAAGAGGTTGCTTTTTATGCTTAGTTATCAACTTTGAAAACATAAATTATACAAACTAGAAAGTTTTGGGATTGGAGGACAAGAGAGGTCTATAGATATCACTCAAGGTGATCGGTACAAGGATTACGATTAAATTATCAATGAAACCATAGAGAGATTGATTTAATTTTGTCTCATCTGAACATTTTTGTTTTATCAATTACATAATCTTAAAAACTCCCCAGTCCCAAACTCTTTTTTACCCAACCCCATCTCCATCAAGACAAATTTTAATAAGCAAAGCTTCATTTTTTGGTGATTAATTGTTCGTGAGATGATCTAACACTGCTTCTATTCCTTTCGATGAAATGAAGAGACTGCAATATTACTTTTTGTTGAAGAGCAAATTCAGAAGATATTATATGTTTGCCTCATTAAGATTCTTTATTTTTTCAGTGATGGCAGTTAAAGGATTGAGTTCTTTTTCAGTTTTCTTTTAAACAGGTTGTTCTTTTTATTGTTTGTTCTTTTATTATTCTTTATCTTTTTCTTGTTTGAGTTCATTTTCTCCCAGCTATTTGATGATTTATTTCTAAATTCTTTTACTTTTCTATTCCTATCCTTCAGAATCTGATTATTACTTCTTTTATTACTGATTCGCTTACTTCACTTATTTTTACCTATTCTCGCGAATCAATTTTTATACTGTTTAGGAGTGCTGGATGAAGCTTTCTATTTATTTCTTTAAAATCAAACCATTTTTGTCTTATGGGAATAGCTTAAGTGCCTACTTTATATCTTGCAATGCTTCCTTATATTCCTTGATTTACTTTTTCGCTAAAGCTCTGCGACTGTAGGCCTTGAAAGTCAAGTCTTTACTCTAACCAACCTTTTCAAAAATTTACATATATTCTATGACATTTGTGCAATCCTTTATTGCCTTCTTATACTTTTTCAATTTGATAAAAGCTAGAGCTCTGTTAGTATAAACTGATTTGATATCTTTTATGTGTTCCAATGCTAAGGTATAGAATTACGTAGCTTTCTGATAATCTCCTTCTTTCATGGCATTGTTCCCTTTTTATTTAAGTCTTTTAGCATTTTATGTATCTTTGGCTCTTTTCTTCTTTCTTTATTAAATATCAGCCTATAATGCCATGAAATTCGGGTCATTCTTGGGCAAAATAGGCTATTTTTATGGTTATTATTCAGAATCTTATACAAAATACTCCCATTTTTTATTATAATTTATGTTACTTTTTTTCCAGAGTGCAGCTTAAGTTTTTTGAAACATTTACCATTTCTGTCTTTTTTATTCTCTAGTTTTTTTATTGAATTTGTAGTCCTCAACCATGTTCTACAATTGAGCCTGCCGTTAATTTAAAGTCATTGTAGGTCTGTTACACTTCAAACATGTGGGAGTTTCAAGTTCATATTACTTGTGGCAAAATCTGCAAAAATGTGAAAAATCTTTAGTTATTCCTTTACCATCTCTACCCATTCTCTTCTTTTGAAGTAGTTCTTGCTCTTTTCTAAACTTTGCTTCTTATCTCTTTCTCCGATCTTATGCTCTTTGTTGAGCAAATTTATCGATTTATTAGGTGCTAATTTTGTTTTAGGCCAATGCCTTAACTTTCTGGTTGATAAGCTAAGCCTAAATGAGGAAAGTCTATAGCTACTACTGGTTGTAGTCCATCATTATTAGTTATAATTTTTAAAAGAATTTAAATTATAAATACTATGAGTTTAAATCAACTCTGTTCGACTTTATCGTTACTTTTAGGACAGTAAAATTGATTATTGATGAAACTTGCTTCAAATGCACTAAAATTGGGCATATTGACATAGTAGGGTGAAAAAGTTGGAGTTATCATATACCAAGGAGAAAATACCTGGGGCATCTAGAAAGCAGAGGAGGTCTGAGGAATATTTTTATTCTCAACTCCGTCCTCTCTTATAAACTGATCTATAGAAGAATTATTGTTTTCATTTTCATTTCTACTTTCATGTTCAACTCTATTAATCTCTTCACAAGAGCGCTGCTCAGTTTTGATCAAACACTCTTACCTTTTCTTCGAGATTTCTCCATTTTATCTTCTAATGTATTTCTCTGCTAGTTGAGGATCTAAGAAGGTTTTGAGTAAATGGAACTCATTGTTAATTTGTGGGTATAGCTTTTTTTGTCTAGATACAAGTGTTTTGAATCTATTTTTTACCATGTGTTAAGTTCGAGATCCTCCAAGTTTTTTAGAAACTAGTGACCATTTTTTGCCTTCAGTAATGAAAAGTTTTGCAACATTGATGTCTTATTCAGGCATCCATTATCCACTTTATAAGTCTATAATTACTGGATTTTGTTGGGATCAAGGTGATTGAGCCAGCGTTCTCTGCATTGTTTTCCAGTTTTAAAGTACTTCCTATCAGAAATCTCATACAATTTTCTTGCATATTCGTTCCACTTATTACCATTATCTGAGCTTTACCTTAATATTTTATTGATTACTGTACAAGCTGAATAAGTATTTTTTCTTCCTAAACTTCCCAGGATTGCTTGATATTAGATTCTTCTATTAATTTCTTGCCTTCATACTCCAAAGTTCTGGGTTGTTTAAATGAAAAAACTTCATATATGAGATTCCATTATTTTTATGTCTAAGTATTTTTGTTGAATTACGAATTCTTGAACTTTTTTCTGAGAGACGCAACTCAAAGCAATTACAAACCAATAAAAGGCTTTGAGTTCGTTTTAAAGCCAGCGTTCGGCTTTGTCAGTACTACGCCTCTGGTAACTTTTTAAGCTAAAACTTTACATTGCCCTGAATCTTGATAAAGAGGCTCTAAATCTAAGAGGAGTGTAAGCAGAAATGATTTAGGTATTGAATTTATTGATTCTACATGTTTTACGTAAAGACTCTTTCCACGATGTTTTATTTTCAAGCTAATTCAAAACCTACTCCATCGCAATGATTTTGAAAATAAAAATATAAGAAAACATTCATAAAGTATGAAATCCCTATTCAAGTAGTACACAGAAAAGATATGAAAAATTTATGATTTCTTTGATCAACCAACTAATATTGAAGTTAGCCTAATATAATTTCTTTTGTTTATCTTATTGAGGACAAACACCTTCTTGCATTAAAGTTATAAAAAATCAGAAACCTTCAGGTTGTAACTAATTTTGCTTGTATTTTGATAATTGTATTTTTTTATAGAGATTTAAGCAAAACTTATATTTACCAGCTTTTTACTACTTTCAGTTAAAAAGCTAGCATAGCATCAATTGCACTTCTATCATGATTTTTCACCCTCTTTGTCATTGCAGAAACATCTTATTTCTAAATATATCCCACTTAGAAGGGTGATCAAAAAAAGGACATACCGAGAATTGAACTCGGATTATTGGATTCAAAGTCCAATGTGCTAACCATTACACCATACGTCCTTGTTGTTAGTTTGCTCTTGCTGTTTTTTTAGCGTACTTTGAGTTAATTTTAGATTTATTTAAACAGGATCATTATTATAATATGAATTGATGGATTAAACCTACTACTAAGGGGCTGCTATTGCCCTTTTGGTAATCGATTCAGTTTCTTTTTTATCCCTACTCTTCGTTATAAGTATATACATCGCCCGCTGGAAACAAATAGCCTCTTTTCCGATGCGAATAGTAACCGAAAATTTATCTAGTCTTTCTATTTATGCATATCCTGCCTCATACAGAATCTTTATGTAATAATCTATCCTCCTATGCTTATTTGGGAGGCACAGCAAAATGGAGAGGATACTTCTCCTTATTGTATCTTTTAATCTACGATCAAAACTGCATTTGATCTTTCTTCGATTATATGGACTCTCATAATAATGTATTGCTCATATGCTACAGTAGTCCATGGCCATACGCTTTAACGACTTGAATTTTTTTACTTGGCCCTAGGATATCTATTCCCAATACTTGTAGCCATCATGTAACAATGGTTCGATATAGACCTATTTTTCTAGGATATTACGGATATGATGTTTATTATTGTTGGTTTGATAGCGATACACCTCTCACTCAGTTCGGACTCAAATTAGGATACTTCTTTTGTCCTTTGTGGATCTTCTTTTTTCTATAGATGTACTGGGCTGTCAAAGCCTATAAAAAACTAAAATCAGTTGGATTGTAAGGAAGAGAGTTGAACATCTTCAAAAAAATACTGTTATTTCCCATTATTTTACTGATAACAGGCGTTTTTTCAACAGCAGACTTAATATATCATTACGCAAGTGGCGAACTATTAGGATGGCTAGACATTGTCGCCACGATACTTTACAGTACATACGGAATATTCACATCTCTTGTATTTTTTATTTTATTAAGGCATATGGTTTTAACCCGTTGATTCAAGATCAAATAAAGAATATATTTAGTGGTAAACAAGTATCAGTGATTAGGACATCATTTGACCAATCAGATAGAACGAGTTCGAATAATACTGAAAAGTTGGCCTAGCTCATAAATATGTGATAATTTATGTATATTTTATTGCAGTTAAAAGCAATTATTAGTAGAAAATGAGAATACTGGTATTTTATTTAGCAATAAGGTAGCTAGAAAAGAGTGTTTTTAAGTTTAATTTAAAAGTTTTCTATAAACATCATTATATCATTTGCATCGAAAGAAGAACATGGGGCAACAGCATTTTAAATAATTAAAACAGAAATTTATACAGTGCTAACAACAAACATCACAAGAAGTATAAACTCATGAGCAACTTATCATCAAACTTCAGCAGTATGCCACCTAAATTACTCATAAATAACTAACATGCAAATAGCTCTAACACCATATACTTGAGTATATCAATTTACAAATCTAAAATACGAATCACAACAAAAAAAGAAGGCGGAGTTATGAAATTCTGCAGACTGAACACCTGTCCATGGAAGAAACAAGGATTAGGTCTGACTCCTTTAGTAAAGAATGCCAAATTATTGAGGAAATGATGGAAAGAATTTAGGTAACTTTTTGCTTATTAAGGAAATTTAAGAACTTGTGAGACAGAACATTACGGACATTATGATAACTCAAAAGCCCTTTAAAATACGACAAAACTTTAGAAATCTAATATTAAACCTCCTGAAGATAGATAATTTACTTCTGTATGTCGTACAAAGTGATGGCAGATTGTAATACCACGATTTCAAAGCGAATTATATAGATTATGTACTCGAAATATAGAAATCGAAAAAGATTGAAGATTTAATAAAAGAATATTAAAATGAAACGGTTACTATGGAAGTTTTAGCACATTTCAATCTTGTATAAAAAGCAGAAGATGAAGTAGACATATTTAAATGGGGTGTTAACACGTAGGATCATAAATTTAGTCTTTGCTTTGTTTGGAAAAATCATAGTGATGCAGAGATTACTTAAATAAACAAAAAAATAATAAAAAAAATCGCCACCATTGCTATGATATCTTCTGGTGAAGAAGAAATCAGCATAATTCAAAACTATTCCAAAGATCTGCTTGACTTGCTTTAGCTTTTTATCTATTAAAGTGAAAGCTACATATGTCAAAATTTGGGTTTAGAGTCCAAGAATATTTAAGATATACACCAAAGTTTGCTCTCGAATAAATTGAAGAATGAACCTCTACTGGCCAGAGTATGTTCTTACCATCAACTGGAATTTTAATTATTATAGAGAATACGTACTTACAAGAAGTATGTCTGTGAAGGCGATAAGATATTCATGGACTTCAACTAATCTGCGTAATTAACATTCTTATCAAACAATTTTAATCATCCTCTAAGCTCTAACTTCGGAAAGATAGTTGATCAACGAAAATACTATCTTTAAAAAATATTTGAGAACTATAAGCCAATAAATGATTTTCTCAAGAAAGCAGTTCAAAAGAAGGTTAAAAATAATAAGCTGTATGAACTTGATTTTTAAACAAAGGCAAGAGTTAAGTATAATGAAGAAGGAAGAATTGTGAGATTAAATGTGGTTATTGAGTAACTTTAACACTCTAGCAGCAGTGGATCTAATATATATTGCAATTCTTCAACCAAAATCATTTCTGATGGCAGTGAAAAGCAGAGTTTTAAAGATCTACCTGAATAGGAAAGCGAATCAAGATAGAGACGCCCATCTACTCTTATTCGTAATTTGTAAAAAGAAAACCCAGGTATTATAAATTAAGGTTGGATCAATCTTTTCATCAAAGAGCATCACTCTTCCGGGAGGAAAAATACTTTAAAAAGGGTCAAAGGAGGAAAGAATTTTACAGTAAAAAGGTCTTTCTCTCTCAACCATGAGATAATGTCGATGTAAACTGAATAATTAAAGTAAAAATTACCTCAAGTCAATATTTAAAGTATAGATTTGAATCTATTATAACTGTAATAAGAACAACTCTAGCCTTTGGTTATCAAAGTCTTTAGAAAACTTGAATACTACCATACATAGCATATTAACAAGTAATATTTTGAAAATTTCCTTGCTGATATACATAATGGTTATCAAATTCACAATAATCCTTTCCATAACTTTACTCATGGAGTTAATGGTACTTTTGATTTAATTTAGTTATGCATACCTGTTATCTACTGAGCCGGCCTATAAAGATAAGACAATTATTGACTCCCTTTAAACTATTTACTTTAATTTTTAGTGGACTTTGTCACGATGTTGGACATACTGGGTTTACAAATCTTTTCTAAATTGCCAGCCACTCAAAAAAAGCAGTTACTTACAATGACAGTTCAGTAAGTTTATATATATATAGCCTCTTGAGAATTTTCATGCAGCGTATACCTTCTAACTTTTGAAAAAACCTTAGAACAATTTCTTAAAAGAGATAACTGCATAGGATATGAAAGACTTTAGAAAATCAGTTATAAACAATATACTTTTCACAGATATAAAAGAACACTTCCCACTTCTCAAAAAATTTAATGCAGTTATAAAGGATGAAGTTCCTAGGAATGATTAATACATCAACACTTTGACGTCAATGATAGTTCACACTGCAGATTTCGGAGGATCTGTTAAATAATTCTAAATTTGCAAGGCTTGGTCTTTAAAAGTCAACCTTTAGTTTAGCAATCAGTACAAGATGGAGGGTGAATTAGGACTGCCACAAACTCCATTTATGAAGGATCTTACCAACGTCGCAATTCTATCAAAAAATGAAGGAGGATTCTTAAAAGTTATAGTTTTTCCGCTTTATGAAGCCATGGATCAGTTTTGCGGAACTGATCTCAAGATTAGAAAGCTCCGCGAATATGCCGAAAACAACATAAAAAGTTGGTAGTAGATTTATCGAAATTCTTTAAAAGAAAAGGAGTAAGACTAAAAAAAGATGGATCAGAGTTAGTCTAAACCATAAGTTAAGGCCAATCATTAATGATTCATAATTTTTGATATCATAAAATGCAAAATATCACATGTAGTTATCGTAATTGAGGTTCTCTTTGTTGAAAAGTATTCGATTGTTAAGATATATATCTCTATCTCTTGACTGTCTATGTTGGCTTAGCTTGTTATAGAGCATTGGCCCTTGGTGATGAGAATGATAGTTCGGACTTTTTGCTTATACGTATAGATTATGTTTTTCAGTGGGATATCTTTGGAGAGTTCGTGTCTGCATGTACGTTTATTCTGTATGTTGGGAATAAGACTGAACATTAGCTTTATCAATAATTTTTTCTATTTCTTTTTTGGGTATGTAAGCATTGAGTGTAGTTTCAAAGATAAAGCCTTATAATTTTTCCTCGAAATATTTGATTTTTTCATGATATTGCCGTATAATTTCCATAAACTTTTCAAAAGGTAGACTATCAACTATATCTTCATAGTTATTATTAATCTCATTGATGTATCTTTCCAAAGCTTTTTTCATTTAGTCGATATCATTTTCATTTGAAATTAACGATTAAATAATCAGTTGTTGTGCAGATACGAGGTTAGTAGTGAGTTGTCTTTATTTTTAATCTAAATCTTCTCTAATCTTTGCAAATGAGGTTGAGATATAATTTATCTGTCTTTTAAAATTCTATTCTTTTAGGCCAATTTATCTTTAAGTATAGTTACCTGCTTCCTCTAGCTTCAAACCGAATTCCATTATTTTTCGCTTAAAGCTCTATAGCTCATTTTTCTTCTCCTCTATGACTAAATAGCATACATAATACTTAGTTATTCGTGTTACTCGTCATCATTTCTCAGCAAATAGCATGTATTGCAATACCGCCACTTGTTCGGATAGCTACCAACATAAGTTGCTTGCCTGTCTGGATGCTACTGGCATGAAATATACTGTTCTCGACTTTCGATATGTTTGTCATGGGTAGCTTTGAGGGTTATATGTGCTTTATGAATTTTGGGAGTGGGTGGATTTGTGGGTTGGATTGAGTTGGGTTTGCGTTTGGACTTCGATTTATTCTTCTGCTTGATTTCTTCGAGATTGGGGGTGGGAGGAATTCTATTTTTGGTGATTTGTGTGTTGTTCATTGGTATAACGAATAATTGATTCAATTGCAACGTTTTCCAATGGACAAACTAAATATAAAGTAACTCTATTTATCAAAATAGGTAATCAAGTTACCCTTGTGAAAGAATGATGAAAATAGTTGAAAGTCTTAGAAAGAAATGGGTTTAGCCTTATTCCGCTTTTTGAGAGATTTGATTTTTAAATTGACTTTTAAAGGTGAAAAGAATAGATTTGCAATAATACTAGATAGAATTAAACAGTCTATTAGTTATAAACCACTCTTAAATGGGCAAGAAGACAACATCACCTGATCAAATCACCTCAACCCAGCAACAGCTCAAATAAGCCTCCCTCAAACTTGAAAGGCATCTCTTTCACACCCACTCCAAAGCCATCAACAGCCTCATTGAACTTTCAGATCAAAACATATCATTCTCTACTTATGAAAAATACAAAGATTTGCTTCGTTAAACCAAACGATACACCCATTTGACATCAAATAGGAAGGCTGAGGATGATCATTCTCAAGATTCTGATGATTTAGATGAATAGATAAAAAGGAAAGAAAGGCTTCCTTCTTAATTTTCTGAGATGCTGACTCGTTCATAAAGTTCTTATGAGCGTACATCTTTGATTATGCGCAATATATCCCTCAAATAAAAGTATCGATATCTTTTGGGTGAATCTTAGGCTTAATAATAAAAAATAGATGTAAAGCTGGAGGTTGAAGAGGAATCAACTCTGAGAAAGATAAAAAAACTGTATAAGCACTATAAAGTGAGCAACATGTTTAAAAAAAATGTGTGTGCAAAGATCCGTCAGAGTATTGTATAGAAATTGATCAAAAAAGGCTTTATAAGGGAGCATAACGGGATCCTGACACTAAAATCATGATTGTTATTTTATATTGTCGTCACTTTCTAGTTTTATTAAATTTTATGCATTTTGAATAGTTTGATGCTTAAACGTAGATTATAATTGCAGAGTGTATGTAAAAAGATTTAGCCCGTCAGAAAATAGATAAAATCAGTAAAAAACTCAGATAAAGATTGATTTTAAACAACATACACAATGAAATTTAGCTGATTTCTTGCATGAATAAGCATTTAGAAATCGCCTTCGATAGTATTAAAAAAATATAGTTATTGAGCTAACTCACAAGGGAAGAGGTTTTGCAAGTTTTAAATGGTATATCTTTTCTGAAGGTTTTTAGAAAAAACAATGAAAGATAATATGTCAGACTGGAGTATGAAAATGCTCATAAAATGTTGCTCGTCACTGGCATACAAAAACAATACGTCGAGGAAATCATTACCAAATTTAATACCTTCAATCGACGTCCAGTTGAGCATAACAGTAAGTTTAACGCTAAGATTGTACATAGCAATATTCATTGGGTTGCAATCGAAACTTCTTCTGAATAAGCTGCTTCAATGCTCAAAAAATGTCTACGAAGCGAAAAAAGGAATATGGATTTACAACCAGCAAAAAATAGTTATAAAATATAGAGGAGAAGAATTCGTATAGTAATTGTTAAGGAAGATTTGTTAACTTTGTTAATTGACGCCATGACATAAAACAAGTATACTTTTTGCAATACAGGGCATAAATGTTTCAAAAAAACTTCATTCTGCTTCCAAATCAGCCTCTAGAAAAAAGAAAGAGCCAGTAACTAACAAATGGATTTAAAGATGCATTCAAAACTACGATTATCTACAGACCACTTTTATATAACAACATTCAAAATTATAGCACAAAGAATGAACAAAAATAATAGTAGTTTTCTGATGGTTTCAGTGAATCTAACTCTCTTAACTCTGAAATTATTGATGCTTCCAAAATGAAAGATATAATCTAAACTTCAGACCAAGGAATACAATCATAGAGCAATGGGTTGATAACAAATGAATAATTGTAGGCAAGTAGTTCTTAAAATAATTCACCATAGCAACCTCACCCTATCTAAAATGATCATTAATAATAGAAAGTTGAATCAAAAGATAGTAAGTAAAAATAAATCGAGGGTAATTTAAATTTGTAAGTGTTTAAAGTAAATTAGCCTCAAAAAGAAGAAAGTTCTTAGTATATTATGCAAGCCAATCAAGATCTTCTTTGCACTGAAAAGCACTCCCCAGTCTATAAAAAAGGATAGCCTTACAAAAATATTTTTTAGGTGGGGGATATAAAAGAAAACTACACTCAAACTGACTAAGATCTATACTCAGTGCTGTCCAATGCCCAAATGAGAAGACTTATGCAGTAATTTAAAAATAGAAATCATCGTTAACTAATATAGTTACCTTAATGGATGAAAAGTGAAAGTGAAAATGAAAGAAATCGTCACAGATTCTTCTCATCTTTATGCAAGCCAAAACTGATAAGGCAGAGAAAAATTTAATGATATGGATAGTTTGTATTAAGTTTTGTTTTATTTAGAATGGACAGATAATATTCTCTAAGTTATAATTTCTATTTTGATGCTTAGAAATTCGAAGCCAAGTGCCAATCTCTCACTTCAATCCTATAAGATCGATAATTCGTATCTGCAAACCAAGATAAATGAACTATAATAACTAAAAAGTGAGTTAAGAAGTACGATTAGCCGAAGCAGAGAAGATCATAGTATTCTTCTTAACTAAATTCACTAGCTCAAACATTAAAATGAAATGTACAATTTAGATGAATGATTTAGATTGAAAAACGAAATTATCAAACTGTAGTTTACAAAAAAAACACAAAAGACTCTCATTCAACAGTTATAGAAGAAATTGGAACAATCTCAAACTCAGCTTTATGATGTGCAGATCATGTTAAAGTAGGAGCAATCAAAAAGAGCTTAGGCTCAAAAACAATTTGAGCTAAAAATGAGATAATTCCAAGCCGAAAAACAGAAAATAGTACAGAATTATGAACAGCAACTATTTAAAATTTCGAAGGTTACTTAAGTCAATGATGGTGTTGATATAAAGAGAGTCATTAATCAAATTTATCCCATTTCACGATCTTCATCATGTAAATCTTTGCCGCAATAGTCTATCAAAGTTAAGAGAATCAAAAAAGCTTCAGTTTAAAATCTACCAATAACTCCAAGCAATTAGAAACTTTTATCGAATAATCGCATAAAATAGGACCAAAATCTAGAAGATATCTACCTAGAAATGAGTAAGTTTATTACTAATTAGTTCGTAATGTATACAAACAGCTTTGTAAGATTTAAATTAAGAGTAAAGATATCATGAACATACCAATAATTGGCTCATTTAGTCAACTCAGATCTCCAACTACTAACGATGTACAAAGATTTTTTTCCAACTATCCCTTTTCAATCATAGGTAAAGAAAATATAACTTTGATTTATGAATTTTTACTGAAATAGTTGGAGCGAAAGGGTATTCATTCTTCAGGAAAATAAATTATTAAGGAGATAACATCTTCTTTAGAGGAAATTTAAGGAGAAAAGGAAATAAGTTACGTTTCTGCAGATTCATCAGCAACATATTTAAATCAAAGTTCAATGTAATTAAGTTTAAAAAATGATGGTATAAGACGCATAAGCAAGCCCCAAGTAATCACAGCTTTCGAGTACATAGGTGGTAGATCAAAAGGGCCTATCGAATAATAGTAGTCAATGCAGAGTGGAGACAGTATGCTTATATGATTTTTATTGCAATAAATATAAAGTTAGCCTCAAAGCATGAATGATTGAGATTAATTTTAAAAATCTGTATTTTGTAAGAAGATAAGAAACAGAGACCAATCAGATCAATTTGCTTATCACGATATTATTTTTTTTTATAAACAGTCATCTTACTTATTTACTATTCCATTTTTTAAAAAAGCTAACAGAATATAAAGGATCAATTTTGAACAAGCTTTAGATGACTCAAAAACAATGAATTCCCTAAAAACTTATAATCAATTTAGCTGATAAAATTTTCGGAGATGAAGTAGGGTCCCATATGTTTTTTGATTTGAAATTTTGTTTAAATCATGGGGGTAAATATAGGTCGCTTACTGATTCTCTATTCTAAGGTCAGTTAAGAATAAAAATCTATGCTTAAAATTTTTGAAAGGAATTGATAGCTCACAAAAGAAAGATTAAGGTTTTTTATAGTATGAAATCAGTATATGTAAAAACGGCTCTTAAAATTCAATCAAAAAAGTTTCGGACTCAAAAATAAATAAAAAGTTTTCTTAAGTTTTGGTGGTTGATATTTAAATGCAGATTATAAAAATTTGTATCTGGGGTTGTGTTGATGGAAAAAGAAAGAATGAAGTAAAAGAGTGGTGTTTATCTCCAGTGATTTTTGACTGATTATAATTAGAATATTATGGCAGTCAACAAAATGATATTGGAGACGATAAATCAAGTTTAGCAAGTACAAAATCTTAGAGATATCTTCTAGAGCTTCAAATCTGAGATCCAGAGACATATTATATAATCTATGAGTTATAGTTCTAAATAACTTAAAAGAAAATATCATCTTCTCTGCAAAAAGTAAGTTTCTTGTTATTTAGATATGAAGAAACTGCTAATTTTGCAACTGGACTTTAATGGATTTAAAATTAAAAGAAAATATTCATAACTTTATTACTGGTCTTTTGCTATCTACATACGAAGAAAATATCATAAATAGTAACATTTTATTTATAAAGAGTTAAAATTAGTGGGCACTTTTCTCAGAAGCATTCAACAACAAATGTATACTCCTTTTAAAATACGAGCTTCATTTGATAGAAAAAAAGCATTTGAGAGTCACCTGGAGTAAAGTTTAGTAGTCCCTTCTTCAATAATACGTTTCGTAAGTTTTATAATCAAGATCGCATAGTGACATAGATTGGAGTGACATTTCACACTTTATTTACTTTCAATCTTCAGGAAAATACTTTAAAGCAGGAAAACAATACAGATAGCACTGGTTTAATCATCTCGATAACAAAATTGTGAAAGGTAGTTGGTCAGTTTCAGAGGACTTAGTAATTCTTGAGGCCGTCTTGTAGAAAGGTAAAAGATGGGCAAAAATGGTGAGCTTGCTCTAGAATAAACGAACAGAGCACATGATAAAAAATCGATTCAACTCTTTGATCACTTGTGCAAAAAAAATAATTAAAACAAATTCTGAGAACATGAATTAAAATGATATAATCATTTTTATGAAATAGAAGTTAGCCCAACGTCGATACACACTTAAGACCCGTTACAAAGGCAGAAAACAGATAGAAAATTAGATTTAAGAAGATAAAGTTATGAATTTATCTTATAATATTCAACATCTGAATCAGTTTCATGCTTCCAACAACTTGAATCACTAAGATATAAAGTTGTAGGGATAGTCTAATCAATTAAAGGTCTAATGTTGTGATCCTACCGCCAAGTAAGAAAGTTTTATAAATTTTGCAGATAATGCACATAATGAGATGTAATAAAAACCAGATAAAATTAAAACTGAGCATATGGAAAATACAGGCAATGATGATAAAAGCTTAGTGAACGTAAATATGGCTGTAACATCAAATATAAATTTTGGCTAAGCTATCAATTTAATTGGATTCCATCCAACTCAACTACATCTAAGTCAACCTTACAGCTATTACTACCCAGCATTATTCTATCCATTAATTTGATATCAATAATATGTGTTTTGAATATTTTAGTCTTTATGGATTTTTAATCTTTATTCTTAAGCTTTTTTATAATAATTATAACAAAATAAAACGGCTTTTAAGGTTAGACAATTAAATAATCATAACTCTATGATTATCAAGTCTAATCTTTATATTTTTAATATATTATTTTGATTTATATATCAAATAAATTTAACACATGCATTACTCTTTCCATTCCACTCCAACTTGCACTTTCAAATCTCGCACCTAAAGTATACATCTGCTTATCAAGCCATCACCAAGTCTAATCAACTTAGCTCTATTCCCGGCCCAGCTGACTATACCATCAAAAAACCTCTTCATAAATCTGGGACCATCGCTCCTACCACAGAGACTAGAAATCTTTATAAAAAATTCTAACCTAACCCGGGACCAGGGACTTATCAAGCACCTTCTTATATTACTGTATACATTGAAAAATTTAGTAAGGAGTAAAAAAATCAATGAGTGCGAAATTTATCGACTACACTAAGCATAGCCCGGGACCTCAAGACTACGAAATCAAGACAAATCAAGTTCTCAATAGATCACCAATTCAAACACTTGGCTATAAAAGCAAATCTTCAAATCAAATAATTTTCGACCATAATACCTTTAAACCCGGACCAACTCAATATGAGAGTAAAACCTAATTTATGACTAAACATGGTACATTTATAGGGTCTTCTCAAAGACAGGATTTGACTGAAACTTAAAAGACTCCAGCTCCAAATCATTATATGTCAGCGTCAGCAGCTGATTTTGCATCTGTTTCCAATCCAAGATGCAAAATTGGTTCTGAATTCCGCAAGAATGATTTTCTGAGAGGAGAAAATACGCCTGGACCAGCTGTTTATGAAAAAAAGACTTTTGTTTAATAAAACTAATCTAAAAAAAAAGGATATTCTTGTAGACAAAGAGTAAATGATTTGATTGCTCAAGAGTTGTCAAAGATGCCTGCACCCGGACAGTATTAATCTCATCTCAAAAACAAATAAACTGCTCCACGTTGCACCACTACCCAAACAAAAAGAAAAACTTTTATGGATGATATGCAACAATCAACAGTATAGTTACCAGGCCCTGGCGCTCATGATCCTGCATTCAAAGGTACAAAATATAGATCATCCTCTGCAAATATTTTCTCAAAATCTAATAGAAAGCCTCTGGATTAAAATGAAAAAACTCCGGGACCTGCTTAATATGCAAAATAAAAGAAAAATGTTCTCAATTCAGCACCAAAATATTCATCAACAAAAACTATTGCCAAAAACTAATTTTTGGCTGTTAATCCTGAAAACCCTGGCCCTGGGCAATATAATGCTAAAATTTCATTAGTGAAACCAGGTTTGACTATTTCTTAAGTTCCGAAATAGAAAAGACCTGACTTCGAAAAACACAGACATACTCCTGGTCCCGGATTTTATAATATAAGAGGAAAGTAAGAAGGACCAACTTGGAAGTACCAATTATTTTATTTAGATTTCCTTCAGAAAAAAGGATAGCATTTACAGATTTGTAAAGTTAATCTAAAAACGGAACTCATTATGAACTAAGTTCAAAAGTAGTGGACCCTCCAAGTTATATGAACGTTGATTCAAAAATTAAATTCTCTCCCACCAAAACTGGAATATCGCGAACTTGATTAATAAGATTTTTGCTATAAGTTAAATGAATCATAAGTAAACTGCTTTTCTTTAGACATACATATTGTCTTTGGCTTAGAATTACACTCCTTTTACTTTTTATTCGTCTCCAGCATAAATTTTCTTGACTTTTAATGTGAATCGAGGGCCGATTTACTGCATGTCTACACCTTAGTAGCCTTATTTGAAGATGTATCGATGGTGTCTGAAAAATATAAAATCTCTTTGATTGTGGAACGTAACAACTCTTCTTCCTCTAAACTAAGGCTGTTGTGGGAACAAAGAAGCCAACATCCTACCAACTCTCACACCAACTTTTGAATCAAAGTTATTTAAGATAAGTTAAGGAACATGTTAAGTTGCCACTGCATGGTGCTTGATCTTTTTTTGATATTCAACACTTGTAATTTTGAAAACTGCCAACATTCCTTCTAAATGTCTTATCAGTAGCTACCATCCGTTTGAATATCTCAAAACCATAACATGAGTAAAATTTAAGGTTTTAGCATATTTGTAGACTTATTCTAGCTTCATGTCTCTTCGAGGATAAAAAGCTATGTTGTGGAATACCATCATTAATTCTCTGAGAAAATCATATATCTTGACAGGTGGCTTTAGTTGAGTAGTGATAAGTATCTTTACAGGTCCATCGTTTTCTAGAATATTGTTGAATTAATCAAACATGGCTTAGTCGTATTCCTCTACGAATTCTTCACCTCCCTGTTGTTTATCTTCGATGGTGATGGGTTTTTGTCTTTATTAAGCAGGTAGTTTTTGTCTTTATTTCCTTTCTTTCATTTTGAGTTGGTTTTTGATGACGTTCCTTTTGTAGTGAACCTCTACTCTTTTTTGTTTGTTTTTTATTTCATTCGGTTGCTTCTTGTAAGTGTGTTGGAATTCTTAAATTGATTTAGGTCTAGGTTTTACATTTTTATTTTTCGATTTAGCTCCGTTTTCTTATTTATGAGTGTTTTGTTTGACTTTTTTTGCCATTGTTGAGATTTATAATTAATATAATAAAGTTGTGTTTGATTGAGTATTTTGATTGAACCATAAATAAACAAAATGAGAACTACTATTTGATTACATTATTATAATTAGATGGAAACAGGTTTCGTAAATAAAGAAATAGTTTGGGCAAAGGTTAAAGGCTATCCTTGGTGGCCCGCCTAAGTAACCTATGTATCACGCAGATTGCGAAATTGCCTACACCTGATCACAACGTCTTCAAAGTTGTTTTCATTGCTTAAGACACACAGTATTGATTTCTTATCAAGCGCTTTTCTCAACCCAAAAGACGTACGTAAATTCATGCCATATTACGACGAATGTAGTAAAAAGAAAATGCGGGGATTGGCCCCCGCCATTTAAGCAGCTTAATAACTCTATAAAAAGAGAATTTAAACTATATCAAAGACACCCGTTACGATTAACAACTAGCCATCAAACAAAGTTGCTAAGACAAGGCAAAAGCAGTCAAAGACTAAGCCAATAAAAAAATTCCCAAAAGATATAAAGGAGTAGTAATCAGAAAATTAATCTTAAGAGTCTTAAAGCTAGTAAAAATAGAAAAGTGTACAAAAACCAGAAAAAGAAGTAATTTTTTGTATAAGAAAGCAAATAGAATAAAACTAAAGTGAAGAATAAATGGGAGATTGTAGTGGGGATTAGTCCGAAATGTCTTAGTAAAAGTTCATATATGAGAGCTAAGAGAAAATAGACAGGAACAAAATTTAAAATATAGAAGAGAATCTTTTGAAAATAATCTAGGAAGTCAAAGAAGGGACTTATTCATTTAATCAAACAGATTTTAAGGAGCTTACAAATCTGATCCCTGAAGAATTGATTCAAAGCAAAATATTGAACATCCTCAGCTTCATCACAAGTAAGTTACAAGCAAGAAACAGTAGCTAGGTGAGTGTAAGTATTCATTAAATCAGGATTTAAAATGGTTCAACAAATTGAGAGATTAGCTGAAAAACAAAACTTTAGACTATCTTTATGATACTAGTTACTACGATCAGTATATAAAGCTCATCCAGAAAAATAAGAAAAATAGAAACGAATATGAAGGAAAACTGATCACTTATTTAAAAAATCAATACAGAATAAAAAAGTAGTTGACAGTTATCTTCGCAAATAGGCTAGTCGCAGAGATCAATAATGGAACTATAGTCAAAGAAAAGGAGTTGCTTGAAGATATTCGGGTAATTGTGACACTATACAGGACCTCAAGGCTGAAATTATCAATATTAACAATAAGGCAGCAATAGACCGTTGTATTTAATCTTTGATTCCGAAATATATATGATTCGCCTACTTCATAAATCATCATTTACCTTTCTTTTACTAGTCTGCTTCAATCATTCCTTTAGCACTGAATTTAAAAATTTTAATTTTTCCTTCTCCGTCACCATCCATTTTGAGTAACAAAGATTTCTCTTCTTCACCTACCTCTAAAGTACTTCCTTTGAGGGCAGAGAGAATCAGCAATTATTTGGAGCTGTCACCTTGACTCATACTTTGATATATTTTTGTAATGTCCTATTAAGTGATGCGGTGATATTTCTGCATCTACTAGTCTTAAATCTATGATTTTATGAGCTTGTTTATATTTTAGATATTTTTGTCTAATTCCTACTATTCTTATTTCAATTTTTTTTAGCCTTTTTTTCGATTTATCGATCTAACTCTCAATCTAAATAACTTACTTCCTTCCGAGCCAAGTAACTTTACTTGTTTATTTCTTTTAAAGAAGATTGATCCCTTCAAGAGGATAGATAATTTTGTAGAGTTTGCTCTTTTAGACTTTTAGATGATCAGCTGCGAAATTTAGATCAACTGTGGCATCTTCACTGTTTTTGATGAGCTAAACAAATTTTTTTGTGAGATCAGACAACTCTTTACATTTTTCTTAGTTTTCGCTAGTCTCATTAGCTTTTTAAACTTACACCTTTTAGTGATTCATTTGCTATTTTTATTGTTTGGACTATTATCTCTTCTTTTCCATTGAGTATTTTATAAAATTAATTATTTCAATTTAGTCTTTCTATTATAATTATACTCAAACAAATTTTATTTGTTGAAAAATAGACATTTCATTATGTTAGATATTTACAAACTGTGGGATTGTTTTTCTGATGAATAGCTGTCAAATTAATAATCTCAGGAAATTTTAATCTTCTTTGGTTATACAAAGAAATAATTTAATTATAGATATTATGGGCCTTCTGAGTAGTAAATTCAAAAAAAATTAAGGAGTAGCACATAGAAGAAAAATCAAGTAATTAATCAATAACTCACAAGAAAGAATAGAAAAATTAACAGCCTATCGTTGAAAGGAAACTACCAACAAGATAGCGTAGGTACATTCCACGCAAACGTGGACCTTTGATATTCAAAAAAGTAGCATAAAACGAAAAAGAACTTATAAATCCTAAAAATCCTCTTGTTTAATCTTTAGAGTCGGATCGTTGGGCTATAGGTAGAGATTTTTCTAATTAGATCCTTAGGTTATTGAGCACTATAGAATAAAGAATACTTTTTAGTTTGTCTAACAGAGCCCAGCCTTATATTTACAGCTTACTTTAGTCAATCAAGCCAAATATTTGATCGGAAACGCTGATCGTTTGAAATTAGAAAGAGAAAAAGTTAAAAACCACCATGAAGATATAAATAAATCACCTGCCATAGAATATGCCATTATCTATGCGGATCTCTTTTCTATAAAGTTTTAATTTTTAAAGAAAATTCAACTTCGAGGTCCGAATAAGAAGTCAGAAGGAGCTATTTTATCACTGGAACCCATCGCTTTAATTCACTGCCCTTTACTTGAAGAGTTAACTGCAAGTAAGCCATCAAAAATGTAGATGATCATCCTGTGACAAATATAAGATTTTTGCGACGATGCATTTGGCCTTTTTTATCAATACTTTCGATAAAAAACAACAGTATTGCAGATTGCAATGAAATATCAAAGGTTTTACCTACAATTATTAATGTCTAACACATATAAGGAATTGATTTACCTGGATAGTTTTCAAAAGATTGGGGTGAAGTAGGTTGGATATGTAAGATGGGTTTTAAAGACGCGGAAATCGAATTTGCTAAACTATAGAGTGACCAATAATACTACCATAGATTTAACAGCAAGGTGTTAAGAAGAGTGGGTAAAAATCATTTCATTTAGATTGTTCTCTTAACGAAAAAAGGACAGTAAGAAACCATGTTCCAGTAATAAGAAATAAATTCAACAATCCATACTTTGATAATCCCATCTCCTTATGGTGATTATAATCTTTTTCGCAACATGGACCCAAACTAGTACGCTTTCGCCTTCGATAGTCAGTTCAACAAAACACTTTCTCTCAAGCAATCTGAACGCATCCTCAAGCAGAAAGTTCTTGATAAATGCTTGAAATATAGTAATAAAACTTTTACGTAATAGTAGAAAAAATGTCTGCAAGATGAGATGAAGTTTTTAAAAATGTTTGAGTAGAAAAAGAAGCTATTTTAGTGATGGTCTTTGTTTGCATTCATTATCTGACTGATTAATCTTTTTTCTGATTGATATTAGATAGATATCAAACAATGTTAAACGTTCCTGTGGGGAAACTTAAATTCTAGCATTGTAAGGAACATCCTGACGAACATATCTCATTCATTTGTTACGAAGATGAATGTAAAAAGAGAGGTCCAATATGTGCAGAGTGCCAACTCTTTGATCATAATAAACACAATGTTAAACCTCTTGCATTAGCTCTTAGATAAATTACAAGAGATCTATAGCCTCTACCTATGACATTAAGCTTTATGGTGAAGTTGGATAGTTATCGCCTTAAATTTTCCTCATTAATATCTCGTTTAGGTCACTACCGTAATGAGTTAGAAAACGAAGTAAGTAAACTTTTCAAATCAAAAAATGACAAAATAACATAGTACCGTGCTCTATGTAGCAAAATAATCACTCTCCAAGAGATGGGAATTGAATTCAAACGTTTGATTCTGAAATACCGGTTTTATTAGAAGCAAGAGGAAGATTTACATAAAAGTAACTATTAGATTTTTTTACTTGATCTTGTCAAACAGATTTAAGTGAGATCTAACTAGTTTGAAGAGGCTGCTACTAGAAGGGATGATTTACATGAGTTACTGAAACTATTAGCACCCATTTAGAGCGAAACAAAAGCTAACTACTTCTTCAGTCCTACTTTACACCATGCCCACATAACTGTACAACCAGACGGCCTCACAGTCACTCAACTTAACAACTATAGCACTAACTTTGCATTCATTTAACCTGTGGTTTAAGGTAAAAGAAAAGTATCTTCCAAAAAATCAATAAAGATACTTATAAACAAACTGAATTCTTGGTTATCAGTTGGAGCTGCATATCTCAGTTTCGCTAAGAAGAGTAACTTCTATTTCAATACTGGGTCTGTCGGTCATGGAGGATATATGGTTTCGTATAATAGTTATAGTTGGCATCATACGGATAGTAACCTAAATTCAAATTACATCCATCCTTTCGGATTCAATCAAGGTGATATTGTGACAGTTACAATAAATCCTGCCTCCCAAAAGATCCTTTTCTAAAGAGAAGGAATTTCACCCTATTAGATGCCATATGATAGATTGCCGGGATAGTAGCTCTACTTTTGTGTTTCTTTGTGCAGCCATGAATAATCTGTTACTTTGGTGAAATGATAAATAAATTTAGTCTTATGTTTGATTAAATATTTGATTTATATAGTTGATTTATAAATGGAATAATCCTAAAAGACTGGGTCAAATGAGAAGTAGAAAGTCGAAAATACAAATTTTCTAGAGTAGGAAGACGAATAAATAGTAGATAATTAGAAACATGATAAAGGAGAACTTTATTATGCACTACCTCATACCATAGTTGCAGATACCATTTCGAATCGTTAGTTTTTCAAATGGCAGATCAAAATTACCATCATTTTGTTCTTTTTAGTCTTTTTCCTTAAATTTCTGCCTTCCCCGATAATTACCAACACAATAGAAAATGACCCTCAAGTCTTCACGAAGGAATTATGTGAAGGAGATGAGGAATGTAGCAATGTGGAGGAGGGATATGAAAGTATAATAATCAAAAAAGTGAATTCTTTTCAAAGGTAGCTCAAATACTTCGTGAAGTTAAATTACCAAAAATTTGAATCTTTAAGAAAATATTTCAATACCAGTAAAGTCAACCTAAACGATGAGATAACATGGATAGAAATCTTTGCGTATAGAAATGGGGAGACTTATGGTGATGTCCTGTATGAAAAAAGTGGAGAGGATATCTACTAAATTTTGTTTGACAATCAAGCACTTATTTTCATTGGGGAAATACATGTTTTAGAAGAACAAAGTTATATGATAAAAATTTACAAACTAATTAAAACTTATAAAGAGAAAACTTAAAGACAGTTGGAAGCAGTACAGGACAAAAACGAAACAAAAGTTGATCCACCTTCAAAAGACTAAAAGAAAAATGAATAAACTTACAAAGAAATCAAAATATCGATTCCTTTGACTGTGTAGCTTGTCAGATACTCTTAGTTTTATACTGCAGTAGAACTCATAATCAGGTATGTAACTTTGCTTGTCATTTTGTATGTTAGATCCTAGACTATAAATAGCCCAGCTATCTTTCACTATATTCTCATACTCACTTCGAATCCCCTCATTTTTATCGAAATTGCATTCCCAGCTAATGTTACTAACGTAATAAGTACTATTTGCTCCTCAATGTACATCGTTTATATCTCTGTTTTTTTGTACTACTGCCATAGGAAGCTGAGAGATCATAGAGTGGATATAATTTTCAGAAGTGCTAAGCTTATCTTTTTCGTTGGACTCTGGGCAGCAAGTATAATGAGGCAATTACACTTAGTAAACCAAACTAAAATTTAATTTTTCCAATACATACTAATGGGCATAGTGTCGTTACCTTTGTTCCACCACTTATGGAAACTTTATTTCATTAGGGGCAAAACAATTGTGCACAGAAATATGTTGTTTATAGCTCTCACTGTTTATTTTCTGTTAGTGTTGTTTTTCTCAGGATATTTGGTCAACTATGGATGGAAAAAGATAAGTGCTTACCTGATTGTACAAATCTATGGATGTGAGTTATGTTATCTCACATCACCATACATAGCGAAAAAATCAACTCCACAATAGAGTGTTAAATCTTAATAAATCGATCATAATGGAGTTTCGCTGCCTCAGCAAGAAAAGATAATTGAGCAGGAAGAAAACCAGTAATAGAATAAATCACAGTATTCGTAGAATATAGATAGCCCATAGAAAAGTAAAAGCAATCCTACTTTTTATATAAAAGTATTATGATTTTTATAGTTATAATTAATAGATTAATAGTAATCTCAGATTATTGATCAATTCAATTCAGCTTAGCCACTTCCTCCACAAATTATCCTATTACTTTCGCTACTTTTTCATATGCTTTGGTCACAAAATCATGTGAACCTTCTATAACCTCCAACCTTTTAATATTATTGGTACATTTTTCAATGTACTTTTCGCTCTGGATTTTATACTGTAACCCATTTGACCCTGAAATCGTATTATTAGCAGGCATAACTAATAAAGGAACCTTGGTGTTTGGCCAGTTAAGGTAAATCTTTGCATTTGGATAAGGAAGCACACTTCCACTCTATTTTCCCAACTCTGAAATTTCCTATGTAGAACTTTGAAACTTCAATTATGTCTATTGACTATCCCATAGATAGCCTGTGCGATAGTAAGCTTCATAATATTGATTAAAAGTTGTATTTTATATTTAATTTGCTCCGAAGAAAAGATCAAACGCATAGGGTTATATGAACCTGAATATTTTGGAGATGAAAAGGGTATGTGGATTCCTAACTTCAGAAGCATTCGCTTGGATAGCTTAGAGTATCAAGTAATCTGGATAGCCATCTATGAAGATAAGTCCAACTACTTTATCAGGAAAATACTACGAATAGGCCATGGCTATCTATACTCCAGCTGACCATCCTCCATAAATTATCTTTTCATTTTATCTAGACAATAAGGAAAACATAAATTCTGTTATAGAAGTTCTCTCTTTGAGGCTAAGATTTAGTATCATTTTAGAGGACCTTCCGTACCCTAACCTATCGTAAACACAGAGCTTAATTCCTTTAGTTTAAAGTTCTTTCAAAAGTGGTAGAAATCCAACTAAATTGCCCCCTCCTCCATGTTATAAGACAATAGTTGGATACTTGGAATAATGAACATCTGAGCAATAATAATGAATTGTAACTCTGTGGTGACTTTATGGCAATTTCATTGTAATTGTATCGCCGATAATGGGAAATTTTTACCGATAGTTCGATATGATATGAGTGTTGTAGGTGAATAAGAGAATGAATAACACATATACCAAAAAGAAAAATTTCTTTTTACATGATTTTCTCTTGTATAATTAATTTTGCACCTTTTGTAACATTTCCGTATGATATGAATTATCACTTTTTGGAGTTGCATTAAAATCTTGTAATTATATCTTGCAATCGACGCTTTTTACAACTTTTTAGCTTTTTGATTAGCTGAGTAGAATTATAGAGGTTACAATCCATTGTAATGAAAAGGGATATATTTTGCTTAAATGTAAATTTACAGCTGAGTATAATGCGAGGCAAGTGAGAATTATACTCCAATAAATAATTGGCTTCTTGTTTGATTGCATGTTTATCTGAGTAGGATTGGTAAATATCCCAACTACTCCCAATAAAATCGCGTGTATTTGAGTGAAAGGTGCAATGATGTTAGGAAAGTATTCTGATGATTCTGCTATGAACCAGATAGTAACTATGGCGATAATAGAGAAGATTATGAAGATCTATTTAAGCATTTAAACAATATTTGTTAGATTATTAATCAAATCTATCAATTTCCATCGAAGATCGATAAATGTAATTAAAAATGTGTATTTGTTAATAATATTACAATAATCCTCTAAAAACAACATCTCTTTTTCAAAAACATGATAACATTAGATTTAAAAGAAAGACAAGAAATATTAAAATATAAAACATCAACCTCGATGGTTTCAGAATAAATATTTGTATATGTAATATGTAATTTGATATTTTTACTAAATTTATTTAGTTTCACTTACTTCCAATAAAGAAACATAATTAAAATCAATGCTATCTAATCACTTATCTCATTCCAATAGATAAAGTAAAGGCTAGCCTCTATATAATTATCTTACTTTAGATTTCAAAAAGGACGTGTCCACCTTTGGCCGCTTTCGATCTAATAAACTCTATAAAAGTCATAAAAAACCCAATAACTTTTATAAGACCCTCTATAACAAATAAAGTCCTTTTTCACAAAGAAAACAATCAGCCCTTTCAAGTAATCGTAGGTCGACTTCAATGACTAACAGAAATAATATCAATAGTACTCACTTTAGCCCGTATTAATTAAATAACCCAGAAATCAATTCAATTTACCCAAGCCTTAATATTTAGAGATATAAATATCTGATGAAGGCAATTTCAAGCATATCTAAAACAAGAAAATTGCCATAATTTAGATAATAGACATCTGTAAAGAAAGAAAAACGTAAATCAAGAGAAAATGGTAAATCTTTGTCTGGTTAATAGTCTTAAAATAACAAGAATAAAAAGACTAAAGAAGTAAAATTGTAAATTCGATTTTAAAGTCATAGTAGTCCAATCTCTAAAGGAAAAAGTCTAAATGCATTTCAAAAACTATTCAAAAACAAATAGTTACTTCTAACAGGACGAAATTCACCATCCAGACCCTAAGAAACAGAAAATTTCAGTTTAAAATTTTTAGGAGAAGAAGATCTACACATAATTCAAATGTCGAAGCATCCTCGCAAACCAAAGCCAAGCATTACTGTTTGATGTGTATTTTAATAATATTCTCTTCCTTATCCTTAACTCATTTATCGAACCAGACAAAGGTGTTTAGTTTGTCTAAAAATGCTAAAGATAAAGTGTATCTAAGTTTATATGGTTGATGGTAATTGAATATAAAAGGGTGAGTCAGTGGTTAGTTTTATTTCATGGGAAATCAATCCATGCATATAAACTCATCATTTGTTGATATATTAATATTATAAATAAAATATACTAATAATGCACAAAGGAACTCCTTTAGATAGTTCCAACAATAATCAAACTTCACTCAAAAACACAATCATGCGCATTTTATCATCAAATAAAAAAATAACAAATCAAGTGATGGTGAACATTTAAAGTGGTTTGAGTTAGAGTTCTTTGGGAGAGAAAAAATATGAACTTTAACTCATTGAAACTGTAGCTTTTTATGAGATGAAAGAATATCCTGGGTATATTGGTTTTAAGGAGTGGATGAAGATCAATGAAAAGTTTTGGGGCGATAAAATTAAGATTTGGGCTGAGAATTTGTGGAAAATCATGAGACTCATCAACTAAGGATAAGTTATAATGCCTACAGGGCTAGTTTATTAAATTATTGATTGCTTGATTTCTCAGCCTACATAAAAACAGCTAAAAAAAGTATTTTAATCATTTTTATCCAAAAATTCAAAGAAAGATCTATCCTCATGCAGATAATTAAAAAACTACCCATCTTTTACAGATATCATAAATGGTTATAGTGATAATATCACGAAGGAGGAGAAGATTCATTTGAAGGAACAAAAAAATACTATCAATCTTTTGGTTGAAAGGATTTCTAGGGTGGACATAGAAAAATAAAGATACTTAACACAACTTCGCTATCAAACTTTGGCAGATGAGATGAAAAAATGCCCTTTTAAACCTTCTATAAATCAGTATACTTCCTAAAATAAAAGATAAAGGAAATAGAAGAAACAGAAATATGATAATTTGTTAATGAATTAAGTTCGAGAAAAACAGATAATCAAAAATTTTAAGGCCAGACCTTTTGATTCAAAAATATTCTAGAATCCCTTAAAGCCGATTCCGGGTGTTTAAAAACACATACATAGACAATAATTTTGTGAACAATAGAGACTAAGACTGAAGCGCTTCCAATAAAGATCTGTTAGAAATTATAATTGAAAAAAACCTTGGTGTAATTTTATTTGTGATGATAAGCTTTAATATATATTAAAAAAGAAAGTCAATTTTACTAATCAAAAGCTGATAGCATTTTTATTGTAAGAACTAATGTGAAAGTAATATATGATGGTATTTTAAAATAGTTTTTTGTCTTTATGTCATTTTACATCATGTTCTGTTGTTATTCGCTAGTATGGAGGAATTACATCTCAATCCCAAAACATAAACTCTAAAGATTAGCCCC
>Ga0194117_10001185_pt1 | contig 31106 bp, 22 predicted proteins | sample TA2MahsurfametaG_FD_160579 | JGI IMG/M metagenome (GOLD analysis project Ga0194117, IMG submission 160579) | Freshwater microbial communities from Lake Tanganyika, Tanzania - TA2015009 Mahale N1 surface | ecosystem: Environmental > Aquatic > Freshwater > Lake | place: Tanzania: Lake Tanganyika... | reverse complement strand
TTCACATGTATCAGAACTGGATCAATTTTGTAACTGATCGTAAAGGTCATGATTTTAGATACGCAATGAATTCGTCAAAACTTGAACGAGAACTCGGATGGAAAGCAAAGACTAATATCACTGAGGGAATTCGTAAAACATTGGAGTGGTACAAATGAGAAAAGGAATTATACTATCTGGTGGACTAGGAACAAGATTATATCCATGCACTGAAGTTACATCAAAACAGTTATTGCCTGTTTATGATAAACCTCTCGTTTATTATCCATTATCAACGCTAATGATGGCAGGTATTCGAGATATTTTGATTATCAATTCACCGAATGATGCCGCAGCATTTAAACGTCTTTGCGGCGATGGATCTCAATGGGGAGTAGAAATTTCTTATGAAGTTCAATTAGAACCAAAAGGAATTGCTGAGTGTTTTCGTATTGCCGATAAATGGATTGGTAGAGATGATGTTACGCTGATTCTTGGCGATAATATTTTTTATGGAAACGAATTGATTAATCGATTCAATGCAGCAACTTGGAATAATGCTGGTTGTACACTCTTCGCCTATCATGTATCTGACCCAGAAAGATTTGGTGTTGTTGAGCAAAATACAGAGGGTCATCCAATTAAGATTGTTGAGAAACCTAAAATTGCACCAAGTAATTATGCTGTCACTGGACTTTACTTTTACGACAATAAAGTAGTAGAATATGCTTGGAGGATTAGACCCTCTGCGCGAGGCGAGTTAGAAATTACTGATATTAACAATCTTTATCTGGAGAATTTCGATTGCAAGATTGAGTATTTAAATCGTGGGATTGCTTGGATTGATACAGGAACATTTGAATCTCTATCGGAAGCCTCTATGTTTGTGGGTTCAGTGCAAAAGAGAACAGGAATGATGATTGCATGCCCAGAAGAAATTGCGTATAAGAATGCATGGATTACTGAGCATGATGTTCGTCGTTCCGCAGAAAAGTATAGTAAGTCAGATTATGGCAAATATCTTGGCCAAATTTTGAGGAAGAGATAATGAGTGAAGTGAAACAGATGATTGAAGATTTGGTTGCCGCCGTTGGCACTCCCAAATATGCATACAACTGTAAAGAATTCAATCCTGAAAAAGATACTGTATTCTATTCTGGTCCATATTGGGATGAGAAAGAAGTCATTGCTGGTGTGACTGCATTTCTCACGGGCAAGTGGCTTGTTTCTGGTGAGCAGGTTGCAAAATTTCAGTGGGCATTCGGTCGTAAGTTCAATACGAAACATTGTCATATGGTGAATTCTGGTTCATCGGCTAATCTCACAATGGTCGCTGCTCTTAAAAAACATCTCAAACTTGAAGATGGTGTAGAGGTTTTAGTTTCTCCTGTTGGGTTTCCAACTACGATTGCTCCAATCATTCAAAATAATATGACTCCAGTATTCGTTGATATTGAAATGGATACATTAAATTTTGATTTAAATAAACTTGAAGAAAAAATTACAGATCGTACAGCAGCTATTTTTGTATCACCTGTACTTGGTAATCCACCCGACATGGATCGTATACAAGAGATTTGTAATAAACATGATTTACTTTTGATCGGTGATAATTGCGACTCTCTCGGTACTCGCTGGGATGGTAAATTATTGACTGAATATTATTATTCGTGGACGTGCTCGTTTTATCCTGCACATCACATTTCAACTGGCGAAGGAGGCATGGTTTGCTCAAATGACGAAGAACTTATTAACACAGCACGTTCGATTAGTTGGTGGGGTCGTGATTGCCGCTGCGTCGGTGCTGCTAATTTATTGGCTTGCGGTACATGTGGCAATCGTTTTGACAAATGGCTTGACGGATATGATGGTGTAATTGATCACAAGTATCTTTTTTCAAACATGGGATATAATCTCAAACCACTTGATCTTCAAGGTGCGATTGGCATTGAACAATTAAAGAAGATTGATGAGATTGATGTAAAGCGTCGCCTAAATTTCCAGCGCATCAAGAGTTTCTTCATGCGTTATGTTCCTGGTGTTCGAGTAGCAAGCAATCTTGATCAGGCTGATCCTTCGTGGTTCGGTGTTCCTTTGATTACAGATACTCCAGAACTCAAGGAGAAACTCCAGGCATTCTGCGAAGCAAATCGAATTCAGACTCGTAACTACTTTGCTGGGAATATTCTCTTGCATCCTGGTTACAAACATCTTGACGATGCCTCTAAATATCCATATGCAAACAAGGCACTCAGTAATGTGTTCTTTGTTGGTTGCCCACCTCATTATGGTGATAAGGTTTGGGAATATTACGAAAGCGTAATGCAAAAATGGGTATCGTAAATATATTTGGTGGAAGTGGGTTTGTTGGTTCTGAGTATGTTCGAACCACCAAAACACCATGGATACTGAATGATCGAGATAATTATGAGGTAAGATCTAATAATGTTCTTTATTTCATTAGCACAGTTGATAACTACAATGTGCATCGTGATTCTTTACTAGATATTAATACAAACCTTGTAATTTTAATGAAGGTTTTGGATAGTTATCGCAGTTATATGCAGAAAACTAGACAAAAAGGTTGTTTTAACTTTATAAGTTCTTGGTTTGTTTATGGGCAGGACTCTGGCTTCGGCGAGGGTTCACGTGGTATTCCTGAGACTGATCCCTGTGATCCAAAAGGATTTTATTCGATTACAAAACGATGCGCCGAGCAGCTGCTTATGTCTTACTGCGAGACGTTCAATTTAAACTATCGTATTCTGAGATTAGCAAATGTATTGGGTAAACAAGATAAAAAAGTATCTGCGAAGAAAAACGCGCTCCAGTATCTATTGGGCGAGCTCGCTGCAAACCGACCCATCGAGCTCTACGACTCTGGTTATTTTTATCGTGATTATATTGATGTTCGCGATTGCGCTCGAGCAATCGATTTGGTTCGAACAAAAGGAGAGTTGGACTCTATCTACAATATTGGAAATGGGAAACCGATAATCTTCCGAGATACGATACGCTATGCTCGTGACTCTATGGATTCGGGATCAGAAATTCGAACGATTGAACAAAAAGAATTCCATAAAACGGTCCAGTCATCTCGATCTTTTTTTATGGATAATACCAAATTACGAGATCTCGGATATAATCCAGAGTTTACGATTCAACAAACGATTGACGATATTATATATGGGATCTTGACTAGAAAAAATAACTAAATAGAACATATAACCATCCCACAGAGTGGAAGAGGCGTATGTTAAGATTTGTTCAATATCTCACTGAAGCCGCAAAGTTTGAGAACGAAGATCTAAACGGCGGACACCTAGAACACGTTGAAGACTTATTAATTCCTCATGGAAAAGAGGGATTAGATTTATCGTTGTCTTTCCTAGACAACATGCACAAATATCTAAAGGGTGAGGCATCAGAAGCAAGTGTTTCTGTAAAACATGATGGTTCACCTGCAGTTGTTTTTGGTCGCACACCAACCAAAGGCGCCAAGAATAGCGGATATGCTCCAGGCACATTTTTCGCTGCCTCTAAATCAGCTTTCAATAAAACTACGCAGAAACTTGCCACAACTCCAGAAGAAGTTCAGGAATATTACGGTGATAAACCAGGACTCGCTGCAAAAATAATGGCAGCACTCGAGCATCTTCCTAAAATTGCTCCGATGCGTGGAATATACCAAGGCGATTTTATGCATACGCCTGATATGGTACAACAAAATCAAGATGAAGAAGGTAATGTTAACGTAGCTGTAAATCCACAATTAATTAATTACTCAGCTCCAGCAAATTCTAGGATTGGTCAGAGAATTTTAAATTCTCAATTTGGTATTGCTATTCATACAGGATATCGTAACGCATATTGGAAACCAAATCCAAAAACTGGTCAAATGATGTTGACTTTCCCACGAAGAGAATTCAATATTCCAACACGATCATTCGGAACACATCCAGATGTGCATGTAATTGATCCACGTGCAACTCGACCAAATCAAGAAAATTACAGCACTGATGCTCAAGCAGCATATGATCGTGCTGTTAAAAATGTAAGAATACTAGCCGAAAAACATGATTTTCAACACGCTATTCCACATGCGGCGCACTTCTCAACTTTCGTTAATGCAACTATTCGTGATGGACTCCCTTTGACTTATGAAAATTTTGTTGAGCATGTTGGACAAAAATTTAATCGTCAGATTGAAGGCGCGAAAAGTCAAACCAAGGCGCAAAGTCTAACACAACAACGTGATGATACTCTAAACGATTTCAATATGAATTCAGTAAAATGGAGACAAACATTCCGCATTCATCAAGAAGTTGCAAATGCCAAGAAAGCAATGCTGCCCGCATTTGAAGCGAATGCACAACAAAATACAAATTTGATGCAAGGTACAATTTCTGATCCAGATACTGGCGAGATTGTTAATTCGCAAGAAGGTCACGTGATTGTTATGAAGAATCCAATGACTGGTAATGACATTGCTGTAAAGGCAAACGATCGTGAAAATTTCAATCGTCTAAACTTTAATCGTGGTAGATTCCAGAAACAACAGGCAGCACAGCAACAATCTGGCGAAGAGCGAGTAGAGACGGTACAATAAAATGCCAAATAAAAATATATTAAACGAAGTCCGTTCAATTAGAAATAATAATCCAGGTAATTTGCGCGCAGTTGATGCTAAAACGCAACAATATTTAACACAACCTGGATATGTATTAGATAACGCAATCGGATTTGATGAACATGGATTTGCGATTTTTCCAGATCAAGAAGCTGGTATGAACGCCATGCAGCGTCAAATTAGGATTGATGCTGGCAAGGGAATGACAGGTGCACAAATGATTAATAAGTATGCACCAAAAGATGATAATACGCCGCTTGGGAAAAAATATCCAAACGATCCTAATGCATATATCGATGATGTATTTACAAAATCAGGATTAGATCCAAATAAACAAATAGATTCAAAAAATATTGATACTATTCAACGAGCAATGGTTAAGAAGGAAGGTGGTCAGAGTGCATATGATCATTTTTATGGTGGTTCTAGTGGTCCATTAGTTGCATCCAACATATCACCAGCATCACCACCAGCATCAGTAACACCATTTATTGCAGCATCACTTTTCACAGCAGCTGCAACACCAAAACTTACAGATAGAGACAGACAGATGACTCAACAACAGCAACAACAACAGCAACAACAACAGCAACAACAACTAGTTATTTATGATACTCAAACGCTTCGACAATATCTTAATCCTAAAGCAGTCACACCAGACTTTAAAGCATTGATTGCTGCTCATGCTACTCGACAATCATTAGATAATGTACAATCGAAAACAAATAGTGCTTCTCCACCATTAAAACAAAAAAGCCGTGAAAGATATGAAGAAGTTTTACGACGAAGGGCGACCACAGCTGAACGAAGGGCGATCGCAGCTGCACGTGCAGCTGAACGAAGAGCGACCGCAGCTGCACGATACAAACCAAAGGGAAAAGGAAATATAAAAAAAGTGGCAGAGCAAATATCATTTAAAGATTTACGAAAAAAGATTAATGAGAGCATCACTCACAGCGATCAATTAATGGAAGCAAAAGAAAAGTCTAAACTTTCGCTATCAGCGAAAGCAAAGAAATTTGGAGTTTCTTTAAGCACGCTTAAAACAGTTTTTAGACGCGGTATGGCTGCATGGAATTCTGGACATCGTCCAGGTACAACACCACAGCAATGGGGACACGCACGTGTGAATTCTTATCTAAGAAAGGGTAAAACATATCACACTGCTGATAAGGATCTACGCAAATAATAATATGAGCAACGCATCAATCTTTATTGGTCGATTACAGCCACCGCATCCTGGGCACGGAGCTGCCATTCAGGCAACTATCGATCATGCTGCAAATACCAGTGGAAAACATTATATTTTTCCAACACACACAACTGGAACAGAGAGTGATCCACTTGATCACGAAACAAAGGTTACTGCACTTCGTGCAATGTTTCCTGATGCAAATATTGTAAGTGATCCAGAAATTCGCACACCCATTGATATGATGCGATATCTACAGGAGCAAGGTCATACAAATATAAACATTGTTGGTGGTGGTGAAGAGGATCAAAATAAATTTAAATTTTTAAACAAATATAAAGAAAAAGAATATCCAGGAATTAAAAATATTACAACATCCTCTGCTGGTGAACGCGACTCGAATACAGAAGGCATAGAAGGAATGTCAGGAACTAAAATGCGTGAGTTAGTTAAAGCTGGCAATCGCGATAAATTCGTCGAGCAATACCCAGAAGAACATAGAGAAACTGCGAATATGCTCTATAATAAGTTGAGATCTGCATTCGCTGCACTTAAAGAATCAGCCACTGCATTTTTCTTAATTGGTGGTCCAGGCAGTGGCAAAGATTATGTGTTGAAGAATACATTTGCCAAATATGATTTAATGGAAGTTCAGATCGATCAAGTTTTAAATGGCACAGCACATGAGTTATTTGAGCAAAATAAAAATCTCGTAATAAACGGTCCAATTGATCTAGATAAAATCAACAAAGTAAAACATCTTTATGAGAATTATAATTTTGATTACATCTATACATCAGTTACAAATAAAGTTAGTCGTTTGAGAAATGAACAGCGTCAAGTTCCATTAAATGAATCAAAACGTATTCAAAAGTTTCTTTTTGTTGAAAAATTAGTTGAATCTCTTGACAACGTATTTGTGTTTAATAACTCAATGAACATACATTCACCGAGTGTATTTGAAAAACTTTTATTTGAAGATCAAACATTAAATCTTGAAAAACGAATACAAGAGAGTGGTATTTTGCCTGTTGAAATACCTGCTCTTAAATCATTTGTGTTTCTTCGCGAGAAGAAATTTCCAAAAATTGACAAAGACGAAGACACAGGTTTACCAAAAAAATACGTTGCTGGTCTTGATAAAGATACAGCAAAGGCTCGTGCTGCTCACTGGAAAGAAAAAGCAAAACTTTCAGACAGCGATCCAAGAGCATATGAACCTGCTCCAGGAGATGCTGAATCAAAGACAACTCCAAGTAAACACACTTTAGCAATTCGTAAAGCAATGGCTGAGGGAATTAATTTTAATGCACCGATTCCACCAAAAATCGATCCAAGAAGAAATCGCAAAGCTCGTGGCGGAAACTACACAAAGGTCATGGAAAAGCGCAGACAAATAAAAAATATGCAAACAATAAGTGAGTCATATAATTTAAAGAGTTTGATTGATACAACAAAACAAATTACAAATTTACTCTCAATACCAGTAAATAAATTACGATTAATTTCTGAAAATAAAGCAATGTACTCTGATAATAATATATTTTGGGAGGTGATAAAACACCCAGCATCACAGCGCTGGTATTTAACAGGAAACTATAACGAGAATAATAATGAATAAAGATTTACAAAAAGACGTTGTACAAATTAATGAATTAGATATTGAAACATATAACAAATACATTAATGCAACTTATAGTCAAAGTCCAGCTGCTGCAGCAAGGAAATTGGGTCAACCAAAACATGCACAACGAACTCTCGGAAGATATCGAGCACGCAAATTAAAACAAAAACAAATTGACAAACCAGAGTATCAAGAAAAATTAGCAAAAATTCGTCGTGAACATGAGAGATTGCACAATCCAAATGCAGATCCAAGCGGTCGCGGATACGGCGAAGGTCGTTATATGGGCGATCACGTAGAGCATGATCAAGATATTAATAAATTATTTGAAGATTATATGAAGGAAGACCTTAAATCCTTTTTTTCATTAGATCCACAAAAAGATACATCACTCAAACAAACAGCAATTGAAACAGGTCTTGGTTTTATTCCAGTAGTTGGTCAAGCACTTGCAGCGCGTGATATTGAAAGAGCAAGACGCTCAGGTGATAAAAAAGCGATGGCATCGGCTGCAGCATCCATGCTTCCAATTGGAAGACTGGCAAATGTTGCTGGTAAAGCGCGACAAATATTTGTTCCTGCTACGAAAGAAGCCGAAGATATGTACAAAGCATTAGAAAAAGCAGGAAAATCTCCAGAAGAAATTTATGATGCAACAGGAAGAAAAGCTCCAGGTGGAGCAGTTCATCGCAATCCATGGGGTCAATTGAAGCAAGAAACTGATGATACAACATTATTCGACCCCGCCAGAGGACTTACTCCGCGAACAGGAAAGGCTTCAGATGTGTTTAATCCAAATGCTGAGATATTTAAAAGATTTCCTGAACTTAAAGATATTGAAACTCGAGTTGTCTCGCAATATCCAGCACCTTATGCAGGAAAATATACCCAGGGAGAAACAGTTGGTAAAAGTAAAATATGGATTAATCAAGTTTATAATCATGATAAGAAATATGCCTTAGATACTGCTGCCCATGAATTACAACATGCCGTTCAACACGCAACTGGCGGTCGCGAAACAAATGCAAATCTTATTAGAGCCGCAAGAGATGCGAGGGATGGCTTCATCAACAGTCGTCAAACTGCTGCTCAACAAAGATATTATAGAAATCCTGCAGAAATAGAGGCTCGTGCAGCGGGTGCACGTGCACATCTTACTCGTGCGCAAAAAGATGCAGATTTACCACAATATACTTTGCCAGATGGATCGCGTGTAGTAGCTGCACCATCTATTTCTAGCATTTTGTCTAAGTATTTCCCACGTAAACCTGTTGAAGCAACACCTAGACCAGCTCCTGCTCCTGCTCCAGCTAAACCAGCACCAGCACCAGCACCAGCACCAGCACCACTACCAATTAAAGCAAGAGGAAGTGGATATGATGTTGATCCTCCACAACCAGCACGTCCAGTTAGATTTACAGCAGAGTCAACAGAAGATTTAAATGAAATGCAACTAGTTGGCACAGACGAGTATAGAGATTATGCGTTAGCAATGACGCCAGGACAAGATCAGGAGATTCAAGATGCTTTCCCACCTGAAGTATATGGTACAAACGTTTACGAACCAGAAACAGAACAAGAAACAACAAGCAGTGAACCAATTGGATCAGCTGAATCAGGAGATTCTGCAATTGCTGGAAACTCATTCAGATCGATTCGAAAAAAATTCCAAGAGCAAAGCGAAGAAGAAAAAGCAATGCTCCTCGCGCAACAAAGCGAAGAGGATGATGAAGAAGATGAAGAAGAGGAAGAGCAAGGCGAAAACGACGGCGCAGAGGATGGTGTAGATTTCACTCCGAATTTAAAAACAACTAAAGTGCGTCGTTATGTTCCACAAAATTATACAGGTAATGCTGTAAGTGGATTTCCTGTTCTTGGAATATCAGAAGGCGATGTTGTTCCTGTGGATTTTGCTTCTGCTGCAAAACTTAGAAAGCATCCAGCATATGATCCAAATAAACCAATTGAACGAGATGCATCTGGAAAGGTTTGGCAGAAAGTTGATCTCGGCAAAAATAAATTTGAAAATCAAAAACCATTTGCTGGAATGAATCCATTAATGAAAGATGGACAGCAAATTGGGTGGACTACAAGTAAGTCTGGTGAAATGGCGTCATTCTTAGATGGAAAAACACAAGCACCTCCACGAGCACCAAGACCAGTCATTCTAGGTCCTGATGGAAAAGAATATAATACAATCGGTAGTAGATTGAATGTCCAACGTCGTGAATTAGAGCAAATTGTTCTTGATCACAATAAAAAACTTGCTGAAAGACAAGCAGCTGAATCATCTGCTCGCGAATTAGCAAAAGCCGAACTGCTCAAACAACAAGCTGCAGAATTGGCTGCAAAGAATGCAAGATTAACAATAATTAAATCAGTTTTAAAGAGAGTCCCATTAGTTGGAGCTGCTCTTGGAGCTGCTCTAAGTATTCCATCATCAGTAAGTCGAGCTAAAGAAGGTGATTATTTGGGTGCAACAGGTGAACTTGCTTCTGGAATTGCTTCAATATTTCCTGGAACTGGAACTGCAGCCTCAACAGCAATCGATGCATCGCTTTTGGCAAGAGATATACAAAAACAGCGAGCTAATTTAAAAGAATCGACACTCGATGAAGCCGTGAATTATCATAACGATAATAATATCTCATTGGCTGAAGGCTTATTGGATATGTTTAAGAAAACAAATAAACAAACTGCGCCTCCTAAACCACCAGCACGCAGAGTCCCAGGACCCCACGACCCGTCTGCTGTTACGCCATCAAGAACTACAAATATTCTTAGAAATGTTGGACGTAATACTAGCAGAATCAGCACTGGTACTGCTATTGCTGGCGCAGGAGCCAAAGCTGCAACTGGCGATTATGCTGGAGCATCAATTGATGCTGCAGTTCAAGCTGGTCAATCAGCAGCTGCAAAATTAGCAACCAAAAAAGCAACAGAACTTACTGCCCAATTTTTATCAAAAGCAGCTGCTAGAAAACTTCCAGTGGGCTTTGGTCTCGCTGCCACTGGTGCTGGTGTTGCTGATCGTTTAAGATCACGTGATTATCTTGGTGCAGCTGGTGAAGGATTGTCAGGTGTTGCGGGTCTTTTTCCTTTAGCTGGAACAACCATCTCAGCTGGTATTGATGCAGCGTTACTTGGAAGAGACTTAAAAAATCTAAGAGCACAAACTCAACAGAAGGAAAAGCCTACACTTTCTGAAGCTGTTGACTATCATAACGATAATAATATCTCATTGATAGAGAATATCTTCAGACCAGGTTCAGACATGTTCTTCGCAATGATTCTAGAAGCAAAACGATTATATGCAGAAGGACTATATGAACCAAGAGATGAATCTGAGCAGGACCTTTTGGAAAGTGATATCGGTGAAATTGGTGAATACAATGGTGAAGCAGTATTACTAGATTTTCCTTTTGAAACTGCTGATGAACTTAATTTAAATCATACAAATTGCGGCACACCAAATTGCTGTGGTGATTGTGATCAAATTGAGGAGGAGCAAATTCTCGAGGCAGGTCCTGGATTATGGGCAAATATTCGCGCAAAACGAGAACGAATTAAACGTGGATCAGGCGAACGCATGCGTAAACCAGGAGAGAAAGGTGCACCCACACGCAAGCAGATACAGTCAGCAAAAAATGAAGAGGTTGAAATTTTTGAAGAAAGTGATCCCACGAAAGGAAAGGGAATCGGCAAACCATTCCGTTCACGCGGAGGTGGTGCGGTTTATGTAAAAAACGAAAAAGGTAACGTAATAAAAGTTAATTTTAGTCAATCAGGCATGAGAAAGCGTTTAAATGAACCAGCAAGAGTTAAATCATTCATCGCAAGACATAATTGTTATGGAAATAAGGATCGCACTAGTGCATCTTATTGGGCATGCCGTTGGCCAAGATTTTTCAGTAATACGGGACAACAATGGTGGTAGATAATCGTCCATACATTCAAAAAAACCTAAATAATGGAGTATTCCTGCGCACATTTTCAAAGGATATTCTAAGCGAAGAGCTTGTATGGCATAGGGATTATAATGATAGAATCGTAGAGGTTCTTGAAGGAGATAATTGGGAAATCCAATTTGAAAATCAGCTCCCGCAGATCCTCAGCGTCGGACAAGAATATGTTATTCCAGCATATACTTACCACCGAATTAAACGTGGAACGACAGATTTAAAAGTAATAATACAGGAAAATCTAGAGGGTTAAAGATGGAAGGTTGGCAAAAAGGTGCACCAGCTGTTATAAAAATGTCCTCTGCAGGAAGAGAGAACTATTTTCGTTCTTTCCCAGAAAGAAAACCGTGGTTTCAGTTAAATTATCCAGAACACTTTGGAAGATCTGCTGCAGCAGCAACCACTAGCCTTAAAAAAGTTACACAAGCAAAACAACTAAAACAAAGACTTGCAGCCATTCGTCAGGCTGCAGAAAAACGTAACCAATTAAAAGTCTCTTCTAATCGTGTTCGTGCCATGGGCGACCGCCGCCGCGAAAGTGGAGAAGGAATGGGTGGCGGTCGCGAAACAAATGCAGATCTTATTAGAGCCGCAAGAGATGCTGCGCAAGGTGGAGAATATCTCAAAAGTGGTGGTCTTGGAAGTTTATTTGAAGAAACTAAAAAAGAAAATTCGTACGAAATTACTAAGACTGAAGATGGAAAATTTTCCTTTCGTGGCACCAAATATGAAACTAAAGAAGAAGCACAAAAGGCGAGAGATGATCAAATAGAAAAAGATATGCAAGATATGCCTGGCGCCGCAATGGTACGAAATTTTGCAAACACGGTTACGAATACCGCATTCTGGAAAGACTATGAAAATGATGTACTTCTAAACGATCCTAAATTAAAGGAACGAGAAAAAAGTCGAAAAGAAAAATCTACTGAAGAACTAAGACGAATGTATGGTTTAGATCTAGATACTGGTCTAGATCCTAATGATACAGCCATCATTATAGACACTGAGCCATTTTATGGAATCGATATTCCAACACTAGGCGATGGTCCTCCCGAACAATCCGACTATGCGAAAGGAACAATACAAAAGCGTAAAGATGAATATAACAGAGAAAAATTACCAGTCAAGCCATATGATTCAGATAATAGTATTGAAAATGAAATGAAAAAATATTTACAACCAGAAAACAGAGACTTAAGAGAATGTGAGGGTCCAATGCAACGAACATTAATGCCACTGACAATGAGAATATTAGCAATGAAATCTAAGAATATGAATAGAGATTCAGATGAGAATGATGATGAAGATTCAGGCGAATATGATTACGAAGGCGATATGGCAAAGTCACAACTTCGCAGCATTATGCACAATTCCAAAATGCTTCATGACATGCTTGAAGACAATACAAATTTACCAGAGTGGGTTCAAAGCAAAATTACTCTTGCTGAAGATTATATAATCACTGCAGCAAATTATATGCGCGGTGAAATGGATGAGATGGATGAGATGGATGAAGCAGCCAATCCAGCACAGCAGGCTGCGATTGCGATTGCCATGAAAAATGCTGGAAAAAAACCAAAGAGTATGAAAGAAGAAGTCGAGCAGATTGATGAAGCCCAAAAGAAACTCAAGCCATATAACTGGCGTGCAGAATGGCGTATGGGAACACAATCTGACGTCGATAAGAATAATCTAAAAATCTTTAAGAAACTTGCTGCAGAAGATCCAAAAAAGGCAGACGAATTTCAAAAGAGTTTGATGAGATTAAAGAAAAAAGATATGAAAGAAGAGGCAGAGATGAGTGGCGATGAAATGAGCAATGAGGAACCACCATTTGAGCCAAATGCTCAACGTCCAGAAATGCCACCAGGAAAACACCCTGCATTATATCGAAGCACTCGCAATCGCGCTCGCAAAGCAGCGATTGCCATGGAATTGAGTCAAAAACAGATGAGTCATGAAACACTTCGTCAAGCGCATATGAATCTTCATGCTCCACAAAATGTTAGTGAGAAACCAATAACATGGCCAACAGGAATCGAAGCACTTCGTCGAGCTCCACAAAATGTTAGTGAGAAACTTGATTTAGAAAAAGCAGATATGGGTGATGTAATTAAAGATTTCCAAGACTCAGATGCTCCTCAATTCAAAGGTAAGTCTAAAGAGAAACGTCGTGAGATGGCAATTGCTGCCAAACTTGGTGCAGAACGTAAAGAAAAAATGGATGAAGAAATGAGATTAGACGATCTACCAAATAGATCAATGCTTCCAGATCAATCAGTAATTCCTCCTGGTAAAGGATTCGGTGATGATATCAAGCGTGATAAAATTGTTGATAAAACAGAAAAAGCAATTATGAAAAAGAGAATGGCACTACCAACAGATAATCCTTCTGAAAATGAATTAGTTCCACAATCGATGCTTCCTGATACGCCTGGATATCCAGCTGGTTACGTGCCACAAAGTGATGCAGAGATTGAAGCCTCAACTGCACGTGCACGTGCTAAACAAAAAAATTCTTTTAATGAAAGTGCAATGCCAATGCCTCTTCCTGATCCCATAAAAATGATTAAGGATACAGTTAAGGGTGCAGTAAAAACAACTACAGGCGTTGATTTAGATGATGATGAACAAGTAAAACAAGGAATTAATACTGCAATGGATGCTGTGAAAAGCACCACAGGAGTTGATTTAAAACCTATTGCAGATGAACTTAAAAATATCACAGGTATTGATGTAAACGATCCAAAAACATGGCCAAAGGGTTTTGATCCAAAAAATCCAAGCACATGGCCAAAAACTTATCCTATAATGAATAACAATATAAAAGAAACATACTCGGTTTCTGACAATTCACTGATTGCAGCAACAGCAGGATTTTTAACCAACACATCAAATAGATTTTTGTATGGAGAACGAAAATGAGTAGAGACATAAATCAAAACCTGTATGCTGAAGAGATCATTAATGAATCTCCATACTATTATGATGAAAATGGTCGGCTCCGAGTTCGTGTTCTTGAAGAACAGTATGTTTCTACAATGGATATTCGCTTCGATCCAGTCACTGGAAGAAAAGGACCAAGCACAACAATTGACTTTCGCACAGGAAAAACATATCGCTTTGATGATGATTTACCACCCGCCACTGGTGGCTCGACTAATAAGCCTCGTTCGAGCCTGAATATGATAGGTCCCGTGCGTTCGCCCGCCGACCTGGGCTCGGTGCCTGAGCCACCAGGGCTGGTGGCGCCACCAGGGCGTCAATTGACGCCTGGGCGTCAAGTTGACGACGAAGATAGTAAACTTCGTGCTGAATTCAGAGAAAAAGATAAAGACACTATGTACGATATGCGGGCATATCAAAATCCTGCTGATCATCCAAGAGAAAAAGCATATCAAAAATTTAAACAAGAAAGATTGAAAAACAAAGGTGGTGCTCCTCCTTCACAGAGCACAGGTGGTGCTCCTTCTCCAACACCAGCACCTGCTCCTTCTCCTGCACCTGCACCTTCTCCAACACCAGCACCTGCTCCTTCTCCTGCACCTGCACCAAAACCTGCTCCTGAACCAGAACCTGCACCAGAACCTTCAATAGGAGCGCGACCTCCTGGAATAATAGGCAGAACAAGACCAGTCAGACCAAGACCTGGAATAGGCATAGGTAGACCAAGACTAACGCCTGTACAGAGACAACGACCAATCAGACCAAAACCTGGAAGTGGTGCTCCTTCTCCAACACCAGCACCTGCTCCTTCTCCTGCACCTTCAATAGGCATAGGTAGACCAAGACTAACGCCTGTACAGAGACAACGACCAATCAGACCAAGACCAAGACCAAGTCCTGTAAATGTCCAGGATGATCGCGCACGCAGATCTGCAGCAGGTCCTAATGCCGCTATGATGGAAAATTTTGCACTCGATGAATTAAACAATAAATTTAATAATTCACCATTCTTTTACGATGAGAATGGTAGAGTGAAAGTGAACATTTTAAATAAGTGAGTTTAACAATTTCAATAACCTAAATAATATATTATGATTTGATTCAATCAATAATAGGAACAAAAACATGAGTAACGAAGATAATAACAAACTTGATCCCACAGTCCAAGCAGTAGTAAATGCACTGTATGATCGATCAAGATTTGAGCCTTCCTTCATTAAAACTAGTTTAGTTGAGAAGACACCATTGCAGCGTGTGGCGGTTCGTCCTGAGCCTGCACCTCAGATGATTCTCGAAGAAGATGACCCCTCTGAAGGTCGTATCGGATATCCGGCTCACTGGGTGCCATCAGAAGAAGAATTTAAGAGAATGTCTCCTGAGAATCGCGCCGCTATCAAAAAGTATGGTGGAATGAAAGGTTCTGGTGGAATTTGGGTTCCTCGATATGCGTATTACGAAAACCCACCTCAATTAACTCGAGGTGAAATTGAAACCCGTAGAAAAGCAGGTAAAGAAAAATTTCCAAGCGCATTTTTGGACCAACCAACCTACGAGCCTAGCGAATTAGAAAAACCACCTATAGAAGTGTTTCAAGCCATAGAAGCAGCCAAAAAAGAAAAAGAAGAAAACCTTCGCAGAATGGCAGAACGTAAGACTCGCGCAGCAGCAAAATCTGAGACAATGAAAGAAGATTTAGAACAGACTGAAGAAGTTCCAGAGAATGCTATTGTCGTCGATATTTACGAAGAAAACGGTAAGATCGTTAAAATCGACAATGGTGTGATTTTTGTAAATGAACCGATTGCTGTTTTTGAAACTATTGAGAAGTTTCGTGGTGCTGATTCGTTGCTATTAGAAAGAGGATCTAACGTTGGTGCGCGAGGTTCGCGACGGGGAGGACGACGAGGACAACAAAACGCTGTCGCACGTGGCACAACACCAGCAACAGGTGGCACAACATCAGGAACGAGACCTGGAATTTTACAACGTATCGGTACTGGTATCAGTAATATTTTTAGAGGTAATGCACAAACACCACAAGCAGCAAGTGGCACACAAACATCACCAGCAGCAAGTGGCACACAAACATCACCAGCAGCAAGTGGATTTTTTTCAAATGTTGGTAATTTCTTTCGAAATAATCCTATTGGGCAAGGAATCGGAAAAGTTGCAGGCGATGCAATACTTGGTGGTATAGGCAGCAAATTAACAGGTGGAAAATTTTCGGATGGTGCAAAAGCTGGAGCCGTAGGATCGCTTGTTGGACAAGTGGGTGGCGCAGCCGCCGATCGACTAACTGGTGGTAATGAAACATCAGCTGGTGGTGAACAAGGTGGTGGTGAACAAGGTGGTGGTGCACAAGGTGGTGGTGCACAAGCTGGTGGTGGTTCCACCGCTCCTGCAGGTCGAGGTCGTACACCAGTGCCTGTTAATTTTACAATTGATGGCCAAACTACTTCGAGAGACGATTATGCAAAAGAACGAGCAGGTGGAAATTTAGATCAGCAAGTACAATTTACAGTTAAAAATAAAAAAACACAAGAAAAAAGAGTAATTAAAGCTCCAACGGCTGCATCAACTGAAGATGAAAGAAACGAATACAAGGCATACTACAATCGATACAAACAAATGCAAAATGCTGTTTTGGAGCATTTGATTCGTATTGGTGCATTTTTCTCAGAATATGGTGTGACTTTAAATAATCAATTATACGAATCAGTAACTGCAGACGTATATCTAGATAATATAGATTCACCATATTATTATGATACATATGGTCGCCTCAGAATCATGTCTGAGTCTGAATCATATGAACTACGTCTTGCAGAAACAATCTACAGTCGATTGCTTTCAGAAGAAATGGATGAAGTTGGTAGTGAAGATGAAGACGTTGACAATGATGGCGATTCAGACGAAAGCGATGAATATCTCAAGAACAGAAGAGAAAAGATTGCTGCGAAAATGAAAGGAAGAATAGATGAAATCGCGCCATTAGTTGCTGCTGGTGCTCGTTATGCATTACCAAGACTTGCTGCAGCTGCAGGAAGAACCCAAATCGGAAAGAAAATTAAGAATGAACTCAGTTCGAAAGTCGGTGATGTAGCTGGTGAGGCGGCTGCTGAAAAACTCAGTGATATTGTGAACGAAGAAACGATTGCGGAATCAAAAGTATTCCCATGGCGCCGATAATAGGAAACCATAAATGAAACATGTAGTTACACTTACAACTTCCAATCCTTCGCATGAGCATGTATCACTTCGTCGTCGGCAAAGCACAACAAATTTTATAGTTGAAGCAGCTGATGAAGATCAAGCCGTGTTTCGCGCGACAGCACATTTTCGGAAACTAGGTCACTACGTGCACGAAGCAAAGGTATATAAAAAAAAAGAGCAGTTGAATGAATTAGCCAACTCGGCTATTATTGATGACTCAGCTGCAAGAGCTGGTCTAAAACGCAATCCTGGTGAATCTGATGCTGATCTCGTCAAGCGAATCTCAGCGAAAAAGGGAATTTATGATAAGCCAATTCAACCTGTATTCCCAGAATTATTAGCAATTGGTGGTGGTGCAGCAAACGTTGCTAGGAGATTAGTGACTCAAGCAGGTTCCGCAGCATTCGATAAGTTGATGAAGTCAACTAAGGATGTAGAAACAGGTCTAGGCAATCTCGGAACTGCCATCGTAGATAAAGGAACATCAGCTGGTCGTATAGTTCGTGATGAATTAATTTCTCATGCTGTAAGTCTCCCAGTTGCTGTTGGTCTACAGGCTGCACAAAACAGAGCAGCAGGAAAAGAAACTAATCTTGGATCAATTGTAAAAGATGATCAGTTCTGGAAAAGTAATGCCGATATGCCAGGACTATCATTAGGCTCACGCGCTCTACGTCTTACAGGCGATGCAGGCAAATATGTTAAAGATGTAGCAGATGATGTTGCTGCAGGTGCGATTAAGAAAGCACAATCTGTTGGCTCAGCTGCAAATGATGTTGTTGCATCTGCATTGGAAAGAATCAGACAAAAGAATCTTGTGCCTGGTAAAATTGATCTTCCATCACGAGCACCAGAAAGAGAGCCTTATATAGATCTTCCACCAGCTGTAGCACCACAACCTGTTGTTCCTTCAGTAAAACCAGGTGTTCGTACAGATGTTCCTGTGGTGATACCACCATCAGTAAAGCCAGGTGTTCGACCTGAAACAAAACCAGAAGTAAAATCCTCACCCACAGTCAGACAAGACCTTGTTGTTGGTAGAGCTGATTCTACAATAACTGCAAAACCAGATCTACAACCAAAAACTGAAACATCACCAAAAATTAAAACAGTCACACAAGTAAAAACGAAAGTCGACACTAAACCAAAAAGACCATTAATAACTCCATCAATCGATGATGATCCAAAAATATTAGATCCAGGAACATTGGGACAATATCGTGGTTTATTTCCAATATATAAATTTACTGATTTCAGTAATAGAGAATTACAAGAAAATGGACCAATGAATGCTATTGGTCGCGTTCTTGCTGCTAGAAAAAAAGAAGATAAAAATGATGCAAAGAGTGAAAAAAATAAAATAAATATGGAACCTAAACTTGGTAATAAAGTATAAGGAGTATTGAATGTTAAATTTTAAAACATTTATAAATGAAGATCGTGGCAACTCAATGCATATTGAAGTTGACTCAAGCATGATAAACAATAACAAAGAAACAATCAATGCTGATTTTGATCGCCTCACACATGCACCTTATAAAAATTCAATTATTTTTTATAATCAACTTCGTGGAACATTGGAGCGATTTGGCATGTTGATGCCTCCAGAAGCAACTAAACAATTTTTAAAATTTGAAAATGAATTAGTATTTACTCTTGGTGAAACTGATCTATATCTTTATGTTGTATATAATACACAAAAAAATTCACAAGTAGATGCATATACACAGATTGTACATGAAGATGAATTACAGCAATTGATGGACTCAGATGATATGGATGATGCGAAAGAAATTGATGATGATTATGATGATGATATGAATGATTATAATAAAAATTATCAGAAAAAGATGGACTACGATTCAGGTAATACTGGCGAATATTGATATATGTCTTTTGTTAATTTGACTGAAAAAAATTTATTATTATTTGCAGCAAAGTGTTACGATAAACCTAACTGTATTGATAGCGAGTTTGATGAAGATTTTAAAAGGCTTCGATATATAAAACGATTATTACATCGGAATAGAATCACAGGTGTTTTGAAAGAGCGATTAATATTAAATCATATTATTGTAGTTCAAAACGTTTTTGGAGTAGAAGCGAGCACTAGAATGATGTTTTGTAAAATTGATTCTAAAGACTATAGTGCTCTTAAAACATTTCTTGCATATACTTCTGCAATGCCAAATACTGTTTATGGTATAAATGGCAGAGACATCATTGCAAAAGAAATATCATTAGATGAAAAAATTGCTGAAATATTAGAGAAGATTTAAGGGCTTTTGAATGTCATACAGTACACAAATACTCAAAAATATTGTTGAAACGATTAAATTCCTATCAGAGTCTGCAGATACTGAATGGGGATTAAATAGAGCAAATGCTGGTAAGATGCATGAGGTTCTCACTGGTGGATTAATTAATCATTATGCGAAAGTGTACCAAGCGAATAAGAAAAATGGTCATGATGAAGCACACAAAGCTGCTTTAGAAGCAATTTCAAATCTAGAAAGAACTAAAAACAAAAAAGTTAATATTGCAAATATTGCTCATATGGAGCAATTTAGAGATGAATCAAGTAATAAATCTGCAAAAGAATGGCATGATCATTTGTCTTCTGAATTAAATCAAGAAGATTATGATGAACATGTTGCACATGCTCAATATGCTGCAAAAAGCATTATCGCCCATATGAATGAACAAGGAATCAAAGACATTCAAAAAGTTCATTTCACTGCAAATGCAAAAGATATTCATACATTAACAAATGGTAAAGATTCATCAGCAGAGGGAAATAATTCTGATATTGTAGTTCAACATGGACATAAAAAAGAAGGTGGTGGGTTTTTTGGAGTAAGTTTAAAGTCTGGCGGAGAAACAAAAGCATTTTCTCCAGGACTTGGACAAATATCCAAAAAAGTTGATGAATTTTATGAAAAAATCACTGGTAAAAAAGGATCGTTTTTCTCTGATTCTGAGGCTGCATCAGATGCTGCGCAAAAAGACCATCATAGAGTAATCAAAAAAAACGCTTCAGCTTTAAAATCTATTTTAGGTGAAAGGGGATTTAGCGCATCAGGAAGAATAACACAACATGGATTGAGACATGCACGTTATGCACAAGAAATTGCTGATGGGAAGATAAAACCAACTGATGCAAAAGGTCGACCAAATAAAGAATATATTAGAAAAGAAGCAGAATTAAAAAAAGCTGGTTATAGTTCAGCACACCGAAAAAGATTGGCTGAAGTGTATAGAGATCTACAAGAATCAAGAAAAAAACATCATAAACGTTCAGTTACACAATCATTCACAAGACATATGGGAGAGATTTTTTCTTCTGGACATGACCATAAACCAGAAGTCCATGAACTTAGAAGACAATTAATTGCCACTCTCACCAACACACCTGCACGTTTAGAAGGATCAATGAGAATTATGAGGCACAATATAATCAAATCAAAGAAAGACGGTAGTCGAACAAGTGAAATTGGATATGGTCTTGGCGATAATGCAAAAGATTCTCAATATTATGACATAAAGAGTGGCGATGGAATTGGATTTACTATAAAAGGTTATCGCGATAAAGCAAAGAAATCTAAAACTCTTTATCTAAAAGGACACACAGATTCTTCTCCAAGTGAAAATGAAGGTTCTGGTGCAAGAAAAACTATTCAATTTTCACTAGTAAAAAATACAGATGCTAATGAATTAAATGAAGAAATTTTGATAGAAGCCAAAGCACAAAAGGCAGCTGCAGCATATGATAGAATGTTGTCGATGAACGAGGATGCGCCAGCAAATTCAATGGGTGCTGCAGGAATCAGTGGTGCGGAATCTGCAGTAAATGTAGGAATTGCAGGTCGCGATATGCTTTTATCTCCTGAACCACTACGCCGACCACCACCAAAGATGTTTGGTGGGCGAGCAGTGTTTACAGTTCCGAGTAATGATTATTACAAAGCAACTCTCGGAAGGCGCAAAGGTCAACACTGGCGTTCAATGGTTGCTGGTCCACTCGGCGAAGACATTCGACAATATGCCCTAGATAACAGAGATGCACCAATTATTGTTGAAGACGAAACCACAGGTGCAATGATGTATTTAAGATACGGAAAGAGGTAATCAAATGAAAGCAGTATTATTTTTGTTCGCTGCTTTGTTATTAACTGGGTGTTCAGACACTTATCGTTACGAATGTCAGGATCCTGCAAATAAGGATAAGCCTGAGTGTAATCGCCCAATATGTGAGGCTGATGGATTGTGCTATGATAAACTAAATGGATTGCCAGAACCAGTAGAGCAATCACCCGTAGAAGAAGAAGCTGCACCCGCAGAAGATTGTAATTGTGAACCCAAAGGAGAATAATCATGTTTAAAGGTCCAAGATATACAGAAAGTGAATTGATGGCGCGACTTAAATTTACAGTCGGTCTCTCACTTGCATTTACATTGACAGGAATTGTTTTTGTAGTTCTTTACTCGCTCATCTTTGTGACTCAGCCAATGAGTCAGTCACCCAATGATGCAAAGTTTTTTGAGTTGATTACTCCAATCGCAACCTTTCTTACTGGTATTCTCTCAGGCATTATGCTCGGTAAGAGCGAAAAGCCAGATGCATTACCTGAACCACCCAAGGCACCAGAAGTTTCGCTCGGTGATGTTTCACCAAGTGATTTGATTCCAGAGCCTGTTGCTGAAGTAGCTCCTCTTGTTGTGGCTGGCGCAGTTGGCGTTGCCGCTGGTGTTGCTGCAGCAGAGGATGATGAAGATAATATTGCTTGAGGTGATATATGAGTTTAGCAGCATTACAAAAGAAAATTGGCGTAACAGCAGACGGTGCGTGGGGTCCTGGGACTCTGCGTGCTGCTGCTGCTTATTATAAACTTTCACCAGCTCGCGCTGCGCATTTCTTTGGGCAAACTGCTCATGAAACGGGTGGATTCAAAGCATTTACCGAGAATCTAAACTACGGAGCCAAAGGATTGCGTGGTATTTTTGGTAAGTATTTTAAGACAGATGCAGAAGCATTGAAGTATGAGCGCAAGCCAGAGGCAATTGCGAATCGTGTCTATGCGGGACGCATGGGCAATGGTGCAGAAATGACGGGTGATGGTTGGAAGTTTCGTGGACGTGGTGCATTACAATTAACAGGTCGCGATAATTACCTCGCGTTCTCTAAATACTGCAATCGTCCAGATGTAATGACAAATCCAGACCTTGTTGCTGGTGAACTTGCATTTGAGTCAGCGATGTTCTTCTTTGAAAAAAATAAACTTTGGGCATTATGTGACACAGGAGTAAATGATGCTTCGATATTATCCATTAGTAAAAAAGTTAATGGTGGTACTCACGGCTTGGAGGATCGCAAGGCTAAGACGAACACATACTTCGCGCAATTAAGTGGTCCTGCACCAGCCGCAAAACCTGCAGCTGCTCCTGCTCCAGCTGCTGCACCTGCTGCTGGAAAAGTAAATCCAGAAATGCAATTATCTGAACACTTTAATTTAAAAGAATTTACAAAATCGGAGACTGCGATTCGAAAGCGAATTGATAATACACCAAATGCTGATCATGCTCAAAACCTTAAAAATGTATGCGAAAAAATTCTTGAACCTGTGCGGCGTCATTTTAATAAGCCCGTGCGTATTAATTCTGGCTATCGTGGTCCTGCCCTTAATAGTGCTGTTGGTGGTTCTAGCAAGTCTCAACATTGCAATGGTGAGGCGATTGACTTCGAAATCGATGGGCTCCCAAATCCAGATCTTGCCAAGTGGGTCAGTGAAAATTGTGAGTTCGATCAAATCATCTTAGAGTTTTATGATCCAAAAGAAGGTCCAAACAGTGGTTGGGTTCACGCTTCTTATACAACAAAGGGACCAAATCGAAAACAAAAACTTACAGCATTATCCGAGAACGGAAAAACTGTATACAAACCAGGATTTATAGGATAAAAAATGTATTGCGACGATAACAAATATAATCTTTCAATGTGGCAGGGTTCAACATTTGGACTCGCGATCACTGTAAAGGATGCAAACAATGCAGTGCAAAATTTAGCAAGTTATACTGCTCGTATGCAAATTCGTCCAGGATATAATTCGAGCACTGTAACTGAGTCTCTTACCTCAGCAAATGGTGAGATTACAATTACTGCAAATACAGGCAATGTCTCATTAGAATTAGCTGCATCTAGAACTGCAAATATTTCTGTTGATATGGAATCTTCCTCAAAACCTCCCAAGACGACATATGTTTACGACTTGGAGTTAGTTGATGGTGCAGGTAAAGTCTCAAAACTTCTATTCGGTGACGTGATTGTATATGGTGAAGTTACACGACTATGAGTTTAGAAAATCCCACGATCGTACAGGCAACTAGTAACACAGTAACTGTCGTCGTAAATCCTTCGCTGAATCAAATTGCGGTTGTTCAGCCGCAAACTGGTAGCACAATCGTTCGTGATTCAGTCATTCGTGGACCAGAAGGTCCTCAAGGACCAACAGGAAATACGGGTCCTCAAGGTCCAGCTGGTCCTACTGGTCCTTCTGGTCCTGCTGCCAATGAGGCATATGCGCAAGCGAACGCAGCATTCGATCTTGCAAATTTAAAACTTAATATTGCTGGTGGTACAGTCACTGGAACTTTAAACGTCCAGCAAAACTTAAATGTAAGCGGTGATATATCACTAAATGGCAATTTAATTATCGGTGATGTAAACACAGATACCGTCTCTGTTGTTGCAGATTTTACAAGTAATTTAATACCTGATGTATCAAATACGTTTAATCTCGGTGCATCTAATAAAGTTTGGAATCAAATTTATGTAAGCACTGCGAATGTTGCTACTGTAAATTTAGCTGGTAATCTGTCGGCTACACAAAATTCGACTATTACAGTCGGTGCGACGACAGTTAACACCTCATATGTCTCTGCAAATGTGATCGTTTCAGGTCCGACCGAAACCACATTTAATGTATTTACAACAACCTCGAATGCTCCAATAACTATCGATAGTTTCTCCTCTTCAAATTTTACTACAGTAAAATATATTATTCAGTCTAAAACAGTGGATACATATCATTCTACCGAACTCTTTACGATGCAGGATGGAGTTTCCGCTTATATAACTGAATATGCAACTCTTATTAATACCTATACTCTCGGTACTTATTCTATGACAGTCGCTGGTGGTATCTGTAATCTGATATTTCATCCAAATAACCCTGATAATAACATTATTACTGTAAAACTTGTGAGAACTGCTTTAACAGCCTAAAATTATAAATAGAAAGAATTCCCAGGAGATTTAAATGGCAACTCTTAATCGTACGTTTAGCGTCAAAAATGGTATTGATGTCGCAAATACCATTATTGTTGATTCGAATCGAAATTTATCGAATGTTGTTACAGCGAATGCAACCACTATAAATGCGAGCACATATCTTACGGTTGCTGGGTTAAATCTAGTAGATCATACTAATAACGCATATAATCAAGCCAACTCGGCATATTCTACTGCGAATGTTGCAAATGCAACCGCTAATTTAGCCTATGCTCAAGCGAATTCGAGTTATCAGCCAGCGGTAACAAGATTAGATGTAACAAATAGTGGCGCATCTGCATATCGCTTCGATCAATATGGTGCAGCGGTTAATAATCCGACATTGTATGTTCGTGCAGGCGAATCACTCGCCTTTAGTTTAAATGTAACAGGTCATCCATTTGTAATTCGTGTTTCTAGTGGTGGTGCAAACACTGAAACTGGATTAACTCACGTTTCAACTGCTGGAGTTGTTACAACAGGCTCCGCTGCTCAAGGTAAAGTTACTGGTACATTGTACTGGAAAGTTCCATATGAATTACAGGGCAACACATATGTGTATCAGTGCACAGCTCATGGTGGCATGGTTGGTAACATTGTTATTGAACCACCATCGACCTTTGCATATGCTCAAGCCAATGGTGCTTACGCTCAAGCCAACGGAGCCTATGCGCAAGCCAATGGCGCTTATGCACAGGCGAACGGAGCCTATGCTCAAGCGAATGGTGCTTATGCTCAAGCAAATCTAGCCTTTGCTCAGGCTAATGGAGCCTATGCTCAAGCGAATGGTGCTTATGCTCAAGCCAATGCTGCAGCAAATCTTGTCGCAATATACACCAATGATTCTCTTTTAATTGCAAATGCAAATGTAAACTTTAATAACTCTGCAAGTATTAATGTAAGCGGATCAGTATCTGGTTCATCAGCACAGCGTGGAAATATTGAATTTTCTCTGAATACTGCATCAATTACCTCCGTTGGTCGACCTACAGCAGCATTAACTCTCGCTTCAAATGTAACTGTCGACAAGGATATGACAGTTACTGGAAATTTATTCGTACTCGGAAACACAACGACTGTCGAAACTTCAACTTTAAGTGTTGAAGATTCATTAATTAAACTCGCATTAAATAATACTTCTGATGCAGTTGATATTGGTTTCTTTGGTGTATATGATACAACAAAACAAGCAGGTCTTTTCCGCGATGCGTCAGACAGCGGTAAGTTTAAACTCTTTACAGATTATACGGGTGATTTAACTGCCAATGTAATTACTGGTGCATTTAATAATGCAACTCTTGTTGCGAATTTAGAAGCAGAATTAATTAATGTTACCACAATAAGTGCTACAACTGCGAACGTTTCAGGAAATTTAAACGTTACAGGTACAACAACTTATAGTAACACTGTACAATTTAATAATCCAGTTACGATTAATACAGCCTTAACAGTATTAGGAACGTCAGCACTAAATGGTGCGGTGACGATTACGTCGGGTGGTGTTGGATTAACAGTTGCGAATGCAAATGTAACATTCTCGCTTCAGGTTGGATCTTTAAATGTTACAACAAATACTGTAACAACCTCCTCTTCTGGACAAGTTGTCTTGGATAAATTTGCGGCAACACAACTTGCCTCGACAAAATATTTTGTACAGGCAAATAGTTCTACAAACTATCATACTACAGAAATTGTACTAGTTCAAGATGCAACAAATGTTTATATCACAGAATATGGCACAATTCAAACAGGTCCATCACTCGGATCATTCTCCGCAGATATTTCAAGCGGTGATGTTCGACTATTATTTAATGCTACAAATAATATCAATACAATTCGCTCAGTGAGGTATGGCATTTTACCATAATTAATGCTCTATAATCTGGCGTTGGCTCTTTTGGGATAGTGAACGAAGATGGCAACAACACTTAATAAAACGTTCAGTATCAAAAATGGACTGGACGCTGCAAACACAATTGTTCTTGATTCATCAAGAAATCTGTCCAATATCAATTCAATCAATGTTGGCGGTCATGATCTTTTTGCAAATGTAAACGCTGCAGCAAATACTGTTCAAGTTTCAGCGAACGGTGACTCAGTTTTATCCAATAAACACCTTAATTTTGTAAACACCAGTACTGTTGCTATTTCTGTTACAGCAAATGGTTCGAATGCAAACATCTCGTTCACATCTCTTGGAGGCACTGGCACTGGAAATCCTGGCTCTACAAGAGACATCTTTTCGGGCAATGGTTCGTGTACAACATTTACTTTAACTGTCACACCAACTAGTGAATCGCACACGCTTGTATTTGTCAACACTGTTTTACAAGGCAATGCTGATTATAATGTAAGTAATAATCAAATCGTGTTTACATCAGCTCCTGCAAATGGTGCGAATGTTGAGATTTATACAATTGGTGACTCTGGACCGCAAGGTCCACAAGGTCCTCAAGGTCCACAAGGTCCCTCTGGTGTTTCCAATGTTGCAGGTCCACAAGGTCCACAAGGACCACAAGGCGTCACTGGTCCTCAGGGACCACAAGGACCGCAAGGTGTAACTGGTCCACAAGGTCCACAAGGTCCACAAGGTCCACAGGGTCCACAAGGTCCCTCTGGTGCAACAACAACAAATGAGTTTGTGATTGATCGATTTACGGGAAATGGTGCGTGCACACAATTTACACTCTCTCAAAATACAACAACTGTAAAAACATTTGTTTATTTTAATGGTGTCGCTCAGAAAGCTGAAGTAGATTATCAAGTTGGTTTAACGTTACTTACATTCAATACTGCACCATCAAATGGAGTAGTTATTGAAGCTCGATCGATTAGTTTATTAAACATTGCAGATATTTCTCGTGTAACATCAGATCGATTTACTGGCACAGGTTCATGCACCTCATTTACTTTAACTCGCTCTTCAAATACTGATCTTGCGTTTATTTACATCGATGGCACATCGCAAGTTCCAACAGTCGATTATCAGGTATCTGGCACCACACTTACTTTTAATGTCGCGCCAATAAGTAATACAGTTATTGAAGCAAGAACATTTACATCTGCTGCCATTGGATTGGCAGGTGCCGCTGGTCCAGCTGGTCCAACAGGTCCTGCAGGTCCTGCAGGTCCAGCGGGTGGTCCTCAGGGACCACAAGGTCCACAAGGTCCGCAAGGTCCACAAGGACCACAAGGTTCTGCAGGTGCAAATGGTGCAGCTGGATCACAAGGACCACAAGGTCCACAGGGTCCACAAGGTCCCTCTGGTGTTTCCAATGTTGCAGGTCCGCAAGGTCCTCAAGGTCCGCAAGGTCCGCAAGGTCCGCAAGGTCCACAGGGTCCTGCAGGTGCAAATGGAACAATAGGCGTGAATGGTGCTGCGGGACCACAAGGTCCACAGGGTCCACAAGGTCCTCAAGGGTCACAGGGTAACGCTGGTCCACAAGGTCCATCAGGTCCAGCTGGTGGTCCTCAGGGACCGCAAGGTCCACAAGGTCCACAAGGTCCGCAAGGACCACAAGGTAGCACTGGACCACAAGGTCCGCAAGGTCCACAGGGTTCTGTTGGATCCACTGGACCACAAGGTCCGCAAGGACCACAAGGTAGCACTGGTCCACAAGGTCCTCAAGGTCCACAAGGTCCACAGGGTCCTCAAGGTCCTCAAGGATCACAAGGTGATGCATCAACTGTTCCTGGACCACAGGGTCCACAAGGTGCAACTGGTTCACAAGGTCCTCAAGGTCCACAAGGTCCTCAAGGTCCGCAAGGTCCACAAGGTCCGCAGGGTCCCTCTGGCGCAACTGGTCCACAAGGACCACAAGGCACAGTTGGTGCACGAACATATACTGTAACAAACAGTGGATCTGGTGCGTATGTAATTGATGGATCAAATAATCCAACTTTAAATTTATTGCGCGGATTTACTTATATCTTCAGTGTAAACGCATCTGGTCACCCATTCTGGATTAAAACTGCTGCGGTCACAGGTACAGGCAGTGCATACAGCAGTGGTGTGACAAATAATGGTACACAAACTGGAGATGTCACGTTTGCTGTTCCATACGATGCACCAAACACGTTGTATTATATTTGTCAGTATCACTCTTCAATGGTCGGAACCATCAACATCACTGATGTTGGTCCAATTGGTCCACAAGGTCCTCAAGGTCCTGCTGCCTCTGGTAATGTACAATTATTTGGATATTTTGAAAGAGTGAATTCTGCAACAGTGACTACATCGTCATTTACTGCAAATTTGGCAGGAAATAATATTTTTGATTTAACATTGCAAAATGCAAATGTTGCAATTACATTTACTAATTCACCTGCTTCTGGTAATGGGTGTCCAATCACGTTAGTTTTACGACAACCAGCGACTGCAGCAAATGTTGTGAATTTTTCAAACACAGTATATTGGTCAAATTCTGAAGTGCCTGTTCTTGCTTCTGGCATTGCAAATAAACTAGATATTATAGCACTGGTCACGTTTAATGGTGGCACAACATTTTTTGGTGGTCATTCGTTCGCGAATGTAAGTTATTAAGAGTAAGAAAAGATGACAACAATTGTAACAATTGATATGGGAGGAACTGGATCTACTCATGCTGCTGGTGCGAGAAGTTCATTAGCTGCAGCACATGAAGGTGCTTATGAGCAAGCAAATGCTGCATATAGCCAAGCAAACGCAGCATATACACAAGCGAATACTGCAAGTTCCAACTCGAATTCTACATTTGCAACAATTAATACCACATTTGCAACGCTTAATACCTCTGCAAGTTCTCAAAATACTGCGATAACAAATGCACATGATCAAGCAAATAACGCATATGCTGCAGCAAATTTAAAATTTAATTCTGCAGGCGGCACAGTTTCTGGTGATATAATTGTCACAGGAAATCTAACTGTATCGGGCAGCTCTACAACATTGAATACAGAAATTCTTACGATTGAAGATGCTGACATTGTTCTATTGTCAAATGTAAGTAGCACACCAGCTCTAAATGCAGGAATAACTGTAAATCGTGGCTCGTCTACAAATACTTTTTTACGATGGGATGAGTCGGTCGATAAATGGGGATGGTCAGATGATGGATCAACAACCTATAAATTTTCCAGTGCATTAGACGCCTACGGTCAAGCAAACTCTGCATATGGTCAGGCAAATAATTCTTATGCTCAAGCAAATGCTGCTTATGGTCAAGCGAATAATACTGTTCTAAAGGCTGGCGATACAATGACTGGTCAGCTGAACATCAGTGCTGGTGGGTTATTGGTGACAGGCAATGTCGGCATTGGAACGACGAGTCCTGCAACAAAACTGCATGTCAGCGGTCAAACATATTTAGATAATGGCACATCAAATGCACTGTATATTGATACAACAGTGGCTGATAATAATACTAGAGATGGAATCTATCTTTTTGAAAATGAAGGTCAAGCCACTGGTCGTCAAGCAATTTCTTGGTATAATGGAAATCAATCATATTATAAGGCAAGAATTTGGACAGAGGTGGGGAGCAGCTATGTTGCAACAACATTTGGTATTGATGTAGCAGATGATTCACGAAGCGTGGCAACGAGACTCGCTATAAGAAATGGCAACGTCGGCATTGGAACGACGAGTCCGCATTCTAAACTAGAGGTTGCAACATCAACAGGTCAATTTGCACATTTTGGCGCTACTTCTACTGCAAATGGAGAATTGACGGGAATAACTCTCGGCTATAGAGAAAATAATTCTTTTTACAGAAAAGCTGCTATTGCTCAACAACAGATAGGTGATAACTCAGCTAGAGGGCACTTACATCTATTAGTCGATACTGCAGATGATGGTGGCAGTGTTGTTCTTGGCGATTCTAAGTTGATGATTCATGGAACAACTGGTTATGTTGGTATCGGAACGTCAAGTCCAGCACAAAAATTGTCTGTTACTGATGGCAATGTAACTTTAACTCAAGGCTATGGTATCACATGGAATAATGGTGATAATTACATCAAAGGCATAAGCGGTTATCATTTACAATTTACAACATATGATGGTGTGTCTGCACAGCAAGAAGTTATGAGAGTAACTGGTGGCGCACCAGCCTCTGGTGGAGGAAGAGTCGGCATTGGAACGACGAGTCCTGGAAAAACTCTTCATGTATATGGTACTGCTAAAATAGGAACTGGTGGTTCTAATTCAGGTAATGCTTTAACTATTAATCACAGTAATTATAATCAAGTTAATA
>Ga0194117_10001180_pt1 | contig 31173 bp, 30 predicted proteins | sample TA2MahsurfametaG_FD_160579 | JGI IMG/M metagenome (GOLD analysis project Ga0194117, IMG submission 160579) | Freshwater microbial communities from Lake Tanganyika, Tanzania - TA2015009 Mahale N1 surface | ecosystem: Environmental > Aquatic > Freshwater > Lake | place: Tanzania: Lake Tanganyika... | reverse complement strand
GTGCAAATACGGGCTGGGTCGCGGCCAGAGCACCGTTGCCCTGAGCGGCGTCGTAAATCACGCTAATGCTGTCGCTCTCTAACGGGAATGGCGGAATCACCTCCAACGCCCTACCCCCGATGGGCTGAGCCGCGGTGATCTGAAGGTTCAGCGTATCATAGACGGTCGTGCCTTGACGCACTGCCTCGAGGACCAACGTCTGCGGGCCCGCCGTATTGGCGGTGAGCATCCATATGTAATTGAGGTTGAGCGAGGAATTTACCTGGGCAAGAATGTTGGTCCCCCAGCGCAACCTCAAATCTGCGGACGCACTCGCCGCAATTTGAAGGGCCACACTGTCGCCCACGGCAAACGGCCCAGACGGTGGCGCCACAAAAGCAGCGGTAAAATTGGACGCCAGAGCCGGAAGCACCGCGTACTCAATGTCCGCTTGACTCGCGGTACGCCCAACGAAGTTGCCACTTTGGTCGCGAAACACCATGGCCATGCTCTGAATGCCCTGGCTTGTAACGGGTACTCCGTAAAAGCTCGCTACATGAAACGTTTTAGTCCACACTCCGTCCCCAAAATGCTGCATCAGCACATTGGGGTCGGCGATTCCCCATTGCCCTTGGACGTATTGCCACAACGCACCCGTCGTTTGGGTGAGCAGTCCTGTATGCAGGTACACCGGAGCCGAATTGACCAATGCCTGGTTGCCACGCGCCACATCGTACACCACCGTCACCGTATCGTTCAAATGAGGCAATGCCGGAATCATGCGCACCACCGGATTCACGTTTAAGGCATTGGTCACCACCAACGCAAGGGTATCTGACGTGGTCACTCCCCCTGCAACCGCTTCAATTCGAAGCGCATACAAGCCCAGCTGGGCCGGAACCGTTACGTTGAAGTTCGCCCTGCGAACCCCTTGGACCTGCTGCACCAGCGCGGTGCCGACGTACAGATTAAACGTACTCACACGAGTAGCCTCGGCCTCAAGCGCCAAACTGGAACTAGGCAATGCTTCAACCACTTCACCCTGATGGGTCCACACTACTTCCAGTGGGCTGTTGGAATTATAAACCGGATAAAAAATATCGCTCCCGTCGGCGTTGCGCCCTACTTGGGTTCCGGCGGCATTGCGGAACACAAAGGCCAATTGATTCACCGTTGCACCGGCTGCCAATCCATAAAACGACGAAATCACGTAGGTCTTTCGATGCAGCCCGTTGCCCAAAGACGTCATCTGAACATTTGAATCACTGGTGCCCCACACACCCTGTACGTTTTGCCAATTGCTCGGACCCGAACTCGCGGGTGTAATCAAGCCCGCATGCATAAAAACCGGGTTTGATGCCGCAAGTACGCCGTTGCCTTGGTTGGAGTTATAAGTGATCGTGACCGTATCACTCACATACGGAAACCTCGGCGAAACACTAAGGACTTGCGCCGTCAAACACACGTTGCAGCAAACCAATAAAAAGAAAGCCAATTGCCTCATTGGTGTAAAAACTACACTAAAGTAAAAAAATTCGGAAACTCTATGTTCTGAGGTTTATAGCGATTACCAAAAAGATTTAATAAATGATTAAAAAAAGTGAAGAAATCAATATTTATTACTTAAAATACAGTCATTTAAATTATTCATTGGTGCCGACCAAAATTCAACTTGAATGCAAAATACACTCATACTGTACCACCTATTCCACGTGTAACTGTACCACATAGTCCCGAGTTCACTTCGCCCACGACGTTGACGGTCAGGGTGCGGCTGGTAGCCAAGGTGAGGTTAAACTGGTTGCTACGAAAGTCGATGCGGCGGCTCAGCATGCCCTACCAAAGCAATTGAGCGGGAGCTGGGTGAAGGTGTTAAGAAAGGAATTATTTGGCACACACAAGGAAGTGGTAAAACGGCTTTAACTTACTTATAAGGTAAAGTATCTTACTCACTATTTCAGAGACCGAAACATCGTTCCTAAATTTTATTTTATTGTAGATAGGCTGGATTCATCCTTTTATCGGTAAACAAAATGAAGCATCGCGCCTTAGGCATCCTGACACTCAGTCTCCTTTTGATGGGGTTGAGCGCGTGTAAAAAAAAGAGCGATACCAACATCGATTCTTTTATTGAGGTGATTCCTGGCAGCAAATACCATCAAGAGAATGGTACTTGGTGGGGATATAACCAACAAAAAATCGTTCGATTCCACGATTTTGTGTTCATGGCGGTGGTGGATAATCAAAACTTGGATTTAGGTTATCCCAATGCTAGTAATCCATCAACGGTGTATATCTACCTTAAGCATGCTGAAGCGAATTGGATTAAAGGCATGGGATTCCCTACTTCGAGACCCGTTAATCTTTTAATGGACTCCGAAGGGTGTCTGCATGTATTTGTCTTTGAACCTACGGAATTGAATCCTGCAGAAAATGGATCATTAGGTAAACTAAAACATTACTGGTTTAAGGATGCTTACCTTGGAAACATACAATCCTACCAAAGCGAGACAGTGGTTGATCACCTTCCAGGGCAACCTGAAACGGTCAACATTCGAATAGGTGCCTCCATCGCTGAAAACAATGTGATGTACCTTTCTTTCGGTTTGAATCAAGATGTAAAGGTATTCTATAAGCACATTCACGAAAATTCATGGATATCAGAATATGCGGGAACCAACCTGGGCAATTCGTACTATTATCCTTTTATAACAACCAACAACCATGAACCCGTTGTCTTAGCCGTTCAGGACGATTACGTTGGACCCGGACTGCCGGCAATTTATTTCAAAACCAAGTTATTTAGTAAAGAGAATGGGGTTTGGTCCAACGAAACACTTCATGACCTGAGTGCACACCCTCTTGCTGCGACAAGAAACCGACTTGTTGACAACTGTGAACTTTTCACCGATGAACATCAAAAAGTATGGGGGATTTACCAAACGCTTTTGGACCCTGAAGTGAGCTGGAAATCTAAATTTTATCAATTTCATAGAAGCGAATCCAACGAGATTATAACCCAAGAAATCCCTTTAGAGGACGATGCGATTAACCGCATTCGAGCCGTAGAGTTCGGTGGTCAGGTCTATTATTTCTGCATCAGTTACGATCATTTTTACGTAAAAAAGGGCATCGATGGACTGCTTCGGGAAATCAATCTACCCAACTTTAAATCGGGCAACTACATCTACCTTTCAAACCCATCGAACGGAAGCAGTCGTCAAGAAAATTTCGTGGATATATTATTGCTCAACGGCTACGCTGCCGATTATCCAAATGCCACAAATTATTATGTAAGGGTCGCCAAATCAGAATTGTTAAAACTTTGATTTTGACGAGCAGTCGTATAATGCGCCCACAATCCGTGCGACTCCGATGGAGTCGCTTTTGATCGGATTCATTCGACACCTCCTGAGTCGCATAATCCACTGACGAGTTTGGTGGCTTCTTCGAAGGTGATACCGCGCAGCTGGAGCTTACCCATGCCCTCCATGGTGATGAAACCGCGGCTATCGATGGTGTAGGTGTTGTTGAAGAAGGCGGTTCCGTAGGCACTAACCCCTAGGACGTCGCCCTCGCCAAGTAAGTAGTTACCCGGGGCGGCAATGTCTTGGCTGCGCTCAAAGATTTTGAGGGTTCCGTTTCTGAAGAGCTGCTGGCCGTAGATGGTGGCGGGGCCTTTTGCCTGTCCTTAGTTCAGGATGTTGCGAATGTCGCTGTCGCTGAGGTTGTCGACTTTGATTCCGCTGAGGTCTTGGGCGGCGAGGGTGGCGCTAAGCGCGAAGGCCAAGATGTCCAAAAAACGTGAGAAACGCATGGTTTGGAGCATTTGGCGAAAAGATAGGGTTTTCCGCGGAGGCCTTAGGAAGAATGGGCAAATCCGGATATGACCGAAGGCAAATCGAGGTAAATCGTTCGGAAAAATCCGGATTTACTTTTTTAAGCCCGCGCCAATTCCACGGAAGATGGCCCTTAGCCGCTCAGCCCGCTCGGGTAAAATGCTGAGGGCGTAGATGAGGCGCAGGGCGAGGTAGCCCAGGCGCAGCAGGGCCCAACGCGGGAATTTGGGGCCGTGGCGACCAATGAGCCACAGGTTGTTGCGGAACTCGTAGTACTCGCGGTAGGGCTTGTGAAAGGCGATTCCGCGCTTGGAATGGCGGTGAAAGGTGAACAGCCAGGCGGGCAGGGGATAGATTTCGCCCAAGGCGTGGTTGAGGCGGGACTGCGGCCACTCGAAGACGCCGTAGCCCTGCGCCTGGGCGCGCAGGCAGTAGTCGTGGTCGACGCCGTCGATGAAGAGGGCCTCGTCAAAGGGGCCGACCTGCTGCCAGGTGGGCAGGTGCACGAGGGTTCCGCTCTGGATCAGCAGGCGAACGGGGCGCGGACGAACGGCGCTGCGGCCCTGGTCGAGGTAGTCGGGGCCCAAGAGCGCGGCGCGGGGCGGCAAAAGGGGAATGGCGCGCTGGAGTTCGGCAAAGCCGTCGGCAGTAAAGTGCGAGTCCTGGTCCATGGTCAGCAGCCAAGTGCATCCCTCGCGTAGGGCGCGGGCGGCGGCGGAGTTGAGGGCGGCGGCGATTCCGACGTTGTCCGTGGAGTGAATCCACTCCACCCGCGGGGTGTCGATGGGGAATTCGGCCACCGGCGAATTGGCAAAGACGTAGAGCACGTCGAGCTGCGGGGCGTAGGTAGGCAGGGCCTCGGCGAGGCGCTTGAGGTCGGGCTGGTAGAGCACGACGACGCCGGCTATGCGGGGTTTATCGGCCACGGCGCAGGTAGAGGTAGGTGCGCGCCAGCAGGTAGCACTCCACGAGTACCGCGGCGCCGGTGAGCCAGATGACTTCGTAGCGTCCGCCCAGGTAAAGCGCGGCCACGGTGAGCAGGTAGAATCCGAGGGATTCGAGCGAGAAGCGCATGACGGCATGCTCCCCGTCTTCGGCCAAGGCCCGCTGGATGACGACAATACTATTGAGGCCCACAACGACGATGTTGAGCGACAGGACCTGAAGCACCGCCTCAGCCATGCGCTCGCCCTCGGCGGGGAGGCCCGGCGACAGCAGGGGCACGATCCACGGAGCCGCCGCAAAGACCGTCAGGGTCAGGGCGCTGTTGACCGCCAAGGAATAGGGCGCAAAGCGCTGCACGACGCTGCGCGGTTCTTGGGCGCTGCTAAGGCGCGGGAATAGGCTGAGGCCCAGGATTTGCTGCGGGGCCTTGGCGAGCTGCACGACTTTTTCGGCGAGGTCGTAGTAGGCGACTTCGGCCATGCCGATGGCGCCAATGAGAACGCGGTTGGCGTTGACGTAGAGCATCCCCGAGAGGTTGGTCACAAAGAAGGGCCAGCCCTCGCGCAGGTGGCGGGCGATCTCGCGGGGGCGGGGCGCTTGGATTCCGCCCAAACGGCGAAACAGCATAACGGTCGCAACCACGGCCATAGCGAGGGCCGAGGCCATGTACGCGCTGGGGACCAGCCACGCGTCCTTGGGCAGCACGACCCACGTGAGCAGCAGCAGCGCGCCCAAGAGCTTGGCGGCGATGTTGAGGGTGGCCGAGGGCGCAACGTCTTCGACGCCCTGAAAGAACCAGACCGGGAAAAAGGCCTCGTAGACGACCACGTGCAGCGAAAAGGCAAAGACAAAGAGGTGGTCGTGGGTGAAGGGCCAAAGGGCCAGCACGCCGGCGAAGACCGCGGCGACGACCGCGAGCAGCAGGAGCTTCATCCACCACAGCTGGCTGGCTTCACGGCGCAGCAGGGCCGGGTCGTGCTTGCTGCGGCTGATGAGGCGGGTTCCGTAGATTTCGGTGGCGTAGTTCGCCCCCATCATGAAGTAGGTGGCGACGGCCTGGGCAAAGATGACAAGGCCAAAGAGGTCGGGGCCCAGCCGGTGCAGCAGCACCGGGTAGAGCGCCAGCGGGAGCAGCACGTTGACCGCCCTCAGCGCCGCCAGGGCGCCGTAGTTGCGCCAAAGGGGTTGCACCCGGTCGGTCCAGCTCATAAAAAGGGGATTCGGTAGTCGGCGGGGCAGTAGTCGAGGGCCTCGGGGGGGCGCTGGGCGATGACGGTGGCGGGAATTCCTCCCACCACAGTGAGCGGCGCGACGTCTTTGGTGACGACGGCTCCGGCGGCGACGACGGCTCCGCGGCCAATGGTGACGCCCGGCAAGATGGTGCAGCGGGTCGACAGCCAGGCGTAGTCCTCGACGTTGACGGGGCCACCAATGTTAGGGAATCCGGGCAAGCGGTAGTCGTGCTGCAGGGTGTAGATTTTGACCTCAGACGAGATGTTGACGTTCTGGCCGATGGTGAGGCCCTCGCGCCCGTCGAGCTCGCAGCGGTCGCCCACGACGGTTCCGCGTCCAATTTTGATGCGCTGGGGGCGGCGCAGGTCAAATCGCCCCATAAGCACGGCCCCGCGGTCCAACTTGAGGCCATAAAGACCCCGCAGAATGGCGTTGCGCAAGTGCATGCTCGGCAGCGACGCCGTGAGGCGCAACCCTAAGTAGTAGAGGCCGACGGCGTAGGCGCGAAGCATTAGAGGCGGTAGATGGCGTTGAGGTAGAACTGAGGCGTGAGTGAGTTCTGGCCCGGCTGCCTGAAGGCGTTGCCCGGCTGGGTGAAGTCAAACTGCCAGTTGAAGTTCCAGGTCTGCATCATTTGCACCTGGGCCTGAACGATGAATCCATAGAAGCGCTGCTGGTAGCTCAGGAACCCGCTGAAGTCGATCCAGCGCTTGGAGATGTCGCGAAAGGTTCCGCCCACCGGGTACTGGATGTAGGGCAAGCGGTAGTAGTACGTCTCGCGGTTGTGCTCGTAGCGCTCAACGCGCAGGGTCAGCTTTTTGTCTTTGGGGCCAAACCAGCTGAGGGCTCCGGTTTGGATGGCGCCGCCGGGGCCGATGCCGGCTCCGAGGACCTGACCGACATGGGAGTAGTGCGTTTTGTCGCCGTGGACGTACCAGCTGTAGTTGTAGGCGCGCGCGGTGCTCGAAAGGCCCTGAGCAATCTCAGTCATTTCGTACTCGAGCATGAGCCAATTGCCGGGCTTTTTCATGGGCTGCATCTTGCGGAATCCGAGCATGTAGGCCCGCGTGTGGTTGATGTCGCTGATGAGGTCTTCAAAGTCCCAGGCGGCGTCCTCGCGGCCAAACTCGACATAAAACTCGGCGTGCGACTCGGGCATCACGTAGCGCAAGTAGACCGATACCAGCTGGTTGCGGTCGCCGCCGTCTTCCCCAGATACATTTTTAAGAACTGGCCTGAAGATTTCAGCCAGCGAGCCAATGGTCAGGGAATCCGCTTGGGTCAGTATGGAACGGTTGGCGCCAACATACAGGCCGGGAAACATTCTGGGCTGAAAATTGACCGCGACGCCGGTAAAGCCCTTGCGCTGGTTGTCGTAGTCTGTATTGCGCTCAATCGGAGCCGTCACCCACGGCCATGGCTGAATGGTATTAAGTCCGTAGGGGTAAAAACCCGAGTAGCGCAAGAGGCCCGACACGGCCTGAAACTCAATCGCACCGGCAAAAGTCTTAATCGGTTTGTTGCTGTGGGCCGTCAGGTGAAAAAAACCGGGGGCGTTGTTGGTCATCAGCAGCGAGTTGTAGTGACCGGGGCCCCACCAGAGGTTCTCGGTGCTCACACCTACCCCCACCTGCTTTGTGTTGAACTTCAGGTAGCTCTGGCCCCAGCCCTCGTAGCTGTATGGCTCTTGGCCGAATTGGTCGGGCATGTCGATGCCCCATTGCCTGATGGGCGGCTGGTCAAAGGGCTTGTTCTGGGCCGAGACGCGCTCGGGGCGGAACTGGCCCTCGAAGGGGCCGAGCTTGGCGTAGGCTCCGACCGAATAAAACGTTTGAAGGCCCACGTTGGGCACCATCGGCCCGTCTTGCCAGCCATAGGGATGGTGGGTGTTGTAGCGCACCCGCACCTCGGCCGGAAGCACCACCGCCTGCACCGCCCCCTTGAGGTAGCGCGCCTGCAGCGGAATGTTGGGGAGTAGCGCCGCGTCCTCAGGGTTGGTTGCGTTGATGCGGCCCTTGGTGGTGTCGCGCAGCAGGCCATATTTGGTGAACGACTGGCTGAGGTCGGCAAAGGGGTTGTCGTGCGCAAACGGCATCTTGGCCTTGACCGCATAGGGGTGGTGCACCGGACGGATGCAGTAGCTGACGGTCAACGGCTGTTCGCCGGTGAGCTGGGACAGGCGCACGCGGTCTTCGTAAAAGGTCATTCCGACCGGGATGCTCTGGGCCGAAGCCTTAAGCGCGAGCAGGGTCAGAATCAGGTAGTTGAATCGGCGCATGGCTTGGTGGTGGGTTGATTCGGCGGTAGGCCAAAGCTAAAAATAAGAACGGCAGCGGGTCGCCAATGGTGCCCAATATGACCATATTGAAGATAAATAGCACAACCACGGCCCTTGTGTTAGGGTTTTGCCACATGCCCTTAGGGCTGATGTAGGGCCACATGGCGACGGCAAAGAGGATGAATCCGACCACTCCCGTCTCGAGAAAAAGGTCCGCGCTAAAGGCTGTGGGCCGGAACCCGTCGTAGGGCGAGTAGTACATTTCAAAGAAGGCGACTTCGATTTCGCTGATTCCGAGGTCGAGCAGCGAGGTGATGCTGGCCTGGGGCCAAGATCCAAGGCCCCAGCCAAAGGGGTGCATAAGGCCAAAGGGATAGCTGCCCATGAGGCTGACGGTGCGGATTCCGCCCTCCCACATGACGTAGTCAAAGAGGTCTTTGTAGCGTTCGCTGTAGAAGACGTGGTAGACGAATTCGAGCGAGCGCGGAAGGTCGTTGGTCTTGCCGTACCACCCCAAGGCAAGGATGAAGGCGACGGTGAGGGCCAGTACGGGCTTCCAGGCCTTGCGCCAGTTTTGGTGCGAGACGACGTAGATGGTCATGATGATAAGTCCGGTGAGGGAGCGCACGATGACGATGTCGTAGATGGCCATGGCGGCCGTGAGAATGAGGCCCTTGGGCGATTTCTGGTCAACGTTGAGCAGCAGGATGGCGTAGGCGAAGTAGTGGTGGACTCCGAAGGCGTGGTACGAGGGCTCAGCGTAGAGGCCGCTGCAGCCGCGGCCGTAGTCCCACGAGGTGGGCACCCATCGATCGATAAAGAAGTTCATGGGGCGCACCAAGAAGCCCGGAAAGATGGCGAAGTATTGCATCAGGCTGACCGCGACGTTGAGGCCAAACATGAGCCAAAAGGCGCGGTTGAGGTACTTGAGTTCGTCGTCGCCGACGGTAAGTACGGTGAAGAAAACGATGGAGGCGTTGAGCAGGGCCATGAGCGAGCGCAGGCCGATCATGAAGATTCCGCCGGTAGCTATGTAGTAGCCAAAGCTCAGGACGAGGTAGGTAGCAAAGATGATGTAGGCCAAGCTGGGCCGAAGGTCCTTGCGCAGGGCGTAGGCCGAGGTCCACGGAAAGATTTCAGGCCGCCCCAAAAAGGGAGTGTTCGTGCCCAAAGTGATGTTGGGAACGAAGATGAGGTGGGCGAGAATTTTACGGTACCACGGCATTGGGATGGCGGAGAAATTTTGAAATTCGGTTATATCCGAATGAACTAAGTGTTTAGGTAAAAAAGTTTTAAACGCCTTAAGAGTTTATCCAAGGTCCGCAACGCGCGATAGCCTGGACCCACAAAGGGATGAAGCTGGCCGGCGGCTTGAAGTTCGCGGCTCAAAGAGTGCTCCCACACGATGGTCTGGCGCTTGCGCGCGAGGTCCTCGGGGCTCCGCGGGCCTTGGTAGCCCACCCCCGGCAAGGGATGGTTGAGCCAACGGTCCAAGAAGGCGGTGTACGCTGAGCTTAGCGGTGGCGTAGGGGCTTCAAGAACGCGCTGCACCGCGGCGCTGAAGTTTTCTAGGCTGCTGCGTGTGGGTGCATAGAAGATCCAGCTCGAGGCATAGGGGTCGGGAATCTCTACAGGACGCTCCTTAGGGGCCGGATATACGTCACAGAATACGCCAGAGGCGTGCATCGAGCTTCTGGCCGCTAGCAACCAGTTGGCCCACAGGCCCGATGCGTGCGACCGAAAGAGCGTGTCGTTGACGACGACGTAGGGCCCGTTGGGGGCGGCGTGCCGGGCGGCGGCGGCGTATGCGCCAAATTCAAAATGGTCGTTGCCCACGTAGGTGGGCAAGCCGGCGCGGTCGGGGTGCGTGTGCAGCAGAGTGTGCTGGGCACCAAGGCGGTCGGCCCAGCGCTGCCATTGGGCCTGGCGGGCCGGCGTCCAGTGGTAGGCGACCCCGAGAACGTGCATGCTTAGGACTTGCGGAAGATGGCTTGATACAGGCCAAGGGCGCCTCCGGCGAGTCCGCCAAGGAGCATCCATTGCCACCAGTCGTATCCCGACTTCTCGAGGGGAAAATTTGGGCGCTCCACCACCTGGATGAGCGGGGTTTGCTTGCGCAGTCCGATTTCGGCAAGGGTCAGGTTCTTTGAAATCTCGACGTACAGGGCGTTGGCAACTTGAAGGTTGACGAAGCTCTCGTACTGGTCGATTTGTCCGCTTTGAAAGAGGGGGTTGACAACGTTGTCGTAGGCGTTGGCGTTGGCGATCAAGGCGCGGGTCATTTCAGCCTTAGCGCTGTCGCGCTGGGCGCGCAAGACATTGAGGTTTCCGCGGGCTTTTTCAGTGATGGACTCCAAGAAGAACTGCAGGGTGTTGGTTACAATCGACTCGGTGAAGGCCTTGGCGAAGTGCTTGTCTTGGTGGACCACGCTGACGTTGATGAGGCTGAGTTTCTTGTCGGGCTTGTAGACGTCGAGGACCTCACCCGCCACGTAGTTTTTGATTTCGAGCATCAACGAATCGTGGAGCGGGGTGAATTCTGCACGCGATTCAGGGAAGACGACGTCTGAAAATTCGGCCTCCTGACCCCACTTGGTGTAGGGATACAGGTAGTTGACCAGCAGCACCGAGTCACCGCCCAGGTAGGCGCGGTCCATCAGCGTGCGCTCGACCATGTAGCGGGTGCTGAAGAGCTTCACGAGGGATTCGCCTTCGAAAATTCCACCCGGATTGAGTCCGCCTACGTCCAGGCCGAACTGGGCCAGGAGGTTTTGCCAGCCCGAGCTCTCGCCCTCCTCGACCGCAATCATCATGGTCGCCTTGAATTGGGCGGGTTTGAGGACGAGTCCGCCCAGGCCGAGGCCTGCGCCCAAAAGGGTAAAGAGGGCGATGCGCTTCCAGTGGAGCACCACGCGACTCATGAGCCACTGGGCGAGCTCGCGAAGGTCGTCGAGGGTGATTCCGCGCTGAAGCAAATCGTTTAAACGGCTCATGGTCTAGCGGAGTAAGAAGAATAAGGTCATCGCGAGGCTCGAAGTGGAGCCGATGATACTGCTGATGGCGGCCATTTGGGCCGGATCGTTGCGGCGAGCATCGGGATCGCGCTCATCCACATAAATGGTTGAATTCGAGTATACTCGTGGGTAAACGGGTACTACGCCCATGAAGTAGCGCATGTTTGCGGATCGTCCGTTGGCGTATTCTACGACCAACGAACGGCGAATTCCAGTGGGCGCTACGCCGCCCGCGGCAAGCAGGTAGTATTTGGCCCGACGGCCCGGTTGTACCGAGAGGCCGGCTTGGTTTTGAACGGCACCTTTCACGAATACGGTGTTGATGCGGCGCGGAACTATCAGGGTGTCGCCGTCTTGAACCCTAAAGTTGTTCAGGGCCCAGCGGCTCGTGAGGTCTACAGCAACCGTGTCGGCCTGGCGAATTTTCTTTTTACCCGCCTGCATGACGTAGGTATTGTCGTCGAGCAGTCGGGGTTCCATGTTTTTTTGGTCGAGTTCCTCGATGAACCCGCGGTTGCGCACAACCATGGCAAATTGGGGAAGGCCGTCTTCATCAAACTCGCCGAGGCGCTTCACCATGCCGCCAATGGCTTCGCCGTTGGACTTGAGCGAGTAACCACCTGGCGTGGAAACTGCACCCATGACAAAGACGACTTTAGACGTGTTCATGTTGGCGCGCTGCCGCACACTAATCGTAGCCCCTGGGGGGATGGTCGTGCCGGTTCCGTTCCAGTTGAGTTCTACGCGCTTGATCTGCGACACCCCGGTAAACGCACCGTCGGGACCTCGCTCGGGGAACGAGACCTCTACGTTGGTCAAGTCGCCGGTGCTCCGCACGCCACCGGCCATCAAAATGGACTGCTCAACCGTTATGCCCTCAAAGTGCACAAAGTTCTTGGGGTGATTCACAAATCCGCGCACGTGTACCGAGTCATAAGTCATCAAGTCGGTATTCAGCGGAATGTATATCGAGTCGTTGCGCTGCAAAACGAGCTTTTGAAGATCGCTGGAAGGATTAAATTCCTCGTAGTTCCCGGCCGAACCGTCGGGGCGACGCACCAGCAAGGCTTTAGTGGTCAACGCGTTGCGGTCGAGCCCCTGAGCCCGCGCAATGAGGTCCTGAGCCGTTTGGCCTTCGTTCCACGCATAGTAGCCAGGGCGTACTACGCCACCGGTGATCGATACCCGGTTGGCGTACCGGTTGCGAATGGGGTTGGCAATGATTACGTCGCCTTGTTCCGGGCGGAAGCTGCCGTACTGCTCCGCCGCCACGTCAGCCACACGCAACTCCTGCTCCCCTACCCGGAAGATGAGGACCTGACCTCGGTAGCCGCCTTCGGTAAATCCGCCGGCATAGGTCAAAGCGTCGTTCATGGTTTCGCCTTCGCGAAGTTCAAAAAGCCCCGGGCGCTTGAACTCGCCCATCATGTTGACGCGGCGCTCATAAACCGGAATGCGGATGACGTCGCCGTCGCGCAAGGCAACGCTGCTCTCGGTAGATCCGGTGACGATGAAGTCGTAAATGTCGAGCGTCGAAACCACCTTGCCGTCGCGAATGACCTGAATGGCGCGGTACGAGCCGAGTTCGCCGGGTCCGCCCGCCTCATGCAGCACGTGCAACGCCGTGGCCACGGAGGGCACGTTATAGGTTCCGGGCTCTTTGGCCCCCACCACGTGCACTTGAATGCTGCGCACTTTGCTGAGTACCAGGTTGAGTTCGGTTTGTCCGTTTTGTAGCGGGCGGTAGCCGCGTTCAATAAGCTTTTGACGAATCTTAGTCTCGAGGGCCGCGATGCGGGTTCCGCTCGCTTGAATCAAGCCCGCGTAGGGAATTTCCACGTTGCCGTCGGCCCGCACCTTAAGGGCGTAGTTGGCCGACTGCAGTCCGAAAATGGTGAGCTCGAGCTCGTCTCCGGGCCCAAGAACGTAGTTGGGCGAGTAGGCAATTTGCAGGTTGGGGGCAAAATCTAGTTTGGTTTCGTCGCGAAAGAGTTCCGAACCAAAGATCAAGGTGTCGCGAAAAATGCTGCGCTTAACGTAGGACATCACATTCATCGAATCCATGAGGACCGAAGACGGTAAGCGGCTGCGTAGTTTTTTGAAGTCGTCGTCGCTAACGGCCTCTTTTTTAATGATTTCAGCGGCACGCGCATCGTTCACGCTCTTGGTGGCCAAGCGAGAACGCATCACCTGAATGTCGTTCTGCGTAATGGTCTCAATATCAAGGTTTCCCAGGGTTCTGCGTCCGAGGACCCCCTGAGCTGAGGCCGCAATGCTCGTGACCAATAGGCCTAGTAAGACGAAAAATCGTGCGTTCATAGTGAAGTTTGAAGCAGTAAAGGTACTACGCCTGCAAAAACCCGTTGGCTTCGTCGTTGAAGCGCTCCCAGCTGTAGCCGTCGACGAGGTGCTGAATGCGTTTTTGGTGCCAAACGTATTTGCCCGACTGGATGTCGTCAAATGCTTGCAACCATGCCTCTGCCTTGTCGCAGACCAGGGCATGCACCCCATTTTGGATGTTCTTGAATCCGGTTGAGGCACGCGGACTGAGAATGACAATCCGGCCCGAGTGAAACGCCTCTAAGCACTTGTTGAGAAGTCCGCCTCCGCTGATCATTGGCGCGATGCAAATTCCAAAGTCCTTAAGTTCGTAGTTGAGGTCATCGGCATACTCGAGGTAGGTGATGCCCGCGGCTTTGAGTCGGGACTTTAGCGATTCCGGGGCATTAACCCCAATGACTTTGCCTTCAAAGCGCCGTGCAATGAAGGGCTGCACGTTGTCAAGGAACCATTTCAGGCCGTCGTAGTTTGGCTTGTAGCTGAGCGGTCCCAAAAAGTACCACCCGTACCGTCCGTGGTGCGAAGACGGATCTAAATCCACATTGATGCCGTTTTCTAGCGGCTGAATTTTACGGGCGTCTCCGTTAAGGCGTCGAGCGAGCATTCGCGCGAAGTACTCGGTAACTAAAAAGGTGCGGTCTGACTTTTTGGCCAACTTAATGTCCCAACGGCGCAGGAGCGGCCATTCAAGCAAGTAATAAAGCTTGTAGGGCGACCAATTCATGCGGGCGGCTCCCGTTTTGTAGTTGTCGTCTACCAGGTCGCAAAGGTCGATCCAAATCTGCCGGGTACGAACGTTGCGCATGTAGTCCCCCACTCTGCGTTCACTAAAAAAGCTGAGGTCAGAAACCGGAAGCGAAGACAAATAATTGCGCGCCCTTCGGTCAGCGTAGTAGCCTGCCTGGAGCGGCATGGCACGCGTGAAGAAGTACCAAATTGCGTTTAAGGCACCACGAAATTTATTTACCTCAAAATGCTTCCACGAGGTGACGCCCAAGTTGCGCAAATACTCTTCGGTTCCCGGATTTATTGGACGGGCATTGATGAAGACCACCTGAACCTTGGCCTTGCCCGCAAAGGCTTCCAGCCAACGCGACGCGCGCAGCGGGTATCCGCTTGATTTGGGGAAAATATTTCGCTGGAAAACGAACGTAATTGTTTTCAAGACGATCGGGTGAGTTTGGCTTTGGAGTAGCGAAAATAAGGTCGAAGCCGCCCAAAATGCCCTAAAGCGCAGTTCTGGGTATTCCTAGCGCAAAAAAACAAGAAACTAGGTGAGCGCTTAAGCTTGCTTTTTCGCCGCCCTCTTGGCCTTCTTCGCCGCCCGTCGCGCTTTGGCCTGGTCGCGGTACGATTCTCGTAAAGCATCCAGTGCAGGCCCACGTTAAGGTTGAGGCGGTCCAAGTTGGCTGAGAGTCCGACGCTGAGGTTGCCGTTGGCGGTCGTGACAGGCTGCGGAAGCATGTTGGCCGAGCTCGTTCCGAGGTTCAGGGCCAGGGCGGCGGCGAGTAGGGCTATTCCCTTGTGCATGATGGGTCGAAAAAAGTAAATCCGGAAAAATCCGAACGGTGGGTATGGAGCAAAGGTCGCCCTATTTCTTGACCCGTTCAAGCATCCATGCGCGGATTTGCTCGGCTAGCTGAGCACCGTCGGGATTCCGCACCGGTTCACCAATGTAGAGGTCGACGTGCCAGGGCGGACGGGTAAGCATTTTAAGCAAGTGCGTCACAAACGTGTCGTCGTCGACCCAGGCCATTTTGGGGTCGGAATACTCCATAACGAACGGAATCACCGGCACGCCGAGTTCGGCGGCGGTGTAGAACATTCCGGGGTTGAACTCGAGGAGGCCGCGGTCGACGGTGGTGCCCTCCGGAAAAACCACGGGGCTCAGGCCGTTCCGCACGCGCTCGGCGAGTTCCGCCCTAGACGCACTGCGCGATTCTTTACTACTGCGGTCAACGAACACCACGTCGAGGGCTTTAGCGCCCCAACCGATTAGGGGCCAACTCTTTACCTCGGATTTGCTCAGGTAAATCTGGGGCGTGGCGGACCGAAAAAACATCACGTCGACGTAGCTGCGGTGGTTGGCCATGAGGATTCCAGCTTCGCGCTGCGGAACCCCTTCGCGGACCCGAATCTGAATGCCCATCATGGTCAGCCACAGTTTTTTACCCACTGCGAGGTAGCCGTGCCGCAGCTTGATGGACGCGCCGAGGGCCTTGAGCAGCACGAGTCCGAACACGATGCTGAACATGATCAACAGAAGCAGCGGGAGGCGGTAAAGGATTCTCATGGCGCGGTAGCGGGTTAAAGGTACGCACGCGTTTGCGGACGGCTAAAGCAAGACTTATTGCTTCAAATTCACCCCATAAAAAACCCGGCACCTCTCGGCGCCGGGTTTCTCTGTGGGCAATACAGGATTCGAACCTGTGACCCCCGCCCTGTCAAGGCGATGCTCTAAACCAACTGAGCTAATTGCCCTTGCGGACTGCAAAAATACACGCTGTGAACCAAAATCGAGGGACGGGTGTTAATTTTCCGTATGCTGGAACGCCTGCTCGATACCGAATCCATTTCGTGGAAGGACCCCTCGTTCTTCAGCGAGGAGGCGCTGCTGCAGCAGGCCCTCCCCTATTTGGATTTGCTGGTCAACGACTTGTGGGCCGCGCGCACGCTCACGCCGAGCACCCCAATTTTGCGCAGCCTTCGCACGCTGGGCGACCTTCGGGCCCTCCCGGGCTGGTCGATGCCGCAGTGGGAACGCGGGTTCCGCGCCGTGAAGACCCTGCACCTTTTTTGGGAGCGCAACGCGGCCGACGGAGCCTTTGACGAGAACCCCGACATGTGGACCTCCTGGCTTTTTGCGTTCACGTTTTTTGAGATCGTCGAGGCCAAGCGCGTCGACGTCGAGCGGGCCTACCGCGAAAACCTCAAGTTTCTCTCCAACTAACGCCTACTCGGTCGCCGTGGGCACGTAGCCCTTGGCGCTGGGACTCGGCGCGGCCGCGGGTTTGCCCGTGCTTAGCCGTTCGTGCAGGTTTTGGCGCACGTTGAACCACACGAGGTTGTAGTCGGCGATGTGGTAGTTCTTCCAGTTGTAAAACACTTTGAGGAGCGGACGGAGGCGCTCCACGCGCAGGGTTCCCTGGTCGGTCCGCACAACGAATGAGCCGGCAAAACCCCGTCGTCCGCTGGGCAGTAGGGCCCCCAGGTGGTCGCGGCGGCGCGAGGCTACGCCGTCGGTACGCCACGTGATAGGGTTGAGCACCGCGTAGCGGTCGCCAAATTTTTCGGGATAAAAATCTTGGCCGTAGGTGCGCCAGTTGAGGTAGCAATGGGTCTGGTCGGGCTGCGTGCAGAGCGGCAATCCGTCGAGCTCCTTAAGTTCGACCACGTTGCCCACGAGGTAGGCGAGCTTCAGGCGCTCGCGCAGCTCGGGGTTGGGCAAAATCACTTCTCGGAGCAGGCGCTTGGCGTGGTCCGTGCCCTGGCTGTGCGAAGCGAGTACAAACGTTTGGCTGGCGGGCTGCAGCTCGATGAAGCGCAAAAACGCGCGGCGCACGTCGTGGTAGGCTGAGTCAAAAGCCACATAAGCCAGGGCGAGCTGCGCCGAATCGTGGGTGTAGTAGCCGTCGAGCTTCATTTGGCGGTAGTGCGGAGCCCAGACGTGGCCGATTCCGTTGAAGACCGCGGCCTGGTTGGCCAGCGTACCCTCATCAACCTGCTGGCGGTAGGTGGCGTCGTAGATGTCAGCGTTCCACTTCGGGCCCACCTCGTAGTGGGTGGGGTAGACAAAAAAGGTGGGAATTCCAGCGCCCGCGTAAGTTCCCGCCACCCGGTCGGCGGCGGCGATGCGCCGGTCGCTCCCGTCGACCACCTCAGGATGGGCCGCCCACGCGTCAATCCGAGTGTAGTCCGGCCGCGCCGGCAAGGGATACAGCTGGCCCCGGGGGTCTGAGGCAACGGGCTTATCGGCCCAATCCTGCGCCGCTAAGCCAGAAACCAGAAACCAGAAACCAAACAGGGCGCGGCTACGCACGATTGCGGGCGTGCATCCATCCGCCCAACGCCCCGATGAGGGACCAGGGAACGACGGTATCAACCAAGTGCACGACGTGGTCGGGAATGTCGTACCAAACGTGGTCGCTGTAGATAAAGTAGGTGTAGCCGATGTAGGCGAGCACCAGGGTGACCAGGGCTCCGCGCCCCGCGTTCACGCTGCGTAGCTGGCCCAGCAGCCAAAAGAGGAGGCCGGCGATGGCGACGTTGCTGCTGAATCCCCGCAGGAGGGGCTTGAGCATGTCGGTGTCTTGGGCGGGGTGCCACACCACGTGGGCCCAGGGCTTGCCCTCACGGGTGCCCATGTAGGCCTCGCGCTGCTCGGGTGAGACGTCGGGGCCGGGCTGACCGAGCATGTAGCCGGCGTCGTCCAGGCCGTAGGCGGCTAAGTCAGCGAGAATGCTGTCTTGCATCGGATGGTAGCGCTGGTCCGCCTCGTGAAGGTTGACGGCGGCAAACGAAAGGAACTGCCACATAAAGAGGACCGTTCCGGCCACAAAGGCAAAAATCAGGGTGTTTTTCATAGTCCAGGGAGTTGAATGTGCGCTAAATGGTGGTCGCCGTGCCAGGCATACATCTGCACGACTTCGCGAATCGGAACCGTGCGGAGCAACTCAGGGTGGTCGTAGCGTCGGTCGAATTCCACTTCCGTCAATGACTTGAGGAGCGGCACGATCCGCCCATGTACCGCTTCGATAAGCTGAAGCGAGAGCTCAACCGGGCCGTCGGGCAGCGTTGCCCAAGTGTTTTCGTCGTAAGGCTTGACGGTGGGCTCGTCTTCAGTCAGGGCGAGCTTGATGCGCACGTACATGTTGAGGTGGCTGTCGGCCATGTGGTGTACCACGGTTCGGCGGGTCCATCCTCCGTCGCGGTAGGGAGCGTCACGCAACGCTTGCGGACATTCAGACCATGCGTCCGCTAAACGCTTCGGTAGCGATTCTAAACGTTTGATAAACGGATTGAGTTCCGTCTCCGAAGCGCGGTACCCAAACCGTCCGATGGGAAATTGGCGTTCCATTAGTAGAAGAGGTGTTTTTTAGCGGCGGTACGCCAACCCGCTTGGGATTCGTACTTCACAAAAAAGATCTTGAGGTCCGCTTGTGAGGCGTAGTCCACAAAAAAAAGTTTTTTTTGGGCTTGCGACGCATACGGAACCCAAAACCACTTGCCCTCATTGCCCTTAGCCTGAGACACATATGGGACTTTGTACACCTTGAGGTCTGCCTGGGATTCGTAGTCGACAACAAAAACCTTGACGTCAGCCTGCGAAGCGTAGTCCACGGTGTGCACCGCTTGTCCAGCAGCATGTAAACTAATAGCAGCGAGCAAAAAACTGAGCATCTTGTTCATGCGTACCAAGTTAAACACCCAAGCTGTGTCTTCTGCGTACCTTGCTTAGATGAAAATTCGCCTTTTTGCCCTCGGACTCCTCGCGGCCATGCAGCTCGCGGCCCAGACCCTGCCTGAAGATCTTCTCAAAAACCTCAAGTTTCGCAGCATTGGCCCCGCCGGCATGAGCGGACGGGTCACGGCCATCGACGTGGATCCGCGCGACGAACGCGTGATTTATGCGGGCTCAGCCTCGGGCGGACTCTGGAAAAGCCAAAACGCCGGGCAATCTTGGGCTCCGATCTGGGACGAGCAGCCCAACCCCTCGATCGGCGCCGTGCGCGTCGACCCCAGCAACCCCGACGTGATTTGGGTGGGCACGGGCGAAGGAAATCCGCGCAACTCCCAATCCATCGGCGGCGGGCTGTTTCGCAGCCTTGACGGCGGAAAGACCTGGCAAGCCATGGGACTCACCGCAACCAAGGGAATTCACCGCATCGTGGTGCATCCGCGCGACCCCAACACGGTTTGGGTGGCCGCCATCGGCCTGGCCTACGGAGACACCGAAGACCGCGGCGTCTACAAGACGAGCGACGGAGGCAAAACCTGGCGCAAGGTGCTGTACCGCAACAACCGCACGGGCGCAGCCGACCTCGTGATCGACCCGGTCAACCCCAACAAGCTCTTTGCGGCCATGTGGGAATACCGCCGCTGGCCCTGGTTCTTTAAGAGCGGCGGCCCCGGATCAGGCTTGTTTGTCAGCCACGACGGCGGCGAAACCTGGACCCAGCGCACGTCAAAAGATGGACTGCCCGAAGGCGACCTCGGACGCATGGGGTTGGCGGTGGCCCCCAGCCACCCCAACGTGGTGTATGCCCTGGTGGAAAACAAAGACAAAAACGCCCTCTACCGCAGCGCCGACGGCGGCGTGAATTGGACCCGCATCAGTGACGCCGAAGACATCGGCAACCGTCCGTTCTACTACAGCGAACTTTATGTGGACCCGTTCCGCGAAAACACGATTTATTCGCTTTGGACGCTGGTGACCAAGTCCGAAGACGGCGGCCGCAGCTGGAAGACGATCGCCCGCTACAGCGACATTCACCCCGACCACCACGCCCTCTGGCTTTCGCCCAAGACGCCCGGCTACCTGATCGAGGGCAACGACGGCGGACTCAACATCAGCCGCGACGGCGGTGAAACCTGGCGTTTTGTTGAAAACTTGCCGTTGGCGCAGTTTTACCACATTAGCGTCGACAACCAGCTCCCCTACAACGTGTACGGCGGAATGCAGGACAACGGGTCCTGGAAGGGTCCGGCCTACCACCTCAAGGGCGGAATCGGCAACAGCGACTGGACCGAGCTCTACTTCGGCGACGGTTTTGACGTGCTCCCGCACGCCACCGACCCGTCGACCGTGTATGCCATGGCCCAGGAGGGCTACTTGGCCCGGGTAAACGTCTCAAACGGTTTAAAGACGTTTATCAAGCCGGTGCACCCCGACGGAAAATCCCTGCGCTGGCACTGGAACAGTCCGATTGCGGCCGACCCCTTTAATCCCGACGCGCTGTACTACGGTTCGCAGCACGTGCACTACTCCACGGACCGCGGCGCCTCGTGGGCCGTCATTTCTCCCGACCTCACGACCAACAACCCGGAGAAGCAGAAGTACCTCGAGTCGGGCGGACTCACCTTTGACGTGACCGGCGCCGAAATGCACACGTGCTTGCTGGCCATCGCTCCGTCGGCCCTGCAAAAAGGCCTGATTTGGACGGGCAGCGACGACGGAACGGTGTCGGTGACCCGCGACGGCGGCAGCACCTGGACCCGCTGCACGATCAAGGGCCTGCCCGAGGGTACCTGGGTGCCGCAGGTGCGCGCCAGCAGCGTGAATGCGGGCGAGGCTTGGGTGGTCGCCAACAACTACCGCCAAGGAGACTTCAATCCCTACCTGTTTCATACCAAGGACTTTGGAAAAACATGGACCAACCTTATTCCGGCGATTCCGCCCAAGGGGATGGGCCACTGCCTCAGCGTGCTTCAGGACCCCGTTCAGCCCTCGCTGATCTACCTCGGAACCGAAACGGGGCTCTTCGTGAGCGCCAACGGCGGCAAGGCCTGGCAGCGCTGGACCGGCCTGCCGGTAATGCCGGTTCAGGACCTCGCGATTCAAGAGCGCGAGGGCGACCTTGTGCTCGGAACCTTCGGCCGCGCGGCGTGGATTCTGGACGACCTGCGCCCCCTGCGCGAGGCTGCTTCGGCCAAGGGACGCGTGCTCACCGCCTACGACGCGCCCGACGCCTACCACTGGATTTATGCGGAGTCTGACGGGATTCGCTTTCAAGGCCACGCGATGTTTCAGGGCGAAAACCGCTCGGGCGGAGCGCGCCTGAGCTACTACCTGCAGCGCGACACGGCCGACAAGGAACTCAAAAAAGTCAAGTGGCTGCGCGTCGACGTGTACGACCCGAGCGGAGTCCGCATTCGCCGCATCGAAACCAAGGTTCCGACAGAAAACGGGCTTCAGCGCTGGAACTGGAACCTGCGAAGCGCCGGTGTGGACCGGCCGTCGATGAGCCGCAGCGAGCGCGAGAACGCCAACGACCCAGGGTACGGGCCCGAGGTGAAGCCTGGACGCTATTTGTTGGTGTACGAACTCGGAACGCACCGCGACAGTGCCTACGTCACCGTGAACGACGATCCGCGCGCGCCGCAGCGCGACTGGGCGGCGCAGCACGCGTTTGAGGCCGAGGTCAACGGACTGATGAGCCGCCTCGACAGCGCCGTTAGCACCCTGCGCGAGGCCAAAAAGAAGCTGGAACTGCTTGACAAGCTCGTGGCCGCCAACTCCGACACGGCTGCGACCAAGCAGCTCCGCGCCGACCTCAAGGCCCAGCTCAAGTCCATTGAAGACCGCCGCATGGCCCTATTCGGAAAAGAAGACGTGAAGGGCTACTTCGAACAACCCGAAACATGGGAATGGAAGTACGGCCAGTTTTCAGGTCACTACTGGAGCCTTCGCGGAGCACCTTCACCCAACATGCTCAACGCGTGGAAGGCCGCCAAAGTTGCAAGCGAGGCCGAGCTCAAGGCGCTGGCCACCTGGGAGGCTGAAGTGTGGAGGCCGTTTACCGCGAAAAACGCTCAGATTCCGGGAGGACTTTAACGAAAAAGCCCCAGGCGCGAGCCCGGGGCTTTTCTTTTTAGCGACGGCGTCCCTGGGGGCGCGAGGGGCGGCGCGGTCCGCCTCCGCCCGAGGCAGCCTTTGAAACCAGCGAAAACGAATCGGGCGTCGACAGGACTGACGGGAACGGGTGCTCGCGTTCGGCAGGAACCTCGACGTTGATGAGCTTGAGGACGGCCTGCCAGTTGCCGTACTCCTCGCGGTCGATGAACGAGTAGGCTACACCTGAGGCTCCGGCGCGACCCGTGCGGCCGATGCGGTGCACGTAGGTCTCGGCCACGTCAGGAATGTCCATGTTAATTACGTGCGTGAGCTCGTCGATGTCGATTCCGCGCGCGGCGATGTCGGTGGCGACCAGCACGCGGGTTTTGCCCTTTTTGAAGCTGGTGAGCGCCGCCTGGCGGGCATTTTGCGACTTGTTGCCGTGAATGGCGAGGGCGGGGATTCCGCGTCGCTCCAAATCTTTAGAAATGCGGTCGGCGCCGTGCTTAGTGCGGGCAAAAACGAGCACCGACTTGATGCCTTCGTCGGACTTCAGCACGTGGGCGAGCAGATCGCGCTTGGCGTTGGTGTCGACGAAGTAGGCGCGCTGCTCAATTTTTTCGGCCGTACTCGACACTGGAGCCACCGATACGCGCACCGGGTCCACGAGCAAGTCGTCGCTGAGCTTAAGCACTTCAAACGGCATGGTGGCGCTAAAAAACATCGTTTGGCGGTCGCGCGGAAGCTTGGCAATCACCTTGCGCACGTCGTTGATGAAGCCCATGTCGAGCATGCGGTCGGCCTCGTCGAGCACAAACCACGTCAGGTCGCGCAGATCAACGTGGCCCTGCTGCATCAAATCAAGCAGTCGGCCTGGCGTGGCCACAACCAACTCGGAGCCGCGGCGCAGCGCGTCCACCTGGGGCTGCTGGCCGACTCCGCCAAAAATGAGGGCGCGCTTTACGTCGACGTACTTGCCGTAATCGCGAATGCTCTCGTCGATTTGGATCGCAAGCTCGCGCGTCGGAGTCAAAATCAGGGCGCGGATGGGCCGCTGTTCGTCGATAGGCTCACGGCTCAAAAGCTCAATAATGGGCAGTACAAACGCGGCGGTCTTGCCGGTTCCGGTCTGGGCGGTACCCAGCACGTCGCGGCCTTCGAGGGCCGGCGGAATGGCTTGCTGCTGAATGGGGGTGGGCACTTCGTAGCCCAAGTCGTCGAGCGCATCCAAAATGTCTGCGTTCAGATCTAGATCGGTAAATTTCATATTCCCTAAGGGAGGCGGAGCGCCGCACCGGAAGCGGCTGAACCAAGGTTAACATACTCCCTCCGGTGTGAAGGCAGCTGCCCTAGCAACTGCGGCGCAAAGGTACCGAAGATTATCCGAAATCGGGCGTGTGACGGAATTTGCTATAAGTCATGCTGCCACCCGCATTTTTTTAGTGGTCCCTCATGCGAAATTTAAAGTGCCCAAACCAATCGATAATGTCCCTAACAGCCCTGTTCTTCATAAGCACACTTTCTGTGGCGGATTCCCTGCCTGAAAGCGTCACTATTAACGGACCCGACACGGCCATAGGATCTTCGTGGCCGGCTGTGAATTTATACTACTGCGCCAGCGGCCTTATGCCCAACAGTGTGAGCCAGTGGGACATCACGAACTACTCTGGACTTGGGCCCTACCCACCCTACAATAACCCCGGCTCTTGCCAGTACTTCAATTTGATGAAAAATCCGAGCTGGATACCGTCGCACCACGTCGTTTCGTGCACAAACTACGGGAGTATTGGGTACTTCAATACGTACATCATTCCCCAGAACAGCAGCCAGTCGTTTGATAGCATCGTGCGCATCGACGACGCCTGCGCAACCCAGCGCATCACAACCCATCTCAACGCAAACCTCTACCGCGCTCAGCCCGTCATCATTTTTCCCCACCGTTGGCAGTACCGGCATCCCGGTTCCGGAATTTGGATCGATTTTCTTGACCATCCAGGTAACCTCTCTGGAGTTGATGTGAACGTCTTTTACGCAAATCCAACCTCAGAGCGCTACTTCTGGACCACGGACAGCCTGTTTGGCCACCCCGTGTACGACACCACTTTTTATGAGGGCGGAAGCGTATCCTTAAACCTCAACAACCCACCGGCCGCACTTGACGGATTGTGGATTCGCAAAGTCCTAGACCGTTACGCCGGAAGCAGCGTGACCTCTGATTCCATTCAAATCTGGTCGGAGGCTCAACCCGTGGAGCTGTCAGCCCCAGGCGCAGATACCGTGGCGGCTGGCTACTTTGCGCTGTATTACGTGTCCAACCCTCAGTTATTCAGTCAGTTTCTATGGAGTGTCGACGGAGGCCACCCAATCGGCTCGCTCCATAACGACAGCATTTGGGTTCGTTGGGACTCCGTCGGAACCGGTTTCGTAAACGTTCAGGCCTGGTCCACCTCGTCCTGCGCCAACAAGGCCAGAACCTCAACCACAGTGCGCGGACTGTCGCTTGGCGAATACCATCCTGCTTCGCTTAGAGTGGTACCCAATCCCCACTCGGGAAGGTTTCGCATCGAACTACCCCAAGGCGCACCCCGAAGCCCGTACGAAGTGCATGATTTAAGCGGGCAACGCATTTGCAGCGGTTGGCTCGATTCGCGACCCATCAGCTGCCCACTACCCGTCGGAACCTATGTGTTGGTCGTGCCCGGATACGCTCCGCACCGGTTCCTTGTCCTACCATGATTCGCATGTCTGCTTGGGTTTTCATGCAATTAGCGTATCTTTTGAACACCAATCTTTACTACAATGAAGCGCTTTTTTCAATTTCTTATCATGGCTGTAGTGGCCGGTGCAAGCCTCGTAAGCTGCGAAAAAGACCCCAGTATTCCTCGCGAAGTGTATGCCGTACTCGAAACGAAAGACACACACGGAGCCAACTCGTACTTTTTCTTGTCGATTTATGACCAAAACCTCGCCCCGTTGGGCGGTGTGGGTGCGACCGGAGACGAAAGCCCTATCAAGAAAACCGGTCAAACTTTTACGGCCATGGCCGGGCAAGAACTCAAAATCAACGGTCAGTTGTTCAACAGCACCGGGACAGCTAACGTGGTCTGGAGCGACATGGTCGCGAAGGTCTACGTGGACGGAAGCGTTAAGTGGACCAAGAAGCTCAAGGCTGGAGACACGTATACTCCGGCATTTGAGACCTTAGTGATCAAGTAAGCCTATCCGTCTTTACCGACAAAGGCACCCCTGATAGGTGCCTTTTTTTATGGCTTCGGGCCTCGGGGCCTACAAAAAAATACCCGCCACCCTTTCGGGTGACGGGTTTAGTGCGCCCAGCAGGATTTGAACCTGCGACCAAGGGATTATGAGTCCCCTGCTCTAACCGCTGAGCTATGGGCGCTAAAGGGGAGCAAAAATAGGGTTAGATATAAAAAAACCGCCCAGTAATACTGAGCGGTTTCTACACAAGTAAACCCTTATCGGACCTTTTTGGGTTTTGTCGGTATAACCTTGGTTTCCTGAGCAGGAAGTTGCTCCTCAGACTTAACAGCTGATTGTGCAGCCTCCATTGGCACCCCCCCTTGAACTTCAACGTTGAACTGTACACTCTGGGCAATTATTTCATTCAAGCGCTCTTGTAATGGACTTTCTGTGCGAAAGTTTGTATACTTCCCCGCATAACCTTGAACCTCAGCCCCGTAAACATAAAATATTAAATAGTTCTTCTTGTAAACATTATAGGTAGGGTGAACCAAGACATCTGCTTCAGAATTTTGTAATGCATCATAAGCTGCAGCACTCTTGACCTTACCCTCAGCATCCCCAGTTGCGATTCGCTCAAAAAGTTTAAAAGGATTTAATAAACTGAATAATCCTTCTCTCGTGATGGCACTTGATGAGTAGTTAATTCCATCAGCATATCGATTGTCCCCTCGCAAACGGAAAAAAAGTAAGTAGGCTGATTCACTTTCACCTTTTAATTTAACTGATTCATCCACAACAATATCAGCTACTATCGGATCTAGTTGAACATTACGACTTTGAACTGTTGAGGACTGATATCCGGAAGAAAAAGAGGCACAGCTTGTCAAAAGGGTTGCCAGTGAAACACCAGCAAATAACATATTTTTCATAACTTGATTTTAGGTGATTTTATGGCATAAGCCAATGGAATTTAGGTAATTCCAGCTTTATAACCAAAAAGCGACAAGTGTCAGCGAATCAATTCGAGTCCGCCATAGGCCAGCGCCAGCCAGGCCAAGCCCTTGAGCAGGAAGAACGAAAAAAGTCCGATTGCCACCGGCCATCCGGCCTGGCGAATCAAGCCCGCCCAGCCGTCGCGCTTGAGGATCATACGGTATTCACGCAGCCATTTCACGCAGCAAAAATAGCGGCACGTTAAACTCATTTATACCCTAAAAGAAAAAATAGATAACCCAAAAATTGCTCCTAAATTCTCAACAAAATCAGGCCAAATCGTACTTTTGTGATTCAATTGTATGAGCCCAAATAGCCCAATCCGATACCAAAGCCTGTACGAAGGCATTGAATGGCTCCGCCTCGAGGGGCGTGCCAGCGAGACCCCGAGTACCTTGATTTTGGAACGGGAGCATGTGCACCTGTTCTTTAGCCTCGACGGCGAAACCTCGTTTCAGTTTGGGCCGATGTACATGCGTCCGCTGCCGGCGGGCCAAAGCTTCTTTATTTACAACCCCAAAGACGAACTGCGCGCGGGGATTAGCCTGCCGCACGGCAAGCGACTGATCGCGGTGAAGCTGCGGTTTGACCGCCTTCACCGGCTGTTCATGCCGGACGGCGAGGCCAGCGAAGAAATCCCGTTTTTGGGCCGCACGGACCTGCAGCGGCCGATCTACGACCAGCGTGCCGTCGATGCCGGGCAGCGGGTGATTCTCGACGCCTTGTGGTCTAAAAAGCTCAGCAGCAACGCGTTGCGGGTTGCGCAGCTGGGGTACGTGCTTGAACTGCTCGGGCACTACTTTCACAGCAGCGAGCCCGACACGGCGGTGTGTCCGTTTTTGAAAGACGAAGACAACCTCAAGCGCATTCACGACGCCAAAGCGGTGATCCTGGACCAGTGGCAGAGTCCGCCCACCATCAAGCAGTTAGCCGATTTAGTTGGCTTAAACGAGTACCGACTCAAGGCGGGATTCAAAGAAGTTTATGGCAACACCGTGTACGGGTACGTGATGGACACGCGGCTGAACCACGCCCGTCGCATGCTCGACCAGGGACGCCTGAGCGTGAATGAAGTCGCGTTTGAAATCGGGTACCACAACCCAAGTCACTTTATCGCGGCATTTAAGCGAAAGTTTGGGGTCACCCCCAAGAAGTACACTAAAGTCGACGCGGTTTAGGTCGAACTTTGGGCCCATGCGCCGCTTAAAAACTTCTGAGCTTGCCACGCATTCCGGGACGTGGATTGTATTTGATTTCGGAAACGTTTTAATCGAGATCGACCCTTCGCGGAGCGTGGAGGCGTTTTGGGCCTTGGGCGCGCCCGCAGGGCTCAACCTCGACGCGGACTTTTTTCACGAGGTAGAAACGGGGGCGCGCTCGGCCGACGATTTTCGCGATGCCCTTCGCAGCCAACTGAAGTGGGCAGCCAGCCGGTCAAGCCTGGATGCCGCATGGAACGCGCTGCTGCTCGAGGTGCCTTCGCGCACGCTGGCCAAGCTGCACCGGCTGCGCGCTCAAGGGTACCGACTTGCCCTTTTGAGCAACACCAACCCCATTCATATTGACGAGGTGCGTCGCCGAATGGGTCTGCACGGTTATGCGGCGTTTGCGCGCTGCTTTGATCGGGTTTTTTATTCGTTTGACCTGGGGCTGCGCAAGCCCGATCCGGCAATTTATGCCGCGGTGGACCGCGAACTCGGCATTACCGCGCCCAACGAAGTGCTTTTTGTGGACGACAACGCCGCCAACGTTGCTTCGGCTGCCGCCTACGGTTGGCGGACGCTGCATTTTGTTTAGGCGCTAGGCGTCTTGGCAGAGCTCGATCAGGGTTCCGCCCGTGGATTTGGGGTGCAGAAACGCGATGATTTTGCCGTCGGCTCCCGGTTTGGGATGGCGGTGAATTAGGGCGATTCCGGCCGCGTCGAGGCGGTCCAGCTCCGCCTGCAGGTCGGCCACGGCATAGGCGACGTGGTGCAGGCCTTCGCCCCGCTTCTCGACGAAGGTGGCAATCGGCGAATCCGGGCGGGTGGCGGCCAGAAGTTCAATTTTGTTGCCTCCGACCGCAAAAAACGACGTCATTACGCCTTCAGAAGCTACCTCTTCGCGCTTGTACGGCCCCACTCCGAGCAGGTCCGTGTACCGAATTTCGGCGGCGGCGAGGTCGCGCACGGCAATGCCGAGGTGCTCGATTCCGAGCCAGTGGGGAGAGGGAATCATTGCCCTAAAATTAGCGGTACTTTTGCGGGTATGGAATCCATTCGCCAAAAACGCATCAATTCGCTGCTTCAGCACGACCTAGCCGAGGTGTTTCGCGCCTTGGCGGCGGCGGAATTCCCCGGAACCCTGATTACGGTGAGCAAGATTCGGGTGACCCCAGACCTGGGGCTGGCGCGGGTGTACCTGAGCTTTTTTCCGATCGACCGCACCGAGCGGGCAATGGAGTTCATTCAGGAGCACGCTCCGCGCATCAAAAACGAGCTGGCCGGACGGGTGCGCCACCAGCTGCGCGTGATTCCCAACCTTCAGTACTTCGCCGACGACTCGATGGAGTACGAGGCCAACATTGAACGCCTTCTGCGCGAGGGCGGCGAAAATCCGATCAAGTAATGCGCGCGAGCGGACCGCAGTTGGGCTGGCGCCTGCTTCGCGGCCGCAAGCTCACGCAGTGGGTTGCCTGGCTGGCGGCTCTGGGCGTCGCTGTGGGAACTGCCGCGATGCTCGTGGTGCTGGCCGGCTTCAACGGGCTCGAGGGCATGGTCCGCGAGGCCTACCAAGGAATGCACGCGCCCTACACCCTTTCGCCGCGCAGCGGGCAGCATGCGCCGATTGACGTGGAGGCGCTCCGCTCGCTTCCCCAGGTGGCGGGCGTGGCCACCGCGGTTAGCCAAAAAGCCCTGGTGCGCACCGACGAGCGCGAACTTCTGGTCGAACTCTGGGGCGTGGATTCGGCCTTTGCGGCCTGGAGTGCATGGTCCGCCAAGATGGTCCGCGGCGACGGCGACACGGTCGAGCAGCTCGACGGCCTGTACGTCGGGACCGGGGTGGCCGAGCAGCTCCTCGTTTCGTTTGACCTCGGGCCCGATCCGGTGGAGCTGCTTTGGCCCCAGCAGGGACTCGACGACGTGCAGCGGCAGCTGTCGAGCGTGCGCGGAACCTTTGCCGTGCACCCTCAAATCGATTATTCGTTTGGGCTGATGCCCGCCGACGACCTGCGCGTGCTGCGCCCCCTGGCCGATTCGGGCTCCTGGTCCTATGTGCTGGTGTGGCCGCGCCCCGACGACGCTGGCGAAGATCTGCGGAACGCTCTAGAGCAGGCTGCCCCTGGCTGGCTCGCTGAGCGCCCCGAAGAGCGCGAAAAAGCGATGTTTCAAGTACTGCGCAGCGAAGGCCTGGCCACCGCCGCCATTTTGGGCTTCATCGTGCTGCTCGCGTCGCTCGGGCTCTATGCGGCCTCGAGCCTGATCATTCTCGAAAAGCAAGGGCAGCGCGCCATGCTAGCGGCCCTCGGAATGCCCGCGGACCGAATTCGCCGCGCGTTCACCTGGAGCGGAATTTGGCTCAGCCTCCTTGGTGCGGCCGGCGGACTTCTTTTGGGCGGAACCGTAGTCGGCGCCCAAGCCCAGTGGGGGCTGCTCAAGCTTGGCGATGGCTACGTCGTCGACGCTTACCCCGTGCGCTGGGCGCTGGGGCAGTCGGTAGCCGTTCTGGGGTTGGTGGTAACGCTCGGGGCGCTGCTCTCGTGGCTTGCGGCACGTCAAGCCAGCTCAGACACGAAGCTGTTGCGCAGCGCATAGTCGCCGCGGATCTCGTCAAAGGTCGCGCGCAGCGTCTCCAACGAATCGGAGGTCACGAGGGTCTGGCGCAGCTCCTTGAAGTTCGGGAAGTTGCGAAAGTAGTTGCCGTAGTGCCGGCGCATTTCGGCGATGGCCAGCTTCTCGCCCTTCCACTCGACCGACAGCTCCAAATGCCGCTGGGCTGCGTTGGCCCGCTCGCTCAAGGTCGGCGGAGCTAGGTGTGCTCCGGTGGCCATGAAGTGCTTGATTTCGTTGAAAATCCAAGGGTAACCGATGGTTGCCCGCCCGATCATTACGCCATCGACGCCGTATCGGTCGCGCATCGCGATCGCCTTTTCGGGGCTGTCCACGTCACCGTTGCCAAACACCGGAATGTGCATGCGGGGATTGTTCTTAATCGCTCCGATCAGCGTCCAGTCAGCCTCGCCCTTGTACATCTGGCTGCGCGTGCGGCCGTGGATGCTGATAGCCTTGATGCCGATGTCTTGCAGGCGTTCAGCGACTTCGACCACGTTTTTGGTGCTGTCGTCCCATCCAAGGCGCGTTTTAACGGTTACCGGCTTGTCTACGGCGTCTACAATGGCCTTGGTAAGGCGGACCATCTTGGGGATGTCTTGCAGCATGCTCGCTCCCGCGCCCTTGCACACGACCTTTTTCACCGGACATCCGTAGTTGATGTCAATGAGGTTGGGGTTGGCCTCGGCACAGATTTCGGCCGCCTCAGTCATGCTTTCGAGTTCCGATCCAAAAATTTGGATGCCAATTGGGCGTTCGTACTCAAAAATGTCGAGCTTGGCGCGCGACTTGGCGGCGTCGCGAATTAGGCCTTCGCTCGAAATGAATTCGGTGTACATCAGGTCGGCCCCGTTCTCCTTGCACAGCGCGCGAAAGGGCGGATCGCTCACGTCTTCCATCGGCGCAAGCAGCAGCGGAAAATCTGGGAGTTCGATATCAGCAATGCGGACCACAGCACAAAGGTACTTACCGGCGGCGCAGTGCG
>Ga0194117_10001143_pt1 | contig 31843 bp, 23 predicted proteins | sample TA2MahsurfametaG_FD_160579 | JGI IMG/M metagenome (GOLD analysis project Ga0194117, IMG submission 160579) | Freshwater microbial communities from Lake Tanganyika, Tanzania - TA2015009 Mahale N1 surface | ecosystem: Environmental > Aquatic > Freshwater > Lake | place: Tanzania: Lake Tanganyika... | reverse complement strand
TGAAATTTGCGCAGTCAGATTATCAAATTTCGATGCACCCCTTGATCCCTACATAAAAAAAGAGTTCTCTTAAAATTAAAAAATTATGAGACGAAGACAAAATGTCAAGACTCCTGCTTCTTTTAGAAAAGAGGGGAAATAGGTAAACTAGAGTAGAAATGAAAGATATGTGAAAAGTTCACAAGACTCTCGTTTATCATTTTTCATCGAAGGACAGATACATAAACTACATAAGGCAAATGACCGAATGTAGCATTTTTCCTAGTTGGCAAAGGAAAAGATAAACGAGTTGAAGACAATTATGCATTTGAAATCGGTTAGTCTAAAAAAAACAGAGATGCATGTAGAGAAATCTTTTCGTTTCAAATAATACAAGCTTAATAGAAGATAAAATGCTCTTTTCTAATAACATTATTCATTACATTCCAGAAATGTAAAAAACAGCCCTTTTACTAAATCTATCAAAGCAAAGAAATATTTATCAAAAAGCATGGAGATGAAGCACGGAAATCATTCTCATTTGAAATAAAACTAATTCAAATCTATTTAGCTGGGAACAGAGTCAAAGTACGGCAAAATCAAAAAATTGGTTCTCTTAGGAGGAGCTTTAAATATAAAATTTAAGCAGTAAAAAAATCCTGAAGAAATCTAAATACAAAGACGAACCAGAAATACATCCAAATTTAACTCTACAAGATATTCTCGCCAAAGAAAGACTCCTCTGCTGGCAAAAAATATCTAAGATACTGAAAATGACTGCCTACCTTGGTAGACTTTCAAAGGTGACTCCTACTTTTATCATCCCTCAAGTCCCTGATCAGTATGATGTTAATATCAATAAACATGCTGATTTAAATATTTTTAGTATCATTGACAAATTATAAATTAATGACTCCGAATACTTTTTTTACACTCTAGTCTTTCATCTTTATCTATAAGTTATTTAGATTATACATACTATGGTTTTTAATATGAATTTCAGTTTGTATTTGAACGGATGAATAAAAAATCATAAAACAATTTGAGTACCTCAAGGATCCTGAAGAGCAAATACAATTAAAAAGAAAAACAGAAGACCATACCTCTAGTAAATAGGGTGAACCAAAAAGTCAAACTTTTAGATTTGTGCCCCGAAGAAAAGCTAAAAATAGGGGAACTCATCAAAACATTATAAATGCGTAAAGAGTAAAATGAATATTTAACTCAACAGTTCCATTAACTTACCTAAAAGTATAGAGAAATTGAAGAAATACTCGAAAAAAACATCACGTTTCTGCATTAAAAGTAAAAGAGAGAGGTTGAACTTTTAGAAAAAATACAAAAATACAAGGAAAAACTGAGGATAAAATAATAAGTAATTATGACTCTGTAGAAATAGAATTAAAAAAATCGACCAAATTTAATCAATAACTCTATTAAAGTCTAATATAGTGTACAGACTGAAGGCAAAAAGTAGACGTGTTAAGTAAGCGTACAGACCAAAAATAAGAAAACCAAACAAAAAAATCAATCAATCCAAGTGAGTACTCATGAGACGACTCAAAGTGTGTTTTTTAGAGCTCATAGCAAATCTTTTTAAAAAATTATGAAAAGCTCTCTTCCTTTCGATAATATTGCCTCAAAAGAACTTCATAAGATTCTCACAACTTAAAGATTTACAAAAAAGAAATGTTCAAGTAGTGGTTTCGAAAGATAAAGTTCTCCAAACATTCATGATTTTTAATCTTCTTCTGACTCTGCCTAGCTTTTGGCTGAGAAATGGAGGCAGCTCAAGTAGAAACATCAAAATATTAATCCTATGTGCTCTTCTTTTGGAATAAAGTAATTACCTCGTCAAAAATATGACTCTGGCAGTGATGAGTAAATTAAAGTGAGGATCATTCCAAGAATAATGAAAAAAATTGAAGAATACGATGAGTTAGAATTGAATAAAATGTTGAAATCTAAAGAATTCAGTGCTAAAAAATTGATCCAATGGAAAGATTAATCAAACTGCAAAAATGCAAAGGATATAATGTCACCTTAAGTTAATTATCTCAAGTCTCCTTGTTTCAATAATTAAAATGAATCAGAAAATAAAAATAACTAGCCGAGCCCTTCAGATCCAGACATCAACTTTTTTGAAAGTAATATGCTCGAAATAGCAGATAGCATTAAAGTTTGATCAGATAATTGATTTGAAATACATATTTGTCACTTATATTAATTGTGAAACATTTTAGATGGAGAAATAATAAAGCTTTGCAAATGACGAACTCAACACTGCCTTCGTCGAAGGAGAACTCAACAAAACTGTCACAGCTAACAATTAGAATACCGACTGGAATCTGCTGGATGAGGCAGGAATCCAAAAATAATAAGAATAACTCGATGCCTAAAACGGCAATTTCTTGGAGTTTGGTGAAAAAGATTAGCTCAAGTCCAGTTCCATCAAGAACATTGGGGGAATGACAAGTTGTATCCATTATAAAGAAAAAATGCCAGTCACTCACAACCAGCATGGAAAGCGAAGTACTTAAGAAGACGATTAGTAAGACCTGAAAAATTTATTAACTCAAGTTTTCAAGGGAAAAAAATCTCCCAACCAAAAGTGAAGTGTATGATTTTCTAAAGGAATTAGCATATAATCATGTTATAAAGAATTAGAGTTTATTTAGAAAATGAGTTTAGAAATAGAATAGGCTGTGAAAATAGGACTAAAGAGAGTAAGTTGTAACTTATTAAGCTGATAAACGAAATCACGCGCAACGGTTAACTATCTAGATTCGAGAATCATCTCCAACTACGTAGACAGTATGACTAAATCGAAAAATAATACATTTAAAACCAACGACTCAGGAAGTAACTAGGCAATTAGTACGAAAGCTCAGACAGCTAAGAGGAAAAATAAAACAACTTTAATAGTCTGTCTCCTGTAGAGCTAAAAAAAATAATGAGAAAAGCTTTAATCTAAAAGAATTTTGACTAGGAAGTTTTAGAGCCTATCAAATAGAGCTAGAGTAAGCAGGCACATTCAGTTGAAGATTTGACAACAACAAAATTATTTGGTGAGGAAGTAGAATCCCGAGATGCCAATCCTACAGTCGAGCTAAACATGATCAAGGAAGTGAAAGAAACAGTATAAGATTAGATTTAAAAAGAAACTAACTTCGGTCTTTAATTTTTTATTTATGAGTTGTAAAGAATTCAAAAACTAGGAGTTGAAAAATGCTTGCAGGCACAGCATTTTATTTGATAATCTAATTTGATATACGATCATAATTTGGCATCTTTTAAGTGCATTCAATTCAATTGCTAAAAGTTATTTGAAGCTTTATATCTGCTTATAATAAATCAAATGTATAACCTCTCGAACAAAATTAAATAAGACGAAAGCCACTCAATCACTCCTTAGCAAGCTACACAAGTTTAACACATTGATGAGTATCTTGCGAAAAACAAAGTTCACGAAATACTCAATGTACATATTTAGCTATTTAGGAAGCCTTAGCCAAACTCATTTAAACAAGACCTGAAAAGGTAAAAGAAGGATTAGTTGGAATATTTAAGGCAATGAAAGAAAAGCAAACATATTTCAAGAAGAGTGATTTCGAAAGTATGTTCTAATCTTATGATTTTTTTTCATCGAAAGGAGGCAACCAAATTCTTTATCCTAGTTTGATCCAAGCACTATAAAAAATTAACATAAAGTACACAAAGTAGGAATTCTTGAATTTGTACCCTCAGTTTAAGTTGGACCGAGCTATAAAAAAATTAGACTTCATCAATATTATGGAAGCAGAATATAAAAAGAAAGTTAAACTTTGATTGTCGATTAAACTTATACTTTGATTTTAACCACAAACTGATACATTTAGTTTTTTCATTTACTTTTCAAGGATAAATTTAAGTGTTCATTATTTTAAAGAAACAAAGTCCTTAATGAAATTTCTTTTAATTATAAGTTGATTGGTTGACATCTTTTCTTTTTAATACAAGTTCTGATTTAAATCTAGCAGATGGATGCAATTTATTGACAAAAAAGTTGTAAAAAAATCGATGGCAAAAGGTTTGTACATAAAGAAAGACACCTCCTATGATTTTATGATGTAATTGTTTGTCGTTGTGGTGTTGAATAAAAATGGTTTAATTTTGGACATGTTTTGTTGAGAAACTATTGCAAATTATGATTGTATTTAATTCAGTAAAGCTTTAAAAAATGTTGTAGACTCCATTTTGATGGGTTATCTGAATTAAATCCTCATAATAAAGGTAATTACTCCATTTTTTGTATTAAATTAAAAGATTTTGTACTATCGGGAAAAGCTATCTTATAATTAATTTTCTCAACAATATAGTTCAACAGTTTTTTGAGTACAATCGTAAAAAGGAAACTTAAATCGTAAAGATTTATTAGTTTTCGTTAGTGCTGTAAAAATTTTTCAAAATATTATTAAGAAACTGAGATCCCAGCAAACACATATTGAACATAAGATAAGAGTCAAAATAGAAAGAAATATTAATATAGAGTTGAAAAGACACAGTGATTTAACTTTTGCAGACATTTCAAGTTGAAACCGTCGTTTGCTGTGCTATAAATCATCTCATAAGATCTAATAATATATCAGTAACTCAGGAAAATATCATTAAGTATCATGATGAGAAGATCAATCTACGACATAAAAGATAACCAGCTGAACAAGACTCGAACTCACAAGAAGAGCAACTCCAATTCCACAATTGACTCAGGTTAAAGTTCGACTGAATCTAAGATGAACAAATAAAAGTCTCAACTCTGCAAAAAGTACATGGATCATGGCTATTGCCCTTACGAAAAAAGGTGCAAGTTCGCTCATGGGCTTGATTAATTGCGTAAAAACAATTAATACAACTCAAAATACAAGACAAAGGAATGCGGAAGTTTTAAAAACCACCACTACTGCGTATACGGGGACCGTTGCAACTTCATTCATGTGACAGGTTCTGCAAAAAAAGATAGTGACTTTGCTGTATGCGATGAAAAGAGTTTTGACTTGGAGATGGAACTGATCAGGAAAGCTGGTCAAAAAGAGTCAAAAATACTAAAGTTACTATTTTGAACTCATTAATGATTTATATTTAGTTTGGTTTGACCTAAAAATCTACTTGAATCTCAATAGTTCTATCTCTCATCAACCCTAGAAATGGGCACCCTTTCAAACCTACAAAAACTCAATAAAAAATGAAGAGTATAGATTGATTGAATGCATGGATAATCAATTAACATAATGGGTTTTGACATTAGCAAACTGTTTATATCCCTAATCTCCGCATTCTCTTCCAAAGCCGCTTCTAAAAACTCCACCACTTGGGAACGGAGTGTCTGATTTTGGAACTTCATTTACAAAGCCAATGCCACATCTAATTCTGTCTAGAACTTATTCTCCTCTTGATGCACTAAAGACTGAACCACCTAGTCCGTAAGAACCACTGTTAGCTAATTTAATGGCGTGTTCTTCATTCTAAACTCTAAACAGTTGATAAACGGGGCCAAACAATTACTCATCGAAAGTTTCATCAGAGCCTTCAATAACAGTAATTGGGAAAAATGGTTTTTGCATTTCTGTTCTTTGGAATATAATTTTGTATGATTTGGGGAGATTCTGTAATTGATTGTGTAGATTAGTCCAAAGATCCTAGCGAGCCAACGGACCCATTCTTGTATCTCTTTTCATGGGATCACCAAATTTGACAGCCAGAAGTGCTTCAATCAGTTGAGTTCTAAAAGCCTAATAGTGTTTTTTATCAATTATAAATCTTTTTGGAGAAAAACACACTTGTCCAGCATTAATGCAGCGCCCTCTTACAGCTTCAGAAACTGCAAGTTTTATATCAGCATCTGCAAGAACTACGAAAGGATCATTTCCTCCCAGTTCCATAACTGCTTTCTTAAGGTATTTTCCAGCTTTTTAAGCTATTAAAGCACCTCCTGTTGATGATCCAGTAAAGCTCACACCTTGCACTGTTGGATGTTGAAAAATCTGATCGATTTGGGTATAATTGGTATAAACATTTTGATATTCACCATTATTCAATCCCGCTTTGATCATGATTTCTTCCACAAGTCTGCCGACGTTTGGACAAGAATCAGAATTTCGTGCAAGTAGTACATTCCCGAGTAATAAACTTGGAAGACCTCCTTTGAAGTTGAGATAAAAAGGGAAATTGAAAGGAACTAAGAAATAGATTGTTCCTATAGGGAAGTATTTGATCAGAGTATGTTTTTTTGCTTAAGTCTTAACTTGCTGAGGTAGTATTGGGCCGTAATTTTAGCTATAATACTTACAAAATTTGATGGCTTTGTTGACTTAACCTTATGCATCAGTGATAGGCTTTCCCATCTAAAATGTTATTGTTTAAGTAACTTCTTTGAATCTCTCCTGAATACAATTTCCTATATTTCTAATGAGTTTAGCCCTCTCCTCAATAGTTCTGTTTCTATGAATCTCATAGGCGGCGGCGGACCTCTAGAGTTTAACATGCAAGTCCTAATTGCTAATGAATTTAAAGGTTTCCTTGAGTTGCCCTGTATATGGATTTTTGGATATGATCCGTCTCATATGTTATGGAAAATTAATATTAGGACCAGAAAAAATGTAAGTGGATTAAAATAAAGCTTTGTAATTTATACTACTACTTATCATTCCAATCAGCAACACCCTTTCCTCTTTTCAGCAGTTCCACGCACTGGTTAAACCGGTTTCAATACTATATTCTACGCCACTTTAGATGCTTCTTACTTATTTGCTGTAGTAAGCTCTGCTTTGCTGCGAGAAGAGGGTTAGTTAACTTATGGCAAAAGAGCTGCTATTTCTTTGAAAAACTATTGAATGTTGGATCCAGTTTTTGCACTGACTTATTTAAAAAGAACTTGGTTATTCTAAGCAATCTACTTTCCCTCAGCTTAACTGACGTCTCTATCCTACAGATCGACTTTATTGGCCAAAAGTGCAATTATAACTCCTTCTCCTCTTTGATTTTTAACATCGTCAATCCACTTCTGCACGCTTTTAAAAGTATTACGATTAGTGATATCGTAGACTATCACTGCAACTGATGTATCTCGTATGTAATTTGGTATGAGTGCTTTGAAACGTTATTGTCCTGCAGTATCCCAAAGTTGCAGCCGAATTGTTTTATCTTACAGAAAAATGTTTTGGGAGATAAAGTCGATTCCGATGGTAGGTCTCTAAGTGGTGATGATGATACATGTTCGTTGCCGTCGAAGATATCGTAGATAAATCTATTTATTATGGATGATTTTCCGACTGCTTGATCGCCTAGAAAAACTATTTTGTATTTGAGTAAGGGAGGGATGGTTCCCTTGGAGAGATTCAAATTGCTGATGTTTGTCATGTAAATATTATAAGAATTATCAAATACTCAGTATTTCGAACTTAAAATCTAAATCCCTAAATCTTTATCTTTTCATCCTTAAATTTGTTTGCAGTTTTTCCTTATAAATTTTAATACTGAATTTCTTATATTATAAACTCCTTCAGCTAAAGAGAAACTACATTCAGCTTATTGAGAACTGAAATGCTTTACTATGTCTCAAGATAATACTAATATTCGTTTATAATTATAGTCACTGTGATATGTAATTACGGTTGTCGATCGGCAATCCAGCACCCTTCAACACTAACATCGTCAATCACCCTCGTAAACAAAAGCAGCAAGCTGTTTTCACTTATCATAATAAAGATATTCCACCCAAAAATATTTACTACGATACTAATCCTTACTTTTTACATCTTTCTCCCTCAGAACAAAGACTCAAAAACCCAATAGCAATTAGTCGCAACTCAAGCCACGCCAGATAGTATTCAGAATCGACAAGCCAAAGATCCTGCAAAGTGATTCGGGCAAACGGGCTGAAATTAGTATAAAAACCCAAAATTGCGAGAGTGCATGAACAAAGTCCAGTTTCAAATGGAAGACTGAATGAACAGACTCGACGTTTTATGCAGAGAGAGTTGTAGTTGTAAAATGAGAATAGAATTTTGAAAGGCGAAAATTAGTATTTGAAATAGAAACTCAGATAGATGTAGGCTATGAAAAATAAGTAGATCATTCAGCTTTAGTAAAAAATCTAGAAACTGTAACAACTCACCTTCCAACTAGAACACAAAATAGAGTAGTCCTAGACGTAATGGCGCTAGGAGATAAGAAAACTAAAGACTTCGTAGTTCAGTGATTTTTGAGTGAATATTTAAACCACATCTCATTTCTATCACAAAATAAAGAGGTGCGTTTAAAAATGCGTTTGCAAAAATTAGAATCACTTCAGCAATTATTACTTTGAAGTTTATAATGGAGGCTTAAAAGAGCACCCTATAAGAAACTCTTAATCTACTCGAACAGAGGGTCGGTTTTTTCTCAACCCAGAGGCTAAGTGCAGAAAATATACTCACTTTACAAAATGCGTATAGTGTTCGTTCACTTTCAGAAATAGTTCCTCAGCTTGCTAGCTATTAAATCAATCAAACACCTCTACATCTTAATCTTTCGGACATTTATTTCGGACGATAGGCACATAAAAATTTCTAAAACTCTGAAGTCAAATTTTTACTACCAGCAGTTAGTGAAGGAGAGGATTCGATAACTTAATAAGATGTTTTTGAGCCATCTTTCAAATGGGTAGCTAACTCAATTGTTGACTCTTCTTACTTGACTACCGACAAGATCTAACCGAAAAAGGTATAAAGAGGTAGGATACCTTCTGAATGGAAAGGGATTAATGAGTTACTATTGTTTAATGTTGATAGGAAGATATATTTGAAGAAGTAGATGTTGGAATTCGAGTAGCACATGAAGAATCGATTTGAGAAGTTCCCGTGGATAAAAATAAAGAAGACAAGAGAGATGTACTTCAAGGGAAAACCATCTATTTTGCTCAAATTTGTAGATGAAATATCATCTTCTTTCGCCTACTTCAACCTAGCCACTTCCAATCAGAAAGATGTAATTGGGCAGAACTGCGAAGTTTTGAGAGTAGTTGAAAATAGGCTTAAGGAAAAACTATCCTCTTAGATCACATTAGTTTTTAGAAAACTGCCTTTAAATATGACCAAATAAAATCTTTTAGCAATATTTAAGAAAATTGAGCCCATTTGTCTGTAGGATTTGATAGAAATAGGCAACTTCAAATATACAATCTGCAAAGTCAGCTATCTCGAGGAGGCTTTTAATATTGTGACTGCTTTCAATTTAAAAAACATAAAAGAGGCCAAAGTCAATTATCATCCAAAGAGTGCAAAGAAGTGGAAAGCTTCAGAAGTAGATTACTTGCAACCCCTTGCCTGAATGATTAATTCAATATAGTTGAACTAGTAAATATAACAAGAAACTTTATCATTAGTATTAAAGCAAACTGCAGAATGCCCTTCCCCACTTCACTGCATTTTGTACTGGAACTGCAAACTCGTATTTTAGCAGATTATGTCTTGTCTTAAAAACTATATATTTATCATCCTAAACGAGTTAGAATCTAGTCCAAATTTATCCTATTTTGCTTATAAACAAATCGGGTTAGCCTTATCTAGTTTTTCCATAAGTTAGTCCTGCCTTGGATATAAATAGATAGCCTTTTTCCCAGCCAAATAAGAAAAATTACCTTTTTAACACTTCACCTTCGCATAGATTGATGAAAATTTAGTCTCCAGGTTTTACTTTTAGTCTCTTGTAAATTTTTCCTTTTAAAACCTCAGAAAGTACAATAATTTGGTCCGCAGAAGAGAAACAAGTAAAATGGTCTTTCTAAATAACGGTTAGCTTGAGTTTGTAGAAGCCATTACAACCTCTTTCAGTTTTGACTTTGATTTTGTTGATATTGTCGTAATAAAACTCAGCTATGCAATCCTCTTTAATGAAACAGCTGTTCAAAATTTGGCAATTATCAGAAATGAGCTCGTAGGCTTGCAGAGGATATCTGATCTAATTAGTCACTGCAGTTTATTTATAAAAGTTATCTCTGGTTGTTTTTGTACTCGCCAAACTTTGTTACATCATAAGATTAAGAGTATTTATGAGGATAGCTTCATATATAGAATTTATATCATATTTATGAATCTTACTAAGATCAACAAGGTTTTGATTTTGAATGCAAGATTTTTATTTATTTCAACTTCAAGCCATTATCTGTATTGTCTTATTTATTTTTCATTTTAGTTTCTTCAATTAATTTTTTTTGGACAAAGATTTTTCTTTTAATTTTTAAATACTTAGAAGTAAACCTCATTAAAAAATAACTCATCAAATATTAAACCAGCTATATCTATAATATTTATCAAAATTCAAAAGAATATTAGCAATATGGCTGATTTCCCATAAGATCTCAACTATGGTGTGACACTAGGCGATCCATAACCTAAAATCGGAACAGGCTATAATCCACCTAAAGTTAATAATAATTCTGCCAGTAAGACTGATGAAGAAGCTGCATAATCAGGAAATAGTGACAAGTATAACTTAAAGAAAGCCGCTCATCCTAACGCATGTATTGCCACATTCATCTTCAAAGCCTTGGCATTTTTATTTTACTTCATCCCTTCGTCAATCATACAATCAACCATTATCACTTTCATTCTGGTTATTTTACTTTGTTCTCTTGATTTTTGGGTAGTGAAGAATGTTACTGGTAGGCTATTAGTGGGTCTGAGGTGGTGGAGCTAAATCGATAGCAAAGGTAAAGAAGTCTGGAGATTTGAAAATCCTAGCAAAGATCGAGTAATTAATAAAGTAGACAGTGCCTTTTTCTGGACAAGCCAATTAGCTGCAACTGCTGCATGGGGAGTCTTCCTTCTCATTAATATTTTGACTTTTAGTATCTTTTTGGTATTTATCTATGAATTTAGGCTTTCCTGTTATCTATATGTACATCATTAAGCGGAACAAATCTCTATGCTTACTATTTGTGCCGAGGAGGTAATGATTGTAATTAATTAGACCACAAGAAAAAAGTTGCAGACTTAAAGAAGGAAGGGATTAAAATGTTCCTCTCCAATGCTATGTGATAAATAAAAGATTTATCTTAAGTTTACATAATGATATCATTTCAGAAAACAATAGTTTTGCGTAGTTTACTTTTCTTTGATTTTTTAACTTTGTAGCTTCCTTCTCCCTTAGTTTTCTATTCAATTATTCTCTAATACTTATTTGCCTGATTTTACACTTGCCTTGGCTGGCTTTAGGCCTCTTCAACTTCAATGTCGTCAATTTTTGTGTATTACTAAGTAATTGTGCGATGTTTTCTGTTTCCTCCTGAAAATTCTCTACCAGACCCAGGAATAGAAGTTGAGCGAAGGTCAATAATAGGAGCAGGCTTGACTTGTGGGAAGCTAGATTAGGGATCGTTGGGATGTAAGAATCCGTTCTTAGCCTATTTTTCTCTGTATTATAATCCCAATGCGGCAGCATTAAGAGTTTAGACTATTTTGGAGTGTTTTTCTTTGTTCACGATATTGTTGACATGATCTCTTTTTAGTTTTCTCCATCTCATTTGTATCTTTGAACGCAGACTTTTTGCCATGGGTGACTGTTGAAAAATAAATAAATACTTAAAATTTAGTAATCAAAACTTATTTAATCTACACAATAAAACTCTCTGCAAACTCTCAAACAAAATTAAATATTTTGTAACTGCCTTTCAAACTTCCGATTAAAATCATAGTAAGTCTCTTAATGCTTAAAAAAGACCTTTGGTTAAAACTGAGGATAACTCAGGGTTTCAAATTGAGGGCCAAGAGTCTGGTGAAAAATTAAAGTTACTTTTTGGGTTTCAATCAATGTTACAATTTTGATATTGAGATGTAAATCATCAACTTTTAAGCTTTGTAATAAAAATTAAGATATGCTTTCTCTCAACTTATTTAGAAGATTCAGTCTTTTTTCAAAGATTTGCAATACGCCCAAAGAGGCTATCTAGGGAATCAAAGATGGTTCACTTTTGTTAGTTGGTGGATTCGGAATTTGCGGTGTTCCCATGAATCTGATTAATGCAGTCAAAGAATCGAAGGTTAAAGACCTCACGGTAGCATCTAACAACTGTGGTTATGCTGATGGAAAACTCGATTGGGGACTTTCAGTTTTATTAAGGACTAGACAAATCAAAAGGATGATATCATCTTATGTTGGTGAAAATGTCTAATTTGAAAGGCAATTTTTCAGTGGAGAGCTAGAGTTGGAAATCTGTCCTCAAGGAACTTTAGCTTAAAAAATAAGGGCTGGGGGAGCCGGAATTCCTGCCTTTTATACAGCAACAGGAGTCGATACAATAATATAACAGGGTGGCTTTCCAATAAAATATCAATTTAATGGTAGCAGTGATGACGTGAAAAAAGGAAAGATTAAGCCTCTCGCAGAGAAAGAATCTGAACCCCGTCCCTCTGCGTAATTCAATGGTAAGAGATATATTCTCGAAAAGTCTATCTTCGGCGACTTTGCCCTTGTTAAAGCTAAGAGAGCTGATAAGATGGGCAATCTGCAATTTGAAAAATCATAAAGAAATTTTAATGCAGACATGGCAACCGCAGCCAAATGTGTTATCGCTGAGGTCTAGTAGATCGTTTAAACTGGAGAATTAGACCCTTAGTGCATTCATGTGCCTGCTGTATACGTAGATCGTGTATTTAAAGCAGATCCTAAATCTGAATATTCCTAAATTTACGTCTAGAAATTAACGATAAGAGGATAAACATAAACAAAGACTTTCGTTAAATAAAGCGATTTAAGTTTTGGAAAAGTTACTTTTACTCCCTCCACTGATGGCAAAAAAAATAAAAATGCTAGACTTAAAATTGCGAGAAGAGCAGCAAAGTAAGTTCGTAATGGAATGAATGTAAACCTAGGTATCGGAATACCTACTTTGTTACCTTCAGTTTTACCTGAAGGAGTTTAAATAAATTTGCAAAGTTAAAACGGTATTATGGGAGTTGGCCCTTATCCAAGTTTAAATTAAGCTACTGGTAGAAACATTAATGCAGGAAAAGTATTCATACCTCTATTTAGGAAACCATCACATTAAATAAAGGAGGTTCATATTTCTCTTCTTCTCAGTCATTCGCTATTATTCGAGGAGGTCATTTAGACGTTACTATGTTGGGAGCGTTGGAAGTTAGTCAAGATTGCAATATTGCCAACTGGATTATTCCTGGAAAAATGATGAGAGGTATGGGAGGAGCTATGGATTTAGTTTGTTGCGGATCCAAAGTTATCGTATTGATGGAGCATTCCGCCAAAAGTAAAGATGGAAAATTGTCTCATAAGCTCTTAGAGGCATGCAAACTACCTTTGACTGCTAAGGGTGTAGTTTCCAAAGTGATTACTGAATTGGCTGTGTTCGAGAATATTAATGGCAGACTAGTACTTACAGAGATAGCAAATTAAACTACTCTAGAAGAAGTACAAAACCAGACTGGCTTTAAAATCTAGGCTGTATAAAATTTGGGAAGATTTTGATTATTCATGAATTTATTAAGATTCTTCATTTATAATACTATACAAATATTTTTTGAAATATGTAGAAGGAAGATGATAATTGGCTGCCTCTTTAGTCAAACCCATAGGTAATGAACCACTTCCTCAAAGATTTAGGTAAAAACTTTTTCAACTTAGGACTTAATACAGATGAGTATGTAGTTCAAGATTTATTGTCTACATAGTAGTGGGCACAAGATATGCTTGGTAGACCTGTACTTGGAATCATCTTTTTATTTGAGATAAACTAACTACAAAGAAGTTATTAGAAAGCTTAGGCTGCTAAGCTTTAGAGTAACAAAGTTAGCGAAAATGTATTCTTTATGAAACAATATGCCAAAAATGCCTGTGGAACTATCGCGTTGTTTCATATTATAATGAATTCCATCTATTAATACCCTGAATTGGTTAAATAGGGCAGCTATTTAAGTACCTTCAGTCAAGAATCTTTTGGCAAAAAGCCTGAGGAAATTGGAGAAGGATTCAAAAATAACAAAGATATTTGTCAAAAACATAAATAATCAGTAAAAAAAGGTCAAACAAAAGTGCAGAACAAGGTAGACACTCACTTCATTGCCTTTATTTAAAAGGTCGGCTATCTCTTTTAACTTGATGGGCGTAAGAAATGCCCCATAAATCACGGCGAATGCACTCCTGAAGGTTTGCCAATGATGGCTTGCTTGGTGATTCAGCAATTCATGCAGAGGGACCTTTAGAATAACAAATTCACAATTTTGGCTTTGGCCAAGAAGCCTTAATACTGAATGATGATAAATATCGATTTGTCAAACAGATCATTATTTATTCAAAAATTAAACTTGAAATTTCCGAAAACATTTGCTTTACGTTATCCCGTGAATCTAAAAAGTCCCACTTCCAATTTGATGGGGTATGCATCAGATTTTAATCCGATTCCATATTAAGACTCAAAATTCGTATCAAAACTGTTGAGTTCATTTCTGCTAAAAGAAGTCCAGAGTTGTGTATACAGATAGGGTTTAATTTACCAACTAGAAATAAAAGGGTATTATGTAAAAATCAATTAGATTCTTGGTGTTATGCAGTTTTTAGTTCGAGTACCAATCCAAGTTTTTTTATTTTTAAAGATGTAATCGTTTTTCAAGATATTTTTTCCCCAAATGTTGCTCGCTTGAATGCTCAAATACAAATCCACGTAAGGAGATAAAGTTAAGGATTTGACAACACTAACATTTGCTTACTTGACCAAAGATTTATTAGCAATATCGTAGCCTAAAGAGCCAGAAAAGATAAGAGGACCCTTTAAATATAGATAAACTATTTGATATAAATTTGAATGTTTTGGAATGTTATTTTAGGGAGGAAGAGGACCATAAATTTTTGTTTACTTTTCTTTATCACTCTAAAAACTTATGTAGTTTTGTCTGCTTGTTCTAGCAAAACCTAACATTAACAAATCCCAGTATTTATCCTTTTCCCAAAGGCAATTAAACTAAATTCTATCGTTCGTGGCTTTATAATAATTGTCTAGTCTTTCACCTAAAAACTTTGCATAGTTTAAGCAATAAGTTTTCTTTGTTCCTTAAAGTAAAGCTCTTGCAAAAGCAGTTAGACCTTGGCCACCCATTTTATATTATAAACCTGCCATGTACGTAAAACGATTCCTTATGTTTGAAAACTCAATTGAATAGAAACACTTTTCGGGATGAATATTGAATCTACTTTTGCGTTTGGGTACAGAATAGAGCGCAACTTATTTATTTTTTTCGTTGATGTGAAGCAGGGTGAGTTCACTCTTATTTTTTACATTATCAAAAAGATTTAAGTGCTCTTGGTTTTAGTTTTCATATTTCATTATTTTCTAAACTGCCTACTTGATCACAACATTAGGGTATTATTATTTATTTTTCCACACATAACTACTTTTGTCTGATTTTTAATCCTTAGACTCAGTCATAAAGTAATAAATCTTAAATATGGTTATTTGCCATTCGAATCATAAAATGGACTAAATAGTTTTTTAGCTTGTTTTGGCTATTTTTACAGAAGTTGAGTTCTTTGTTCTATTTACTTAAAGTTTTTGTGTTAATAAAATTTATAATACAATGTGGATAGTTCTTTTGAAAAGAGGGAGATATTTCAACTCTTAGCTGGGCAAGAAAAATGCCTAGTTTTTTGATAGAGTTAAATCGCATTAAAAGAAATTTAAAATTCACGAAAAAGCCATGCACATCAAGCAGTAAGATATCAACAAATGGACTGCTTCTCAATCTAAAAAATAACTCACCGAAAAAATAGTCAAAGAGGGAGAGTAATACTTTTATAATGCAGTTTCGATTTCGATCTTAAAAAATACATAAGCAAATTCAATGAAGAACATAAAGGTACGATCAATCTTCTGGATTTCTCTCAATATGCTACCAAATTCAATGATTTCAAAGATAACCCTATCAGCAAAAAAGATATGGAGGTCATCAGATAGTTCCAAAAGAGAAAAATCGATCAAAGATTACATAAACTCGCAATCGCTAGAGATAAAAGTAAGTCAAATTTTATACAGAACAAAAGGAAAATTATGGAGCCCTTAAGAATCCTTTAGAGTATTATGAAGACGTTAATGTATCACTTACAAGTCGATCGAATGAAATTGAAGCCAAGTTCAGTCAAAATCCAAATGGAAGACGTATTGAAAATCCAAAATTCAAAAAATGGTTTCACATTGACGACGATTTTGTTATGGTTTTGTTAGAGAGAAACATTTCAACCAAAGTTACCACTCTAAATAGAATTAACTACTATAGGTATCTCCTGTTTATGGGAAATGGAAATGGTCTGATTTCTTATGGAAAATCTAGAGCTTTAACACCTGAAGGTGCCTTAACAAAAGCAATTATTTAGTGCAAGAAAAATATTATTGCTGTACCTTTAGATCATACTTGCTCAATGCCTCGTCCGATTAACTCACGATTCCAAGACTACCACATTTATCTAAGACCACTACCAGGATTTAACAGTTGGGGTTATCCTACTTTTTCTCTTATGTTAGCACTTTCTGGAATAAGCCATGTAGGATTCAAAGTTTTACATAGTGGACACAATAACTATACTCTTTTACATTCATTTTTCAAAGCTGTCACGCAGAATACAACTCCCCAAGATATGGCTGAACTTTAAGGTTTCAAACTTTATCGCCACCGTTTCATAAGGCCTTTAACTTAGGCAGAAGATAAACGCCATCATTTAAGTAGATGATTAAATAAAACAAATATTACTTTGTAATATACATTTCATCTTTGTTTTCAGTATTACTACTAATATTTTAACTTCTTGTGGTTGTTTATATCACCTTTGAAATATTTTATATAAACAAAATGTCCTGACTTTTCTATCACAAATCATTTTCAGATTGAATGATAAATAATTGCAGTAATAGATCATAACTCTAATGAGAATTTTAAGTTTCGATGATTGCGATTTGGATTAATATCTTGGATAAAAACGTATAATTCACTTAATCGACTCAGGGGTATTTTTAAATTTAATCATAGAAAAAATAGAAGACTTAAAATTTATTTGCATTCCAATATTTGCATGAGATGAGTGATGTATTCAGGTTTAGGGGTCTTATTTAAAAATATCAAACTGGAAATTTCTTAATCCAATTTTTTTTTCCTATAAATCATATAAAATTAAATAAAATTAAACAAATCATCCTGAGTGATTTTAAAAGAATTAATTTTATTCTTTTACCCCAATAACTTTAATTTCCGTGAAACGTGCATTCATAATTAAGAAACATAAATCGACAAAACTGTTATAAATTACAAACTAGCTAAAGTATTCTTTATTATTAAACAAGCCAGAAGTCAAGTCTCTATGTTTAACATTTATTTTTCAATCTAACGAATGTTTAGCAGATATTTGATTTTGATTATTTGCTAACTTTATTCGTTGTTAGGTTACGATAAAATATTTATAATCTTATAATGTTCATAAACAAACCCGTGCCGCTCGAAAAAAGAGGCAATTCCAATAAAAAAGTGCATCGAAGAGTCATTACAGAAATATAGGAAATGCCCCAGAGTACACAGTTCCAAAAAGAACTCAAAAAGACAGAGAGAATCATTACGAAACCTAAATACATTGATGTATATTCCAAGTACATGCCAAAAGCTAGCAATGAACCAAAAAAAATTGTCAGAGTTGCTTAGAGTAAACCACTAACCTCAGATAAGCAAATTAGAACTTAGCTTGACTAAGGTCTCATAACAAACACACAAAGTATGCATACTCAAAGACCCAAAGTTCCAGCAAGTAAATACTAAATCTAGGGAGTAGCAGGCAAGGGCACATTTGGAGTAGTTTATTGTGGAGTTGTACGTTCAACAGGCGAGAAGATTGCTATAAAAAAAGTGTTTCAAGATAAAAAATATAAAAACCGTTAGCATACAATCCTAAAAATGCTCAAACATCCCAATAACTTGCTCATGAGAGAAAGTTATCTCACAACTGAAGGGGAGGAATAATATCTCAACATCGTAATGGACTACTTTCCTGACAACTTGTACCAAGTCATAAAAAAAAAGTAGGTTTCATCACTTCTCACTAAAATATACATCTACCAAATTTTCAGAGGACTCAACTACTTGGCTATGCTATCAATCGCTCATCGAGACATAAAACCTCAAAACATTCTCGTTGATAAATTTAAGCATTTAATAGTCATTTCTGATTTCGGGTCAGCAAAACAACTGATCAAAGGTAAATATTTTTATTACTAAGGTTAGTCCAATCTTGCTTATATTTGTTCGAGATGCTATCGTGCGCCTTAGTTGATTTTTGGCGCTAACAACTACACTACCCAGATTGATATGTGGTCAACAGGATGTGTCTTGGTTGAAATGATTAATGGAAGTCCTCCTTTTATGGGAGATTCCCAGATAGACCAGCTCATAGAGATAATCAAAGTGTTAGGAACACCCACTAAAATAGACATCTAGTAGATGAACAAAGCTTACGATATGAAAGAATACAATAAATTTCCAAAAATAAAACCAAACTCCTGGAAAAATGTAAGATCTTTTCTACACAGCTACTACAAACTCGTGACCCCTTATTAATAGACTTAGTTACTAACGTATTGCAATATTCTCCCTCTAAGAGGCTGACACCTGCAGCAGCGTTATATCATGAATACTTCGATGATTTGAGAGATGAGACAAAGTATCAGGAGATTTTGTTCAAATGTAAGAGTATTCCCAATCTCTTTGACTACACTTAAGGTATTTTTTTTGTGATGAAGAAGAGATAAATTTCATCAGTTAGATTACTAATCGAAAGTTCTAGCTGAGTCCTCCTTGGACAAGCAAGAAAATAATCAGCTTACCATTTACTAGCAAGCCTACAACTGCAAGTTTGCAAAGTAAAAGACCTGTTTTAAGCTATAAGGCCATTTGATATAAAAAATATTATAATTTGAATTTATTAAAATTAATTGTAAATATTAACGAATAATTGAATAAAATTAAAGATTGTCTCAATTAATTGTCTTTTAGTTGATTTATCTCAGTAAGTACAGAAAGATATTTACTTTTTGATATATTTTGTTAGTGATTTAAGGTTAAGAAAAAAAATTTTAATAAATTAAATTAATACATGGTTGTAAAGTAATCATAAATTGATGCGGAACTGTTGCGAAACAAAGGCGATGCACTATCTCAAGTGTCCATCTTTGTTGAATTTTACCAAAGTTGCAAGCCTATCTCTCACAAATGTGCATTTTGCCATATTTGCTGCTTCATTTGGTAATGCTGACACGATATCTCCCATCAACATGATAGAATCTTTCACATAGTCTAGCTTAGGATGGCGGGTTGGATCAGTTGTAATTCTAATGAATTCAGTAACAAAACCAAGTGATTTAGCTAGAATTTTCTTGCCTTCAGGGTCTTCAACTCCATGATAAATGCACATCAAGGTTTCAATAATCGATTCCTGTAAAATTTCTGCATAGTTAAGATCTCCAACTGTCAAAACTCCTTCACAAGAAATCAGAAGTAAATCCATTATTCTTGGCAGGTGTCTGACACAAAAATTTCCACATTGCAAGAAAATCTCACCAATACACATCAGGACATCTAGTTTTAGTTCGCGAGTTATGAGATTTTTCTAAATAGAAAACTATTTACCTCATAAAGTTCGGTTATATAAATGATAACCTCTTCTACTTTGCCTGCAATTTGTTCGCGGTAAATGGTAGCAAAGTCACAGATGCAGGAGATAACTGACTTAAAAATCTCATCTTGAGTAATTTTTCTCAGACCCTGCTGAATATACTTCCAGAAATCTTCAACAAGCCTGAGATCATGAGGGATGAAATAAGCCAAAGCGGATACTAAATAAAAGCCATCCCCTTCAACACTACCTAATTTATTGTAATACTAGACTACTAGATTATACAGACTAGACATTTGTTACATGGTGATAGAGCTATTGATTTTGCGAAGAGTCATTAAGCAAACTTGAGCTACAGTAAAGAATCCAGAATAGAAAATATCTCTCTTTTCTTGTTCAAGTCCGTGGATGCTGGGGAAAGTGGTGAGGACAAAAGTGATGTATTCATTGCAGATGGTATTATTTTTTGAGCACTTGATCAGATTTATGATTGTGATGAGACAAGAGTTAATGGTAGCTTTTGAACTCTTTGTATTTAAGCAATATTGAAGGAAAACTTTGAGAAGTGTTCCAGCATGGATTCCGATGTATTTTGTACTTTCTTATGGATTGCAGAGATTATCTACAATACGACAAACATTTTTCAAGAATTATTACCCTAAAGGTATCACTTGAATCACAAGTTATAAAATTTGTAAAAATTTTTCATGTTTGTAAATTACTTCAGGCACTTCTTCAGAAATCAAGCTCAATGATTTAACTGCTGAGAGTTTAACGTAGTTGTTGGTGTCATTAACAAGTGCTACTAGCTCTAACAAAGACATATTGACTAAGGCTTGAGATCTTTGAGGATCAAGACCAATCAAAAGAAGGGCAAAGGCTCTTATACTTGCCTGTTTGTATTTCCAGTTTTAGTGTCTGATTGTATTGGATGTGAATAACAGTATTTTTTGTTAAAATTCAGATGAATCTTAAAGAAAAATACTCTAAAGCGTGCTTGCTGCAGCTTCGCTGATACCGTTACCTTCTTAATCACCATCTTCAACAACACATAAATTTTGAAGTAGAACTTCTATTAGATGTTATCCAAAAGGTCCAGTTATAAATTTGTTCATGTTTGGATTAGATTCGATACTTTTCTATTCTTTTGCAAAATTATTCCAATACTCCATAGCCAAAATGCATTGATTTTACTCAACCGTGTTTAACATGATGGGGTCTATCAACTTGCCAAGAATCTCTACATATTGCTTTTCCAACAAGGAGAAATAGCATTTCACAAACTATATTAAAGATTGAATGGCTAGCTATAAGAACTTTTTAGCGTTCAGAGCTTCAGCTATTTGAGCGAGAAGGTAGTGACGATACTGTTCATTTTTCATAATCGTTGCAAAAGCAGGCATACCGTCTCTGAGTGCTTTGAAGGCTGTTTCTGCAATTTAGACGTGGTTATCTTTGAGTCCGAGAATGATGGCGGTGAGTATTGGTTCTTGGAGAGATTCTTGGAAAAAGAAATTGAAATCTTTGAGTTGTTAGCAGATGAATCCTATTGTCAGAATGGACACCTCCTTGACAACTAAGTCTTCGCTCCGAATGTTGGCGGTAATTTTCTAGGCGATTCCTTACCATTAATTCCGAGGAATCTCGATGCAGCAAATCGCTGCGACGATCTATATCCAAAGAAAAATACATTGGCAGCTGCTCTTCTGATGGATTTCTCCCGATCGAGGAGAGTATTCAGCACTACATCCTTGAAGGCTGATCGACTGGGAGTGCTTAGAGTGGACCACAGGTAGTTGTCAGTAGTCTGGATAGGAGATGAGGTACTTTTAGTTTGAGGGAACCAGCCAAAAGTGCACCTGCGGCCTGGCGTATTGGGGTCTCAATGTCCCTGTTTTGAAGTATTTGTGAGTTTTCGATGAAAAAGTTGTCGGGTTGTTCGTGCCGAAGCTTCAGAATGGCATTTTCTGCATTCTTCTGCATCTAGCGGTTGTTGGTGAGAGTAGCTGCCTTTATCAAATCAATCATTATTATAAAAACTAGTTTGAGAATATTGACTCTTCATATAAAAAAGCCACTTCAAACATAAATAACATTCAAAATTATCAGGCCAAAGGCAATTCATTTCCACTGGCATCAAATGCCTCACTTTTAGATCTATTTGATTATTGAATGAACTGATCAGTAATCGTGTTCCATGCTACTCTTAATTAGTAAAAATAAGTAAATAATATGGAAAAACTAACTTATCTCAGAAATGGAATAAAACGTAGCAGTATACAGGTCAATTGATATCATCGAGCAGTTGTTAATCATCAAAATGGCCAGAGGCTGGCTACCTCTGTCCCTCGATCTCCTCCATTACATCTAATTTGTAAGTGAAACTGATCAGTCTACATAATAAAAAGTTTACTTTTCACGAAGTTACTATAAGAGGCTCAGCTTTTCTTAGATGCTCTACTGCATGAACCTTACGTAACCTCGACTAGTTATCTTGCTTTTGTCTACCTCCATCTAGTTTAGTAGGCTCATCTAGGATTTGATTATTTCGATTTACCTACGTAGTGAATTTGAGTGGTTGCGCATCAGCTACTCCTCCTCACTAAACAATCTTTCGTTCATTTCTGTTACTATGCGTTAGTTGAAATCGGGATCTTCACTCGTTGCGATAGTGGTGACTAGGTCTTCCCAGTTTTCAGGAAGCTGATAGTATGGCGTTTGATTACGATTACTAAAATTTCCATTATTGTTGTAGTTCTGATTTTGAAGGTTGCTGTTAAAATTATTATTATTTTGGATTTTTCCTTGTGGTGCATAATTGTTCTGATTGTAGTTTTGTTGGCTATTATAGTTCTGCTGATTGAAATTAGGCTGACTAAAGTTGTTATAAAAGGCATTTTGTTGCTGTTGCTGTGGCATTGGCTGATTGTAGCCTTGGTTCGGCCGATTCAACTGACCATAGGCATTCGGAGTATTCATCTGACTCAAACTCAAATTGTTTCCGATACTCAGGTTTGAGAAGTTCCCTGAAACATTTTGGGATTGATTCATGTTGCCTAGCCTGTTTTGTTGCAAGCTGCCTCCCTGTTGGAAAAATTTGTTGTTATTAGTTATATTTTTATTGGGCAGATAATAAGGAGGATTTGTGGACGATTAAATGTCCATAGGTTCTTACTTTTTACCCATCACTCCTTGCTGATAGCTATTGTATCTTTGCAAGCCAAATTGGCCTTAAGCTCGAGGGTTTTAGTAATTTTGTTACATAACTATCCCTCGACCTTTATTTATTGTAGGACCATTAATGGAATTCTTATTTGCTATGAGATTAGCTGTAGGTCCGATTAAGTTATTGTTTAAAGGTTGCTTGTTACCTAAGCTGTTGCCTGCATAGTTCTTAGCTACTGAGGTCGATTTGGTAGTTGTTTCTTTGGTCATTTGTCCAGGTTTCCCTGCATTGAAAGAGTTTTTTCTAGCTAGGTTTTCCTCCTTGAAGATTTTTTTTGGAACTTGTTCTTACATAATCCCATATTCTTTCTGAGCATCTTCTCTTTTTTTGGCGATATCTTCAGCATCATCTTAATTGTTAATCGTTATTCTTATCGCATTTTTGTTTTGTCTTGGCAACATCAATTATTTTGCTTTCAAATCTTACTTCGTCACTCCTTCTTGTGGTTTTCGTAATTACTTAACTCGATCTGCATAACGTAATGTATTTAGAGTGTTTTAGGAGGAAGCCGATGAAGGAGATACGTTACCTATCATAACTGTCCTACAAAAACCAATGAAAGAATCTTTCAACACCATTGTCAATTTCGAACCTCTAAATGGAGTATGTCCTTTGCCTTGGTCCAACGCTCTGATACATTACTTCAAACTAAGCAAAGACTTATTGATTTCTGCGCCATCAATTCTCGTTTGTTTATCCATATCCATATGGTCAGCACCCCTTTCGTTACCTGCCAAATCAATGAAAGATATTTTTCCGAACAATTTTTTGCCATCTTTCAGCGATATTTGAAGTATGGCGTGTGAGCGGGAGGAATCCGCGTTTGCAGAATTTTGTGAAGTAACCCGTTCTTTACTTCCCTGGGCCAGATAATCGCTAAATTCTTAACTCGATGAAACGTTCGCTTCCTACAGCCCGATTATATTGATGTTATTTTTGTTATCCTAGCGAAGCTTTAACTATGTTCGTTTGTTTAATAGATCGTAAAGACGCCCACAGTAGATCTAGTAGAATGAGAGCTTGGCTTTTAAATGCCTAAACTGTGGCTAAATTTACTTATAATTACGCTTGCTAAGTATTGAAAGATTTAATTGGCTCCAAGTGTATAGAGACCTGGATTACCCTGTGCTAAGTTGCCATTCATTGTATAAGTTTTGCCTGAGCCAGTTTGACCGTAAGCGAAACAAGTGACCTTGGCTCCTTGGAATGCGGAATCGACTAAAGGACGGACTGCGAGTTAATAAATCTCAATTATAAGTGAGTTACTTCTTAATTATGCGTGTTCTCATCGAAAGCAAAATCAAAGTTGAAAATGGTTTCTTCGAGAAACTTAGTGAGGTCTACTTTTTGTCTGTATTAAGATTGATCTACTTGTATTAGCTAACGATAACGGTGTCTGAGTTTTTTACTGAGATGATGTCAGTCTCACCTCGCGTACTTTCCTTTTTAGATAGAGGACGTTTGCGAATAGCAACTAGGATTTTAGGTTGTTCCATATTTAAAATTTTTGATTATTACCACCAAACTCAATAATTATACCCAGAAAAATCAAAACCTAATAAGTAGTAATAGATTTCCCTTTTCATATGTATCTCGTAGAAAAATTCATTTTTTTCTCTCTATTCGAAAAAGCAGCCTTCTGAGTGGCAAATTTTATTTTATGCAGCGCAATAACTGCTAAATTGTTTTAATTGAAGTTTTTATTTCTTTGCTATCTAGTAAAATTAAAGCAAACAGTAAATTTATAAAGAAGAATGCAAGATATGATACCTAGAGAATTATCATGCAGCAATAACGCATGTGTTTTTATTTGTGTTGTAGACCATTCCAGGAGCGCAGCTGCAGCAGCATCCGCATCCACTGTTGAAGTTGGTACCAGCCGGGCAAGCAACACATTGTTTTCCGTTCCAAATGGGTGAAACAGCAGGGCAAGGTCCGCACTTTCCAGTGGCAGGATCTCTGTAGGGAAGGTTAGCGGGGCAATCGCAAGTGTAAGTCTTGTCGTTCCAGATTCCTGGGGCGGGGCAAGTAACACATTTCTTGGTGTTGGGATTATAGAAAGGAGTAGCAGCAGCGCATTGACATTTAGCCTGACTAGAGTCAAAAGTGAATCCAGGTGGGCAGCATTCGCATTTTCCGGTGGCAGGTTCGTAGTGAGTATCAGGACTGCAAGATTGGCATTCCTTGACTGTAGCATTCCAGAAGTTGGGAGCAGTACAAGCAACACATTGGTTGGCAGCGTTCAGGTAAGGTTTTTCATTAGGGCAGACGCATTGCCAGGTGTTTTTGTCAAGAGTGAATCCAGCAGGGCAGATGAGGCATTTTCTTCCGACTGGGTTCCAAACTCCAGGGGCATTGCAAGCAACACATTGATTGTTGGCGTCAAGATGAGGAGCAGTTGCGGGGCATTCGCATTGGAAGGTTTGAGCATTGAGGACTAATCCAGCTGAGCATCCAACACAGGTGAGAGTATTAGGATTCCATACTGAGGGAGCATTACAGGCAACGCAGAATCCAGTAGCATTGATGTAGGTAAGTCCAGGAGGACAGACGCAAGTTTTAGTATTAGCATCATAGACCTTGTTGGTTGGGCAAGTATCACAAGCATGGGTCTTTTCGTTCCACCAGCTGGGAGGAGTACAAGAGCACCATCCAGTAGCGTTGAGAGTGGGGAGGTTAGGAGGGCAAACACAAGTCTTTTTGTTGGCGTCATAGACCTTGTTGGTGGGGCATGACTCACAGAGTTTTGTTTGTTCATTGAGGAACTTAGGTGAAGCACAGGCACATTTTCCATCGGGGGTAGCAATGGTGTCTGGAGGGCAGCAGATTTTAAGAGGTCCAGTAGGTGATGTACCGGTAGGGCACACACATTGGAGAAGTCTGCTATCGAAAATATATCCAGTGGGGCAGCAGTGGAAGCCAGAGCTTTGATCGTGGCTCAAAGAGAGTGCTCGTGAGAAGGCAATCAGACCTAAGACAACAAGGAGGGTCTTCTGCATTAAGATATTTTGAAATTATGAGAAAAATAGATGTGAAATACAATTTAAATTATGAGAAAATAATATTTATTGGAATTCTAAAACTATGATAGTTTAACTAGTTTTAAGGAAGTCTCCTACACCTCGAGTCATATTTGCACTTGATCCGTCTATGCTTTTCAAAATAATAACCTACTTTAAAATTTAAATTTTTCAATATTTTTAAGTTAAAAAACCGATTCCATTTAATCTACAAACCTTATTTAAATTAGATGAATGAAAGTTGTATTAAAATACCTAGAAAACCCTAACGTTTTTATTGTTTACTACATTCACTCCATCTTATCAATTTATCAATCGACTTCAGTAGGAATATTTGAGGGTTATGATGGTAATAAAATATAATTTAAGATTATAATTCATCTCAACAATTCATTTTTAGATATCATTTATATTTGTTCCCAGAAGAGTTTTCAGCACAAAAATTTGTAGAACTATTACTCCTCTATTTAGGGAGTAGTTGATTTTTTAAGTATCTATTTTGTACTGTTTTAGCAATGCTCGGATACAAACAGGTCAAAGTTGCTTAATTTTACATTTTACGTATTAATCTGTTTGTTTTTATCTTTTGAATTGGGTTCATTGGCATATTTTTTTGTTAAGGTTATAAAGTTGGTTCTCAGTCTGGAGATGATCTCAACAAATTCTGCACTAATGGTAATGAATTGTTTAGCGTAGCTTTCGATGTTTCCTTCTCGACTTCGAAATAACAATACAGATGATTACTCGCTGGGGTCTATATCCTTGTGCATGTGTTCGTAAACTTATATGTGTCTGGATAGGAATTCTGGTAATTTTTGTAGCATTTCGTTATTTTCGTTGATTATGGTTAGACTATTTTTTTCTTAAATTTGCATCTCACTAAATATGATTTAAAACTCAAATATTCAAAAGAAGAAAGGAGGCATTATAATTTTAAACTTAATGCAATGTTTATTTTTTGTTTTTCATAATGAAAGATTGAAGTTGAAGATATGGCAATTCATTCTCGGCGATTAAATTCAAAATTTAAATTAAATCTCAAAAAAAGGGAAAGCAAAAACATTTTCGGGTTTTTTTTCTGTCTATCAATCTTTCATATAGGATTATAAACGGATTAGGTATGATCTAATGATTTTCTTATCAATAATTAAAAATAAAGCATTAATATATATGGCTCTATTAGAAATAGGTAATTAAGAGTAAAAATTTTGGAGTTTCCTTAACAAAATAAATAAGAACTTATAAGAATAAACTTTTTTGGGTGATTATAGCTTTTAATGCCTTATCTTAAAAATTATACTCATTACATAATTTTTATAAATTATATTCCCTTAGTTTAAATATTTCAGTCAACAAGTAGAATTCAAGTAAAAGATTGATTTTACTCGATATTATTAGAAATGAGTTTCAAATACAAAGCATAGCACTCATAGAGGCATTAACTTAAACAGAGGAGATACAATTTTTTATCATTTAGTGAACAACTTTTTGGATTTCTATATTATTCAAATATTTGTTAATTTACAAGAGGAGATATTTTTCATACCTATAAGGCTTTATGAAAATTGAAAATAAGCACAGTATATATAACCATAAATAATAATAGATGATGAGGCTTATCAATAAGGCATTGGCCAAATTCAGCTCAACTCCTAGAAGACAAAACTTCTTCGAGTTGAACCCTATCTTTCCTGACCAGGGGCAAAAAGATTTCGACATCTACAACACCAATTATAATCATATCTTATCGGGCAAACTTGCAGTTTCCGACGAGAGTCGTTATATGAAAATAAAATAAAAACTCAGAAACGAAATTTACCTGAGGTAAATAAGGCAGAAGAGTCAAGATGCCGAAGAGGGGAATTACTAAATTGATGAATAAACTGGTTTTCCCATCGGAGTTCACGAAGATTTCGACACCTTTTTGTAAAATTTCAAGCAGGAAAAAAAAGTTGGTTCTAACATCATTGGCTAATTCGAAGATTTAGTAACCAGTTTGATGCAGAAGTTCAACAAGAAGAGTGAGCTGGAGCTCATAAAAATCTTTAGAGTCAACTTCGCTAATTCGAAAAAGGCAGGATTCAAAGAAAAAATAAGATCTTTGCTGTTGAACAGTGCATTTTTAAGATTTGTAAAATAAAGAAAAAATTTGGGGTTGGAGAATGACACGTTGAACTTCCAATAAATATAGAAGTTCATGAATAATGAAAACAAAATAAGTAAGAGGGATAGAGATTCTGATACTATTTCTGCTGAAGAACTAGAATAAATCGTTTTCAGAGAAGCTCTCAAAGAAATCGACTAAAAGATATCCAAATATGAAGAGTAGGTTCAAAAGAAATCACTTGCCAATGGAACTTATGTGCCTACCTATCATCCTAAATTTGGAGAAGCAATTAAATCTGAGTATTAGACAAACGAAAGATATGATTTAAACTTCCCTCGTGGAAATCTAACTTAGTAGACCACTAACTAAAAACCATACTCTCCATCCTAAGCTCAAGATAGGTATATTTAGACCCGTATCAACAAGCTCTTCTTCATGAAAGCATTAAACCAAATCCAGTCTAAACAATAGATCACTCCCTAGAGACTTTTTACAATTCAGGATTTGCCATTAAAGATAAGAAAGAAAGATAAAATTATCAACACTTTACTTTACAAATATAAAGAATACGATTTATTAATAGAGCCTGATCTCTCAGATATCTATAATGAAATCGATATTGCCTTAAAAAAAGTTATAATAAAAGTTGTGCCCAATTATCTTGAAAATGAGCAAGATAATGAAAAGGGTCTTAGTTCTGGGGCTAGTTCTGATGTCAAAGAAAGAATTATATCGAAAGATGTCCTTTTGTGGCAAAAACTCAATGTTGAGGAGATTTTCGAACCTGAATATTATGATGAATAAAAAGTCAGCAAAATAAAAATTGAAGAGAAGGAGCTAGCTAATGTCTCTCCATCTACAACACTAGAGTTAAGTTTAAATAAAATGCCTTTTAACTTGTATCGTCACGCTGATTTGGATAACTTCTCAGTTTTCAACAAGTATAGAAGAAAAATTTTTGCAGACTATATTACTGATAAAACTGTTGATCCTCAACTCGAGTTTCAATTCTTTTCATTGGAGCAGGCTAGTACTAAGTTGAACAAAATTAAAAAACCTGAGGAAGTAACAGATAGGTTTTATGGTCATGCAACGAGAAAGAGTAGTGAAGCATAAGTTTACGTAACTAAGGGCACAGGCAAAATCCTTATTAACAAATAACCTCTAGCTGACTATTTTGGAGATGTATATCATAGAGCTGAGGCCCTCAAACCGTTGATTTTTACAGAAACAGCGGGAACTCTTGATCTTGAATTCACTGTCGTTGGAGGTGGTATTCACAGTCAGTCTGAATGTTTAGCTCTTGCTCTTACCAAAGCTCTTATTTTGATGAATCCTAAATTTGAGAGTACTTTAGCTGCATTTGGTCTGGTGGGAACAGATGATCGTCGAAATGAAGCTAAGAAGCTTGGTCTTTACACTGCAAGAGTGCGTCCTCCTTATGTTCGTCGTTGATTTACTAATCATATCGTTAAAATTTTTAGCAATGTTTAGAATCATTAGTTTTAAATATTTTTGGTAAGATTAATAGATATTTTTTGATAGATTGAACTTAAAATTTATAATATTTATGTAAAGCAAAGAAAGCATTCTCAAAACACTCTAGGATAACCATTCATCTTTACTCTATAATAAACTTCTCAAAACGCAACACCAAATCCTTCTTTCCGAAATCAAAAAAATCTAATCTCTCAATAAAGTCATAGTCGATGCCAAAAAAAAGAGAGAAGAGGAACATGAGCACAAAATGGCCTACTATGCACGCGCTTAAGAGCTACTCACCTAGTAATTGAGGAGGAAAGATGAAATAATAGCAAAATTAAACATTATTACTTTATAAGGCAAGCCAAAAGATGAAGACTACGTGTAGTTATGATGGCAAAAATTTGATTGTGGATATATTACTTTTAAAGTGATTTTTAGTTTATGACAATCAGTAGTAATGGCCTAATTACGCTACCTTGACAAAATCTTTCCAGTTGCCTTGACAGAGAGTATACATATACATTAGATTTTTTCGCTGGATTTAATCTGCCTACCAATAGTCATTCAGAATGTTGTATCTTGCTGCGTGTTCAAACTATTCCTTTGTCAAATTGGGCACTCTATGCTCATATTCTAAATTAAAAGGAAACTACATTCAGGAAGCATTATTTTTTTGATATCAAAGTGATGTTTGTACAAGTGACCTACACTGCTTGCCACTACTTTGATTCCTCTCTTGATTTTGTTGCCATCCAAATTCACGAAAAATCTGCAATGAGCCAAATGGTAAGGAGGAATAGCACCAAATAGATGGCTGTCATTGTAATATTTGTAGTTTCGGTAAATAGTACCTTTGTAGAGCCAACTGAAGTCGTCGATGACCTCTGCAATCAATTTATCACTTTCATATATTTGATCCAAAATTTCTCCCATGGCACAGGTAGAGTATACAGGATTTTTCAATCCAGCTTCTAAGATATCGAGGACTGTGGTAGGGTTGGGTAATACGTCAGTCATCCTCCATTTGTATCTATCATCCATCTCATTCTAAACTCTATCTTCATATAATTTATTGATGTCATTGAAGTAGGTTTGTCTATCTCTGTAGTAAATGTTAGGAACAGGCTCATATTAATTTTCGTTGGTGCCTGTTAGATCAGTTTTACCATACAATTATTTATTGACTTTCATTTACTTCAAAATGTGACCATTCATTGTCTTCAATTAGTCCAACCATTACAAAACATGCTATTCTATCACAAATAATCCATTGAATAGTTTTTTAGGTTTTACGTTACGGTCTTGGGTCCATTTCATTATATTGGGAGTTGTTATGAGGATCCAGTTGTTTTTGTATGCATACATTGCTACATATGTCATTATAATTGATCTCCCTGTTCCTGCTAAACCACCAAGGAATACGCTTTTGAATGATGGGGTTTTATAGTTGAAGCTAGCGAAATAGGGTACTTCTTTGTAAATTTTGAGAGGAGGATTTGTCTAGAGTTTTTTAAATCTTTTAGTGAAGTCACTTGCAGAGGGAGCTACTTCCTGATTCATGACAACTATAATAGCCTGGTCAGCCATTCCGAAAACGTTGTCGAACTGATCCACACTTTGCAGAATGGAATTAACTATGGTATCACAAATGATGGAATTACCCCAAATTCTGATATAATCCTCTTGTTTTTTAAATGGTTTTACTTTTTCCATGATATAGTTGGTAAGTTGCTGGAAGAGAATGGGATAGTTGGTCTCGTTGTTGATGAACTAAAGACGTTCCTGAGGCCCAAGTGCGTGGAATTCTTACCAGCTAATATCAGGATTATTCTGTAAAGTTTTCATTACGTTCGTGATGCCTATCGATTATTTCCTGATCATCACGCAGAATTTGCCAGTATGTTCAAGTTCTTTGCTATAAATGCCGAAAGGTTTGTTCTTGAAGACTGCCTTTTGATCTTCAGTGCTGAAGATAGTGTATGAGCCCACATCGTAGTATGATTGTTAGTTGATGGGTTTTAGGATGGTAGGGTCGGTGAAAGTGATGATATCTTCTGCGATGACATCGGGTAGTTATTTATAATGTTTGATTTCATCTTACTCAAACAACCGCAGACGATAGAGTCGACGTAGGTAGGAGTTGACGAGTTATTTGCGGATGGCTGGGCTTTCTATTTTAGTCAGATTTTTTTTGAGTAGTTCGACTTCAACTGTTTCCTCGATTTTGGGGAGGATGTTGGAGACATACTTTTTAAAGGAGTCGATGGGTTGATACTTCCTGATTGCTGAGCTAAGCTGCAGAGACTTATCAGCTAGCCTGTTTTTGACTACGAGTTCAACGAAGCCTGACCTCATTAT
>Ga0194117_10001129_pt1 | contig 32099 bp, 32 predicted proteins | sample TA2MahsurfametaG_FD_160579 | JGI IMG/M metagenome (GOLD analysis project Ga0194117, IMG submission 160579) | Freshwater microbial communities from Lake Tanganyika, Tanzania - TA2015009 Mahale N1 surface | ecosystem: Environmental > Aquatic > Freshwater > Lake | place: Tanzania: Lake Tanganyika... | reverse complement strand
ATAAATAAATCAGGCACCCACAACGCATAAAATAAGTCGCGACCTTTCATTTCTTCATCTCCGTGGTTCTTCTTCATCTCCAAGAAATCCTCAATATCCGGATGCCACGGCTCCAGATAAATCGCGAAACTCCCATTACGACGCCCCCCCTGGTCGATATACCGCGCAGTATTATTATAGACTCGCAGCATCGGAACGATACCATTAGACGCACCATTTGTGCCGCGAATATGAGAACCCGAAGCACGAATATTGTGAATATGAAGCCCGATACCGCCTGCGTGTTTGCTGATTTTCGCACAGTCTTTCAGCGTATCAAAAATCCCGTCAATACTGTCGTGTTCCATCGCAATTAAGTAGCACGAACTCAATTGAGGGCGCGGTGTGGCCGCATTGAATAATGTCGGTGTGGCGTGGGTCATATACTTCTGGGACATCGCGTCGTATGTATTCTGGATATACACGAGGGTTTCGTAGACTGTGCGCGTGTCGGTGCGTTGGGCGTGAATTCCAAGCGCGACGCGCATCCACATATGCTGTGGTCGCTCTACAATCACGCCATTGACACGCATCAAATACGACCGTTCAAGTGTCTTGAATCCGAAGTAGTCAATCGCGTAGTCCCGACGATGGTCTATCATCAATTCTAGAGCCTCATATGCGAGAGATACATGGTCGTTATTATCCTCGCCGTAATGAGTGCCTGGGACGCTCACTGGTTCGTGTAGAAAATCCCACACTTGTTTGCTGATGATGGGGCTGTGTTTACCACGTGCGTCACGGTATTCGTATAACGCGCGCATTGCTGCGTAAAACCCGCTGGGGATATTCTTGTGTGCGTTGGAAATAATTATATAGGATGCGAGTGTTCCATAATCTGGATGTTGGACAGACATCATCGCACATTGCTGTGCTGTGAGTTCGTCGATTTTTGTAGTTGAAATGTTGTCATAAAGTTGGTCAATGATTTTGATGACAAGGGTTGTATAATTCACACCAGATATTTTGGCTTGTGCGCCGAGTGTTTTTAGGCGGGAGAGGATTTTATCAAACGCGACAATCTCTCGTTCGCCATTTCGTTTGAGAACATACATGTCTTCTGACGTATCCGTAGTCATCCTCGATTATGTGGTATAATATTATATATTATATATTATACATAGTGGTTTAACTCTTTTTCATTTCACTTCATTATGAAATACTGTAAAGAATATATCGCCCTTTTTCTTCTCGTCGTCGTGGTCGTCATTGTCGGTCCGTTTATTGACGCCATCCACGATTTCGGTGCGGTCACCCGTGAAAAAAAAACGGCGAAGGAGGGATTCACTGCCGACCGTGTGCCTTCCGGGGAATATCCACGCGAGGTAGAAGAACCCCTCTTGTATCCCGTATACCCAAAGAAGGCGGGACCGGAATATGGCGTGGTTCTCCGAGAGAATGACTCAACGAACAATTCCAAGTTATACCCTGTCGCTGCTAATCTCAGTAGTTATGACCAGGCGACGAACAATGTGCGTGACTGGGTGACTCCAGATAACGGGTCGTGTAAACCCACTGGAATGTGCGGAGCATTATACGCACCGAAGGCTCCTGCCGAGTATAAAGTCCCGGACCCACTGCCATTTAACCATCCTGGGCGCAGGGTTGGGTTTTATGCAGTGGGGGCGTGAAATTTGACAACGGGTATAAACAATAAAAATAATAAGATGTTTTTATTGTTAAACTTTACTCTCATCGATTTCAAGGTCGTCAATTTTGAAACAGTTGATTAGAACTTCGGATGGACCTTTCGAAACATATCCTCCTGCTCCTCCTCGTCCACGTGCGCTGCCGCATTTTTTATTCGTGTGAAACATACTATTGTTTATTGCCATCAATGTTGCCATATTCGTGGCTGTAGTTTCTACTGCCGTTGACGCGCTACTATTGGTAGAAGTCGTCGTTGCCAACGAAGAAGCACTCGGAACAATCGCGCTTTCCAGTTTTATGATTTTTAATTCTCCGTTGCCGTTATTGTCCGTCGCTTTTATTACGTTTGGCGGTGTCGTTGTCGTCTTCTTTTTCGCAGGTGCTCGATGTTCATACCCTGTCTCCCGCTCTTCTTCAATCGTTTCCCATACCTTCTCAAGCACCTTCACTGCCTCAGAAAACCAAAGACGGTTCCGGCGGATGAGAACACAACTGTATTCATCCAAATACCAGTAAATCGTTCGCACCCAGATATTCCGCGTGAGTTCGTGTTTAGCAAATACCGCCGCCTCCCATTCCGCGTATTCTTCTTCCGTAACTCCAATCGGCGCGTATTCATATAACTGTATCGGTTGCGATACATACCCCTGATTCGTAAATGTAGGTGCTGATTGAAACCAAAGAATACGACCTTTTTCATTCAAGTCTGCGCGGTGATAATCATCCTCACATTCAAATTCTTTGAATCGGGTTTCGACAAAATCGCATTCATCCAAGTCACACACTTCCATTTGAATCTGCGTCTGTATCCAGTATTCCTCCTTCGGACTTCCAGTGATTTCACGATTGAAGATGTTTTTAATCTCTACCATCCGTCCGTAAAGGGGCGACGCAGGGTCGATATTAATACCGTCGGGAGATGCGCCAATGAAAGGGTATTTGTCGTGTTGAATACATCCGAACTCGCCCAACCGTGTTTTATTCCGATGTTCGTATATCATAACTGTGAGAGGTTCATACCGTTGCCCCCAATGAAGTGGCGAATTTACAGGACCTTGAAGTGGTGTAGTAACGGGTGGTAACCCACTCCCGTCTATATCACCTACGCCAATACCCGCACTGTAGTTATTACACTTTTCATAAATGAGTTGGTTTATAGACGCTTGTGAACCAAACGCCTTTGACGCGGCACTGGCCGTGATTAAGTTATTCCGGCGTGCATACCATTCCGGTGTGCGTTGGTCAGGTTGCGGTTTGTTACGGAGAACCTGGATTTTTTGAGTCATTGCGTCACAGTTTGGCGCATCGTTGTGGCTTTCTCGTAGAGTGCTGTTACTGTCTCTGTCTTTGTCTCTGTCTATAGACCGATATGGTGCGACTACCTCGTAAAATCTTTCGGCAATCTCATTGTATAACTCCTGAATATATACATCTAGAACTTCATTTAATGCGTCGGCTTCCGCCGCAGTAGCGGTAGAGAATCCCGACCTTGATGGTGTTATCTCTGAGAAGTAGTCGCATAAATAGCTGTCAATCCATGTTCCAACGACTTCTTCTGTGTTGAAATCCTCGCGTTTGAATTCCAGTATATTCTCTCGCGCAATGTCGGCCAATTCATCAAGCGCGTCGTTGATAATTGCCTCTCTATCTTCATCGGTTGGAAGTATGGAATACGGCGCTGTAGTTGCGTCTGCGTCAGTGTCTGCGTCGGTGTCTGCGTCGGTGTCTGCGTCTGCGTCGGTGTCTGCGTCGGTGTCTGCGTCAGCGTATTCACAATGTTTGTTAGTAATGATTTTAGCATTTCCCTTTGAAATCATTGCGACATATACAAAGAATAGAAAATGCGTTTATATTGAATCAATTTATTTTTATATACGCGTATAGTAGCATTCTATTATTCTATTATTCTATTATTCTATTATGGTCGGCGCCGGTCTTCTCCCCGCCGCTGTTCATAAAGGCGTGATATATTTATTATTCGGTCGTGAAAATGAACTCAATGATACACCGGGTTGGGCAGATTTCGGAGGTGGGTCGAAAGCAAATGAGACGATATTGGATGTTGCTACGAGAGAAGGAAGTGAGGAACTCAATGGACTCCTGGGGTCGCAGTCTGCGTTAAAAAAGGTCGCGGTCCGGCATAAAATCGCGGAGTTGAAATTCCACGAATACACCACAATTGTCTTTAAAACTGACTACGACGAGAGATTGGAGAATTATTATTTGAATAATTACAAATTCTTTGAGAAATACTTGCCAGGCGCAAAGAATAATCCGTATAATGGCCTCCTTGAAAAGGCCGAAATCAAGTGGTTCACATTTGCGGAACTTCGTAAGGCGCGTGGGAAGTTTAGGTCTTTTTACCGAAATATGGTAGATATTATTCTGGAACACGAGGACGAAATTACGCGGAAATTGTTGCGTCCAGTGTGTGGACCGCGGTGCAGTTTCAAGGTGACGCGTGGGGGTGGTCGTGGAGGTAGAAGTGGTAGAGGTAGTAAACGCATTCGTCGCATACATAAAAATACAAGACGGCACAAACGGTCGAATGCGTAAATTTTTTGATGTGTCTGAAATATAACTTAAAGTAAAAAATTGAATTACTTATATTGCGATAAATGTAATGTCAGCGTTACCAACTACACCAACGAATATGCCTTGCAAAGTTTGTAAGATGACTGGACACAATGTGAAGACCTGTCCAATGAATCAAGAAGTTACTGTTACTGTAAGTAGTAGCGCGGTTGAAACTAAACCCGCAAAGAAGACCAAAGCACCACCCACTACCAGACCCAGAGCCGTGAAAAAGACGAAAGAAGAGCAGGCGGTCGATAAACTAGACCGACCCGATTTGTATACAGCCGATATTTTGCGTCGGCGTTATCGTCGCTTCAAAGAAGACCACGATGAGCTTCAAAACATTATCCAAGAAACCGGATTATCTATTCGTCACGCAAATCCGCCTGAAGACATCACTGAAAACATCGCAAAGTTTGTCATTCAAAATTACGACAATGACCCATCTTGCAAATGGGCCAAAGCAATCGAAATAAAGGGCGACCTTTGCTCCAAGAAATTCTCAATCGAATTCCCACCCGAAGTGAAGGCATTTACATCAGACGGTCCATCATCATTTGGACCTAAGAAAAAATTCGGCGCAATTTACTTTGTCAATATGGTCGACCTGATTCAACATGATAAGTTGATTGTGTGGAAAGTGAACTTGACAAATGAATCCCCCGAATGGAAAAATGTGAAAATGAGCAAAACTCAGATCTTCAATGAACAGTGTGAAGAAGGTCGTCGTCCTCATATTTCGTGGAGTTTATTATATCCACAAATCAAAGAACACTGTCTCAAAATATATGAAGGTTCATTTGAAGGTATATTTACACCAAAGATTGACGCCGGAACATTAGACACCGTGGCGGGGGCAGTAGCAGTGGTGACGGTGGTGACGGCGGTGGAAGCTGATTCGTAAGTCACAACGTCACTGAATATGAACAACTCATTGTGTTTGAAGTAGCGACATTAGACGCGTCGCTATAAGTTTAACGACTGGTAAGGATACCGCATTCCCCGCCAATTTGTATAAGTTTGTGTCTGATATTGTTTCAGGTAGAACATATGAACTCGGAAATCCCTGAAAATTGAAACATTCTCTCGGTGTGAGTTTCCGGATACCACCGTCGTGATTATCCACAATGAGTGGAACATTATGACCCCCGCCTCCCATATTTGCGGTCAAAGTAGGGCATTCGTTGCTCTTATTCTCACGCACGTAAACACGTCGGTATTGATATACAGTGTTTTTGTTTTTAACAGATTCCGAAACCAATCCCCAGGTGGTGGATTTTTCAGTATAGTAGTATTTCTTGTCCACAGGCGTCTTCTCTAACATCTCTGAAATACACGCTTTTGGAACTACAGGGAAGTCGAGTGTCATTTGTTGGAACAGTCCAGTTGTATCCGTATCCTTTCGAACGCATACAATATAAATCCTTTCACGGTGTTGTGGAATGCCAGTAATGTCTGATGTATTCAACACCTTCCATATAACATTATACCCTTTATTTTCGAGATTTGTTTTGATGGTTTCAAATGTTGCCTTTTCGTCGTGAGAAACCAGGTTTTTCACATTCTCAAGTATTACCAATCGAGGAGTATGAAACTCGATGATTTTGAGAATTTTCCAGAATACATTGGAGCGTTCATCTTGAAACCCTTCTTGACGACCGGCGATGCTGAAAGGTTGGCACGGAAATCCACCGGTCAATATGTCGTGTCGTGGAATATCTTCCACATTGATATCATTTAGATTCCCGAGTGTGAGTTTATGTTTGAAGTTTGCGTCGTATATCACTTTTGACCATTCTACCATATCATTTGCGAAAACGCATTCAACATTCCCAGTAGACTCAAACGCGTGAGTAAACGCACCAGTTCCAGCAAACAAATCAATCATTTGTAATTTTGGTGGTGTTTTTGTTTTTTTGGGAACAACTTTCAATATTTTTTTCATAGCAGGTTTTTGAGTTTCCATTGTTTGACGTTCTTCGCGATACGATACGATACGATACGATACGATATAATTGATATAGACCATAATTCTAAATCAATTTTATACCTTGTAAGACCTAAATGAAACTATAGTAATCATAACCGAAAAATTGAAATCATTACATAAAATATAACAGACCTTGACAAGAAATGAATATAAGTGATACACTTCCAGATCCCGTTCCCGCCATCGCCCTTCCCCCCAAACGCCGAAAAAACGTAGATTTCAATATATGCGAATTAGTTGACGCAATTTTGATTTTGATTCATTCAAAGACACTACCTTGTGATAATGATATCTCTACAATCAATGCCGAACATATCTATGAGATATGTCAAGGATGGTTAAATACACCACAAACAGTTCCTCCGTGTATTCGTTGTAACAATGCTTCCACGGATTTGCAAAAATACATGAACGATTTCACCACAAAATTTGCATGCGTGTCTAAACGTATCATCGCATTCAATACATACGTTATAAAATCACCAACTTCCTCTCTGAACGGATTCAAATATACCGACGTGAAGTGTGTTTACGTTTCAGGAAAAAATAACGTACACGAAAAAATTCGCGCGTTAAACTCTAGAATAAATATCAAACAACAAAAGAGTGATATCTATATTGAATATACTTCCGGTGAAATCGTTGGTTGGTCGTGCAAGCAAACTTCGGACGCTACGAAATCAAACTATAGTGTGCATAAAATACTAGGACCTGACATCACAAAACAATTGAATCAGATAAAGACCACATATCTTGCCGAAAACGGATTTACGAAACATTCAAAAGAAAACCGTGATGCGGTGAATCGACTGTTTTACCCCAAAAACAAGAATAATCCGTATTGGATTGCCATACGTGATGCCATTCACAATAACAATCACACGGTTCTTGATGAGTTGATAAAATGTCTCACTTGTGATACGGTGCCATATCCAGTCTATGAGTTTGATGGGTCATCGTTTTACAATGTAAACAATCATAACAACCTCCATCACGAATCATCGTTGGGCGGCGGCGGTGGAGCGACATTCAAAGAACACGATGACTATTACAAAATGAAAAACGGAAATGAACGATCTACGGCCAAGTTGTTCTACCAGTTATGTGTTGCTCAAAAAAAATATCGTGTTGAAATCCGTTGGAAAGGTAATGTTCACAACCATTCACCACAATTCCAAATCCACAACGACGATGCCGAAGACGCGACCGAACCTGTAATTGATTCATAAACTGGTTGAAACTGGTTGAAACTAGTTGAAACTGGTTGAAACTGGTTGATTATTCTGTATTCCGAATGGGGAGTTGAAAACCATAATGCGACAAGGTTGAACGAATTACAGTATAAACATTATCTACATTTACGCTATTTCCCAACTGCTTATAACTCTTCTTGTCATCGTCCGACAACTTGAACGACTCGGGAAATGATTGTAGTCTAGCACATTCACGCGGAGTGATATATCGTTTTTCCATTCCGTAGATTGGAATCTGCGAAATTGCGACAAGTGTCGGGAAATATCGTCCTTTTTTCACCCGAATACCTGATTGGCGAATTTGGATGAAATGATTGAAGATACTATCGTTTTGCTGTATTGGTCCAACCTGCCATTCTAATTTCCCATAGATTTCGCGTTTTTTCAAGAGTTCTTTGTGTGTTTCATACCACTTGGAGAAAATGTCGCGATATTTCTCAATAATCGGTCGGTTTTTAATGATATATTCTCTTTTCCAATCCGGAAAAGCGTCAAGTTCTAATTGCGAATACGAAACAAACGCGTCGTGAATCATAATTGTCGGCGACATTTTCTCACCAACTGTCATTTGCTTGATTATTTCTTCCCACGCTTCTAATACATTCAGAATATCCCCTTTTATAAAATATTTGGGAGGGATCGTTTCTTTGTTATCCAAGAATTTTTGAAAAGTCGCGTCGTTGCCACCGTGACATTCCGTAGTTGGGGGTAGCACGATTTCCGACTCCATCGCGATATTGTTTCGAACGCACACAAAATACACACGTTCACGTTGTTGCGGAATACCATAATTGTGTGGCGAAATTTGAAATATTTGCAACTTGTATCCAATATCCGCGATTTTGTGTTTGATATATTCAATGACTTCGCCATTACTCACTTTCAAAATATGCTTTACGTTTTCAAGAAACATAAATCGCGGTTGCTTGACCCTAGCAATACGAATAATCTCGTCAAACAATAGACCGCGTTCATCATCAAAACACTTTTTTTTACCGCCATTACTGAATGCTTGACACGGGAATCCACCACACAAAATGTCAAAATCAGGTAGTGTCGTTGGGTCGATTGTTTTGACATTCTCAACGGGTTCTATTCCATAATTGTCGTAGTATACTTTTCGGCAATCCTTGTCAATATCACACGCGAGAAGACATTTCGCACCCATTTGATGGAGCGCCTGATGAAATCCTCCAATACCACAGAATAAATCAATAAATGTAAGGTTCGAACTTGATGGGGCGGCGGTGGCGGTGGCGGTGGCGGTGGCGGTGGCGACTGTAGCTGTTGACACTGATTTCTTTGGAACGATTTTCAATAATCTTTTCGTAGACATCGGGGAATGATAAATACACTATATTAGTATAACTGAGTGTTTTATATCAATTTTATTATGAAATGTTAATATCTACTCGTTGAGTGAGTTTTGTATTATTATTTTTCTATAACATCTCGTTGTAATTTCAAGGTTGCGCGGGGAGGTTCTACTGAAATGACAACACTCGTTAGAATTGAATCTCGTGGCAATGGTCGTTTGAAACATTCTATTGGTGTCCGTTTCCTAATTCCGTCATCATTATTATCTACAATGAGTGGAACATTATTAGGGTGTAAATGCTAGAACTATGTTACATTAGTATGATGCTGGTGGTTCTTCGCTTGTTCCCGTTCCCGTTCCCGTCCCGGTTAGTTTTCTCTTTTTTGACATACTACTCCCTGGTGGTGGAGCCAACGATTTCAATGTAGATTGACGCTTTTCGCATCTTTTAAGCGTGAATTTTTTAAATCCTGCGTTATAAATCAAACACGGAATGCTTGTGATGAGTCCAGTTGTCTTATCATATACGACATCCTTCGCGCGCATTAATTTCTTTTGTTCTAACGCTGCGACAAGAAATTGATATAATCCGGTGATTTCTTGGTCGCTATGATTTTCCTTCTTACCGTGTCGCGTAGCAAATTCTTTTAATTTACAAACCTTTGCAACTTTATCCAATTTGTTCCAGGGGTCACTTTTACTCGCATTCTTTTCGTTTTCAAGGATATCATCAATATTGGGGTTGGTCACAATATCCGGTTTCAACATGCCATAATTACCAGTGAGAAGCATATTTTTATAGTTAATGTTTTTGAGTGCTATATCATCGGGTTCATTCGCGGTAGTAGTGGTGGTGGGCGCAGGCGCATTCGTGACCTCTGGGAGTTCGGACGCGGGTGCAACAGAAATGGATACGGCAGCGGCAGCGACAGCAGATTTACGAGGCATTGTAGATAGTATACATAATATACAAAGATGACTTAAAGTTGTTTTTTGTATAGTATGACTCAAATATATTGTGATGAGCATCAAATCAAAGCATTTCAAAAAAATTGAAATGCTTTTTCTACAATCTATAAAATACAGCGTATCAGCAAATCAACGAATCAGCAATGAGCAGTGAACTGTTAGTCAATCAAGCCGGAACAATCCGGAACGTTCAATTTCTTGGATTTACAAATACCAGTGCGTGGGGTGAACTCATCGACAACTCAAACGACGCCGGAGCAAAAGAGGTAATAATCGGACTCTTCAAATGGACAGACGAAGACGGGAATCCACATTATGGATACTACATCGCGGACGACGCATCGGGAATGACAAAACAAAAACTCCGCGAATCGTGTATCTTGAACAACCCACAAAACAGCAACGGACGACAATTATCATTTGGTGACAAGAGTGGACGGTTTGGAATTGGAGGTTCGGCTGCGTTAAATGTGATTTCAAAAACGTCGGGCTCCATCCAAAAAATCACGAGGTCAAAGGAATCTCGCGACCTTTTCGCAATCAAAGTGAATTACAACACTGACGAATCGTTACCAACGGCGCATGAAGCATCAAGGCGACAGGAAGAATTATGGTCGCGTTTTGCGATTCATTCATATGGAACTGGAACCGTCATTATCGGCGAGGTCGACGAAGCAACCTATGCGGAAATACAGCATCTGATGACCGACAAAACCATTCACGGTTTGCCGTGGTATATCGCGGATACGTTTCATCACAAGATTGATGCCGGACTAACCATCGGTATACGCGCAATTGATGATACCACTGCCGCTCCTACAGTTGTGGTTCCATCATTTAATTCGTCTGGTTCTCTTGATGACGCCAGAGTGATTCGCGAGTCACACCCGATACTCATTCTCAAAAACAAAACAACAGGCGAACTCAGATTCGGAGAACGCGATGGCGGCGACGATGACGAGTGTGCTCGTTCACTCCCATTGAATACCAAGGCCCAAAAAAACACCAAATGGAATTTGCTGCGTCTTGACTCATACGACAACCTTGGTGTCGTTCAAATTAACCTCGCGTTTTCACAGGAATGGGACAAGATACACGAAGACCAACTTCTCGGTCAATTTGAAATAGGCAAACTTGCCGAGTTCAGAGAGAAGACCATCGTGAGACGATACACGCGCAGTGGCAGATGTGTTATCAGTTTTCCCACGCCGAAACGAAAACAAGGCGACAAGGCAGCATATCCGTATTACGAGAATGTGATTCAAGAAATCGTGATGCAAGCAACCGAAGTTTCCGACAAGATTTTCGGAACACAAGTCAACAAGTCACTGTTGGACGAAAAGAAGATTCACACGGAACTCAAAAAGCTCATCGACCATTTGTCGAACGTGTTTTCTGACCGCCTCTACAAGAAGAACTTTCCAGAAGTAGAGAGAAAGAAGAAAAGTCGGTTGTCCGATGATGCTACAAGCGTCGCGAGCGATGATACAGAGTCTGTCTTTGACGATGATGTTGTATCATTGTCATCGTCAATGAGTGTTCGTTCTTACGCTCGTCGTACTTCTGCTTCTTCTTTGTTGCCGGCTGTTGCTGCTGTTGCTGGTGGTGGCGACGATACCGTGAAACAAACCAAAAAGACCGCAATATCATCAACAGTGCCGCCACCGCAGGAAGAGCTTCAGCAAAATGAGGTCGCCGTGACATCCCCTGTCTCAATCGTCGAACAACCACCAGTTATATCCACTGTGTCAACCCATACTGCTGTGAAAATCACGCGTGCTACTGGATTGTCATACCTCAGAAGATTATACGAGGAACAAGGAGATATCCAAATCTCGGAACTGTGTAATACACTCATCCGCAAAAATCAAAACCCTGAGTTTATTACACAGGTCGATTTGTTCCTGATGTTTATGCAACCTGCCGACAAGTATCGAATGTTGACATACATCTTGAATACTGGTTCTCCCGATGATTTTATGAAGGGAGGTGGCAAACTATACCGAGCGTATCATCAGTATTATTCGGAATAAATACAAATCATACAAAATGCAAACATACGAAACGAAAAAGGAAAAAGAAAAAGAAAAAAAAGAAAAATATTTTTTTTAAAACGGTCGAACTAAACCACCACTTCGAAATGATGGCATAGTAAACGTCGCTGGAGGAGCATCAATCGGTTGTATCGGTTTTACCAATGCCGATGACTTTGGCGCAGGGCAACGACTGAAGTTGGTGGTGTTGCCATTGAACGCGTGGATGTTCAGAGAGAACTTCGCGTCGGGGGCGGTGGCGCAAGACACGCAGAAAGCAGAGGAGGGATTCAAAGACATTTTATGATATAAGATAAGATATTTGTTTATATCATATATATGCGCGTCGTACCGTGCCGCATCTCGTCGCGTCGTTCAGTTAACGACGACCTCTCAAAGGCAGACCCATACTTGCTGCTTCTGCGCGAGTAAGTGCGCCGGCATTATTGGCAGCAATTTGTGCTGAACGCGATGGGTTGGCTAAATAACCACTCGAGTTCATCGTATACCCGTTGGATTGATAGGTAAACGATTTCTTGGCTGAAGGGCCACGAGAACCGAAGGAGAAGTTCACAGTTCCAGTGACGGAACCAGAAACGCTCACCTTGGCATCGGGAGCGGCGGAGTCGCAGGAGGCGAAAGAGGGATTCAAAGACATTTTATGGTATAGCGTGATATTTTATTTTTATATCATTTACGCAGAACACGGCGAGTGTAAGCAAGGAATAAATTGAAATCCTTTTTCTAGTTTTACCGGTGTCGTCAACGAACGAACAGACGCGACACGTTACGACACGACACGACGACGATAATGAACCTCTTCATTCTCTCACTTGACCCAACGAGAATTGCGGAATATATGATGGATAAACACATCGCTAAAATCATTTTGGAAGCCGTCCAGATGTTATGCACCACCCAGCGTCTTCTCCTTCTTCAGACCTCTACCGAATGCGACCCCTGCGTTTACAAAATCGCGCACAAGAATCACCCTGTCACGATTTGGTGCCGCGCAGCCCAAGCCAACTTCATCTGGACACTCGACCTCATTGACGCAATGCATACAGAATGGAAGTATCGTTACGGACACCCAGCACACAAGGAACACAAATCTTATAGCGTAGCCCAGTATTTACGCAGGAATATCCCGCCTGCTGCGGCATTTGAACGCGTGAAAATCGCAGGTATAATGACACCATTTGCGCTTGCGATGCCGGATGAGTTCAAAGTCCGTGTCACCACCAACAACCCAGAAACCACGACAGCGACAGCGACAGGAACCAGCCACGGCCACGACATCTACGACGCTGTTGCGTCCTACCGGAGTTATTATTTGTCCGAACCGAAACGCCGCATCGCAAAATGGGCGAAACTGCGCGGAATGCCGGTGTGGTATATGCGCGGGTTGCGGAAAATCCAGGGGCGGGGACCGCCGAAATTGGTAGTTCGTCGTGGTGGCGGCGCCGGCGGTGCGTGAACTCGGGCGAATATTTAGTCTTTTTTTATTGTATTGTATTGTATTGTATTGTATTGTATTATGAAGAAAATTGACATCATCGGTAAACGTAACCAGGATAAAATGAAACAAATGGCGGACCCTGACGTCGTGATTGAGAGAAAGAAACGGGGCGGTGCGGCTGCCTTGGCTGTGATAGCCGCGCTTCCCGACGAAATATACGACGTATCTCAATCTCTCGTTCTTACGATTTTAAAAGAATATGTTGCGAACAAATCTATCGGCGTGTCGTCTGCCGCGTGTTCCGCGTCTGCTGCGTCTGCTGAATCCCTGGCGCAAGTGCTCACGCATTTCATCCGAGAGATTGATATGAAACGAAAAGCATATATTTATCAGGATAAACATCACAAAATCTATGACCCGCGTTATACGGTCACGACGGACCGAATTGTGGAATTGTTGGTAAGCGCTGACCTTTTATGTCACTACTGCCGAGAGATTTGCCAGGTCGCATACAAAGAATCAATGTGTAGGCGACAATGGACCCTGGACCGAATCGATAATAACTACGGTCATAATGATACGAATGTAGTCATTGCGTGCTTGGACTGTAATTTGAAGAGAGGAACAATGGACTCCGAGAGATTTCGGATGGGGAAGCAATTTACGTTTCGGAAGGTGGAACAGAGCAGAGTCTAATACTATGTTTTCATTATATTTACAAATAATCGTTTAATTAGTGTAAAAAATAAAGCTATGAACAATGTAAAAACAAATATATGATTCACGATATTTTGCGATAAATATCTTGATAAAAATTTAATTGTCAAGCTATTATCTCCTATATTGGAGGCATTTAATAACCAATTTTCAATGATTGTAATAACGCATTTACCGTGAAATACATTCCAAGATAATATCGTAATTGTCTGACAAAAAAGTAAAATATGTAAATAAAATATTTTTGTTATGAATATCCAACCCAAATTTATTACAGATGAAAATAAGATATGTAATGAATAAATAATGTATTCGATAGTTTCTGAGATATTCATATAATATTACCAATTGTATGTATGAATTTATCTAATATATTGAATAGATAAATTCACATTGTTCACAATATTCACAGATTCTTCACGCATACAACTTGCTATCCTCAACATTCCGCGTGATTTCCTTGATGAACTTGTCCGCATCCAACAGTTCGTTGATATTCTCCGCCCAGTTTTTCCGATACCGAAACAGGAACCCTACCAATCCCGCCATCGTAATCGTCTTTTGATGGATATGGGTGTAGAACTTGTCAACCTCGCGGTCGATTTCCTCCGCAGTGAGTTCTTCTTTCCGCATCATATCGCGGAACAGATGCTTGACATCCGTCTTCTTCGGGTAGTTCATATGAATAATCATATCTGTGCGCCCTTGTCGTAGCAACGCGTGATCCAAATTCTCCGGATGATTCGTTGTAATAAATGAAATAAGACCTTTCCTGAAAAAGACACCGTCGAGCAGATTGAGGAGGTTACTAAATGTGAAACTGCTCTTGTTTTCCGTCGTGCTCGACCGTTTCTCGAAGAGACAATCAATGTCTTCAAACAGGAGGACTGACTTGGGCGGGATGTCGCGGAAGGCGGCGAGAGCCGTATTATTGTCGACGTCGTGATTGATGGAGAAGATACACAAGTTATACCCGATTTCCTTACACATTGCTTTGATGATACTCGTCTTGCCACTCCCTGGAATACCTGTAAGGAGGTAGTTCTTCTTATACGGAATCCCGAATTCGTCGTATTCCTTCTCTTTCTTCAAGAAGTCCATAATATCCGTGCGGAATTTCAGTTTCATTTTCTCGTCGAAATAAACGGTGTCTAGGGTGCGCGATGGGATTTTGTTATAACGCATCCATTCGCCGTATTTTGACATCACGAAAACGTGAAGTTTGGTCTCGTCGCATTCGTTGTTTTCAAGGAAGTTATCGCTTTCGCGGTAGAAATGGTGGAATATTTGGGGGGAATCCGTGCGAATCGTCATATGTTCAAACTTCTCCGCGCCATCGTGAGTTCCTACGGTTTTATCTTCTTGACGGTAGGTTATCAGAAACTCGGCTGTTTTTTCCGGTTCGGTCTTCGTTGCTGGGATGGTATAAGTATACTTGTAATCGCCATACCCCATATGTGCATAACAACAGTCATCCTTGTCGTATTTGTAGGGGCGACGGCGGAGTTTAAGGGGCATCGGGGCAGGTGACGCAGACGACGCAGACGACGCAGACGAGAGATAAACGATATTTTGTATCGTATGATACATATAGAGGAGTATTTGATTGATGACACCTTTTGAATCAGTATAATATTCGTATTGTCCTTCTGGCATCTTTTTCAAGTCAATCACGATTTTGCTTGTTGTGGTTGTAGGTTCATCGTCACTTGAAGTTGTGCTTTCATTATTGTGAGTAGGAGAACTATTCGGGGATAACGAGTCAGCACGTTCAAGTGACATTATGACGTCAGGGTTAATATATCATAGCGTAATGTATTTATATCACATAAGGGATGGCACAAACCTGGGAAACAGAAACAGGTTTAAATACTTTCCAATTATGTTTATTACACGAAACTCCACGGAATATCCATCCAATGCTGGCGTGTATTCACCTCCCGAAGGACTCCGAGTTCAGCCCAGGACACACACACACACCCGCGCCCGCGCCAGCGCTCGCCCTCGCTCACGGAACGAGTTTATATAACACCCAAAACGACCTTCTGCTTCATAAAGTCCTGCGATTTTATAATGAAAATGATGGCAAACATATGGAAACAATGCTATCCGTTATCAATGGAACTACCAATATTTCATTGCGGATTATGGATTGGTTCGTAACCAATTATTCCAAGAAGCATTATACGGTGTACGACCTCGTCGGTTCAACGTCCGCCGCCACCACCACCACTGCCCGTGCGAAGCGGTTCAAAGTCTACGTAGATTATAAACTGAAACTCCGCGCATATTCTAAGAAACGTTTTGACCCCTTTTGTCGATGGGACCGAATCAATGTCCCGCATAAAAATGGCACGATGTATATTCAGACGACCTTAGGGCAATTGAATTTCTTTAAATGGGCGATTGAAAATGAAGTGCTGCGATATATTCAGGAGAATTATACTGCGATAGAAACGGATATGAATATTCGGAATAACACCACACGTAAACTTGCGAAATCGCATCAAACGTCATCGGCAACGGTGGATGGGTCCGTCTTCGTCCTCGCCTCCGGCTCGGACGCCATCTCCTCCGTCACCGCCGACCACTCCGGCGCCTCCGGCACCTCCGTAGTCTCTGGCTCCGTCGTCGCATCTAAAGCGAACGTAGTTCCGTTGAAGGGGGGCGCAACCCCCGGCGGAACCCCCAAACAACGCAAAAAGCGTGAAGAGTTATCGTCATCCGCCACAAAGAGTATTAAGAAAGAGTTTGTGGATATTGTGATAACATTTGATTAATGCTCGGCTTCGCTTGTTGCGCGCCTATCGGCGCTCCACTCGCTTCGCCTCGCCCTGTGCTTTTCACGACGCCAAAACCAGGGCCACTTCAGAGCCAGATTTCGAGCAAGAGCGAGGCGAAGCGCGTGGAGCGCCGATAGGCGCGCAACAAGCGAAGCCGAGCAACGCGCAAGGAGTCTTCGCCGAGCATCGTTGTGTGAAAAACAGCGTAAAAACAAATAATATTGTTAGTATAACTACGAATATTATTGATATTCTTGATATTGATACCGATATTCTTGATATTGATACCGATATCTCTCGAAACAATGGGAAACCAAGTCTCACTCGTTCCGAAAGTAAGTTATGAAGACATCCAAATGGTTGTATATCGAAACTCGCATGTCCAGAATTCCACGCTCATCATCAATACACTCCCTCCAACATTACAACACTGTCTCATTAAAACAACCCTTGATATTCGTTTTGAAGAGCGTGTCGTCAATACATTTATCGAAAAGAACCCGGATATAATGATTATTATTTACGGCAAGAATTCCAACGACATCACTATCTTACATAAATACGAACAACTCGTGAAATTAGGATTCACCAATGTATACATTTACACGGGGGGTATCTTTGAATGGATGCTTCTTCACGAAATTTATGGCAAGGAATTATTCCAAATTACGCGATACGAAATTGATATCTTGCGTTATCGCCCAAAGTCGGTGTTATTGGCGCAGATGGCTGGTGTGGGTACCGGTGCGAGTGTAGGTGCATTTCTGACAGATATACCGCATCACGCATCTGGTTTTAGTGATGTTCGTCTGGATATGCCGACGCATCACGGACACGGTGACGGTGACGGTCACGGTCACGGCGACGGACACGACGACGGACACGGCGACGAAGAAGAATTACGCGGCGGTAGCAGTGGATTCCTTTCAACGGGTATCAAATGGCTATTTGGTTCGTAAATGTATTATTGTATTATTGTATTATTGTATATACTCCTTTCTTCCAGATGCCAACCTCTTTCCGATTCACGAAACGGATTCCAACCGAAGCGCGCTCTATTTTCTATTCTCTCTTGAAACTCCCCAAAAGTGATGAGAGACCCGCGAATCATAATTATATCGGTTTCGGTCGAAAGAACTGTCCTGCGCGTATTCTCAAGAAAGTAGTATTGGATGAGAATTTAGATATCATTGAAGATAAAAATGAAACCTTTCGCGGCGAAGACCCGCGTTGTTTCTATTTCAATGATAAAATGTATATTCTTGATAATTATTACTGTGATATGTATTTGATACAGCACGATGCGACCCCCGGGACTGCCATTGAATCCGCAAACAAATTCACCCGCATTCGCATTTCGGGTAAAAATCTTTCATTTATTCCGCACAACGGTAAGTTGTATTTTATGCATTATATCAAACCATTTGAATTATATACGTGTAATATGGAGACTGGTGTGTGTGAACGGGTCGAGGTAGGAAATCATCAAGATACACGGAATGGCGAATATCGCGGAGGAACACCGGGGTATCTCGTCAAAGGAACCAACAATCAATATTTCGGTTTTGGGCATCGGACGTATACCGTTGGCGGAGTAATGACGCATGATGTATTCAAATGGGTCGTCACGTTTCCCGCCGACGCCGCACCCCCGACCATCGAGTATTTCGAGGTCGAACAACCGCCGAATTCTAAAAATATTTGCGACCCAACGTGCGTGATTGAACGCGATGACGGCAAATTCTATTTAATTACCGCAGAGACCGAACAAACGTGGTTTTGCGACCAAGACTATATTACCAATGCCTATGAAATCGTTGATGAATGAATAAACCTAAAAAGGAACTCGCACATTTTGTAAATAACGTTTTTCAAAAAAGAATAATGGTATTCCATATGTGTGGATAATGACACTCAATAAACTTTGGTCGTGTCGATGTTCTTTGAATAACGCATCATTTGGTATTTTACTTGGTGAGTCGGTTATGTTTTCATAATCACAGCACATTGTGAACCACTCATTGATGTATTTTATCGTGCGGTCAGTTTTCTTCAGTAATATCGCTCCTCCCCAACAGTCCTCCGCATTATATGTAAACACCGCATCTGTCAGTTTATATTTTTGAATTACATCCATTTTACACCAATGTTTCATATAAAATGTTGGTTCATTTGGTTTATTTTTCCATACGACGAATTCGGATTTGCGGAGGCAATCTTCTATAAAGTTCATAAAATCGGCAATAAAATAATAATTGGAATCTAAATAAAATAAAACGTCATTGTTCTTTAGTTTTTTGAGTGTTTCATTGATAATATACGATTTCCAAAGCCAATATCCACCGCCGCGTTTACACGACAGAATCGAATCGTATTTACAGGCGAACTCTTTATCGATATCTTTTTTTTCAAAAACGATGATTTGAAAAGACGTCCCGTATTTCTTTACGGATTCCAATAGTTGATTCATACTATGTTTATGCGTATTGTCGTTGTAAACTAAAAAATAGAACATCAAGACGGTGTATGCGTGTATATACGTATATACTTATATACTTATATACTTATATACAATTATTCCCGCCACGAACCATAACCAATGTGTCGCAGCCATCCACGGTCCATCAAGCGCACGGATGTGTCTACATCGGCGTCTGCGCCAGACCCCGTGCCATCCGCGCCAAACTGCGCGTGGTATACCGTCGTGATGACATCCGGCCCACACACCCACAAAATATCCGTTTCAGCCCACTTGTCAAGATTGGACTGAAACAGCACTTCTAGGCGGCGCATACATTCGCGAATACATAACTCGAGGAAAGGGTGACGCTTATAATTCGCGGCGAAAGCATAATTGGCAATGCGTAGTGCGTTGCGCGGGTTCTTACATTCACGCGGTCCAAGTGCGTCAATTGGAACCGTAAACTCCGTGAATAGAATCAAGCGGTCGTTTTTAGGGTTGATGTCGCTATTTGCCGGATGGAAGGGGTTGTTCGAAATGACACAGTCTACATCCAAGTAACATCCACCGTGTTTATAAATATAAAGAAGCCGACCCAAGTCCGCCTTCACGACCCAGTGTTGCTGTGGGATTTTCGCCCATAATTCGGGGAGACCCGGGAACGACGAGAGAATCGGTGTGATATCCGCAGGTGTGACAATCGTATGGTCAGGGACGAACTGTTTGTTCTGTTGAATACAATTCATCGGAATACCTGCGCGTTCATTGGGTTTGAAGTTCCACATATACGCGATGGATGTGGTATAGGTCGCGTTGGATGAACTCATATCGCCGATAGATACGTAATATGTCGGGTATGTATATGTATACAACCAAATGTGCAGTATACATAAAAAACATGAGTACCTTTATGTCGTTTATGCCAACGCAGCAAGCAATCCACAAATAAATTCGGTGATTCTTTCCATCCGTTCCGAGAGAACGCGTGGTGTCTCATTCATATCTTCATTTGCTGGAAGTTCGAGTTGAGGGCATCCGCGCGCGCGAATCCAATCTTCGTGATATTGGTGGCATCGTTCAATATAGTCGAGTTGAATACTCTCACCCACACGCGCCCTTTTTGTGATACGTTGTAAGCATACATCAGGTGATGCGTGAATGTAGACAATACCGCTGAGTGGGACATCCGTTAAGAACTCATCAAACCATAATGTGTAAATTTGGAATTCGTCGTGTGAAATATCACCCGTGTCATACAACATTTTTGCGAAGACATTGCGGTCTGTCTCAACGCTTCGCTCCGTGATAATCAACTTGATTTTTGGGTCATTTACCGCCTTACGCAACAAGGCAAGTCGCGAGATATACGCCATCATCTGGAATTTGAACGCATATGCGCGCGTATCTTTATACAGATTTGTCAGAATATTCACACCGTCCTTATCACATACCTGGTTCCACAATGCGACGGGTTCGTCAAGAAAGCATACTTCATCACAAAATGATATATTCGGGAATACGGCGGCGACGTCATTGGTCATCCGATTTTTGAGATACTTTTCATATTCATAGCAGGTCGTTGATTTACCGGAACCAATATTTCCATCAAAACTGATAATAAGAGGTGGCATTAGGAATCGTGGACAATGTGCGGTGGTAGACGGCAGTATGTGGGTGATATACAATAAACAGTTATATTTAACTCAATTCTTTGACGAAAATGGTTGTAATACTAATATCTCTAAAATTGATTTAAAAGAACGATAATAATTCTAATGTATTGGACTTATTATTGTGATAATAGCAATGACCGCAACTACAGCAGGCGAAACCCTTATCCAAGTAAAACTCACCGGCGATGAATGGAATAGTGTTGAAATTATGGAATCAGACGACGAGATGCGTATTTTACGTCTCATTATTGACGGGTTTCACGACGTAAATCGCGTGTTCAATCCGCATCTATCGTTGATGTCGCGTCTAAAAATAACATCGTCACCTGAAATGGACGATTACTTGTTTGAAGAATACTTCAAGAAACGTGTTCAGCGCGTAAATGCTCTATTACTGCATTGTGGCGGAAATGAATTTAAATTAAATACAACGTCGAAAAAAACGATGAAAAAAGTCGACTTGATGCGAATTAAAAATATGAATATGACATTTGGTGGGTCCGGTGATACCTATGACCATCACATTATGGATACAATAGAGTCTATCGTATCAACAAAAACTCCGACTATTACTACAGGCAATACTACTACGGTGACACCAACGGTGGGTGTAAATGAATGGATGAAGCATTATTATACATTGAAATTGATGCTTCAAAAGTCGGTGAATGGAATCAACGAACACATCATTGATTTTGCGAATCACGTGATTTCTACATTTAGGAGTGAAATTAATATCACTGGATTTCTTCGTAATTCATATCGTTTCATTGAACAAAATGAGGCCGTGTTTAAATATGCCGATTTTCAGTTATACGAACATCAAAAGCAGTTGTTCACAATTGCGAAACGACCCGGCGCGAAACTGGTGCTTTATATTGCGCCAACAGGCACGGGAAAGACACTGTCTCCGCTTGGGTTGTCAGAGAAATACAAAATTATCTTCGTGTGTGCGGCGCGTCACGTTGGACTAGCGCTGGCAAAAGCGGCAATATCCGTGAAGAAACGTATCGCGTTCGCATTTGGGTGCAGTAATATTGACGACATCCGCCTTCATTATTTCGCGGCGAAGGAGGCCATTCGCGACAAACGCAGCGGTCGGATTCGCAAAGTGGATAACACGATTGGAGATAATGTTGAAATAATGATTTGCGATATTCGGTCGTATTTACTCGCGATGCGGTATATGATGGCGTTTCACCCACTGGACAACCTGCTGATGTATTGGGACGAACCGACGATATCACTCGACTACCCCGACCACGCACTTCATCCCATTATTCATCGCAATTGGAGCGGCAACCTGATTCCTAATGTGGTCTTGTCATCAGCAACCTTGCCACGTGAAGATGAAATCCTGGATGTAATACAGGATTTCAAAGTGCAATTTCACGACAAAGACGCTGAAGTATACAGTGTGATTAGTCACGATTTCAAGAAATCTATTCCAATTGTGAATCAAAGTGGATTCATTGAATTACCGCATTATATGTTTGGTGAGGATTATGACCAAGTATTGGAATGCGTAGAACATTGTAAGACTTATAAGACGCTGATGCGATATTTCGACTTGCGAGAGATTATACGATTTATTGGATTGGTTACGAAACGTATGGACCACAGCGACAGCGAGAGCGACAGCGACAGCGACAGCGAGAGCGACGACGAAGAAACCAAACAAGAAAAAGTAAAATACGCGGATGACAAAGATACAGATGACAATCGCGGTCTTGCGATTACATCCCAGCGTTATCTCCCAGAAAATATGTTCGATGACATCGGTAATATAACAATGACAACTATCAAAGAATACTACCTTCTTCTTCTTGAAAATATTCGCCCCAAATATTGGCGACGTGTATATGAAACATTAGTCAGCGTCCGCAAACCCAAATTCGCATCCGTCGTCAATTTATCCACCAGTGACGCACATACACTTACCGACGGTCCAACGATTTATTTGACGCAACACGTTGATAAAGTTGCTGCTTTTATGCTTCAAATCGCGAAAATCCCGGATATCGTAATGGATGATATTATGGAAACAATTGATTTCAACAATCGCGTCCTTGAAGAAATCGCAAAGACGGAGAAGTTAATTAAAGACCTGGAAGGTGAATCTGCTGTGGGTTCTGGAGTTGTAAATTCGGTAAGCACAGGTGGCGGCGTCACTATGAGTGAAGAGAAAAAAACGCGCAAATTCACGTCAGATACACGCATCAATCCTGAAACAGAACGTCTTCATATCAAAGTAGAAGATTTGAAGAAGTCGGTGAAATATACCGCACTTCACGAACTCTTTGTTCCCAATCGTTTAGAGCATTTGAAGCGATGGACGACGCGAACCGCAATTACCAATGAGTTCACGTCGTTCGTAGAAGATGAAGTTGTCGAGCAGATTATGCTGCTTAATGTTGCGACACACTGGAAACTCTTGCTTTTGATGGGAATCGGCGCCATCACAAATGCGACCGACCAAAAGTATACAGATATTATGAAGACACTCGCGAAGCATCAGAAACTTTACTTGATTATCACGGCAACGGACTACATCTACGGAACCAATTATCAGTTCTGCCACGGGTATATTGGGAAGGACTTGGAGGGGATGTCACAGGAGAAGGCGATTCAGTCAATGGGGCGTATCGGGCGCGGTGCTATCCAGCAGGATTATACCATCCGGTTTCGCCACGATGCGATTCTTCGCCATATCTTCACGGCGATGCGAAGCGCGGATAAACCGGAAGTTCGCGCGATGAATCGGTTGTTTGTCGGAGATTCAGAAAAAGATAATTAAAGTGTTCTAATATGGAAAATAATATAATAGATAATATCATAATGTTGCCTGTTATTTTTACTACTACAAGTTTATCATTTTCGTCCGTATCGACGAATTCTGAACCCAAAGGTTTGTTTGACCATCGAACCAATCCAAGAGCGCATCGTTCATCAATGCGTGGTTGATTTCATCGTATTTCGGTCGAAGGTTATATAATAATATCTATTTATATAACCGTATTCTTGTATTTCTGTATTCTTGTATTTCTGTATTTATATAATTTAGGTATCCCTATTCGTATTATGTCGCGCCGCACTGCTCTCCTTGTCGGCATCAACTACAACAACAACCCCGATGCGATGTTAAATGGTTGTTACAATGACGTTGTCAATGTCTCCCAGTATTTACGCACGGTTTTAGGTTACTCACCGGCAAATATTCAGATGCTCACCGACGGCAATCGTGGTGCCGCCGCGGGTGCTGGTACTGCGTCGGCAGTCGCCCCCACCCGCCAAAATATCCTCGCCGGTATGACCGCCCTTGTCGCGGGGATGGTCGCCGGCGATGAAGCCGTATTCCATTTCTCCGGCCACGGGTCGCTCGTCCGTGATAAAGACGGTGATGAAGTCACTGGACTAGACTCGTGTCTTTGCCCCCTAGATTATAATGCACCTAGTGCGGCCGGCGGCGGCGTCATCACCGACGATGAAATCCGCGCAGTTCTCGTGAACAAGGTCCCCCGCGGTGCGCGCCTCTACGTTATTCTGGACTGCTGTCATAATGGCACTGGTTGCGATGTTCGCTTTAAATACGAAGATTTCAGTATACTTCTTCGCCCTCCATCCGCAGCTGCTCGCACTGGCGCAGTCTGGCGCACCCAGCAGAAGGCATTTGTCAACCCGAAATACGCGGAAACCGCAGGTGAAGTGTTTATGATTAGCGGCAGCCGCGACGAACAAACATCTGCCGACGCATATATCAATAATGCCTTCGCCGGCGCACTCACTTACGCCGTATTCGCCATTCTTCGCGCCAACAACGCCCGCATTGGCACGTATTCGTGGAGCGAACTCCTTCGCGATGTCCGCTATTTTATGCGCGTCAATCGTTATTCCCAGGTGCCGCAGGTGATGACCGGACAATTAATTACTCCGGCGCGGCCTGTTTTCGCGGTTGCGGCACCGGTCGCCGTCCGCGTTACTACACAATCTTCCACATTTTTTTCTTTTTTGGCGAAATCGAAACCAAGAACCAGTTCAAATTTATCATTACGACCGCGTATTCACCAACTTCAATTTTTATCGTGAAAAGACGAACTGGATTGAATTGTAAAAAAATTGAAATCCTTTTTTTACAATATTGGGAACACAACGAATCAACCAAAGATACGAACGAACAAACGAAGGCATAATGAGTGTAAATCCGAATTTAGCTGCTCTGATGAGTGTAATTGAAGAAAATCAAGACAAGATGACTGAAGGTGAGTATTTGAAGGCAATGAATGCGTTGGGCGCGCTCCATCGTGAAGTTCCAGTTCCAGTTCAAGTCGTTCATTCGCAAGCACCAATACGTCCCATACCATCGGGACATCCTCCATCCTACGCAGCATCCGCCGCTGCTGGATTATTTGCACCCCGCGTGCCAGAAGTAATGAGTGGCAACTGGGTTGAACAACGCGCGTGGGAACGTGTAAAAAACTATCATCCGGACCCGTTTCAAAACCGAATTCGCGCGGAAGAATGGATGGCGATGTCATATGAAACACGGTTTCGGATCTTGCGTGAAGCGACGGAGCATTTTGCCAGCAAAAAGGAGTCTCTACTCCGCACACCAGACCCAAAGGATTGCCCCTTCATCACGCGACACGCAGTTGGTCTCTGGAGTATGGAAGACAGCGGGAATACGAACTGGGAATGTGTTTGTGGTTACACCGGAAAAGTGAAAAACTGGAAGAAACACGAGAAAAGCGAGCGTCATCAGGACTGGGCCAAACATCGCACGGTAAGCCGGAGAAAAATCGAAAAAATGAAAGCAATGATTAACGACGATGAAGCGGGCAACTTTGTTCATTTCACAAGTTACCTGCCGAACCCAGATAGACTGTATCCAGGCGGAATTCGAATATATACCGTTTTCCAGGACAAAAACGAATGGACCCACCCCGAAATGTTTGCGGAGTTTCAACGAAACCCGATTCCTGTGTTTCACTTGGATGAATGTGGCAACGTCGGTGAGACGACAACGACGTGGTTTGTTCATCGCAGAAAGATTTCGGCCAGGCAGTATGTTTAGTAAAAATAGTAAGTGCCGCGCTCGCGTGTGTATGTGTATGTGTAAAAGAGGTGTGGGTATGCCTCAATTTTTTATAAGTACCTTATTTATACTTCAACCAAAGACTGAATCATCAAAGTCATTGTCTCCTTCGTGATTTTTAGAGTGTAACGACTTCACAGGTTTGCCGTGATTCCATTCTCCTTCAAAGATCACGATTTCACTCCCATCTCCAGATTTTTGTATATGAACGCCATACCCGTGAAGTTTGTCATTTTCCCAAGTGCCCGCATATTCGTGCCATTTCGCGCGGTGCGCGTTTTCTTCGGCGTGTTCACTCGTATATAGGACAACGGATTCTCCTCCATATACAAATGCTGGTGTGCGAAGCGTTCCGCGACCGTGGCGTTGATTCTCACGCATATGTCCCATATACACAGTTCCATCGGGATAATTGTAAATATATTCCTTTTGTCGTTGTTCCATAATTCTGCGTTGGTGATAATATGATATATATTGTATTCACATAAATTCATTTCAATTTTATTCTGGTTTCGTTTCGTTTGATGAAACGCATAAAAAAGTGTTAGTATCACACACACACACACACACACACACACACACACACACACACACACACATCCTTACCTATTGTCGCTGTGTCGTCGCTTTATCCTATCCTCATTGGTTATATCATTGTATTCAATTATTTTACTCACCACATTCAAATGGTAAGGAGGATTGATTGTCGCATTCTATTATGAACTTGTATTCTTGTTCACTCGTTTTGAAACTTTGCGCAAATTCAACGAACATCTGTTGAGGGTCACAAACAAACGGTTCATTTACATCTTCATCCTCCCAATTCGCCGCGTGATTCAGATTCACCTTGCGTATATCAATCGCATCCAGTTTTTGCGAATCTTCTTTTTCGCAATGTTTTGAAGCACAAAGTGCTGGTTTTTCCAGAGTCAAACGAACACGTGGTCCGTGAGGATGAGCGTAAGGAACATGGCGTTGTTGTTGTTTCAATGCAACTTGAAGCCAAGGTTTAGAACGACGTTCTTCTTCACATCTGTATTTATCATTTCGGTCTTGGATTTCACGTTCGTGGCGTTCGGTGTCCTCGCGTAAATCGTTGTAAGAGTAGCGCGGTTTTTCTTCACGGCGAGGAGTTTCGCGTTCGTTGTAGTAACGTTCTTCACGGCGAGGAGTTTCGCGTTCGTTGTAGTAACGTTCTTCACGGCGAGGAGTTTCGCGTTCGTTGTAGTATCGTTCTTCACGGCGAGGAGTTTCGCGTTCGTTGTAGTAACGTTCTTCACGGCGAGGAGTTTCGTGTTCGTTGTAGTATCGTTCTTCACGGCGTCCACGGTATTCTGGGCAGTATGACGAGGTATGACCTTGTTTTGCGCAGATTCGACAGGCTTGATTCAGTAGTGTTGGGCACACGACTTTTCCATTGGGTCCAGGTTGGTCCTTCACGAAGTGACTGGTATATTCCTTTTCAGACTTTCCTGCATCACGGCACACAACGCAAAACGGGGTGGCGGTAGAGGGTTTGGTATTTCTTCTGGTATAAGACGACATATTGTATATGATTGCTTGTTGCTAATTGTTCGCTGATGTATAACTCATTTGAAGAAAATCATTTCAATTTTTTTCAAATACTTAATGTTTCACGTCATCATCATTTTTCTATATCTGTAAGAATGCTAGAGAACGACACTAGGAATTCTTCTAAGTCTTTTTCAGTAACATCACTACGTTTTCCACGAGGCGCCATAGGAGTATTTAATGGCGCCTCGTAATGGTGTAAATCAGTAATTGTTATAGAAAACATTCACAATATAGAGACTAAAGATAATAATTTATTCATTCCATTCATTCTATTCCGTATTTCTCTCGAAGTTTCGTATTTAATTCTTGTAATGCTGAACATATGACATCGGATGCGTCGGAATCAGATTGTTTCTGGAAGGAAAATGCGTGTGAACACGTCCACCTAAATCCATTCAATGTGTCTTTATGGTCATAAACTACAGAGTATATTGTCTCAATAGGTGTATCGCGAATCACGCGCAACATCGTATATTTGGGAAGGATGGCGCGTAATCTATCGGATTGTTCATTTTCATTCTCTGTCATTGCGGTCGGTATTTCATCCGTGTTTACATTATCCGATACAGTGTCTAATTTCGCAACATATTCATTTGCATCTTTTAATTTCTCAAGTAATGACACTTTCGACGACTTTGTCGTAACCCAAGAACGCGCAAGTTTAGGATGCGACTCTACTTTGAAATATTCTCTCGGAACACGTTTTCCATTTTTAAGATTCACGAATTCGCGATAGTAAACCACATATTTCTTCATCATATTATGAGTTATACCAGGCGGCAAGGATTGCGCGGTGTGCTTTCTTTCGCGTTTGTCATTTCTTGATGACATAGTTAATGGTGGTTGTGGGAGGTATTCGGCACTAAAGGCCATTCCGATGTTCTCAGTTTCAGTGACGGGGATGGTATGTTCAGTCATTTGTATAACAAGAGTATAAAACATATAAAAATGAAACGCTCCTAAATATCAAATACGCGGAGAATGAACGCAATTCAGCAAGCAAAACGTTCGCTTTACAGCGGTCTCATCTTTAAATTGTCGCAAATCGGATTCGCATTGCGGAGCACACTGTGTTATACCAAACGAATCAATGTTGGGATTCACGATTACGCAGAATATGCAACACAGTTGCGTGATGGAGATTCGGTTTTTATATCAACGAGAGAATCAGAAGTGTCAATACATATGCTCGTCGCGATTCTACGGGCGCGTAATGTCCGCGTCGTCTTTTATATTATGGAAGAACCGCTGGTGGCGTGGGAGATTGTTGAGAGATTGCTTCCAGTCAGTATTCGGATATTCATTCAAAACAATGAATACGACCATCCGAAGATTCACATTATGCCGATTGGTATACGCGATTGTGGTTCAGTCGTTTTGATGCATCACAGGTTTCATCATTCGTTGTTATACGAGAAGGGGGTTTCAATGCTTCGGAGGGGGGCGTGGACCTCAGCGGCAGATGCGCGGTCAATAAAATGCTTGCTTTGTTTTAGCTTGTGGACACACCCTTCGCGCCAGGAGTGCTATGACCTCTTCGCGGGTGCGAGAGCATCGTCCTTTGTTTATAACCTTAATGACGCTACTGACGTAGTCACTGGCGCCGCTGCTGGTGAGGTAGCGAATTCGTTTGAGAAGGTTCCCGCATCGGTGGTCTATGACAAGACACTGGAAAGCCGATACGCTCTATGCCCGCGGGGGTGTGGCGTGGATACCCACCGATTTTACGAATGTATTTATCTCGGGTGCGTTCCGATTGTGGTCCGGACGCATACAGTGTTTGACCGACTGTATCACCCCGTCACGGGGTTTCCGTGCCTCGTTGTCGAGAGATGGGCGGATGTAACGGAGGAACTTTTGGACGCGTCCTACCCGGATTGTTTCGCCAGGATGCGCGAATTTCACGCGCGGTATCCGCGTTTCTTGACGGACCTGGATAGTATTGAGGGGTTGTTAGTAAATATGTAACTACTAACACTTAAAAATAGTTTATTTATTATATGACTCTATATTACTGGACAATGGATTATATCCGTAAACTAATTATTGTGATATTCATTATTACTTTATCATTTATAAACATATACATTGGTATGTTAGTAGGGTTATTGATAATCGTTTACTATGAATATAAACATTATAAACATTCGGAACCAGAATATGATATCCCAAACTTGAACAAAAAAATACCATTACATATTTACCAAACGTGGCATACAAAGGAAGAATTACCACCAAAGATGCGGGAGTGTATCGATACATTGAAGAGGCAAAATCCCGAATTTGTTCATCATTTATTCGATGATAATGATTGCCGTGAATTTATTCGGGATAACTATAATAAAGAAATTGTAAACGCATACGATTCACTTGTGCCTGGTGCCTATAAAGCCGATTTATGGCGATACTGTATTTTGTATAAAAAGGGTGGTGTTTATATAGATATAAAATTTAAATGCGCGAATAATGTTAAACTTATAGACTTCATTCATCAAGAACAATTTGTCGAAGATAGACCGCAAAATGGGGAACGTGGAATATATAATGGAATCATGATATGTGAAAAAGGAGACCGTAGATTATTGAAAGCGATTTATATGATAGTGAACAATGTAAATGAAAAATATTATGGGACGACCGCTTTATCTCCAACTGGCCCAGGATTACTTGGTAAAATTTTTACAAATGATGAGTTTAATAATACGCAAATGAAATTTATTGCTGATACAACAAATATACATATAAATGAATCCCATAAAATCATAAATAAAAAGGACAACAACATTATATTCGTTATGTATCCAGAATATAGAAGAGAACAGTTATTGTATAGTGATATTTCTCCTCATTATGATAACTTATGGAAAAGTAAAAAAATATACAAATAGTATATACCGTCTTTCTGAATACAAATGAATACGACGCATCGTGTTGGTGGTCGCCGCCGCCACCGGTGGTCAATGAAATACAAGCGCAGCATCAACTGCCGACGCCCGCGCGGATTCTCTCAACGCCAGCATTGTAAATACGGGCGGCGGGGATGGGCGGCGACGACGACGCGGCGTATCAAATCCAGTTCCGCGAGAGATTAAATTGAACTACTTTTATCGGATACACGTATAAATGTAGTGTCGTGATATGTTGTCATTGCTTCGGAGTTTTGTTACACGGTTTGTTCCGATTCCTGTTTCTGGACAAAGACAGACGGTCGTATTGGGTCGTTGGGGGATTCAATACGACCCGCGGATTATTGATTGTAAGGTGTTTCAGGCCAATGAAGACCACTGTGGGTGCTGTGGTGTGCCGAAGAAGGAGGATGCGGTGGCGGTGGCGGACACGAAGAACAGTGTGATGAAATATGAAAAAACGGAGGAATATTTGGTGCCATATGTCATGTAATGAAATGGAATGGAATGGAATGGAATGGAATGGAATGGAAGCGTAGTGGAACGAATAAAAATATACATCGTGAATGTATCACGGCGTATATTACAGAATGAATTATACACAAATAATATCGATTGTGGCATTCGCGGTCATTATTTTATGCGCATTGTTTTTATTTATACGCAATTACCCAAGTGACAAGGAGTTTTCGGTTGTTTTCGTAGTGGCGGGAGGGGTGTTGTTGTGGTGTGCGTGGGGGGCGGAGGCCGAGAATAAAATTGAATGCTTTTATGATGAACCGGCTACGTCCACACTAACAGACGCAACAACCGAACACGACGAAAATGGGAGCATCGCAAGGAAAGAGCCAAACGATGGTGGTGTTGGAAACGGAAGATGCGAGAGAAAGGACGACGACGACAGAGATACCGACGAAAACGGTGAGAGCGTTACTTCATGCTGGGGTGTGAACGGGAAAGGTATTTGTGTTGTGAAGAAATCAAAGGAGAAAGAATGGGAATCACGCTTGGAGAGGTTGCGCGAACAAGTGGAATATTGGACGAACTCTGAAAACGCGACGGAGAAGACGGTTGAAACTGTGGAGTTGTTTTATGATTGTCACTGTTAGATATATGACGCGGCGATAGAACGCGTATGGAAATAGATGACTATGATGTTAATTTTTATATTTATCTTGCGATAAACATAAAATAGAATTGTAGATATGAGGCTGTGATGCACTACGAATTTCAATTCGAGTAGGCCCTCTTGTACCCTAAGTTTCCCTAGGGGATGGACTGAATCTTAGATTTTCTCCGGCTGCTTAAACCTTCACTGAAAACCCACCTCCGTACGGTCTCTGATGGTCGACCTTGGACTAGCATAGCGTCTTTAGGTCGATCCCCTGCGGATTGCCCAATCCTTATCATTTTTACCATACCCAAGTTTTTTTTCTTGGCCGCTTATTCCTTTCGGATATAAGTTTGGTAGATAAGGCTCTAAGGGGTTCCCCGAACAATAGAAGAGGTGTCGCAACTCTGACGACGACAAGTCAGAATCACTAATTGCTGGTCTGGTTATATCATTAAAAACATGATACTGAGGACCCAAGTGTTTTCCCATA
>Ga0194117_10001120_pt1 | contig 32276 bp, 27 predicted proteins | sample TA2MahsurfametaG_FD_160579 | JGI IMG/M metagenome (GOLD analysis project Ga0194117, IMG submission 160579) | Freshwater microbial communities from Lake Tanganyika, Tanzania - TA2015009 Mahale N1 surface | ecosystem: Environmental > Aquatic > Freshwater > Lake | place: Tanzania: Lake Tanganyika... | reverse complement strand
ATATAGTACAGATTGTTGTGCAAATTTTATCCCACCTTCTAGTCACTTATGTATTGGCCTACAAACATCGAGAGCTTCTTTGCATACTGCAACACGCTGGGTACCTTTATTGATCCTGACCAGTTCATGTAGTTGAAACATTGAGTAAAAATCAACTACTCAATGATTCCTTCTTCCAAAAAAGTATCACTATACAAGACCTTGTAAAAGGTAGGCTTCACAGTTCCTCTGTTGCAATGCTGTGCAATCAAGTAAAACTAAAATCCGTGGCCAACTGCTTCACTGTTTATGAGCATACCAGATGAAGGATTGACAGTTTGGCTTCCTCTTTCAGAAAAAAACTTCTGATTAGCATCTTTATCCATCAGAATATAAACCAGGTGCATTTCTTAACCTTTTTTGAGCAAACTCTGAAAAACTTACTTGATAGTTTCCACTTCGTTCTTCACTAAGATCTCAAACTTGCTACTACCGTTTTTTAGTATTATCACATCTTTAGGAGCCTCTCCATTACAAATCAAGTACTCATTGAGGCATGAAAGGACTATTTGTCTCATAGATTAAGTTTTTATACCATCGTGTTTGGGATGAACAATGAAGTTGGAGTAGAACGATGAAAACTACTTATTTGTATTGCCACAGTATGAAAGGATCATGTTACCCTTATTTATCGAATCAGCATAAGTTTCAATACCTATCATCAGCACACCAGAACTTAGTATTTTAGCTGGTACTTTAGGAACCCACAGCTTGTTACCTACCTTAGCTGCCATTTGGAGTAGTATTTTAGTAAATACAGAATTGAATCCTTTTTTCTGGAATGTTGATGCGACAGTCACCTGACTATTTTGCTAGACACCAGTTTTGAGTACTAGTTTCTTGATGACGCTGTAGTTATTTTTGAAAGATTGAGGAATCACAAACCAGAACATATTGCCACCATTCGAACTCTCCTCACTAATGATTCTCTCCAAAGCTCTACTAGTAGTCCGAGTATCTTGATATTTAACTTGCTTAGCGATAAGTTTATATTCAATCTTTAGATTAGCACAAGTCGAGCTCATCAAACTTTTGACTGATTGCAGATCAAAATCGTTCGGATGGATTAAAACTATATTCATAACTACATCACTTTTGTAGAGTGGTTTGTTGAACAGCATGAAGTTTGTAGTTTTATGTTCCTAGATTCTCTACTTTTTTCCCAGCTGCAATTCAGGCAAACCAAGTTGCTTGCCTTAAATTTTACTCGGTTTGGTTTCAAATTTTATGCCTAGCTTTTCCGCAACAATATTAGGATTGAAATTCTCATTTGACTCACAGAATCTGCTGAAAATTTCTTCGATTTCTTTAGATTTTTCGGAAGGGGCAACGATGGTTTGATCACTGATTTCTCTTCTCTTTCTTTATTCGAAGTCATCAGGGAGACCACTCATTAGTAGCAACTCAGGAATGAGCACAATAGACTTATTATTTTGCCTATCCTTTTTATTGCCTACAACTTTTACTAAAGGCTGTTTTTTATTTGTTATTTCTATATCATAAGTAGCTTTGTAGTATTGAAGTAGATTAACTCTTTGTTTTCCATTGTTAAAGGTAAAGACATCTAATGAGGCTTCAAAGAGAATACTTTAGATAATATAGTATTTGTTTTTACCGTAGTTAGCCATCACCATCTTTCCGATGAGTTATGCCTAAACAGCATTTCTTTTTTCTTCTTTTGAAAGAGTGGCATTGACCTTGTAAAGATGGTTTATACAATCTAGCACACTTTCATTTCTCACTATTTTCACAGCTGGGTCAATTCTAAGGTAAAGTCCACTCTCCAACAACGTGAAGCTACTCGAATAGCCCTTGAAAATAGTAACATTTGCATTTTATAGATTTTTATAGTGCTGGGAATCAAAATATTTCCTGCTTTTGCCGATCTAAGAATAGCCAAGTTAGTGGAAGAAGTTTTTAACCATATTATTCAGAAATGAAAAGACTACTCCAGATTTATGAATATCTCCACTCACAATATCACCTATGGTCACTTCCCTCACCAGTTTGAAAATGGCCTGATAAGAACATCCTTCGAACTACAACTTGAAGTTTACCTCACTTCCTTTCGCCATTTGCTGCACTTTAGAACCAAATACAGTCCTTCCTGAAATTGTGTATGGTCCAATCAGTCTTTAGACAATACTGCGGCTAGACATGAGAATATTTCTAACTTTTTTGACGTTTTAGGAAGGTATTTCTGGCTGACTTTTGAAGGCATAGATGTATACTTTAGTTGATTCTTTGAAGTTGACTTTGTAGAGATTGGTGGACAGCTTAGTATTGGGATACTTGTCAAGATAGTTACCTCGATTCCTTTGGGGCAATGAACTTAACATGCAATAGACTATAATCAATAATTAGAGCCCTGAATTTATTTGCCAAATTAGGCACCATACAACGAAATGCACACCTAATTGCCCTATATAAATCGTCTATAATATTTACTTACCCAAGAGACTCAAAAAAATTATTTAAGAATACTTGCCAATTTAATAGTCTTCTAGTGAGTTTATTTGTTTATTTATTGGAAAAAAAATGATGTATGAAATTCAAAGTTTGTGATAAATGTGTCTCTTATTATTGGGAATGATTACAATACAATAAAGAATGATATGTATCAAAGTTGCTTCTTGATGATCTTGAACAACTTTAGCCGAACTGATGGGTCGTTTAAAAAACGTTATAAAATGCTATATCTGTCTGTTTACTACTAAATGATCTTTTTGCGTTTGCCTTTACTTGCCAAGAGAGAATTCTGAAATCGATTACTTTCAGTATGTGTCGCTAAGCTAGTCTTGTTTTATGCTGCAAATCTCAAAGGTTAAAATTTGTTGAGACTAAACTTGTTACCGAAAATTTTTGATGTATTCGCTAACAATTTTTATGGTTTTTAAGACTACAATCTTTTCAACTTGTTTTTGCTATAACCTATAGTCTTGTTATGTGAGTAATAGTTTTACTTAATTTCAGTCATAAACTTAACATCTTTTTTAGCAGATAAGTAGCCTGGTTGTTGCTTGGCTAAATCAATCTGTTTTCTAAACTGTTCTATCTTCTTTTGCAGATTAGTGGCATCAACTGCATACTATTTCTGTTAGTTTATTAATTTTTTCTGCTACTCCTGCAAAGCCTTAAAAGACTAATTACACTGTCTCCATCGATTTTCCAAAATCTGCCTTTCTTTCTCCTTCTACCTTCTCTTCTCATTTATCAACTTCTCGATATTTTCGCTGCTCACTTCTCGCTTAAACACTATCAACTCTTGCTTTAATACTTTAACTTACTAATAAAGATTATCCAGTAGTTGCCTCTCCTGCTTCTAGTAGTTTTAGCTCAACACTTCAGCGTACTTTTATACTATATCTTCGACTGTATAGTTGTACTAACTGCATTTGCTATTTGTTAACATTAATTGTTCTTCTATTCCATTATAATCTTTAAGAAATATTCCAAAATACCAAACAAGTTGTATCAATATACAGTCATATACAGATCTCAATTTTGCTTAACCTATTACCACTTATGGCCTTCCTTTCCGCATAGTAATGGTGCACCCAGTATAGTTAAGAAAGGACCAGTTTATCGCACATAGTTGAACCATCTTGTCAAGTTGGGAAGTTTCTTCCTCGAATCCTCAGTTATTATGACTCTATATTGTGATAGATGTACCTGAATGCAGTTTATAAATGTGTGGCCAAACTGATATCTACTAAAGTCACTGAATCACCTACCATAAAGGTCCTTAACTTCAAGTGATTGTTGAGTATCTCGAGTACTCGAAGCAGCTCCTTTAATGAGTAGTCATATTTTTCCTTGTTATGAGGACGCTCATTGCCAATCTGATCATAAATTTCATGCATTAGAGGGTGAAGTTCAAGATTGAAATGCTCAAACCATTCAAAAACCTGAATCTGTTGATGCTTATTTGTTCCCTTGAGTTGTTATCCTGTCAAATAGTGAAGAATGGTATTGGGTTGATTGATGGATCCTTCGGGTGTGACAAGTATAAGAGGATCGTATTTTTTGTTGATTTACTGTGTATTGACCTGTTGATTGATGAAGAGTAATGCGATTTGTATCTGTTTGAGATTGAGATCATTGTGTTTGGTGAAATATAGAGTGGTGGACATTCGATATTTATGTTTCTTTTATATTAATCAAAATCACAACAAATCACTTCTATTCACTATCTCCTTATATTGTTTATGAATGAATGATTTACAACTATAATTATATTCACCACAAAGCTACATGCTTGCAAACATTTTCAAAAGAATACCAACTCTCACACAAAAATATTCTTTTGCCACTGGCGTCACCAGAGATAGAGTTGACTACTATCGCGTTCTTGAAGTTGATGAAGGAGCCACAGAACAAACTATTCGCAACGCATACGCAGAACTCACCAGAGGACTCGTCCCAGAACATGATTTCGAAAGATTCAGAGAACTCAATGAAGCATTCGTCATTTTGAGTGATAACAAAACCAGAGATGCCTACGATTCTTTGCTTAGCGTCCGCAAAACCAACTATCTCTCTCCCGAATAACCTAAAGTCCCTTCCACTAAATCCTATCTTGCTGAACGAAAGAACAGAAAGTATCACATTAATCACTTAGAATGTAGGAAACCAGAAAGAGACTTAACATCAGTTAATTCGGAAGATTTCAAGGAGGTCTCCCCAACAAAACAGGATTCAATAGAAGAGGAGCAGTGGGCAAGCCAGATACTATGCTTCGTAGTAGTGATATCGAGGAAGTGCTAGATAACAAACCAGAGTACAATCATATCACAACTGAGAAGGCATAATCTTTCAAAAATTTCCATCAAGACGAAAGAAAAGCTAGAAAAATGAAATGGCCATGGTTCACTTTCCAAGTAGACTATGAATACTTCAAACTTACCACTTTCCGCAAACACTACTGGCCAAAATTCCAATTAATCGTTTTACTCTTCTATATCCTTCCTACCTTCTACTACATCTTCTAAAGATTCGAGAAGGAGTCACTGACACAAAGTATATTTAATTTTAACTCAGTTCTGAAGGCAAAAGCCGCCAAAGCTCAAGAGAGTCACCAAGAACACAGTTCAGCTTGATGGGTGATCATAAAACTTATCTAATTATAATAGCTGAATAAAAAAAAATAACAATTATCAACAGCCATACTTGGATGTTTGGATGAGTTATCCTACTTTCCTTTAAAGTATAAGTATTTTTAATGATGGTTTCTTAGGTGGGGAGATGTACGTTGTTGTTTTATTTTGTAGCAGTGCAATTTTGTTATAGGCTGCACTTATAATTTATTAAGATATATATCTATGTCTGAGCAATAGCAAAACATGCTCAAATGGGGTGATATCATCCGTATTCATGGTGTGAACCTCAACAAACACGAACAGTCGAACTCTAAAGGACTAATCATCTCTAAAGCGTACCCATCTGCTCAACTAGTTTCACAGACTCTAATATCTATTATCAGAAGTACTCAGAATTCGACAACGTTAATTTCTATAGATAATCGCTTTTCCAGATCATGCCACAGTCAAACTTCGATATCCATGATGAACTCAACGACCCTAAAAACTTCAAGTATTGTATCTTTCATCTAGGTCTCCAGAACGCGACAGCCTCAAAAAGAAAGCAGAAGGGTAAATTCAAAGTCTGAATATTTCTCTCGCTATGAAAAAGGGTGAAAATGTGTTGTATGGTGCATAGGCCATCTTCCGACATGTCTAATCAAATTCCTATTTACGAGGACTCCTCAAAGCCGCAGATACTGGAGATGGAGCATTTACCATCTAGGTCAGTCCTCAGCCTTCCAAGCAGATCATTTGGAAAATTAACACACATCGTAGCTATCAACATGATGGTGATCCGATCTTCTTTGATGATGAGCTTCTCATCTATCACGTCAGCACTGACTGCTACATGAACTTTGCAGACCAAAATTCTAGTATCTATCTGGATACTCCCCTTAAAGATTAGAGAAATTTGTCTTAAAATGACCCTGGTTTTGATTATGTCAAATGCAGACCAACTATAAAGAAACCTAACTAAAAGAGAACTTCCATCATTAACTAGAACAAAAGTAAATGCTTATGGAAATTTATTGAGCATTGCCGATATGAAAGTTTTATCAGCAGAGAAAGGATAAAATCACACGCTATTGTATACTTTGAACACACAAAAAATAAAGGATGCATTTCAAGCTCACTTAATTAAGAAAGATACTTCCTCAAATAAACAAAAGACCAAAAACCTACTTTTGAGTCTTTCTGGGAACTGATACCCAAAGTGACAAACGAACTTGGCCCTGAAAATTGTAACGATTTCTATGCGAGAAATATTGTAACTGGCAAATATCTAACCTACAAGGACTTCAGAGTCCAAGTCACACCTAAAGAACAGATTGAAGGTGGAGGTTTCATTAATAAAGGGCTTATCAACCTCATCTGTAGTGCCCCGATATCTCCAAATGGTTAAGGTAAGAAGATTGAAAGAGGATAAATAATTCATAAAAACGAAAATGTTTCTCCAGCAGTGAAATATGCCTAAGAGCTTTACTAAATATACGATCTAAAAGATGTTGAAGAACTTACTGAAGATAGCTTCTTGATTAACTAGGTCGATTAGTAAACTATCATGAATATTCAATACATCTTATCCTCTCACGAGCACTTGACCAAATTATTGAATGGTTACATCAGCTTTTTCATCAAACTTAAAGAAAAAATCAAAAGAGATTATGAAGATTTTACTGAAAAAATAGCAAATGCTAAGGCTATAGGTAAGGACAATGAGGTTCCTGCCTTATAGGTAGAAAGAAAAAAAGCACTGCTCTATGAGTTTACTCTAAGTGTTGAATAGCTTGAAAACATCAGAAATGTTTTGGAGATGCTAGCTGGTAAAATCTATGGAACAACTTATGCTGAAATAGGTCCATCAGGAAACACTCCTAACCCAGCTATCCAAAAAATACTTGTACAGACAGGAACTACTTAACTTCTAATCGAAATTATCTACCAACTTTATGATGGTTTCAAATTTATAGAAATTAACACTGATCCTTCAGCAGATCGCGCTTGTAGAGTCCGTATTTCATAAGTTTTTGAAAGAGTGTATAGACTTCTGTAAAAAATTGTTGTAGGTAACACTGATAATCGCTTCTATCTATCAAGATGGGTCGACCTTTTCTTGGAACATTCAAAAAATATCAACAGAGAGTACATTCAAGAGTGTTTAGTCGGCATTTTACAGAATAATCCCAAAGCTATTGAAGCCACGATCAATCCTGATAAAATTAAAGATTTGATCAAACGATTCTATGAGTAAGCCAAAAAAAATAGAACTGGATAGCTAACCACTAAATATCTAAGGCTTTTCTCTACTTTCATCAAGTGCGAAGATCGTATTCTCAAGCAAAATCAAAATGTCATCTTATAACACTTTTTCAAAGATAAGGATAATGCATATTGTTATAGATTCAAAATAGAGGCCAAGGATGATGAAGTCTAAAATCCACAAGATCCTTTTAGCAAAATCAAAACAAAACGAGTTGAAATTGCTTTAGATAAACAAGACTTTAGTGCTATTCCCAAGTACTATAAAGACTGGGGACCCAAATGGAATTATTTCTTACACTTCGTCAATCTACTTGCTGATGTCTGCATGGATAAGAACAATGTAGCTATTTAAAACGTTTCTGCTTTGGTTTCTTTACAAATGGTAACTATCATCTTATTTGATAATGATATTGCTAAGCTGAACAACTAGATTCGTCAGGCAAATGAAGCTGCAAAAGAAAAAGGTCAAACTCTATATCCAATCGCTAATGTGCACTAGCCTTTTGTACGTATAGCTCACTACATTTATGTTTATAACAACAAGTTTACTCCTATCAAAACAATCGAAAATATTAGTAGATGGTATCGTCATCAAGGAGAGGAAAAGGGAGTAATGAGAAAAGAAGACATCAATACTACAATACGCGCTTTCTAAGGTTAGAAAGAATAAGAGGAGAAGTTCTACCTGACTTCCATCCTTAAATATATCGAAGCTTTTATTGAAAGCTGCAATCAAGACAATGCAGATCTTAACATCCTTCACACAGTTCTTTTATTATTCAAAGAAACTGTTCTTCTAGGTCTGTGGGAGAGTATCACTCAGTTCAGAAAACTTATTCCTCTCATCATAATGCGCATCACTAAAATAGATGATAAGAAACTTTTCCATGTCTTTACTGACAAGAAGACTCCTCAAGAAATCGTTTTGGCAAACAAGGAGGGATTGAGTTTCAATAGACCTTAGATTGCTCTCAATATCAACTGTAAAATCAAAACTACATAAATTTTTAAATACATAAACGAGTTGGAAATCGATATCAGACTTCGATACATGATGAACTTCTTCAAAGGTTTGTATTAGGCAACTGAGAATTTCGACGACTACAACAAGCAATAAAAATAGCCTGAAATCAAAGATATTGACCAAAAGAGTAGAAACATAGTAGCTCGTTAAGAATTTCATAAAAGTGAGTACGATCTTTTGCTTGGCGATGTGCCCAAAATCAGTGAAGATCAAGATATCATGTTGAAAGTCAATATCTGGTGCAATAAATTTAAAGAATTGACACCTTTCGAACACAACAATGTTGATGACATGAGCAAAAATCGATATCTGTTCCAAGGCACAGGATAAAAGGACACTCCTAGCTTTGATTCAATGGTACTTGCCTTGTTGGAACTGCCAGTATACAAAGACAACAAACTACTTAGCTCCTCACTCCGTATGCTTAGATACTTTTTCGAACAAAGAAAAGATTTGATAGAGCAATTCAAAGGAATTTTAGTTTGTGGTAAAGGAAACTTACTTGAAGTATACATGACTCTCAGATATATGAGAGATAAGTTTGAAATACTAACTAACCAAAACATTTTGGATTTGAAGAGTTTCCAAGATACAGACTATGAGTATTTCATAAAGAAGCCTTATGATAACATGTAGAAGATAAACAAGAAACGTTCTGGTATTTTGCAAGACCTCTTTTTCCTATCAAGAACTTTGAAAGAGGACATAAATTTGAAGAACATTGAGCTACTTATGCATGTTGATGATTAAATTTTCAAAGGAGATAGCGTTTACAATTACCTTAACTAAAAGGAGAGGAACAATAAACTTTTCCAAGACATGAACATTGCTTAAGGTATTTATCAGGCCTTAATCACTTATATCAAAATAGTTGGAGAAAACCCTTTAACTTAAATCCATAGACAAATACTATTCGGAGTCTATCACTATTTAGCCCTACTCTGCTTCAACAACCTTGACGGTAAGCAAAAATTGATGTAATTCGTTCCTGATATTCTACCTCATTTGAAACACAGAGTTGGAGCAGCCAACTTTTTATATCAAGTGACAGTCAACAATAAAAATTTAATAGCAAATACCACTTTAGTTGAGAAAATTATTAATGGTGCATTATAAGCATGCATTCAACTTGAACAAAAAGAAGGTGTATTTGAGGGAGCTGCAGTTAATAGCTACTAAAAGAGTCAAATTCTCTTTGCACTTAGAGGCATCCTTGTGTTAAATGCTTAAGGTTTCAGGATCAATCAATAAATACTTATGAATCGTTTCCAGGATAATAGATATAAAAAACTCATTTTCAGAGGAAAAGTTGAGTTCCTTAACAAAAGAGATAACTTCGCTCTTTCCTATGAAGAAAGCTATATTTCAAACTTCTTCGAATTATTCTCAGTTATAGTCGAAAGCAAAAACTTTATCAACGTTGGTAAACTTGAAAACATCCATCCTTATCCTTACTGTCTTGAAAGTCTGAAAAATACAAATAGATGGCAAATCCGTAGAGCGATCCGTGCCTACATCAACAGACTTTACTATGTGAACAAAGATAGAGATATATTCTTATTCGAAGAGTTCATTCGCAAAGAGTTCAAAATTATCAATGACTAGCTTGATGATCTGATTATTCTCCACAGAAATAAAAGTATCAACGATGAAGTAATAATTCTAAATGGTATCCGTTTCAAATTCGCATTAAGTGAAATCATCGAAATGATCCTTTAGATTTTCATCACAATCGAGTAGATGTTGCTTAAGCCTGAGTTTTTGAAAATTTTGAAAAGAGAAATCCAAAAAGAAGAACATAAGGTTGAAAACCAAAGATAGATTCACGACCAACTAGTAAGGTTGCTTCATCATATCGGATGTCTTAACAAACTTTATCCGAGCAAAAATATCGTCAGTTCTTTCATCAAGTAAATCAAAAAACATATCTACAAAGTTTTGCAGTGGCTAGATCTCAAATACTTAGAAAAACAAGCAAGACAAGATTTAGAAGCTGCTGCTGCTGAGGAACAAGACGATCTTGGAATGGAGCCTGAAAAGAAAAACTATATCTATGATCACTCCAAGAGTTTCTTTAGAAATCTATCCTGTATGATTAGAGACATCAAAGCCAAAGAGAAAAAGGAAGAGCTAAAGAAAATGGCACAAAAAAGAGAGAAAAAAGAAGGTTCACCTCAAGAGCTCAAATAAATTTACATTGAAACTATTTTCGCTTGTGAAGGTGAGTCACTTAAGCCTATACTATCCAAAAAATTCAGATAAGTTTCAACTTCACTCTATAAACCTCACATTCAGACCGCAAATTCCCGCATCTTCAAAGTTATTGCTAAACCAACTCTAAGTGAAAATGAGGAAAACATATAACTGAACAGACGACTCAACATAGTCAAGTAAATTATTGACGAGTCCCCAGTTTTCCGTAAGCTAAAAGAAGATGAGTTTTACAAATTGGTCAGCACTTTGACTCTAATCGATCAAACTAGCAAGTTATACTATGAACAGCTTTGGATCTCTATGGGATAGAACAAACCTTTAGCAGTCGTTCCTCTTAAATAGATTTTTACAAAATCATTCCAGCTTATCATGAACAACCATGAAACAATTAATGATTAATAAAAGATCTTTGTGATTAAAATTGCAAGATGTTTCATCACCTAGGCTGTTTAAAGTAATCAAAATTACAAATTACCTGTTGATAAATGGAGTGCAGACTACTTCCCAGGAGATATCGATCAAGAAGACCCAAATGCTGCTTAAAGAACCGCCAATATGGAACTTTCACTTAAGTAACTTGAACGCAGACAAGAACTCATTATGGAATGTGGAGGCTCATAATTCATTGAGTCTATTTTCAAGTACAATAACACCTTCAGCAACAAGCTATAAATCCTTAATGAAACTCTTTTACTTGGTATCTCTTATCTCTTTAATGGAAATACTAATTGTCAGAACAATATGTTATAAGTTTTAGCCAAGGATCCCTAAAATATGATGTTACTCTCAATAAAGAGACTTATCAGCAACATTGGCCTCATTTTGATCTAAATCCGTAAAATAAAAGATTAAGCTGTTGGAAAAGACAGAGATTTTGCTTACTCCATCGTCGATATCTATGATTTTCTCGATATTAAAAATAATGTGATAACTTCAGAATTTGGAGCAAAAGGTTACGATAAAGCTGAACTTAGAAATGAAAAGGGCAACTAACAAGCACTCTGCAGAATTTTCCGCTTCTTACAGCTATTCTGTGAAAACAATAACACTAAAATGAAGCAGTTCTTACTTTAACAGTACAATGATGTCTAATTCACTCAAAAGAAGACCAATTCTATAAATTTCATTGAAGTGACAACATTATTATTAAGGAAACTGTTCAAGATTATGAATACTAAAGTTGTAGGTATCCCTCCAACTTTGTTGGACTTTATCAACTAAATAACTCAATTACCTTGCATCAACAATCAAATTGCTCTTATGAAAAGCACATTCTTCGAAGATCTCAGCTATCTGGCTGACTATTTCCTTAATGAATAAAACCTTGAGAACCGCAAGTTCACTTTAAATTCTGAAGGTTAAAGTGAATAGGATCCTATTAGTCAGCTGCAGGCTATTTATCAGAAAGGTATCGACTTAGCTCTCTGTAATTTCTAAGGAAACGATAACATCCTCATCCAAGAGTACATATCGAAATCTCAACCTAAGTTTTTATGGATAGTAATCAAACAAAATCTGATGAAAATCCTTAAAGATAGAGCAGAAGCATTAGAAGTCAATACTGAGTAATATTCAGGAAGAGCTTTGGAAAAGCAATTACTTTCAAAATTTAACAGTGCAACGATGGAGAAATTTATGGAAGAAGTTGAGAGTGAAGGACCCATGTTAAACGAATAGATCCAAAATATCCTTTCAGTCATTTATATCCTCAAAAAAATACAAGTTTACGAAGATAGCTGTAGAGAAATTGCAGAATACGACAAAAATAGGCCAAATTTATAAGAAAGGAGAAAGGCTAATAAAGCAGCAGCATTTAGGTAAGATTTCATCAACTTTGCCAAAAATCCAGAATACGATCACTACTAATAAATCGAAAACTTCCTTAAATTCTTTGAAAATCTCATCCTCTCAATCGAGATCAGTTGCTTTAACGGAAAATAAAAAGGATTCCAATTCATTTACTTCCCCAAACATCCCATTTTCAACTACTTAGCTGCAGACACTAAAGATTCTATTATGATGAGAGTTAAAAGATAGACTCAAAGAGATAAACTCATTACACTTCTCAGCTACCAAGATGAAGTTTATGAGTAGATCAACTTAAACTATACTCTCAAATATGTACCTAAAAAACTACCTTTGATTAAGCAGGAGATCGATTTTCAGATCACCTCCGAATACGCAGCTTCAATCAGAAAAATGGCAAGAAATATATCCTTCTTTATTTGCTTCCTTATGCTTTTCTTTATCATGGTAGACCATGATACCGAAGAAATGACTTCTACCTTCACATACACTAGCAACTTCTCTGAATTTTTGATACGTATAGCAGCTTCCTTACAAATGCTAGTCACGCTCTGGTTTATGGTTATATGGATAAGCTTAAGAAAACCTTTAGCCCTGAATAAATATTATATTCAGATCAGAGAAATTCAAAGATTGTAAGCTTCGTAAGCCAAATTACCATAGGACACTAAGAAAAAAGAATACAAAGATATAGAAGGTTGGTAACTTTTACTTGCTTACTCTTAAACGATTTTTGATACAGTGAAACCTTACTTTAGAAAAATTAAGTCTGCATTTATGAACAATCCAATCATCAGAAATACATTTGTCACAGCCTATGCCTTGTCTCAATATGAATCAGGTTTCTTATCAATCTTAATGTTTGTTATTGCAACTATTATGGGTAACTTTGTTGGAGTTTAATGGTACACTATCCATCTCTTTGATATTTTCACTGACATTTCATAACTAACCAATATCTTCAAAGCTATTCTGAACAACTTCAAGAAGCTAGCCTTTTTGTCATTCTTGGCTGCAGTTTTCATCCTTGTATTCAATGTGATTTCTTTGAATACATATACCCCTGTACTTTGGTAATAAGATCTTCCTGAAGAAGCGTGCGAAGATATTGTTGGTTGTGTATTGACACTTTACACAGGTGGAGCTATTGGTGAATCAATGTAGAAATTCTAAAACGATCGTTTTGTTTTCGACACAGTGTACTTCGTCTTCATGTAAATTATGTTCAACAGTATCATCGGAGGTATTATGATCGACGCTTTTGGTGAACTGAAGTAACAAGATAGTGCTAGAGATGAAGATAAGTAAACTTTCTGTTATATTTGTAACATGAAAAAATCAGAGGTATTTTTTTAAATATTTAGATGGAAAGGACAGGTTCGACTTTTGATAAGCACATTGCCAAACATTTCTTATGGAATTATCTATACTATCTCTACATTCTCAAGAAAAAGGGAAAAACAGACTATACAGGTTTGGAATTCGACATCGATGACAAAGTGAGCAAAGAAGATGTTGATTGGTTCCCAGCAATGGGTTAGGGTGACACCTAAGGCTATGTTTAAAACGTAATAAACCAACTTTCTGACACTATCAACTAGATGTTCGCTATTGTTGACGGTTCAGTCTAAAAAAGTAAGATGACTCACACCGACGCCTTAAAGGTGAAATAAAAACTTTTATAGAAAAAGTAATGATGATGAAATAAATCTTTATAAGGTTAATATGTGATGTTAATATAATATTTGCCTTAGTTTAACGGAAAAGGACAGTTCAAAAAATGGGAAACTGCTAAACCTGCTAAAATATTGGACCTAATACCGTCGTCACTCTCATCCCACAGGCTGATGCTGCTCATAACTTCAATTTTGAAGAACTTTCGAAGATATGTCCTGAAGCTGTCAAGAATACTTATCTTAAACTGGGAGAATTTACTTTCACTGATACTTTCCCCTATGAAACCAAACCCCCTACTGAACTAGAAAACGGATTCATCTACTATGGGCAGTGGAAAGATAACAAACGCAATGGCATCGGCAGACAGATCTGGAAAGATGGAACTTTTTACTAAGGATACTGGCAAAATGATATGGCCAATGGCATGGGAAGACTCATTCAAGCTAGCGGAGACGTTTATGAGGGAGAATGGGTGAATGATAAAGCTGAAGGAAAAGGAGTTTATTTCCATCAAGATGGGACTTCCTATACTGGAGAATGGCTCAACGACAAACAACACGGTTACGGACATTAAAAATGGTGTGATGGAGCTGAATACCAAGGAAATTATATTGAAGGGGTCAAATAGGGACATGGATGCTTTACTTGGCTTGACGGAAACAAGTACGAAGGAGAGTTCAAAAATAACAATATTGAAGGCTATGGAAGATACATTTGGATGGATGGTAGATAATACGAAGGCTTTTGGAAAGCAAATAAAATGCATGGAAAAGGAACCTTCGTTTGGCCAGATGGTAGAAAATATGTAGGAGAGTATGTGACTGAGAAAAAGGAAGGCTATGGAGAATTTAGTTGGCCAGATGGTAGATGTTACAGAGGTCAATGGAAAAATGGAAAGCAAGATGGGAGAGGCACATACCGCAACAAGTAGGGAGTTTAGAGATGTGGAGTGTGGTCTAACGGTAAGAAGGTTAAATGGACAGACTGAACACCTCTTGATATTTAGTAGTTATTCTTTCTATTTAAACTAATTTAATATAAACTATAATAGAAGAGTCAATTTTTGATATAGTAGTAGATATGAAATCATCAAACAAATCTTTTCAAAACATCGATAACCTCTTAAATTTCAGGCCGTCTCTCAGAATTCTCATGCCAACAGCGCCTGATCAAATTTTTGATTTACATTTTGATATGGTCAGGCAATTTAGGTCTAAAATTTTCCTCTGCAAATTTTGTTTGAACTTATCTCAGGCCCAATTGTCTGTATTGTCTATTTTTAGTGATGATCTAGTACAACAACACACCAAAGGAATACACATCTGCAGGCTTTTGTGGCTTTAAAATCACATTGTTTTTATCCTTTAAGTATTCTACTGCGGTATACATAGATTTGTTTGTGTATCCCGTAATCAGAGATAAATACTTACGCATAGAGTGCAATCCACAGCCATTTAGATATACTTGACCATTCTAGAAGAAAATATGACTTGGAGTGATACATCCATGTACAATTTAGTTGGCATGAAGTTCCTTAATAGCCTCTCCCACTGAAATCGCTACCTTTAATCTATCAGATTAAGAGAGAAGCTGGTCAACTTTTGGATCTAAACTGATACTATAGTATTTTTAAACCAGATGTATCAACTCCCCCTAACAGAAGTAAGACAATTTCGATAGAGACTTGAGTGACAGTTAGTTCCAAAGCGTGATTTAATTTTAGATGTCCTAAAATATATAATTCGATATTTCATGCTTGGATATTCTTATAAGATAGTCCTTGCCTTCAAAAGTACCCCTCTTACATAGCCAGATAGAGTCATCCTTGTCAACTCTTAGGTCGGTCAATTTTGAAAAGTTTTTAAGCGTCATTTCCCTGTTTGACATGCTATCATCGTTCTCCAGTTTTTAGACCAACGAAGACTACAAATCTGTATTATAGCTAGTTAATATACTTTCCTAATGGTCCAAGTTTGATGTTTTGTAGTTCAGAGACTGAACAACGTTGCTACGAAGACTATACATCACAGGTAGGCCTTATGTAAATAGAATGAACAAAATGCTACCAATGAATATCAATCCCATTACTAACTCATACTTTAGATTTTAAGACATGTCCTGAATAGCTTGCTAGAAAGAAGATTGAACAAAGATCGCAATCATCATCTAAAAGGTGATCATGAAGAATCTACTAACCAGAATAATAAGTTGCAACTTATAGACTCGCTTGATAACTTCATTCATCCTCGCCTACATCATTATACCAGTCATTTTGAAATTGAGATAGAAAAAAGTAGTCAAGAAAGAGATAACCACAAGTAGATTAAGGCCCATGCCGAGAGCATTCAACACATTGTAACCTATCTCATTGATATCAAAAATTATTAAAGGTATTAGTAATGAAATGGCAGCTATTATCTGCATACTCTGTAGTCCAACAGTAATGTACTTAGATTGTTTCTAAAATATACACAAAGTTACTTTAGTAAGTGTGTCATGTAAAGTTGACAGACTCAATTTAAAGTAATTCTAAAGACTGATCAAGAAGAGTTCGATAACAGACAAATTAGCCAATACTATCGCTGTCTTGATCATTGACTCAATCTCAGCTGCACTGAGATTTACCCAATTACTAGCCATACCCACAATTATCTCGATGCCAAGAATAATACAGACTATGATTTTCGTTACGATGTAAAAAGCGATGAAGAAGTAGTATTTTCTATTATACAACTCGATTAACTTCTTGGCCCTCCGGATGACGATGAGTAGCAGAGCTATCAGATAGATGAAAATAATGACCAAAGCTAAGAAGAGAATGAGGACTGTTTTGTCCTCGAGAGAGCTATCCTTGACCTGCACTTTTGGAACAACCTGTAGCTGCTACATGTATAATGGGATTTATATGCAAATAATATTATTAATGGGTTCGTTTCACCTTGCTTAGCTCGGTAACTTATAATAGCAGAAAGATCATAAGTATGTAGTATTAGCTGTTTAAATACAGATCAACTCATTTTGGTTTTTTGAACTTGCTTTTATCAATTTTTTTTTTATCTTTCCTGAACTACTAGTTCAGCTTATCTGGAGACTGATTTTATTATGTCTTTAACGGTATTTTTGGTTGATTTATGCCTATTAATGTTGATTCGCTATTTTCACTTAATGATATGTTCAACTATTTACTTTATCTCTGCTCTTTGTTTAAGAAAGTGTGTGAATCATTTTTTAAAGTTTTCTATTAAAACTCAGTCTTTTTCTATTCGAACTTCATTTCAATGATTTTTTACTCAATTTTTTTTTGTTGTTTTTTAAGTTTCAGTGATTCTTAATTATTTTCTTCTATAATAGTGGCAAGAGTCTTCATTACATTTTTTCTCATACTTTGTCCAAATTTTCCCTGTATAGAAGACCTGCTTTTCTGCAAAACTTGCTGCTTTCTAAAAGCATTTTTGACTTCTTCTCCTTTTCTCTTCATTTGTATGAAAGACCCAACATTTCCAGAATTTCTTAAGTACTCTCTTTTAATTCCTTATAAATTCTACTCCACTTCTCTCATAATATTTCCTTAATATCTCTTAATCACATCAGCTATCCTAGAATTAATATTAAAAACTGGATTTTAATTTCGTATACGATACTTACACCAATATTTTAACATATATCCGCATGAAAGTAAGACCTTAAATCCCATAGATACACCTATTAATATTACCATAATCATTGTTACAAAGAAACGAGAAGTGTAGCTTGACCCCAATGATAGCAAAATCACTCCTAAAATAATGTTCCAAAGGACAAATTTGATGACATGCACAAATTTTATCAATTTCCATGAAGCTTTCAGTTGATGATTGGCAGTTGAAACTGTCTAAATTCCCTTCGTTCCCCACGAAATATCATCGATTCTGCAAAGAGAATAGACACTCAAAATATTCAGATAAGTAGGACTGTAGAACAAAAAAGAAATACTTCCCAAAACAATTTCGCAAAGGATATGGCCGTTCTTAAAAAGCAAAATATAGATGGAGATAGGAACAATGTAAATAACCATAGATGAGACAAGCAGCCATCTCATTATGCTTAGAGTAGTAGAACCTCCAGGAATCGTTCCAATGAGAGCTTTATTTTGAATCAAAACTACATAAGACGTATATTACATGCTTCCTGACTTATCAAACCTCTCAAAATATCGACGACAAGTACTATAACCACGCAGGCCATAAAAAGACCAAATAAAGTTGAAATCCCATAGATGTAAGGTATTAATCTTTTATGCTTATGGTTTAGATGCAGACTCAGAAAAATAATGGTCATGATTAGCATAACATAAATGAAATCTATAGTGAAAACAAAGGCATTATAAAATTGGCTACCATCGGGATTATTCACCACTCCACTTAGAACTTTTGTCAACACATCGGCTCGAAATGCTTACATTGCGATGTGTACAGTAAATAGAAAGAGAGCGGGAGCAAAGTAAGAAAGGCTATTCATAAAACTTAGATAGATTATTTGTAAGTTCAAAAGGATTTAGCATCCATTTCTATTTTCATGTTCTTTTAATTATTGTTTGACTTTCTAAAAAGCAAAGTAACTGCCATTTATCCATCTTTTTCGTTGCCCAAGTAAATCATGCACAGTCTTGATTGGGTCAACCTCAGCATAAGCATCAGGAAGATAGGACATGTCATAGCCTTTTTTGTGAATACCCATACAGAAAATCCTATCTTCTGCGAGGTATACATTTTAATTGTAAAGCATAGCTTAATCGGATTAAGGGTCGATTGTTATACATCGATTATTAATAAAATCTGGTAAAAATGTTCTCAAAGCGACATTAGTCTTAGTCATTTCAGACTGCACAACCTTTCTATTTGCCAGTTTCTAATTTATAGATTTGAAATAATTTTTAAGCAGCTAGTCATCCCCTGGATTCTCATAATCTATAATTGCCTTCATGTTGTACGCTGAAAATGCGCCCGGAAGCACATGTATGAAACCAAAAGAGGCTTAAAAGCCTTTATCTAGTAAATGTGCAAAATGATATTAAACTTGTTGAGTTCTTTGAATATCAACAAATTTGTTAATGATACTCGTTAAAAAATCGACATCTTAATCTTTGATTTCTTAGTGTGTCTATATTTTTTCAATTTTTATACTCATATAACCACAAACGCCACCAACACCACCTTTGGATTATCTTTATTACTATTATGTTCTTTTATTCTTTTCAAGAAACCTATACATTTTCAAAATAGCATCATCTTAGGGTTTCAATCCGACATCTAGTAAAACTGCGAACTAAGGGCGTAACTATTGACAGAATCCGTTAAAGAACCAGTTATGAGAAGAAAGTTTACCTGAATTTTTGTATTTGACACACATAAACAAGTTCATATAAGTGTAATTGTTTTACATTGGATTTTACTACTCTTAATAAATATTTTGGCGATTCTTCAACCCTTAATGTCTTTACTCCTAATTAAATTTTATTTTATTTCGGAAACAAGTGAGGTAAGCCAAATCTTAACGTGTTGAAAGATAGTTGCTGCAAAATCTATCTCCATCTTGAAGAGTTTTCATTACTAAAGGCCTGACTTTAAGTATATCTAGGGCATAGTCTTACAATAACCTCTTTTGGAATCTCTATTTTTCATATTAATTTCTTTGTTATTATTTTATATCTTAGTCAGACAAAGCATAATCTTTTTTCCTTTCCTCTTTTGCCTGCTAAAAGAAAAAAGGCCTCAACTTGGCAGGTAAGTCATCAAAAAGAGGCCTACCTTGTTTGAGTTTTTTTATTTAAGATTGTAGTTATTTGATTTCGTCATAGTCTTGCCTTACTTGCGCAAATCTTAGATTATTTCTTTCCTAAAGCTCAACAATATCAAAAAGATAGTTGTTTACGTTCTTGATTTACATTTACTCAATCTCTTCTTGATCCAAATTCCAAGCTTTATTCGCTATCTCCTAAATCGTTAGTGGTGGAACAATATTGTCTCCGAGATTAATATGGTTACTTCTCTCCAACTCCTCAAAGTAATCAATTACTGAAGAGTCCACTTTCTCTATGCCGTCCATGATAACAAACACTCCTATTTAATCTGGATCTATCCTCTCGTAGGCGACTAAATTGGCGATATTTTTAGCTACTCCACTTAGTGTACTTTTTAATCGCTTTTTATCCTAACTGTACATACAGATACAGATAGCGAGTTTAATACCTCCATTTTCTTTCTTCATCAATGATAGAATATTATCTTGGTTGTTCATCTTGATATTTTCGTAAGAGATATTTCTTTAGATTGCAACCAGACTGTGAAATGTGCGCTTATCACTCGTCAAACTCTATTTTACTACTATTTTTAGACCTCTTGGTAACTCGCCAGGCTTAAGATTAGGATTTTAAGGTTATGTTTTATATGTTTTAAGTGCGATTTCGATAGGTTTAAGGAAACCTCTATGGAGAAGGTCTTCTTATTTGATGTTGTTCAATGCTGATGCTTTGAGACTTTCGGCCCTCGCTTCAGTATTTTTCATGCAATAAACGAGTTCAAATTATTATAAGTCTAGATAGTAAATAAAACCACCTCCAAATTTAAATCATCTCTCCCAACTCTATTTCACTCTTACTTGCCTACTCTTTTCATGCAGCATTTTGTAAATGTTTAATAAATTTTTTAATATTTGACCATAAAATAATTTAAATGAAATCATAAACCAATCACTCATTTTTTGCTGCTTTTCTTGAATTTATCAGCGTTAGGCTTTGTTGTATCTCGCCGATATTCGTTAAATTCATTAACTTGATTTGATTGATTCATTTTCGTCGCAGATTCAGCTTACATGAACTGGTTCGGCGGATTGGGTAATCCTGATAATAAATCATTGCCTGAAGAGTTAGATTTCAAAGACATATCATTTGGTACTTATTTTTCATTGATTTTTTTAGAAGTATCACTGCTCTTTTGAAGGAGACTAACTTTTCCACCAGTATTTTTACCAATCGACTACCTCTCTTCTTGAATGATGGGAAGATCACCTAGTCTTTGATTTTTTTTTTGACCATTAGTCCTTTGAATATTTGATCTACCTTTCTGTAAATCTTGATGTTTTTTAAATGATGATTTCACCTGATTTCCTCTTCTGGAAGCTTGAATAAATGATGTACCATTATTCGGATGCTTAATATATTCCTCCTTCACACCTTACAAATGTTGCTTGACTTCATTCAAAATACTACTCTAATAGTGTTTCACAACTTTTTTAATCTGAGAATCAGCTGTAACCCTTGGTTGACCTAGTTTTTTACTGTATTTGCACCAATATAGTAACATATAGATACAAGATAAAAGCACCTTGACTGACATTGAAATTCCTATCAAAACGACCATCGCAATTGTAACAAAGAAACGAGAAATATAGCTCGAACCAAGTGTCAAAAGAATAGCTCCAAGAATCACATTCCAAGAAACATATTTGATTACATGTACGAATTTGATTAGTTTCCATGAATCTTTCAAGTTTGCATTTTTATTGGAACCAGAGTCCAAACCTTTTGTACCCCAAGAAATATCATCAATTCTGCAGAGAGAGTAGATGTTAAGAATATTAAGATATGTAGGCCCGAAAAATAAGAAAGAGAACATTCCAAGAATAATCTCACATAGAATGTTGAGTCTGCCGAAAAGTAAAATGTAAATCGAAATCGGAACGATATAGATTAGCACAGATCCTACTAACAACCATCTCATAATATTGATAATCAAAGTTCCTCCTGGAATGTTTTGTGTCAACGTTTGCTGTAAAACTAAGTAAAATAAAATTTACATGAGTCATTATTGATCAGCCCTCGGAATATATCAACCACTAACACTATAAATACACATACCATAAACAGACCGAATAACGTAGACACTCCATAAATATAAGGTACGAATCTTTTATGACGATTTGTCAAATGTAAGCTCATAAAAACAATAGTCATGATTAGAAGCACATAGATAAAGTCCATCGTGTAAACAAATGCATTGTAGAACTGGCTTGATTCTGGATTTGTCACTACTCCGTTTAATACTTTTGTCAAAACATCAGATCTAAATGCTTCCATTGCGATATGCACTGTAAATAAGAAGAAAGCAGGTGCAAAGTAGGAAAGACTGTTCATCGAACTCAAGTAAAAGATTTGTAAGTTCAAAAGGCATTCGTAACCATTTGTCTTCTCATGTTCTTTTAATTACTTTTTAACTTTTTCAAAGGCAAAGTAACTTCCATTTATCCATCTCTTTCTTTGTCCCAAAAGACCATGCACAGTTTTGATGGGATCAACTTCAGCATAAGCATCTGGTAGGTAGGACATGTCATAGCCTTTTTTGTGAATACCCATACATAAAATTCTATCTTCAGCAAGATAAACATTTTCTTCATAGAGCATAGCCTCATCAGATTCCGGATCAATATTAATAAAGCAACTATTAATAGAATCTGGGAGCAATGTTCTCATAAGCGCATTTCCTATACTCATTTCAGACTTTACTACTTTTCTACTTGCCAACTTTTAATCTATTGATTTAAAGTAACTTTTCAATAATTAGTCATCTTCAACTCTATCGTAATCTACTATTGCTTTCATGTTGTAAGCTGAAAATGCGCCTGGTAACACATGAATGAAACCAAAAGACGCTTAGAAACCTTTGTCCATTAAATGGGCGAAGTGATACTCTACTTGTTGTGTTCTTTGAATGTCAGTGAATTTGTTTACAATACTTGTTAAACAATCTATTTCTTCATCCTTTATCTCCTACTCTCCCTCTACTTTCTCAATTTTAAGACTCATATAACCACAAACACCACCAACACCTCCCTTCTATCCTGTTCTTACATTTGCACTTAAATATTTATACATTTTTACTAAAGCCTTATCATAAGGCCTCAATCCGACATCAAGCAAAACTGCGAACTCAGGACGTAGTTATTGACAGAATCCATTAAAGAACCAGTTATGGGAAGAAAGTTTACCTGCATTTTTATACTTTACACACATGAACAAGTTCATAACAGTGTACTTGTTATCTTCTTCTATCTAGTCTGCATATTGATTTTACCTCTTTCCTTATGGCTGAGTTTTTTGCAATACTTTAAAACTGAAAGGTATTTTTTTTCTAAAGCAAGCAAGATAAGCCAGATCTTCTCTGGTAGAAATGTAATTATTGCAAAAACGCTCTCCATCTTGTAAGGCTTTCATGACAACAGGGCCTGCTTTTACTATATTAAGCGCATACTCATTATAAAGCCTTTTATTGAGCAATTACTTATTATTTGAATCTCTTTCTTAAAATTTTATATTTTCGTCAGTCATTCCATAGTCTCTTTTTAGTTCTTCTTTTGCCTGTTCATAAAAGAATGGTTTGAGCTTAGCAGGTAAGTCATCAAACAGTGGTTTTGATGCTTTTAATTTTTTAATCTCTTTTAGTAACTCTTTTATTTCATCATAATCTTTCCGTACTTGCTCGAATCTCAAGTTATTTCTCTCCTACAGCTCAGCCACATCGAACAGATAGTTATTGACATTTTTTATCTACAGTTAGTCGATTGATTCCTCATCCATCGTCATGGCGCGAGCTGCCATTTCTTCCATCGTCAACGCAGGGACGATATTATCTCCCAAGTTAATATTGCTACTCCTCTCCAACTCCTAAAAATAATCGATGACTGAGGAATCTACTTTTTCGATACCGTCCATCATAACGAAGACCCCAATTTAATCCGGATCCATATTCTAGTAAGCAACCAAGTTGGCGATGTTATTAGCAACTCCACTCAGTGTACTCTTCAACATTTTCTTGTCCTAACTGTACATGCAAACACAAATAGCTAGTTTTATGCCTTCGCGTTTCTTCATTAGAGACAAAATATTATCTTGATTGTTCTATTTCAAATCTGCCAATGATGTTCTCTAAGGGTCAACTATTATCACATCTTTTAAATTTCTTTTATCACTTGTATAGTTTTATCTCACTGCGATTTTAAGGCCTCTGGCGAGTGCTCCAGGTTTGAATTAAGCATTATCATGTTATGTGTTATGATTTTTGAGCGCAATTTCGAGTGGTTTGAGGAAACCTCTATGTAAAATATCTTATTCTTTAATGTTTCTGAGAGCAGATTGCATAAGGCTATCTGCTTTTTGGGTGGGATCATGCATAGTTTTGTTGTAAATAAATGATAAGTATAGCTTTGAAATGAAACAACTCTCCTATACTTAAATAAAGTTGAAATAAAATCAAAATTCGAAAAATCAATTGTTAATTTTTTCCACACTCTTTACGTAGTATTCTTTGTTCCTTTGTACTTTAGTTATTATCTATTCGAACTTGGGCTCAATGACTGCTATGCATTTGAACAAAGGAAGTGCTAAATGATCCAAGAAAGAGATATTTGACCTCAGCCTCTATTACTATGAACCTAAAATGCAAGTCAAGGGCAAATTGTTATCTTTTTCTAACTTGTTCTATATAAAAATAGTCTTACTTGATGCTAAAATTACTCGTAAAGTTTTGTCGTCCAAATCAAAGTAAGTTCAGTCTCCTTCGCCGTATTGTTGAGATCTGCTGCGTGCAGTAACAAACATTGTATTAGCAGTGCATTTTGTGGTTTCCTCAGTTATTCATTTTATAATCCTGAAAGATTTTTCGCTGATTTAGTGAGTTAGTGATGGTAAAAGTTATCTGTCTTTAAAATCATTTAGACTAGTTCTTCTTTGATCTTAAAATCGATATCAAGACCATTCTAATGTAAAAGTCGGGTCAAATTACTTGCATGCATGCTTTATAGAGGTGAAGAAGTGCCCAAAGATAACGGATGTGCTGAATTTTTATAGAAAGCATTTGTAAAGCCCTAGTGACCTGAATCATGAGCGTAGGCTGCAATCAACATCAGTATCACTTTTTACTAGCTGACAGCTAAACGTTGCTGCCATCCATATTTGCTGAAATAGATGTCTAGGTGCTAAATGTAAAAATGATTACGACCATAACATCAAACGCGTGTGTAATATTGTGATACGGAATATTGTTGTAGAGAGCTGTGATTTGTTATAGAAAAGGGATGATCTAAGCAATTTTTTTGTTAGGCCACGGATTGTTTTTTTCGATTCTGGTGATGAGATACATCTCAGGTGTGTTCTGATACTGAGCGTAGTCGTTCCCGATGAGTTGCAGATCGAGATACGATGTTTTTCTGTTTGATTTTTTATGCTCGCTTTGTTATTCTTCTTGCATTTAAATTATAAAGATTTAGAAAAGAATAATCTTAGTTTTTATATTAAAAAAATAAAAAATACAAGATTTATATAAACACTCCATCCTCAATAGTAAATTTTCTGTAAAAAGTATTGAAATTTGTCGTACCAACGCGCTCTCCAATTATCCAAACTGCTGTTAATCAGGTCGTAACAAAAAGATTACACTCTTTGATCTATTGCAAATCATTGTTATAGCTGCTATATTGCCTCATAACCTTTGATGAAGCATCCCATGCTCTACATGTGACTACTATACATCAATTTAACTAAAGTTAAGATTGCCTCTTTATGCTTTAAAACTGCTGAAAAACCTTTGTAAAATAACTGTCTAAACTAGAAAAACAGTTATGAATTTAGAGATCCTATGACTTCGACATATTAAGTGAGCAATTTAAAGGGAACATTTCTCTAAAGTTCAACTCCCTTTCCTGGAGCATTAGAGAGGAAGAAGCCAAAATCAATATGAATGATGTACCCATCGCGACTTAGCAGGATATTTCCATTATGTCTATCCTTAACTTGCAAAAAATATGTCAAAATAGAATACCCTGCCAAACTTCTCATAAAGTTTCTCCTTGCTTCAACAGGATTAGGAAACACGGTATCAAAAAATTGTCTTAGAGTGAGGCCTTTTCTTCTAAGTTTTTCAAATAAAGAATCTAAAGTGGTGATGTCATTGAGCATTTAAATGATTCCACAGTCTGGTCCGAGAGAAATCACCTCATACGGAAAAACTACACAATCTATCTTTTCCTTCTTGAAAGCAAATTGAAACCGACTAATAAGTTGCATCGCGAATTGTTCTATGTAAGACAATAAATACATTGTTTAATATCATCGCCAGTCTTGATCATGAGATGAATGAGTTTCCAACTTTTCATCTCTCGATATATTGATCTTTCTTTCATCTGTTTTATGAAATCTTAAGATTTAGCTCCAAAATATTCAACCATTTTTTATTAAGGATTCGTGTTATGAAAATGTAGATCTTCATGTTCGCTAGCAGAACTCGCAGAGTGGATACTATCTCTACCTTAACTTCTAGTCTGATGGTTTTCTTCTTCGTAAATTTCAAATATGGAGACACGTCTACTTCTATTTTAGTTGAAGGAAGAAAAAGCTGGTGACTTTCGAGATTTTAAACTTTTCTTACTGTCTGAGAGAACAGATTCTTCGATCAATGAGAGTTTTTCTGTCAAGAATTTTTTAATATTGAGAGTATTTTTTTAACTGGTTATGCTAAATGGTCTGCTAAGAGTATCATATATTTTCTATAGAATATTCTTCTTTGCTTTCTTGTTAGGCGATTAAAACACATCCTCAATCTCTTATTCTTAAACCTTGGCTAAATTTAATTCCTCCTCTTATCTATAAATCTATATCCAGACTGAGTAAGGCGATCTCATTTTAGTCGAAAAGAGTCTACCTTTCCAAACTGCTAATATTGTATAGAGTCTTATATCTTCTTTGAAAAATGGAATGTAGACATTAGCAGGTAATTTTTAGTTAATTTCCATCAAACTAGAGCTCAAAGTTTGATTGTTGAGATCTTATATATTGCCGATTTCCAGTAAATCATCCCAGATTTGTGGAGTCTACATGAAACCATGTGTGCAGTAACGTTTTGGATGAACTTTTTGTATAGGAGGAGGCAACTCAGGTAAAGGTTCAGGATATTTTTTGGTGCCATAATCTTTCCAAATCTGTTTGGCAGTTTGACGATTCATTAACAACTCCTTTTCCACTTTTTCCTCTTTCTGGTTGTCATTTTCGTACTAATCAACAATCTAATTGAATGCTTTTTTAGCTTTGAACTAATGGTCCATCAAAATCATACTTTTTGTAAACTCTATGCCTGACAACTTGCTATGCTGGTATATCATCATCTTTTCAACTAATTTGTCATTTAAAAAGTCAACTACAATCGGGATACTTTTCTTATTGAAGTCAGTAGAGAGCGATTTCAAATAAAAGTAGATACGATGAGCAAAGAAGAAGTCAGTGGAACATCCATTCAGTACGAAATTAATTAACTATTCATCTTCGAGGTTTTTCTATAAGACCATGTAGGTAATGATTTGGGGAATGTAGTACTCGAGGTCATCTCTTTCCTCATTACCATGTAACACTGGATTTATACGCTTATTCGCAAGCTGAGCATAAATATCGTGCGGGTTTTTTCTCTAGTACAGATCATTTAGTAGCTAATAGATGGGTTCTTTATTGTTATGCTAAAGATTTTTAAATCGCTAACTAGACCAAATCTTACAATCTTAGAAGCAATTTCTCTCACCAACATAGGACCTTTTTCAAAAAATGTTCTCTTCTGTTCACCCTAATCATCTTCAGGAGAATCTACCTAAGTGGTAAGTAGGGTACGTGATAGCAGCAGATAGTGTAGGATTTGGCTAGTTTGCTCGAACCCATTTGTTATTGTTCCTTCATTACAAAGTAATAATGCTACACCTTATTATGCTAATCATAAACATACTAATTCAGATCTTAAAGATTTCTAATTTGCAATAGTTTAATATCAGTTGTGGGCTGTTTCACTCACAAATCCTCCTTGATTTACTTATAATATAAGTTTTATCAACATGGCAGAAGAGGAATAAATGGGCCAACTTGCTCTCGTACTCGGAGACTTCCATATCCCACTTCGTTGTGCAGAAATACCTGCCAAATACAAATAAATGATCACACCTAACAAAGTTTCAGCTGTCTTCTGCACCGGCAACATCGGTTCACGAGAAGTCTTTGACTGGTGCAAATCCTTAGCCACCGTCTTTCATTACGTCAAAGGAGACTATGAAGACGAAACTTTGGCTTAGTTTTCAGAATAGAAAGTAAAATATAGTTTATCTAGGCTTTCTAATTCAGCGGAGTTAAAATAGGTATGATACATGGCCATCAAATCATTCCTTGGGGAGACGAAGAAGCTCTCTATAACAAAGCCAAGTAATTAGGAGCTCAGATCTTAATAACGGGCCATTCTCACGAACTAAAAACCTCACAGCACAACGGGCACTACTTCTTGAACCCAGGTTCAATGACAGGTGCCTACAGCGCATTGAAGATAAACGCAATACCTTCATTTATGATATTGTAATTCAAATCAACAGAGATAGTAGTCTATGAGTACTCTCTTGTGGATGGTGAGCTCAGCTGTGTGGATGTCAAGATTCCAAAAGTATGATCTTTTGATTCTATATGATATGATATAATCAGTTTAAAGTAAATATCATTTTCTTGGAGAATCATTAATACTTTGCATGCTTTGGATTTGTTATAGATTCAGAGATTGATGGATACAAATTGTACAACTTATCTCTGTGAACTTTACCTGATCGGATAGTTTTCTCACTATTTTCTAGAACTGCAATAACTATCTCTCTTCACCGCAGTTATCCGGATGACCCTCGATGTATTCCTCAAGCAAAGATAAAAGATTTACCATCGAAACAGACAGACCTTCGGAATAGATGTAATCATCTTTAATCAAACAACGCTCCTTTATAATAAATCAGTTACCAGCAAATAGTATTTGATTAGTTGTACTAAATTTTTGATATGAGCCATCTAGAAGCGTCCCCTCCTATCTACTTTAAGGTACTAGACTACTGCGAGTAAAACTTCAACTGTTTCACCTACTTTGCGGAGGATATTATAGAAGGGAGTTTGGCGATAAAATTTTGATTTGTTGATTATATTTCCACTCTCCTTTTTAATACTTTGCATATCTGCTAGTTCCTTTTCGGATAAAATCTAAATAATACTGACTTCTTTCTCATCATGCAATCTTTTCAAACTGTTCAACATCACACTAGACGACTATCTGACAACTTGCTCCCTGATAAACTTGTATGTATTGAGTTCACACCACGTCAGTAGATCTTTTTTTGCTGAAAATACCCTTTAATTAAAGTAGTGTATTTTAAATAAGGCAGAATACTGCTGAATTCTGTCACTGAAGGCATTTTTATAGTAAAAATTCAATGATAGTTTGATTAGTTTGGTCACTTCTCTCACATTGTAGATAGCGCGTAACTCCATCAATCTACCTTGGTTCACGTTGAACTCTATAAATTTCACCAGTTTTTATAAACTTAACTTCTTCTTGTAGTCGAATCGAAGTATGTTCTCTTCGTTCAGCAGCTTACTATACAGATGTTGTTCATATGAGGCTAAGTCATAATGATTTTAATTGTAGGAAAAAAGACCAAGCACTGAAAAGTTTTAACGGTCTATTAATTCCATCAAAGAGTTCACTGTCTCAAGAATGTAGTTATAGTACTCACCTCTACTGCTGAAACTGCGGCCTGAAACAATGTCAATTAGTAATTTGACAACACTCAAACTTCCACTTTCTTCGATGCCACTCTCTCCAACATCTGTGCTCTTAATAGAAACTATCCTTTGATCTTTTCCACTAGTATTCAAGCCGCTTTGTATCGATTTTTTGGAACCATAGCGATAGCCTAGATCATTATCATTTTTGCTATCCTCATTCAAAAAAGGATAAATCAACTCTAAAACTGATTCTATATTATTGTTTAAGTACTATAATCTTTAAAAGCATAGATTCTCAATGCCTCAGGGTTTAGTGAATAAAAAACAGTACCCGTTTCAGTATGATTCACTTCGTACATAGGAATTTAGTTTATTACACTTCTCTCTATTTTGTGTGTAGGTCTCACATAGTTATCCTTAAAAAATTCATAACTGCATTGAGTAGAATTCATCATCAGCAGCTTCAGAAAACCACTCAATGGAAACATAACTTTCTTTCCAGTAATCAACTCCCAGTAAAACTGGTAGATTTTCTAGTAAAAACTATAGCGGGCTATATATTTGGCTTTTATGATACTTTTTACCTCAGCATCAGCCATGCTTAACTGCTTCTTTATTTTCTTCACCTACTCATCCACTCTCAGCACACGACTGGGTAACTCTTTTGTTTTGAGATACTATTGATAAAAAATGAGAGCACTGTTGGTATCTTTAGGAGCTTAGTAATGATACAAGTACGCAGGCTTCCCTTTACCAGATTGATATAGTTGACTACATTACCTATATTAAGAGAGTAATACCTTGGAGAACTACCAAAATTTGGTTGAAGTTTTCTGTAATTCCATCTAGTAAGAGCAGAGCATGATCGATGATGAAGTTTATTGATGATATCTGAATGCTATGATGTTTACTTTAAGTTGTTTGAACTATACAATAATGGAGAGTAATCTTTGGATGGCTTCATAGAAAATCTATAACTCCCAGTAGATATAATCTCCTTTTTGGATAAATTTGGTTATTTATCGCTATAAATTGATAATCGATGTGTAGACTTATTGTTCAGAGTAGGTAGGAAAAGAAGGCAGAGTGAGCCATTTCGCTGATCTCAGTGCATGCTTCAACTTATAAACAAAACTTATGGGAGATAACAGGATGTAAGAAATGTTATGAAATAGATCCTCAACAAACTATTTATTTTGGCTTGTTGAATCATCTTCGTAAATAAGGTAGTAAAACATTTGCCACACCACTTAAGAAATGTTCTGCATTTTTAACTCGTAGATCAAATGATAGGCCATCTCTCTCTTGAATTCGAGCTAGAGATGTTTGCCACTGTATTAGGGATGCTAAGTGATAAAATCTATGATATTATCCGACAAAAATATCTACTTGAGGATGTACTGCAGAGGTGAGTTGCCTATCATCGTCAAAATTTAATCTTACTGTGCAACCAACACATACTCTTTGGTAACAGTTATCAACTCCTCACCCACCACATTGGCTAAATCCTTACTCATTCTATACACATTCTTACTTCGCAAACTCAAGTTCTATCTCGATAGACTACGAATCAATTATTTCTGCACAATACCCACATTGCTTATTATTTGTTCCCGTGAAAATTCGACCAGACTGAACACATCGTCAATATTTATTAGTTATAGTCTTTGGAAGTATATCGTGTGGTTTTCGTCCTTGTACTGCATGCTCTACTTGATGTCATCGAGGATCTTGATGATGAGATATTTACGAAGTCTACGAAATCGTTGAAACATTTTGAGAGTTATCTGTTTATCTGCACATAGACTGCAGTTGTAAGCATCGATTCTGCACAGAAAATACTTTTCTACGGGATTTGTCTGGGTAATTTTACGGGGATATCTAAGACTCCACCATTTCCTTTCAAATTCATAACAATAGGACCTCCAAGAGATACATGTATAGCTGCGATATTGTACTTCTCACAAACAGAAGCCATCCTTTCTTGCTGTTTTTTGGGATAAACAACTTTAGAAAACACAAACACATTCGTAGGGTTGATAAAATTGCCTAACTTCTGATTGAAAAATACTTATTGTTCCTTCAATCGCAAAGACATAAACTCATCTATATATTTTTACTACTACTCTTATCTTAGAGTTCATCAGAAGAATCTCCTTTGTATTCTTCTTGCTGAGTGTTGATATTGATAAAATTATCCCTCTCCCTTTCCTGGTTGTAGTGTCTTTTCATATTTTAGTAGATAGCCTCGTGATGGATCAGTCTGTACATCAAGTTATAGGGGTTATGAGGTAATCTCTACAAATTAAGCACTATCTTCATCACTTTCTACACCACCACGTTCAAATTTGTTTCGTTCATGTATCGTTTGACAAACTGCAGAGAGTAAAAGATACCTAAAAGGACTGGTAGGTTTATGCAGAGTTAAGTTTTTCTTGATAGAAACTTTCGTTGAAGATGTCGTTGCCTTCGGGTTGATATGGTTAGTATTGGAGAGAGGGTTTGCTTCGAGTGGTGCTTCTTGAAGCTGGCAACATTTATAACTCAAATTATAAGTGGTTCTATAATTTAGAATAGA
>Ga0194117_10001094_pt1 | contig 32838 bp, 28 predicted proteins | sample TA2MahsurfametaG_FD_160579 | JGI IMG/M metagenome (GOLD analysis project Ga0194117, IMG submission 160579) | Freshwater microbial communities from Lake Tanganyika, Tanzania - TA2015009 Mahale N1 surface | ecosystem: Environmental > Aquatic > Freshwater > Lake | place: Tanzania: Lake Tanganyika... | reverse complement strand
CCCCGCGTTCTTGTTTCCGATGAAGTCAGCGCCCTTGTTCTGGCCGGGCGCGGTAAACCAAATCTTAGAAGGAACCGGTTGGCCGCGGTGACAGGTGTAGCAGGTCACACCGGTGTTGGATACGTGCTGCTGCCAATCAACGTTGATGTGCTGCGTCATCTGAATCATGCGGCGCGCCACCACTTTGGTGTACTTCGAATCCTCCGCGAAATTGGCCGGGTTGTGGCAATACACACAGCCCTCATTGGGTGAAACCCAAGCCGTGATAGCCGTCATGTGACGGGCAAACTCAGCGACACTGAGGTCTCCCAACACCTTGACGTTCTGATAGACCTGGGAAGCCTTCGGGCCCTCAGAAGACGCGGGCGGCAGAGCCGCTGGCGGCTGATTCTGCTCAATCTGGGGCTCCAGGATTCGGGGGTTGTAGACCTGCAGCATTCCTGTGCCCCGATAGCCCGACTGCACAGAATCCACCGGCGGCCGCTCGAACGGTGCGCCACGTTCACATCCCGCCAGGGCCAGCAACGTGCCCAGGGCGATCACCGCAGTGGTTAGTCTTTGAATAATATTCATGGTCGTGCTCCGTGTATCAGCGCGGCTGGATGAGCGTGGCCGGGTCAACCTGTGGGGGATAAACCGCTGGGTACGGAGGCGCCACACCATGCTTGACGGCCCAGAGGTACCAGTTATCCACGACGGTGCCCGTGAGCAAAATACCGATACCACCGGTCAAGGGGCACAGCACTGCGAACCACCAGGCCCAGCGGTGAACCGACTCCATCGTGGCGTTGAAGCCCATGGTCCAACGCCAAAACAGCGCGGCACGCTCAGAGGCTGTGCCGCGGTCGACAATTTGTTCGATCTCGCGCTCGCCTCCATACCGGCCTACCGCCAAGATGGTGGCACCGTGCATGGCAAACAGCAGCGCCGAGCCGTATAAGAATACGATCGAAAGGGCATGGAAGGGGTTGTAGAAGAGGTTGCCGTAGCGCAACGAGAAGGCAGCTGTCCAGTCGAGGTGGCTGAAGACGCCGTATGGAACAGCCTCGCTCCAGCTGCCCATCAGGATGGGGCGAAGCAAGCCCAGCACCACGGTCAACCAGATGGCTGCCGCGAAGGCCCAAGCGATGTGGGTGCCCAACCCCAGCTCACGGGCGCGGGTGTACATGCGTGCCCACCACAGCAGCACGGATGCTAGGAAGAAGAAGCCTGCGATCAGGAACCAACCGCCGTCGTTCATGGGCGGAATAGACAGGCCGTATTCCGGGCTGGGCGGATCCAAGGACAGCCAGAACAGCTGCTTGACGAACTGGATCGGGCTCCAGTCCACCGAAGCCAGCATATTCATGCCGATGATGGTGAACCACAGCAGGCCGCAAAACAGCGAAGCCAGACCCAGGCGGCCCAAGTAGATGGGGCCGATTTGTGCATTTCCAAGGCGGCCTAGCAGGTGAAACAACCAGGGCTTGAAGTCGCGCGAGCTGTTGTAGGGGCCCAGCGGCACCCCATCATGCAAATGGCGAGACGTCGCCTGGACAGTTGTGAAGAGGTTTTGATAATCAGCCACGGATCGCTCCTGTGTGTGGGTCGCCAGGGTTCACTTCCAGATGGGCATGGCCAACCACCAGCCCCACCACTCTGGCCAACCACGTGTCCAGAAGGGGCCGCTGATGACGATGCACACGGCGCTGAAAAAACCGGAGGCCAAGGCCAGGAACAGGCCCAGGCGGTGAATGCCGAGCGTGCCGATCGAATAGCCGATCGTGTCGCGGAAGAAGGTGTCCTCGTACTCGGGCGTCTTGACCAACTCACCCTTCTTGGGATTGGTGGCTGACAGCACCAACCCGCCATGCAGGGACAAGGCGAAGGTGGTGGCAAAGAAGAAGCTCACCGCAAGCATGTGTGCGGGGTTGTAGTGAAAGTGCAGGTACTGGTAGCCTACGTTGGACACCCAGTCCAGGTGGCTGAAGATTCCGTAGGGGAAGCCGTGCCCCCAGGCACCCATCAGCACCGGGCGGATTACCACCAGGGTGAAGTAAGCAAAGATGGCCACGCCGAAGGCAGCCGGCACGTGAAAGCCCATGCCCAGTTTTCGGCAGATCTCCACCTCGCGCAGCGCCCAGGACACGAAGGCTCCAAGGGCACACACTGTGATGATCTGCCACAGCCCGCCTTCCATGAGCGGCGCCAGTTTCAATCCGTAGGAAAGGTCGGGCGGCGCAATGTTGATTTGCCACAGGTTCCATGTGGGACCCTGCGAGGCGCCCCACAAGATCAGAACTGTTCCCAACACCGCGAAGAAGAGCGTGGTCACGCCAAAGAAGCCGACGTAAAACGGCCCCACCCAGAAGTCGAAAAGGTCGCCTCCCACCAGGGTGCCGCCTCTGACGCGGTACTTCTTTTCAAAATTCAACATGGCCATGGTTTGTCCTCCGACCCAGGTTCTGCTTGAGCTCAACTGCCTTTGAACTCCAACGTGCACGGAGTGGCGAGCGTGTCGCCACGCCGTGCACGGGTACTGCGATCAGACTGCTTACTTGCCGCTTGAAGCTACGGCTGTCGGCATCGGTGCGTTGGCCGAAGCGACTGCAGGCTTCTTCGCGCCGTCGAACCAGTTGTACTTGTTCGTGCTGAGCAGGACGAGATGAATCATCGCAGCCAGACCAAACAGGAAAATGCCTTGAACGACCATCGCCCGAAGGGGATCGTAAAGACGCCAAATTCTCCACATAGGTGTGCTCCTAAAGTAAGTGAGACATGAAGGTGTAAACAGCCGCCTTCACACCGCCAAAGATGCTCGTCATGCCTTCGGCACCGGGCAGCCAGGTCCGCCAGTGCAAGCCCATGGCCGTGCCCAACAGGGCAATGACCAGAAACACGACATAGCCCAACACAAAGATGAGCGAAATGCTTCGCGCATCGTCATGTGGATGCAGCCGTGCGTGTTCAGCGTGGGTATTTGCGATCACAGATCCTCCTGACAGGTGACCAATGGGCTATCAGAGCCAGGGACGCCAGATCCAGACGAGCAGGTGTGCGACCACGGCCACAGCCGTAAATCCCACAAATCCTTGCACCCAGTAAGAATGAAACTCCTGGGCCTCGTCATCGTTCAGGCCAGAGATTGAAGTTCTCCGTTCAGCCATCGAGATGCTCCTCAATTGCGACCTTGCGGCCGTTCGCCTGCGAAACCCGCGCAGCACGGGAAGCCACGGCCGAATGCCGCGACGTCGGGAGTCCGAACTGCTTGGACGTGTTCTGTTACTGGACATGCTTGCTTCATGCCGGTATCTCCTGGCGGGCGGTGGCTCTACCGCCCATGGGTTTCTTTGCGGAAGGGGTAGCCACCGCTGTGGCTCGGGCCGTTTGGCCCAAGGCCTGGCGCACCTGCTGCAGGCTCACCCGGTCGGAGCCGCCGCGCTGCGCCAGTTGCTCGGCCTTGTCGCGCAACCCCTTGGCTGCGGAAATCTGCACCAGCACCGGCTGCAACTGCACCCATTCGCGTAGGGCGTCTTGGGCCTGTTCATCCCAAGTCAAAACGGAGTCACTTCCGCTGATGCCGCGTGCGGGCGTGGCCTGCACCTGGTCCATTTCCGTGGCCAGGGGCAGGATGTGGAACAGCGCGTCAAACAGTGCGTTGCAAACCTCCTGCACGAGGTAGGTAGCGCCGGCATAGCCCATGAAGGGAGTACCGGTGTGGCGACGGATGATCGGCCCGGGGAAGGAGGCCGGTATGTAGGCGGCCTTCATCGGCCCCTTCTGCCCGGTCTCAGCCAGGTACATCCGCTCGTTGAAGCTACCAAAGACGATCAGCGGCGCCTTCTCGTGGATCAGGCGGCGGATGTTGGCGTTGTCGGTTTTTTCGCCGGCCCGTCTCGACACCGCGAAGTGACAGGGCAGGCCCATTTCATCTTCGAGGAAGTGGCGCAGGCCACGCGCATAGGTTTCACCAGCCACAACACCAAAGCTGGCCGTGCTGAAGAAGTCTTGCGTGACCGATCGCCATAGGTCCCACAAAGGCTTGATGGTGGTGTGCTTCTCGCGCTCGATGAAGGGCTCGGGGTTCAAGCCCAGCAAGGTGCCGAGCTCGCGCAGGAAGGCCGTGGTGCTGTGCAGACCAATGGGCGCTTGCAGGTAGGGTCGCTCCAGCGCCTCGCACAGGGCCCGGCCGAACTCGCGATACAGGCAGATGTTCACATCGGCGTTGGTCAGTTCGGCCACATCGGCTAGGTGGCTGCCCAGCGGAAAAGCCATGTTCACCTCGGCGCCAATGCCTTGCACCAGGCGGCGAATTTCAGCCAGGTCACTGGGGCAGTTGAAGGTCCCGTAGGCCGGGCCAATGATATTCACGCGTGGCTTTTCGCCAGCAGGCCGCCCGGCCAGCGGGACGCGCGCCGAAATGTGGCGTAAGCCGTACTGTTGCCACAGCCACAGCATGGCGCGGTTGGCGCACTGCCATTGGTCTTCATCGATGGTACGGGGCAAGAAGCGCTGGATGGTTGTGCCTTCGGGCGTGACGCCACCGCCGATCATTTCGGCGATCGAGCCAGTGACCACCACCGCTGGTAAGTCGGGGTCGAGCACGGCGTGAGCGCGCTTCATCGAGCCTTCGGTTCCTTCGCGCCCCAACTGCTCTTCAGCCAGCCCCGTCACCACGATGGGCAACTCATGCGGCGGCAGCGCATCGCTGTAGTGCAGCACGCTGGTCACCGGAAGGTTCTCGCAGCCCACCGGGCCGTCGATCACCACCTGCAGGCCCTTGATGGCGGTAAACACATACACCGCTCCCCAGTAGCCTCCGGCGCGATCGTGGTCGAGTATCAGCATCTCAGTGCTCACCCAACAGCTTGAACGGCACGCCAGGCCCGCCCAGCTGACCCGTTAAACGGTACACACATAAGCTTGACACCGAGCTCAAGGCAACATCTCCTCGGCCTTGCGGCGCTTCATGATCTTGATGACCTGTCGGCGTGTCTCTGCCTTGAACTCGGGGCGGTCCTGCGGAACACCGGCTGCGCCATCTCCCGATTCCCACACGCCGGCGGCGTGCGCGGTGCCAACACCTTCAAAGAAGCCGCGCATGCGGTCAAAGCGGCCCTTGTTGGCTAGCGCGGCATTGATCACCTGCGCCAGGGAGCCAGCGCCGGCCGGGCCCATCAGCGGGCGCGCTGAAATCAGGTTGGTGAAGTACAGGGAGGGGATGGCAGCTTCCTTGGCAGCCTGGACCACAGGCGTGGTGCCGATGGCCAAATCGGGTCGGAACTCGCGTATCGCAGCCACATCTTGTTCGAGGCTGGCGCGGTACTGGACCTGCACGCCGCGGGCCTGCAGCCAAGCCAAGTCGTGCGCGCTCCAGGGTGTTTTGGGGCAAGCTGTGCCCACATAGGGCACCTGGGCTCCGCTTTCGATCAACAGCCGGGCTACCAGCAGTTCCGAGCCCTCATAGCCGCTGACGGTGATTCGGCCCTTGATGGGCGCAGCAGCCAGCACGCTGCGGATCATGGGAAGGAATCGGTTCTTGGCGGTGTCGATCTGCGCCTGCGACACATTGCAGGCGGTCCCAATGGCCTGCAGCCAGGCCTCGGTACCTTCCACGCCCACCGGGGCAGAGCCAAGCACCGTACGGCCAGCGGCATCGAATTCGCGCACGCTGGCGGTGTAAAAGGGGTGTATGGCGGCAACAGCCTCGCAGTCCAGCGCGGTGTAGAGCTCGCGCCACTCGCGCGTGGGTACCACCGTGCCCACTGCCAGGTTCATCGGCTGCAGCATCATGCCAATGCCCACCGGATCGGCTGGGAACATTTCGCCGAGCAAGGTAATCGCCGGCAGTTGCGGGCGGGCTTGGCGCGGCGCGGCCACTGGACCGGCCTGTGCTTCGGCGCGCGCGTAGCGAAGCATGGCACCGGCCAACACATCCTTGGCTTCGGCATGGGTGGGCACACCAAATCCCGGAACATCAATGCCGATGATGCGAACACCGTTGATTTCTGCGGGCAGCAGTTGCAAAGGCACACCGCTGGCAGTGGGCACGCACAGGTTGATGATCACCACTGCGTCAACCTTTTCCGGGTCGGCCTGGGCATGCACCGCTTCGCGGATATCCTCAAACAACTTGCCGGTAACCAGCGTTTCGCTGTTGAAGGGCACATAGCCCACGCTGCGGCGCGCGCCGTAGAAGTGCGAGGTGAAGGTCAGGCCGTACACACAGCAGGCCGAGCCTGACAAGATGGTGGCGGTGCGTCGCATGCGCAAGCCCACTCGCAGCGATCCGAAGGCTGGGCACATGCTTTGGGGTTGATCATGCGGGCCCGCGCCCTCAGGCATGGGGTAGTCACGGGCATACTGCTGCAGCACCTCAGACTTTCCCGAGGCCTGTGCGGCCGCCTTCATCTTCTCAGCGCCTGAATGGCAGCCCAAGCCATCCTGTTCGGTGGCCATTCGATTCACGGGTTCGTGGGGTGCGTTCATGGCAGCGCTGGGTGTTGGGGCAGGTGCAACGCTCAAGCGTTGTCGTACACCACTTCCAATGAAGGCCGAGCCACTTCTTCGCGGCCCATCATGTCGAATGTGGTGGCCGGCTCGAGCACCACGTTACGCCCCACCGTATCGGAGGAGAACAGGCCCAGGAGCGCATCCTGGGTTTGGGGCTTGGGCCGCTGCGGCGGCGCCACGGCCACATTGGTGGCCAGTTCTGCGAACAGAGGGCCCCACTGGCCATCGGGCTTGCCGATGATTTCGTAGGCTGCGCTCTTGCGGCGGATATCTTCGTGCGCCGGAATAGAGGCCAGCACCGGAATACCCGCGTTCTTCGCAAAGGCCTGCGCCTCGCCAGTGCCGTCATCCTTGTTGATGACCATGCCGGCCACACCCACATTGCCGCCGAGCTTGCGGAAGTACTCGACCGCTGAGCACACATTGTTAGCCACATACAGCGACTGCAGGTCGTTGGATCCGACCACGATCACCTTCTGGCACATATCGCGGGCAATGGGAAGGCCAAAGCCACCACACACCACATCGCCCAAGAAGTCGAGCAGTACATAGTCGAAGCCCCAATCGTGGAAGCCCAACTTTTCCAGGGTCTCGAAGCCGTGGATGATGCCCCGCCCACCACAGCCTCGGCCCACCTCAGGACCACCGAGTTCCATGGCAAAGACGCCGTCGCGCTTGAAGCACACATCGCCGATGGATACCGTCTCGCCCGCAAGCTTCTTCTTGGATGAGGTCTCGATGATGGTGGGGGTGGCCTTGCCTCCAAAGAGCAGCGATGTGGTGTCGCTCTTGGGGTCGCAGCCGATGAGCAGGACTTTCTTGCCCTGCTGCGCCATCATGTAGCTGAGGTTGGCCAGAGTGAAGCTCTTGCCGATACCACCCTTGCCATAGATGGCAATGATCTGGGTTTCCTTCTTCACCTCGCCGGTGTGCACGGCCGGCGGCTCCAATGCCGCTTCAGCACGCAACTGTTGCCGGTTAAGCATCAGTTGAACCGGCGCGGTCGCCGGGATGGCGGTGTTGCTGCTCATGCGGCGGCACTCCAGTCAAGGATCATCTTCAAACAGGCCGGATCGCCGAAGGCAGTCCGGTATGCGTTCTCGGCGTGGTCTACCCGTTCACGGTGAGTGACCAAGCCATCCAGGCAGAGCCGGCCGCTGGCCAGCAGGGCCTGCACCGCCAGCATGTCCGGGCGTTGCCACTCGGCTGCAGCACGGATGCGGGCCTCCTTCATGAAGGCCGGGGGAAACTGGAAAGACAAGGGCTCGTGGTAAAAGCCGGCCAACACCACCTCGCCCCCAGGCGCCAAGCGCGAAATCAGGGTGTCCAGCAGCTTGGGGTCACCGCTGACGTCATAGATGGCCTTGTAGTCACGTCGTGGGTCTTCGTCTGGGTGCACGACCTGATAGCCCTGGGCACCGCCCTGGCGTATCGCTTGGGTTTCCCACACCGTGGGGGCAGCGCCACCCGCGGCCACGGCCAAACGCGCCAACAGGCGACCCAACACCCCGTGCCCCACGATCAGGTCGGGGGGGTCGTGCGGCAAGCCCCGCCCGCCACCGGCCACTGAGTGGTATGCAGTGGCCGCCAAGGCCAACAACACCGCCTCTTCACCCAGGGATTCCGGCAGGGGGAACACCCGTGCGGCTGGCACCACCACCCGCGAAGCCGAGCCGCCGAAAAGGCCGCGGGCTCCTTCGTAGCAGTTCGCGCCAGGGACGAATACGCGTTCGCCGATCTTGTAGTCGGCTTGGCGGCCAGCTTCCACCACGCGGCCCACGGACTCATAACCCGGCACCAGGGGGTAGCCCATGCCCGGGAACGGGGGCATCTTGCCGGTCCAAAACAAGCGCTCGGTACCGGTACTGATGCCGCTCCACTGCATGTCCACCACCAAGTCAGCGGGCCCCGGCGCCTGCAGGGCCAGGCGGCTCAACCGCAGGTGTTCAGGCCGTTCGATGACAACGGCAAGCGTGCTCAGATCGGCATCCATACGCGTCATCCTAAGCTTACTTTAAGCAATGTCAACTCTTGTTTACGTCTGATTCACGCTGTTTTGGTGGCCACCATGACTCGGGTCTGCAGGGGCAGCCGGGTGGGCATCAGCTGCACTGCCCCAAAACCCGCCGCCGCCAAGAGTCGGCCTAGGTGCTCGGGTGTCCGCGGGCGCCCTCGGCCCATGGCCGTCAGGTAGAAGCCGAAATAGGCCTCCCCCATGGGTTCTGCCCCTGGTGTGCCCGACATGGGCTCGGCCAGCACCACCGTACCGCCGGGCGGCAAAGCGGTGTGCACCGCACGCAGCACTGCCAGCACCCGCTCATCGGGGTGGTCGAAGGCAACGCGGATCAGGGACACGATGTCAGCCCCGGTGGGCAGGCCATCTCGAACAAAGTCGCCACCGTGCACCGTGCAGCGCCGCCCCAGACCGGCACGAGTTAGGCGTTCGCGTGCCCGCTCGGCCACGGCGGGCAGGTCGAACAACATGAGCTGTAGGCCCGGCGCATGCAAAGCAGCCTGTTGCACAAAGCGGCCCTCGCCGCCGCCCACGTCCAAGAGGCACCGGTGGAGCCGTAGGTCTACTGCCTGCAGCACTTCCTCGATGATCATGGGCTGCGTGGCCGACATCAGCGCCGAGTAGGCGGCCACATCCTCGTCGCTGAGCCCGCCGGGCTGCGCCGTGTTGGCGTAGACCCAGTAAGAGGCCATGCGCCCGGTGGGCACCTCGGCCTTGAGCAAGGCCACCGGGTCGCGCAGGTCGTCGTAGAGAAGGGCATGGTGTTCCACCATGGCGGCAATGCCCGGGTCGCCTACCAGCGGAGCACCCAAGACGCCTAAGCCATAAGCGCCGGTGTCACGCCGCTGAAGCAATTGCAGCGAACAAGCTGCATTCAGCAAGCGCTCCAAGCCGGCCTCGGGCACACCGGTCAAGGCCGCCAGGCGTGGCAGCGTCTGAGGCCCGGACGACAACTGTTCAAACAGACGCAAGCGCACACAGGCCAGCAGGGTTTGGCTATAGACGAAACCCGCCATCAGGTCGAAGAGCGAACGTGCGCGGCGCCGAACCAAGGCACGCGGCCAGCGCCAGGCCATAGCCCAACGCCGAAACCAGGGGTGCACCAAGCGCGCATCGCGCCAATCCAGCCACCGGTCATGCCAGGTGGTGGACACGGGCGCAGCCCAATCTTGCCGGGTACTCGATGAACTCAAAGGCCGCATGGACGCGCCTTTAGGCCACGGCGCGCACGATGTCGGGCACCAGTTCCTGAGGCACCAGTCGCAGGGATTCCTGTCGCACCAAGTGGCGCAACAAACCTGCACCGTCGCAGGCCGGTACCGCTGCTTGCGCGCGCCGCACCAGGTCTTCGAAATAGCGCACAGCACCGTCGAGGCCCAATTCGGCCGCGCAGCTGGGGCGGTGATGCTCGGCGTCCTGGCCAACCGGCTTGCCCAGTAGTGCAGGGTCGCCCGCCACGTCGCGTATGTCGTCGGCCACCTGATAGGCCTCGCCGAGGGCGTCACCAAAAGCGCGCCAGGGCTCGGCGGCCACGCCGCAGGACAAGGCTCCGCACATCGTAGCCGCGGTGAACAGCGCCCCCGTCTTGGCCCGCTGGTAGTCGCGCAAGTCAGCCCTGGGCTCACACTCCCAAGCTTGGCCAGCGACGATGCCCGAAGGCATGCCCACCCCCGCCGCCACGGCAGACAACACCTGGGCCATGCGGCGCGGACGCGCAGAACCAGCACGGCCGATCACCTCGAAGGCCATCACGATAAGGGCATCACCGCTCAAGACCGCCAGGCGTTCACCCCAGGCCTTGTGCACCGTGGGCTGGCCACGGCGCAAATCAGCGTCATCGAAACAGGGTAAGTCGTCGTGGACCAGAGAAGCGCAGTGCAGCAGCTCGATGGCCACCGCTGCAGCGTTGGCCAAATCAGGGTCTTCATCACCGCAGGCCATGGCTACGGCCAAGCACAGTTGCGGGCGGATGCGTGCTCCACCCGGGAACACCGCATGCCGCACTGCCGAGACCAAGCGCGGCGGACAGCCGGGCCCACTGCTGTGGGCCAGCGCGTTTTCCAACGCCGACTCGATGCGCATCAAAAGGCTCATGGTGCCTCCTTGGGCCTAAGGGAACGAAGGGGAGTGACGGTGGTGTCCTGCTTGTGGGGACAGGCATCACGCGCCGTTGGGGTAGAACGCCGCGCAGGAGCACCGGGCAATCCGAATAGGCGGGCCATGGTGTCGGCCGTGGCGCGGCGCTGGGCGTCGTTGCTGGCGTGGATCTCGTGCAGGGCGCCGTGCATCAACTTGCCCGTCAGGCCGCGTGTGAGGGCCTGCAGCACCGCTTCCACATCCTGGCCGCGCGCCAAACGCCGGCGCGCGCGTCCCATCTCGATTTCGGCCCAGTGCTCAGCCCGGTGCTGCAGCGCCTGGATCAAGGGCACGCTGCGCCGCTGCTGCATCCAGTGTTCAAAGCTGCGCACGCCGTCGTCGATGATGTTCTCGGCCTGCTCAATGGCGGCCTGCCGGCTCGACGAGCCCTCGCGCACGATGCCGGCGAGGTCGTCCACGGTGTACAGGTACACATCCGACAGCCGAGCCACTTCGGGCTCGATGTCGCGCGGTACGGCCAGGTCCACCATCAACATCGGGCGGCGGCGGCGCTGCACCAATGCCCGCTCCACCGCGCCCAGGCCAATCAGCGGCAAGGCGCTGGCGGTGCACGACACCACGAGGTCGAACTCACCCAATCGGGCCGGCATGGTGAACAGGGGTATGGGCGTGGCCCCCGTGCGCGACACCAAGCGCGCCGCGCGGTCAGCGCTGCGGTTAGCCACCACCATGGCTGCGGGCTGCCGCGCGGCCACATGGGTAGCCACCAGCTCCATCATTTCGCCCGCACCCACAAACAAAACCCGGAGCTTGCTGAAATCCTCGAACAGCTGGTCGGCCAGCTTCACCACGGCCGCGGCCATGCTGACCGAATGAGCGCCGATCTCGGTGCGGCTGCGCACGGCCTTGGCTACCGAGAAGCTGCGCTGGAACAGCTGGTGCAAGGTGCTGCCCAGGGTGCCCGCCTCGCCGGCGTGGCGCACAGCGGCCTTCATCTGGCCCAGGATCTGCGGCTCGCCAATCACCATCGAATCCAGCCCACTGGCCACGCGAAAAGCGTGACGCGCGGTTTCGCCGCCCTCACGCACATAAAGGTGGTCGTTGAGCGCGGCGCCGGGCATGCCGCCCTGCCCCGCCAACCAGCTCATGCCCGCATGACACATGTCGCGCATCGTGCCGCCGTGGGTGGCCACGTACAGCTCGGTGCGGTTGCAGGTGGACAGAATGGCCGCTTCGCCGGCCTGCGATTCCAAGTGGGCCCTCAAGGCCCGCAGGTGGTCGCCCAGGGCGTCCTGGGTCACGGCGAATCGACTGCGGACATCCAGGGGCGCCGAGTGGTGGTTCAAACCAATGGAGACGACATTCATGAGCAAGGGGAAGCCGCGCAGATTCAGGGTTGTCCCGGAAAACGGACGGTTCCAAGTGTCAATTTATAGTGATAGTATGACTGTCACACGAAGTTGACAACCCGGAATGCCCCGCCAAGGGCAGATTCGGGAGGTAGGCAGCACCATGAAGCAACCCTTTCCCTTCTCGGCCATCGTCGGACAGGACGAGATGAAGCGGGCCATCTTGGTAACCGCCGTCGACCCCTCGGTCGGCGGCGTGCTGATCCTGGGCGACCGCGGCACAGGCAAATCCACCGCGGTGCGCGCCCTGGCAGCCCTGCTGCCGCCCATCCGGGCCACCCGCGGCTGCCCGTACCACTGCGACCCCGCACGCCCCAGTTTGAGCTGCGCCGCCTGCCGTGAAGGCGGTTGCAGCCGTAATCCACCGGGCGAAGCGGCCGCTTGTGATGTCGACCTGATACCCGTGCCTGTGGTGGATTTGCCGCTGGGGGCCACTGAAGACCGCGTGGTCGGCGCGCTCGACTTGGAAAAAGCCTTGTCCCAGGGCCAGAAATCGTTCGAGCCGGGCTTGCTGGCCCGCGCCAACCGGGGCTTTCTCTATATCGATGAGGTCAACCTCCTGGAAGATCATCTGGTGGACCTGCTCATCGACGTAGCCGCTTCCGGCGAAAACGTGGTGGAGCGCGAAGGCCTGAGCGTGCGACACCCCGCGCGCTTTGTGCTGGTGGGCAGCGGCAACCCTGAAGAAGGCGAATTGCGGCCGCAACTGCTCGACCGCTTTGGCCTGTCGGTGGACGTGCGCACGCCCAGCGATATTCCCGCGCGGGTGGAGGTGATCAAGCGGCGCGACGCCTATGAGCGCCAAACCGACGCCTTCTGCGCGCAGTGGAAGCCTGAGGACCAAAAGGTTCGCAAGAAGATTGAAGCCGCGCGTAAGAGGGTGGCCGACATGGTGGTGCCCGACAAGGTTTTGGAAAAGGCGGCCAGCCTGTGCCTGCAGTTGGGCACAGACGGCCTGCGCGGCGAGCTCACGCTGCTGCGCGCCGCACGCGCTTGGGCCGCACTGGAAGGCCGCACCAGCGTCACCACCGACGACCTGCGTACCGTGGCCCCGAGCTCACTGCGCCACCGCCTGCGGCGCAATCCTTTGGACGACACCGGTGCGGGCGTCAGGATCGAGAGGGCCATGGCCGAGGCGTTCGCGTCGGGCATGGGTGCACAGGCCGCCTGACACGTCCGCGCAAGGCCACGGTCATGGGCCAACCCCAAACGAAAACCGGCGCTGAGGTGCTGGCCCTTCGGCGCAAAGCGCCGGCGTCGTCGGCAGGTACGGGCGCCGCCGATGCCCTTGATGGAGCCCATGCCGTCGGCGCAGCCTATGCGGCAGACCAAGCCTTGGCGCGTTGGATGGACGCGCGCCTGGTTGCCGCGCTGCTGGCCGTCAACCCCGTAGGCCTTGGGGGTGTGCACCTGAAATCACCCGCCGGGCCGGTGCGTGATGAATGGCTGCGTGTGTTGCAGCAGGCCTGCCCCACCGCTTCCATGCTGCGCCGTATGCCCCAACACGCCGACGAATCGCGCCTGCTGGGCGGGCTGGACCTTGCGGCCACACTCAGTAGTGGCCGCCCGGTATTGCAACCCGGCTTGCTCAGCGAGCTCGACGGCGGCCTCTTGGCCTGCCCCATGGCCGAACGCTTGCCGCGCCGAGCGGTGGCCTTCTTTTGCCAAGCTCTGGACCGTGGCCATTTGCGCGTAGAGCGTGAGGGCATGAGCCTGGAGGTGCCCACGCGGCTGGCCGTGGTGGCTATGGACGAAGCACTGCCCGATGGCGAAGAGCCCGGCCTAGAGCCGGCGCTGCGTGAACGCTTGGCCTTCGTGCTCAACCTGCAGGACCTGGATTGGCGCAGCTGCGGCTTGACCCCCTTGGGCCCCACCGATGAAAGCGTCTGGGACGAAGACGAGCGCGAAGACTTCCAAACCGCACGCCAACGGCTGCCGGGTATCGAGGTTCAAGCAGCGGTGGTGACCGCCCTTGTGCAAGCAGCGGTCGCCCTGGGCGTGGAGTCGGTGCGCGCCCCCTGGTGGGCGCTGCAGGCTGCCCGTACCCTGGCTGCCTTGCGCGGCTTGAACGAACCCGGTACCGACGAGGTGCGAGATGCCGCACGCCTGGTGCTGGGCCCGCGAGCCACACGGATGCCCGCGCCGCCTCAGGCCGGTGACGCGCAGCAAGACACCCAATCGCGGCAGGCCTCACCCCCACAGCAGGATGAGCCGGCACCCCCACCACCACCCCTCAACGCTGAGCCTCCAGAACCCGGCCCCAGCGCCGCTGGACCCACAAGCGCCCAGACCACCCCCGTGCCTGAGCCCGAAGACCTGCAGGACCTCATCATCGAAGCGATACAGGCCGCGCTGCCGGCTGGGCTCTTGGCCCTGATGGCCCAAGCAAACGGCCTGGCAGCACGAAGCCGCGCTCGCAGTGAGGCTTCCTCGCGCAGCGGCGAACAACAGCGCGCCGGGGCGCGGGGGCGCCCGTCGGGCATACGCCCCGGCCTGCCCGAAGGCGGACAACGCCTGAGCCTGGTGGATACGCTGCGCCAAGCCGCACCGTGGCAGCGGCTGCGCAAGGCCCGGCCACCAGCGGTGGTGGTGCGCCGCGAAGACCTGCGCATCGTTCGGCGTGAGCCGCGGCGCCCGACCACCACGGTATTTGTGGTGGATGCCTCGGGGTCCAATGCCTTGAATCGCCTGGCCGAAGCAAAGGGCGCTGTGGAAACGCTTTTGGCCGACTGCTATGTACGACGCGACCGCGTAGCCGTGATCGGGTTTCGGCGGCAAGAGGCGCAAACGGTGCTGCCGCCCACCCGCTCACTCGTTCGCGCCAAGCGCAGCCTGGCCGGTCTGCCCGGGGGCGGCGGCACGCCGATGGCGCGCGCCCTCACCGACTCACGGCTGCTGTGCGAATCGCTGCAGCGCCGGGGCGACACGGTGGCGATGGTGCTGCTCACCGACGGCAAGTCCAACATCAACCTCGAAGGCCTGCCGGGACGTGAGGCCGCTCATGCTGATGCCGTCGCCGCCGCGCGCCAACTTTTTATGAGCAGGGTGTCATGTCTGTTGATCGACACCTCACCGAAGCCGCAGGCGCAGGCCCGCGAACTGGCCCTGGCCATGGGCGCACGCTACATCCCCCTGCCCCAAGCGCAAGCCGGTGAGATCGGGCGCATCGTTCGTAACCGCCGCGCGGCCTAGACCCACGCCGCGCCCACCGCCATGAGCGAAGCCCTGAGTTGGGACCGTGAGGGCACCGACTGGCCACTGCGCGAACACAGCCGTTTTATCTCGCAAGGGCACTTGCGCTGGCATGCGCAGCGCCTGCTGCCCCCGTCAAGCGTCGTATCCGCTGCACGCCCCCAGCGCATTTGGCTGCTGCACGGCACGGGCGCTTCCACACACACCTGGCGCGACGTGGCGCCCATCCTGGCGCAGCACCATGAGGTAATCAGCGTGGACCTGCCTGGCCATGCCTACACGCGTGGAGCAGTGGATGAAGACCTTACCCTGTCCGGTATGGCGCGCGCGCTGATCGCCTTGCAGGCTGCGCTGAGAGGAAAGGAGCAGCCTGCACTGCGTGCAGACACATGGATAGGCCACTCCGCCGGCGCGGCCGTAGCTTTGCAGTTGATGCTGCTGCAGCCTTCAATCGTGCGTGAAGTGATCAGCCTCAATGGCGCCCTGCTGCCCTGGGGAGGCCGCGCGGCCGGCTTGTTCATGCCAGTGGCGCGCGCGCTGGCCACCAACCCATGGACCACCCGCTTCTTGGTGTGGAATGCCCGGCGCCCCGGCACGGTGGACCTGCTGTTGCGCGACACCGGTTCCGTGATTGACGAGCGCGGCCACCGTTTGTACCAGCGGCTGGCCCACAACGAAGTGCACCTGCGCGCAGTGCTGCGCATGATGGCGCAGTGGGAACTGGAGCCCTTCGCCCGCGAACTGCCGCAACTGCAGGGCCGGGTCACCTTGATCAGCAGCGCACAAGACGGCACGGTACCGCCCTCCATCAGCGCCCGTGCGGCGGCGCTGATCCCGGGCTCAAATCTGATTACCCTGCCGCGCTGGGGTCACCTGGGCCATGAGGAAGCACCGGCGGAGTGGGCGAGTTTGATGTTGCAGGCGATGGTGGCGTAGCAGGGGCGCAGCACCCCAAGGGACGTGCACGATTCAATCAGGCGACCCCAATTGCCAGCCAAATGGATCAAACTGCCACTGCCACTGCCACTGCCACTGCCACTGCCACTGCCGCTGCCACTGACACTTGTGACGCCAACTCATAGAGGTTGACAGCTCTTCTGTACCCAATGGGAGTAATCGCAAGGCGCTGGCGGCCTACCGTGGCCACCATCCGCAGGCTGGGCCGCATACTTGAATTGCAGGACATTCACAACTCCTGCGACCTGGCCTGCCTGGATCCAGGCGAGTCACACCTCTCAGGTTCGTAGCGGCTCGGTACCAGCCTGATGGGGACTCAGCGGAGGGTGCTCACGGCTTTGATACGCGTGGCGCGAGGCCACTTCCAGCCACCGCTCACCGCCGGTGCGGTCGCTGCGCTTTAGCACCAGCATACCCACACCGCCATACCGCCGCACCGCCACACCGATACACCGATGCCGACCGGCAGGCCCTTTAGCACCGCCCAGCGATGCCCCAGGCTGCGGCAGGCCGCTCAACAGCCTGCCCCTAATTTGCTGAAGGTCCAACAGCGATGCGTTAAAACTCAGCTCGGCCTGGCCTGATCCGGCAGCGTGTAGTCACACACGCCGGCGGGGAAGATCTGCTTCAGGCGCGCCACCTCGGCCGCATTGGGCGACCAAGGGGAGAAGGTGCCATCGGTAGCCGCTAGGTCAACGCTCTTGAGCGCGCAGCGGTAGATGCCGCCTTCAATTGGCGCGCCGGCCACCGTGCGCGAGGTGCCATATAGCGGGAAGGCCCGGGTGCAGGCACCCGCTGCTTTGGTGTCGAGGATACCGTTCCACACGTCGTCGCCAGCGTGCAGGCGCGTGCCAGCCGTGTTGAAGCAGCTGTCAACCGCTCGGGTGGGCTTGTTGGCAGCGATGCTGCGTGTTGGGTTGGCGAGGATGTTGCCCATCCACTGGTCCATCACGTCCAGCGCCTCCAGCGTCTGGCTGAACTTAGGCGTGCCTGGCATCGTGTCGGTGAACCAAATCACCAGGTTATCGCTCGAGCCCATGTTTTGCGTCACCCGCTTGCGGACCGCAAACGACTGGTGCGCGTTGTGCATGTCCAACTCACGCTCCATGTACTGTCGATGATCCAACGCGGGTACCGGCAGCCGGCCGCTGAATACATGGCCCGAGGTGTAGGCTGCGCGCATGGCGCCTGGGTTGCCTGCTGTGCGCGGGGCCGGGGTGTTGGCATCGGGCGCGAGGTTCATGTTGCGCCGGCTCCAGGGGTCGAAGTTGGTCGGGCTCAAGCTGCCGACGTAGGGAAAGCCCTCCTGCACCATCTGATTCGGCTCCTTCCAACCGCCAATGTGCCAGTTGACATTGAGGAACTCAGCGCCCGAAATCTGCCCACCCTTGAGCGCCTTCAGACCGTACATCACGCCAACGTTGTCCCAGGCGAAGTACGCGGCACCGGTGCTGTCCACACCGTAGATGTTGCGCAAGTCATCGTAGTGGGTCCAACGGATGGCGGCAATCGCCGACTGCGGTTCGTAGTTGGCCTGATTGGCCACTTGGCCGTATCGCGGATTCATCGACAGTGGCGTGAGTCCACGCCAGCCCGGTAAGCACTCGGTGGTGCCCACGGCGGTGCTGTAGCCGAGTTGCGTCTTGGCTGCAGCCAGCGGATCATTCACGCGTGTGTTGGGCCCACCAGGGATATTTTCTTCGGCGTTCAGGCCCACCAGCCAGCTGCGGTTCTTGGTGGTGCGCCACTTGGGGTTGGTGCGGTCAGTCGCGTCCATGTAATGCTCGAGCAGCTCGCAGTCGCCGATATGAATGGTCTGTGTCACCATGTCAGGATAGCTCTGCACCGGCAGCAGCGCGTCAAGTACACCCGGGTGGTTCTGGGCCAGGTGGTACTGCGCGATGGCACCGCCGGAGCCGCCCAAGCCCACTGTGTAAATCGGCACGCCGTAGCGCTCGATAAAGCGCTCCTTGGTCATCATGGCTGTCTCGCTGGCCACTGCCAGGTTGTAGTGCGTGCCGGTGTTGTTGCCGCTGCTGTGCACAATGGCGTAACCCTTGGCCAGGATGTCGGCATTCATTGAGCCGCCGTGCACGGTGCCCTGCGAGTAGCCCACCGCCACGCCGCCTTGGAACCAGTACAGCAGCTTCTTGTTCCAAAGCGAAAGATCAGGCCGGGTCGGGCTTTCACCGCGCGGCGCGAGCATCGCGATGCTGTACAAGAAGCGGTTGATCGAGCCAATCTCGCGGCGGATGACGAAGTCCACCGTACGCCCGTCGGCCAGCGTGACAGTGCCCATGTCAGCTGGCCGTGAACCATCAGCAGGCATCGGCCTGACGGCTCCGCTCGTGTTGCGATAGTGGTAGGCGACAAAGGTGTCGATCGAACAGTTGCGGCTATAGCCCACAACCGCGCCCGAGGCGTCGGTGACCTTATAGCCCGGTGCGGTGGCACTGTCCACCAGGGGCTGGCGCGCCACCGCACTCTGGATCGTGGTGCAGACAAAGGGCGTCTGTTGAGGGCCGCTGAACATCGGCCCTGTGATCGGGTGGTTGGTTAGCTGCAGGGTCCGCTTCGACCTGCCGTTGCGGATGCGGGCCTCGAGCGTGTTGGCTCCGTCGTTCATGCCGGAAACCAAGCCCTCGAGCTGGTCGCCATTGGCGGTCAGGGGCACATTGAGCTTTCGACCGTTGAGCCATAGTTCGACGTCGCCATGAAAACTGACATCGGCCGTGACGCGCACGCGCGCATCACCCCCAGAGACCCGGTCAGGCGCGCTCGACACTACCTGCAAGGAAATCGTGGGTTCGGGCCCAGAAGCGCCGCAGCCCGCCAAGACCGCCGCGGCCACGCCAACGCTCATCAGCAAGGCTGCCTTACGGCGCAGCGCCCAACCCGTCGAGCCCAAAGGCTGATCTTGATTGCTTTGTAAGTGAGTCATGGCCGAATTCCCAGTGCTACAAAGACTCCCTACCTTAGCTGCATGCCCCGGAGCCGGATATCCGTGCTGACCCCCGGGTGGTGTGCTGCAGCGGCGTGGCCCCTTAAGGGGGCGCGCGTGGCCCGGTTAAGCCTGCACACTGCGGTCCGTGTGGAAGCGAACGACCGCAAACGGCCGCAAACGGCCGCAGCAATCGTGCCGCTACATCACAAGGCCCGCACAAAAACGGCCCTCTGTTGAGGCGGCAGGCACGGCCGGCTGGAAGGCTGTGACGCTTCAGGCCCGGCCGCTCCCAAGCAGCAGGGCCTGGCTATTGAAGTCAGCCACTTGGGCAGCAAGTCGAGATTCATATTCTGGCCCGCGATGCCAGCCTACCCCTTTCCCCAGATGATCAAAGCACCATTCAAAATCGTATTCGGCGTGTGATTCAATCCTCTAGCGACGGACGGCACCCAGCCCAATGTCTGGTCAGTGTGCCCTGTGGCGGGACCGTAGTTCTTGCGCGCCTAAACCGGCGCACAATCAACAGCCTGGGGCTGGCGCTCACTCCGCTCCTCTGTTGGTAAATCAAGTTGGTGCGTTGGTTGAGTAAGCTCTATTCTTTGTTAAAAGTGTGTTGGCGGTTGCACTGCGCACGCGCTGTAGTCTTCGCAACCATCACAGTGCTAATTGCGTTACCGGCCTTGGCAATATCCGAGCGCCGCATGTTGACCTTGCACGATGCAACACCCTTGCAGATGCAGGTCTGGTCGGCCGCGACACCGCAGCGCGTCGTGATTGGCGTTCATGGGTTTAACGACTACAGCAAGGCCTTTGACCCCCTCGCCCGCAGCTTGGTCGCTGATCTGCAGGCAACCGTCTACGCCTATGATCAGCGCGGCTTTGGCGCAAATCCTAGCCCTGGCGTCTGGCCTGGCGCAGATCGACTCATAAGTGATTTACGCGAGGTCGTTGACCAACTGCGCGACCGCCACCCCGGCCTGCCGATTACCGTGATCGGAGAGAGTATGGGCGGTGCTGTCGTGCTTCGGGCCAGTACCGAGTCGCCGGGGCTGCCAGTGAGCCAACTCATTCTGAAGGCGCCAGCCCTCTGGGGCGCAGAGACCATGCCGTGGTTTCAGCGGGCGGGCCTGCGGATGATGGGTGCGATGGCCCCGAATTTCACTTTCTCTGGCCGCGGCGCGCGTACGCTTGGAATAAAACCAACCGATGATCCTGAGGTCGCACGCGACTTAAGCCGTGATCCGCTTTTTATTAAAGAAACTCGGGTCAGCAGCCTCGTTGGCGTTACGGGTCTGATGGGCCAGGCGCTGCATCATCCGCTGTCTTTTCCTACACCTATGTTGGTGTTGTATGGGCTTAACGATCGCATCATTCCGCATGCCCCCGTTTGCAGCTGGCTGTCGCGATTGGATGACGAAAGCTCAAGCTTTCCAGGCCATGTTCAATTTGTAATTTATCCAGAGGGTTGGCATCTACTTACGCGACAGTTGCATGCTGCCGAAGTCATTCGGGATATCACCCGGTGGATTCAATCATCGACACCGCTGCAGCGCGTGGGATCGTTGCCGAGTGGTCCGCTAGCGGGCACCGCCCTGCTCACAGTTCAGGCCGCCCGACAGAAAGTCTGCCAACGCTAGGTGCTCAGGCAGCGGCCTGCTGCATGCGACGCCACTTCTGAACAATCGCGCAAAGGCCATCCAAGCCATCGGTAAGAGCAGCAGGACCCGGCTGCAAAATCAGGGGACTTTTGATTTCAAAGAGCATTGCGTTGGCAACCGCTGGAATCTCGTGCCAGCCAGGCCGCTGTGCGACCTGCTCTGGCCGAAATTTTTTCCCGCACCATGAGCCTACGATCACATCAGGCGCCCGATCAATTACAGATTTTGGGTCGTGGATGATGCGGTCCTTACCGAGGCTACAGGCCGAGAGCTCCCGAAAACAATCCTGGCCGCCAGCGATTTCAATGAGCTCGGAGACCCAGCGAATGGCAGAGATCATGGGGCTATCCCATTCCTCAAAGTACACCTTGGGCTTGGGCCCCTTGGCCGCTGAACATGCCGCTAGATTTAGCCGATCCGTCAGGCGAGCCACCAGCGCATCGGCTTTTTCTTGCGCTCCAACGATGCGACCCACCATCGCAATCATCTCGAGGACTTCTTGCACACTGCGGTGATTCAGGATATGAACCGCAACACCCCGGCGGGCCAGATCGGCGGCGATCTCGGCCTGCAGATCGGAAAATGCAAACACCAAATCTGGCTTGAGCTCCAAAATCCGGTCAATCTTTGCCGAGGTAAATGCGCTGACTTTCGGCTTCTCGCGCCGGGCCTGTGCTGGCCGAACCGTAAAGCCCGAGATCCCGACGATCCGGTCCTGCTCTCCCAACAGATACAGCGTCTCGGTGGTTTCCTCGGTAAGGCAGACGATGCGCTGCGGGCCGCGGGGTAAAGCGATCATTGAATTCCCGATTCAGCCCGCGCCTCAGGCCGAGAAAAAAACGGCATGACGAACACAACAACGCCAATGGCCGCTAAGACATGCTTCAGTGTGTGGCCTGAAACCAGTCCCAACGTGAGTTCAAAAATCCGGCTGTCGAGCGCCTCTGCCAGCTTTGCTAGCCCATAAAAAAGCAAAAGCCCTGGGAAGTTGAGGCCAGGCCTATGTAGCGCAGGCCGCCAACAAAATACCGCGATCACAGCAACACCGCCGAACTGCAGCACTGCATAGGGCGTTAAATTTTGCGAAGTATTCCAGACCCAAACCGTCAATGGCCCGAGAAACAAAAGAACGACCATGACCCACATCGCCAGCCGTACCGATACGCGATCTGCAGCCAATAAGGCGAGCACCGCAGCAAAAGACATTGACATGGCAAGTCGATCAACGGCCAACCTCGAATCACTTGGTGCAATGTGATAGTACATGCTAGCCAAGCCCGTGAGCAGCACACCCATCAGGAACAGGGCAACCAACCGGCATATCAGGGGATTGAGCGCAAAACCTCGATGACTCACTATCTTCCAAAGTCCCCAGAAGCCAGCGATAAGAAAGGCAAGGTTGCTGAGGGTATCCGCGGCGTTTGGGACTGCGCCCCAGGGGCGGCGATCGGCAAAGGCGTGATAACTCTGATCCTGGACAATGGGCGGCAACAACAAGGCGCAGCCAATTAACAGGCAGACACAGGCGATAAAAAATTTCTCGGGCAAGTCCTTCATCAACAGATTATGAGCCGCCTTGCGAGCCCGAAGAATCTGGCTACTTGAATCCAAATCAGGTGGAACCCAGGCTCAAGACGCCGTAATGCGATGCTCCACGCGTCAAGGCCGGCATAAGCACGGACCTCTGTTGGAACGGCAGACACAGCCGACTGCAAGGCTGAGACGGTTCGGGCCCGGCCGCACCGCACTCGAGCCGTTGCGCGAGAAATACATTGCTGGTTTGCGTGCGGCCGATCAAGGGCAAATCACTGAGCTGTTGGTGTTTGCGAGACGTTGATCGAGCAAATCAACACCACTTTATCGACGCAGATTAGGAAGCCGGTTGCAGCACCTGACGCAGGCTATCCGCAGGCGTAGACTGATCCGTTAAACTTGAGCCAGCGGATTGTTCGCTGGGCCTCTGAGGAAGCGCCCCTTCGCGCGCTGACACCATGACTAACCAAGGTTTCGTTGCCACCCACGCCCGAGACGCCGCATTCGAGCGTGGCCTGCGCGCTTTCTTCGAGTACCGCGATCTGGGCATCCGGGCGGCCACTGGTGGTCGCGTTGCAGCCCATGTGATCCGCGCCGCCGAGGGTACCGAGTTTGCGAGCCAGCCGCATCTGCACGAAACCAGTTTCCAGCTGGTTTACGTGCTGAAGGGCTGGATTGAATTCGAATACGAGGGCCAGGGCTCGGTGCGGCTGGAGGCCGGCTCCTGCGTGTACCAGCCTCCTGGCATCCGCCACCGCGAGCTGGCACACAGCGCAGATCTTGAGTTGCTGGAAGTCGTGATGCCTGCCGATTTCAAGACCGTTGAAGTCCCCAGTATCGGGTCATCGCCCAACAGCGCCTGAGGTGCCACCGCCCCGGCAGGACACCCGCCTGACTGCTGCCCTCCCCGCTGGATCGGTCACCCAGCCCCCTTTGCGGTCTTCTGGAAACTGCACGGTTTGCATCGTACGCAGGGATCGTTGAGCCGCGCAGCACCTGTGAGGGCATGCATTCAGCATCGCAGCAAAGCTAGCCGTTTCGGCGCCCGCTTCAGCTTCGAATGATTCTCATGACGGCCGATCATGACACCCGTTGCGCAGGCGACACGATCTATGTGATAATGCGTTCGCTTTAGCATTAAGAAGCTTCTGCGCACCTTGTCCAACCTCGCTAAAGACCGACTGTTTCTGTACAACCACGTCGAGCACAAAGACGCATCGGCGATGCTTCGTCCCGTGGTGATCGGTCGGACGCGTGAATGCACCAACTCCCAACGCACCATGCCTAAGCCACCATACCGACTGCGTCATGCAGTTCAAACGCTCGCGCCGATCATTACTCTGGCGCTCACCGATGCTCAGCTGTTTGCTCAGACCGCTCAGCCGATCGAACCACCTGCGATCAGCGCTGCGCGCGTCACGGTCGTGGGCGAACGCGACGAACGAACGCTCCAGCAACCCGCTGGGTCAGCCTCACGCTTGGGCCTGAGTGTGCGCGAAACACCAGCGTCTATCGACGTCTTGTCACAAAGTGTGATGCGTGAGCGCGGTGTGCGTACGGTTACCGAAGCCGCCTCGGCGGCCACCGGCGTGACGGCGGGAGACTTTCCAGCGGAGCCCGCCAACTTTTCGATGCGCGGCTTTGCGAACAGCCAGATCAACACTCTGTACAACGGCTTGAAAATCGGTCCGCCGAACATGACCTCACGCGTGATGGACATTGGCAATCTCGAGCGCATTGAGTTCCTTAAGGGCCCAGCCTCTCTGATGTCGGGTGAAGGCGCATCGGGCGGTACGGTCAACTTCGTTACTCGCCAACCAAATCGTGGCAAACCGCAACACGAAGTAACTGTGTCGGGCGGCTCATTTGGTACTTTGCGTGCAGGGTTTGGCTCTGGCGGGACCACGGGTATCAACGCGTTGGATTACCGCATCGACCTCAACCGCTCGGCGGGCAAGGGCTTCATCGACGATACAGGGCATGAAAACTTTCACTTGTCGGGCGGCCTCAATTGGTATGTTCAGCCCGGCCTGAAGATTTTCGGGGCGGCCGAATTCAAGAAAGACAATAGCAGTGCTTACTGGGGTACACCTTTGGTGTCGGCCTCGGCCCCCGGTGTGCAAGCGACAAGCGGCGTAGTCTCAGGCACGTACACATCGGGCTTCAATGACAGCAAGTTAGGCACAGTAACGATTGACCGCCGCACCTTGCGCACGAACTACAACGTGTTGGACAACCGAAACAACGCCGAGGAGAACTGGCTTCGGCTGGGCGCAGATTGGCAGCTCAACTCTGCTTTGACCTTGCGCACACAGCTCTACCGCTTCAGCGCCGATCGAGAATGGTTCAATAATGAAGTCGCAGCGTTTAACGCTGGCTCCGGCCTGGTGGACCGCGAGCGCTTCTTTGTTGCCCACGACCAAACGACAGTCGGAAATAAGAGCGAACTGCAGTGGGACGCAGCAATCGGCGGACTTGGTAATCGCTTTGTAGCGGCGCTCGAATGGTCGGATACTGATTTCGTGCGCCCCGGTGCCGCCAATTTCCCAGGTGACAGCGTAAGCTTGGTGAATCCTGCGCGTGGCCTCTATGGTTCGTTGACGAAGCAAGTTCAGACGTCAAACATTGCCAACCTTGCGCTCGCTGTTGAAGATCGACTTACGCTTGTCCGCGGTCTTAACTTAGTGACCGGTCTGCGGCGCGAGTCCATCGAACTTGATCGCAGTTCGGCAACAGCCGCTGGCGTGCAGAGAGCCGGCTTCCCATTTAGTAAAACCTGGCGTCCAACAACCGGCAGATTCGGTTTAACTTGGGAGCCAGTTTCCGAGCTCACCCTCTACGGCCAGTACGCGACTGCAGCTGACGTCGCAGCCAACAACCTCTTTTTGCTGCGCGCGAGTCAACCGCTCGAATTGACCCGAACCCGCACCATCGAAGTGGGCGCTAAGCAAAGCTTTTGGGCGCAGCGCGGCGAATGGACGCTAGCGATATACGACATCGAACGCAACAACGTTTACGCAGCACAAGGTGGTCAGTCGCTTGCGCGTGCAGGGCAACAGGCATCAAACGGTATTGAGCTTTCCGCAGCCTTGCGCGCGGGTCAAGCATGGCGCGTTTGGGGTAATCTTGCGCACAACCGGACACGTTACAAAGACTACACCACATCCAGCGGATCGCTCAGTGGCAACACGCCGCCCAATGCGCCAAAGGTGGTGGCTAACCTGGGCGCAGCCTACCGCATAGGCGGTGCTTGGCCAGTAGAGTTCTCCGGTTCCTTGAGGCATGTCGGCGAACGCTTTCACAGCGATGCGAACACCGCGAAGTTGGGCGCATACACGGTTGCCGATTTGGCTGGGACCACAGATGTGACTACAAACGCTCGACTTAATCTCCGGGTGCGTAACCTCAGTAACCGGACTTACGCCATTTGGAGCGACCCGTTCTACCCTGATCAAGTTCTCCTCGGCGCGCCGCGGAGCGTCGAATTGTCTCTGAGCACGAAGTTCTGAGAATGATATGAGTGGCGTCTCCGTTCGCCTCGACTGCGTGGCGCTGCGCCCGGACAAGGGCGTGCCACTGCTCGAGAATATCAACATAGCGGTGGCAGCGGGCCAGATATGCGCTGTCGTTGGCCCCAATGGCGCCGGCAAGAGCAGCTTGCTCGGGGTCATCAGCGGCCGGTTATCCCCAACGTCAGGGCGTGTTCAGATTGGCGATCAAACCGAGTATCAACTTAGGGACGCAAGCCAAGGTGCCGGCACGTCTGTACGCTCTGCCGGGATCTCACACCAGATCGCAATGCTCGGCCAAACTGAGTATGCTGACTTACGCCTAACGGTACGCGACTACGTTGGACTGGGCCGTGTGCCCCATCGAGGACGTTGCGCGAGCGCTCGACATAACGAGGTGGTGGCAGACGCGTTGGCACGGGTTCGTCTGCAGAAGACCGCCGATCGCGGGCTGCATACACTGTCTGGCGGAGAACGGCAGCGAGCTCACTTGGCACGAGCGCTTGCCCAAGAGCCGTCCCTGCTGCTGCTCGACGAGCCGACCAACCACTTGGATCTGCACGCTCGATTTGAGCTACTGGAACTCGTGCGCAGCCTCGGCATCACCGTTATTGCAGCGCTGCACGAGTTGTCTCTGGTCACCGATTTTGCAGACTACGCGATTATTTTGAATAGTGGACGCGTTTGTGGACAAGGCACGCCGGAGGAGGCGCTGACAGCATCACTGGTGGAGCAAGTCTTCGGCATGAAGTTTGTGCGCACTCGGCACCCGATTGAGGAACGTGATTTATGGGTCTTTGAAAGGCTGGCCGCATGAAACTCTCCTTGATGCGTTTTGCGCTACTTCTAGTCGGTATCGTTGCGGCCTATGGTGCGCACGCGTTTCCTGTCACGGTTGACAACTGCGGTACGTCACTTCGTATCGCCGCGCCCCCGCAGCGCGCAGTGATTCACGATCTCAATATGACCGAGATGGCGTTCGCGCTAAGCGTGCAAACTCAAATAGTGGGCGTTACTGGTATCACGGGTTGGTACAAGACTGACGAAACGTTCAAGACTACGCTAGGCAGCATTCCCGAACTTGCGGCAAAGTACCCGTCCTTAGAAAACCTTTTGGCAGTTCGTCCCGATCTGTTTTTTGCTGGCTGGTACTACGGGATGAAGCCGGGCGGCGACGTAACGCCTTCCACTTTGTCTCGTCACGGTATCCCAACATTAATCCTTACTGAGAGCTGCGTGCATACCGGTCCGCGACCACGCGCGACGATGGATCTGCTCTACAACGACATGCTACGCCTGGGCACCGTGTTCGGTCAGCGACCGCGCGCCGAGCGATTGGTAGCGCAGTGGCGCGAGCGCTTGCGCGCGCTGACCCCAGTGCCAGCGAATGCTGCACAGGCGCCACCGGTTCGCGTGTTTGTCTACGACTCCGGCGAAGATAAGCCATTCACCGCCGGCGCAGCGGCGATGCCAACTGCGCTGATCGAGGCAGCGGGAGGTCGCAACATCATGGACGATATGGCAACGAGCTGGGCCAATAGTTCTTGGGAAGTGGTGGCAGCGCGTAATCCGCAGTTTTTGATCCTGCTCGATTATCAAGACCAAGGCCCCAGCCGCTTGATGGCAACGCTACAGGCGCACCCCGCCATGCGACATACGGATGCTGTCAAACAACAACGCTTCATCGCGCTTCGCTATGCTGAGCTGACACCGGGCCCCGCCAACATCGAAGCAATCGAAAAACTAGCGCACGCGCTGCGCACAACTACGCGATGAAGTCATGGCAGGTTAATGCCGCTTTGACGGCAAGCCTGCCGGTGTTGCTGGTGCTGAGCCTCGGTTTTGGCGGTGCGAGCATCGACGTTCCAGAAGTGTTGCGAAGTCTCTTTCAAGCGACTGACAGTAACGCTGAGGTTTCTAACGCAGCCCAACGCGCAATTGTGCTGGATCTGCGGATGCCGCGTGTTTTGTTAGCGATGCTGGTCGGCGCATGCCTAGCGATGGCCGGCGCTTTGCTGCAGACAGCTACACGTAATGACTTGGCAGATCCATTTCTGTTCGGTCTGTCATCAGGCGCAGCGTCAGGCGCAGTGGCGGTGATTTCAATCACGGGTGAGTACTTTGGCATTTGGACCTTGCCATTAGCAAGCTTCGTGGGCGGACTCGTAGCAGCAGCAGGCGTTTTACTTTTGGCGCAGCGAAGCGCAGGGCTTGGCGCGGAGCGTATCGTGCTCGCTGGACTTGCGATGTCTTTTCTTTTCAGTGCAGTGACGCACATATTGGTGTTTGCTGGTGACCAGCGAGCAGCGCACTCCATTCTCTTTTGGTCCCTAGGCGGTTTGGGCTTGGCCCGTTGGGATAATCTGCCGCTTGCTTTGCTTGGCTTCGTCGCGCTAGCTCTCTTCATAGCGCTGCGACACCGCGCGCTTGACGCGTTGCTGGCGGGCGATGAAGTAGCACATAGCCTAGGCGTCAAGCCTCAGCAATTGCGTACGCAAGTGCTCATCGCGACTGCGTTAGCGACAGCCTGCTGCGTTGCGCTCTCCGGTGTCATAGGCTTCGTTGGTCTGATGGTTCCACATCTCATGCGGAATTCAGCCGGTTTGCTGCACGCCAAGCTGATACCAGCTTGCGGCTTGTTGGGAGCGGCACTACTGCTCGGTAGTGACCTACTGGCCCGATCGGCAATGGCGCCGCAAGAGTTACCTGTGGGAATTGTTACCGCAAGCATCGGTGCGGCGTTTGTCATCGGTCTTTTATGGAAGCGCAAAGGTCCTGCGCTCTGACAGACCGCTATCCGATGAGCGGGTGCAGTTCAACGCCGCCGGACAGATGGAGCTCAGGCTCAAGACGCCGTGGGGTGACGGAACCATGCACCTGGTCACAAGCCCGCTGGAGTTCATGCAGCGGCTGGCCGCGTTCGTGCCGCGGCCAAAGCTTGCCCCTGATCAGTTTGGTGTCCGAATAACTTCGCTGCGCGAAGTGAGCGGCTCCCCGCTGCGCGAACCACGGCGTATTGGCCCCGAACGCAAAGCTCAGGCCGCTGGTGGTACCGCAGCAAGCGCTCGCACAAAGCACAAGCGCAAACGGCCAGCGAAGCTGCCGCCCGCCAAGCGCGAGGTCGAGACGGCCCAAGCCCGGCCCAATCGCATCGGCTGGGCGCAGCTTCTCAAGCGGGTCGTTGACTTCGGCATGCAGCACTGTCCGAACTACAGCGCCGGGGAGCTAAAGGTCATCGCGGCCATCCTTGAGCGGCCGGTAATCGAGAAGATGCTGAGCCACCTGGGGCTGGGCTGGCAGCCGCTGCCTGGGGGCCGAGCGCGCGTGGCGTGGCAAGACTCAAGCCACCTGAGCCGCGCCGGCCAGGAGGCCGACAAGGGTGAAGGTGGCTGCGGCAACCGCGGCCCGGCGAACTGGATGATTCATGCAGCGATCGTCGTGCGGTTGGCATCCCATCGACTTGATCTAAGTCATGTCCGTTCACGGAACCCCGGGGCCACGGCGATGCCACCCGGGACGCCCTCGGCCCATGGTAGCGGTCTCAGGCCCTGTGGCCTGTCCACAGGGTAGGCCCTGGGGTCAAGGCCGGGTGTCTGCGGGCCGCGCACCGATACAGGCGAGAATGGGGGCTGTTGTTGTTGAAGGTTATCCACGATCTGCCCTGCGCCCGACCATGCCCGAATCCGAAAACCTCGTCTCCACGCAGCCTGTCAGCCGGGGGACGAAGCGCCGGTCTGCCTGGCGCCGCCGCAGCCTGTGGGCGGTGGTGACCGTTAGCATCGGCGCCGCCGTGGCCGTTGGCTTCGGGCGCCGCGCGCCCGAGGTGCAGGTCAGCAGCGTGGTGACGGCTGCGCCGTCAGCGCAGTACGCCATGCTCACCGCCAGCGGCTATGTCGTCGCACAGCGCCGAGCGGCGGTGTCGTCCAAGGCCAGCGGCCGGTTGCTCGAACTGCGTGTGCGCGAAGGCAGCCAAGTGCGCCGGGGCGACCTGATTGCCCGGCTTGACGCCGCCGATGTGCAGGCCGCCATGCTGGCGGCGCAGGCCGGCGTCAACCAGGCCGTGGCCGGTGGTCAGCAGGCGCAGGCCAACCTTCGCGCCGCGCAGGTCGAGGCGGGCAATGCCGAGGGCGAATTGCAGCGCTCGCTGTCGCTGCAGCAGCAGGGTTTCGTCTCGACCCAGGCGGTGGACACCGCCCGGCGCCGCACCGACGCCGCCCGCGCACAGGTGGCCGCGGCCGAGGCGGGCGTGGCCTCGGCGACCAGTGCGCTGGCCTCGGCCCGCGCCCAGATGCAGGTGCAGGACGTTAACCGTAGCAACACCGAGATCCGCGCGCCCTTCGACGGCGTGGTGCTGGTGAAGAACGCCAACGTCGGCGACCTGATCACGCCGTTTTCCAGCGCCGCCGGCACGATGGGCGCCGTGGTGACGATGGCCGACATGGGTACGTTGGAAGTGGAGGCCGACGTCTCCGAGGCCAACGTCGGCAAAATCCGGCGCGAGATGCCGGTAGAGATCACGCTGGACGCGCTGCCCGGCGAGCGCTTCCGCGGTTTCGTCACATCTATCGTCCCCACGGTGGACCGCGCCAAGGCCACCGTGACGACCAAGGTGCGCTTTGAGAAGCTCGATGCCCGCGTGCTGCCGGAGATGAGCGCCAAGGTGGTGTTTCTCTCGCAGACGCCCACCGAGGCCGACTTCAAGCCCGTGACCGCCGTGAACCCGCGCGTCTTGGCAGAGCGCGGTGGCGCCAGGGCGGTGTTCCGCGTGAAGTCCGACAATACGGTCGAAGCCTTGACGGTGCAACTCGGCCGCAAGCTCGGCGATCTGGTCGAGGTGCCGGGCGCGGAGCTCAAGCCTGGCGACCGGCTGGTGCTGTCGCCCACCGAGGCGCTGCGTGCCGGAGCCACAGTGGTGGTGGCGAAGTGAACGCGGGCCCGCCGTTGATCCGCATCCGCGGCCTGCAGAAAGCCTACCGGCGGGGCGACCAGGAGATTCCGGTGTTGCAGGGTATCGACCTCGACGCCGGGTACGGTGAGTTCGTCGCGCTGATGGGCCCCAGCGGCTCGGGCAAGAGCACGCTGCTGAACCTGATCGCCGGCATTGATAAGCCCAGCGCCGGCACCATCGCCATCGGCGGCGTGGACATCGCCACGCTGTCCGAGAGCGAGCTGGCCGACTGGCGCGCCGCCAACCTCGGTTTCGTCTTCCAGTTCTACAACCTGATGCCGGTGCTGACGGCGGCCGAGAATGTGGAGCTGCCGCTGCTGCTGTCGAGCTTGTCGGCGCGCGAACGGCGCGAGCGCGTGTCGCAGATGCTCGAACTGGTGCAGCTCGGAGACCGCGCCGAGCACTACCCCAACGAGCTCTCCGGCGGACAGCAGCAGCGCGTGGCGATCGCGCGGGCGCTGGCCACCGACCCGCAGCTCATCGTGGCCGACGAGCCCACCGGCGATCTGGACCGCCACACAGGCGCCGAGGTGCTGTCACTGCTAGAACGGCTGGTGCGTGAGATGGGCAAGACCATCGTGATGGTCACGCACGACCCCAAGGCCGCGGCGAGTGCGATGCGGCTGGTGCACCTCGAGAAGGGCGTTCTGGCCGAAGAGGTCGAGCCTGCCTGAGCCCGCGCCGCAGGCACGCTATGCAGCACATCATCACGATCGACCCCACACGATGTTCGTCCTGCGCTTGCTGCTGAAGAACGCGTTCCGCCACAGGCTGCGCACGCTGCTAACCATCGTCGGTTTGGTGGTGGCGGTCAGTGCCTTCGGTCTGATCCGCACCATCCTCGAGGCCTGGTACGCCGGCGCTGAAGCCAGCAGCTCCACACGCCTGATCACGCGCAGCGCCACCTCGCTGGTGGTGCCGCTGCCGTTGGCTTACGGCGACCGGCTGCGCTCGGTAGACGGGGTGCGCTCGGTGAGCTGGGCCAACTGGTTTGGCGGCATCTACAAGGAGCCACGCAACTTCTTTCCGCAGTTCGCGGTGGATGCGGCCACCTACCTGCCGCTGCACCCGGAGTTCGTCATCCCGCTCGACCAGCGCATCGACTTCCTGCGCGACCGTGGCGGCGCTGTTGTCGGCCGCAAGCTGGCCGCCAAACACGGCTGGCAGATCGGCGATAAGGTGCCGCTGATTGGCACCATCTACGGCGGCACCTGGAGCTTTACTGTGCGCGCGATCTACAGCGGCGCCGAGAGCTCGACCGACGAGAACCAGCTGTTCTTCCACTGGACCTACCTCGACGAGACGCTGAAGAAGCGCAGCCCCACCCGCCGCGGCGCGGCGGTGGGCGTCTACGTGGTTGGCATCGACGACCCGAACAACGCCGCGCTGATCGGCGCGCGGATTGACGAGCAGTTCCGCAACTCGCGCGCCGAGACGCTGACCGAGACCGAGAAGGCCTTCCAGCTCGGCTTCGTCTCGATGAGCGAGGCTATCCTGGTGGCGTTGCAGGCGGTGAGCTTCATCGTCATCGTGATCATCATGGCCGTGATGGCCAACACCATGACGATGACGGCGCGCGAGCGGCTGGCGGAATACGCCACGCTCAAGGCATTGGGCTTCGGGCCGGGCTTTGTCGTGCGGCTGCTGTTCGGCGAGAGCCTGTTCATCGCCGTCATCGGCGGCGCCCTGGGCATGCTGGCCACGCTGCCGCTGGCGCAGGCGCTGGCCAGCGTGGCCGGGGGCTTTTTCCCCAACGTGCACGTGTCGCCTGGCACGCTGGCCCTGCAGGCAGCGGCGGCGCTGGTGGTGGGCGGCGTGGCCGCCGCTTGGCCGGCGTGGCGCATGAGCCGTATCGACATCGTCGCCGGTCTGCGGCACGTGGCCTGAGAATGCCGGTTCCATGAATGCGGTACCCCTGTCCTACATCGCGCGCAACCTCTGGGTGCGGCGCGTCACCACGCTGCTCACAGCGCTGGGCATGGCGCTGGTGGTCTATGTCTTCGCCACCGTGCTGATGATGAGCGAGGGCGTGAAGAAGACGCTGGTTGACACCGGCCAGCCCGATAACGTGGTGGTGCTGCGTAA